>JAESGY010000360.1_pt1 | contig 23107 bp, 19 predicted proteins | sample 9269841 | NCBI WGS metagenome assembly JAESGY01 (sample SAMN17022865, study PRJNA683097) | algae metagenome | isolation source: Spirirestis rafaelensis WJT71-NPBG6 and co-occurring heterotrophs from... | place: USA: Pinto Wells, Joshua Tree National Park, Colorado Desert, CA | collected 2006-08-15
TCGATGCCCTCTGCCGCGCCTGGAATGCGCTCACCGCCGAGCGCATCCGCAGCCTCACCAGCTATCCCTACCTCGAACAGGTCAAGGTTTAAGCGGGTCGGTATGAGAGGCCGGGACCGGCGCGGGAGGTGCTGCAGCTCGGCGAACGGCCGGTGCCGCAGCCCGCGCCCGGCGAGGTGCGCATCCGCCTCCTCGCCTCCGGCGTGAACCCGGCCGATATCTACCGCCGCGCCGGCACGAATTATGCCAACGAATGGCCGCTCATCATCCCGAACAGCGACGGCGCGGGCGTGGTGGAGGCGCTCGGCGAGGGCGTGGACCAGGCCCTGCTCGGCCGGCGGGTCTGGCTCTACAACGCGCAGCGCGGCCGCCCCTTCGGCACCGCAGCCGAATACACCTGCGTGCCGGCCGCCCATGTGCACGACCTGCCGGAGGACATCCCTTTCGAGGTCGGCGCCTGCCTCGGGATTCCCTGCATGACGGCGCATCGCTGCCTCTTCGCCGACGGGCCGGTGCGGGGCCTGCGGGTGCTGGTCTCGGGCGGCGGCGGGGCGGTGGGGAACTACGCCGTGCAGCTCGCGCGCTGGGGCGGCGCGGCCCGGGTGCTGGCGACGGCGAGCGGCGGCTGGAAGAGCGAGGATGCGAGGGCCGCCGGCGCCGAGCAGGTCTTCGACTACAGGGCGCCGGACTGCATCGAGCGCATCATGGCCTGGACCGGCGGCGCCGGCGTGGATCGCATCATCGAGGTGGATGTCGGCGGCAATGTCGCGTTGTGGTCGGCGGTGATCGCGCTGAACGGCAGCGTCATCGGCTATGCCAGCCGCGGCAACCCGGCGCCGGCCATCCCGGTCTCCGGCACGCTGATGCGGAAGAACGTGAACCTGCGCGGCGTGGTGCTGAACAGCGCACCCGCCGCGGCGCGGCGGCAGGCGATGCTCGACATCACGCGCTGGCTGCGGGAGGGGGACGCGGCTGCACCGCATCGCCGGCACCTTCCCGCTGGCCGAAACCGCCGCGGCGCATGAGGCGGTGGAGGCAGGGAACAAGCGGGGGACCGTCATCGTCTTACCTCAAGGGTAGATCGGGGGCGCCGCCCCCAACCCCCGCCGGGGGCCGCGTCGGTCCCCGGACCCCGACCCAAGTCAGCCCAGCGTCAACCCGCCATCCACCGTCACCGTCTGCCCGGTGACCATGGCGGCGCCGGCGAGGAGGAACAGCATCACCTCCGCCAGATCGTCAGGGGAGCAGCGGCGCTTGAGCAGCGCCTTGTCGATCGAGCCGCTGCGCTGCTCGTTCGTCCATTCGATCATCCAGGCGCTGTCCACCGCGCCCGGCGCCACGGCATTCACCCGCACCTCCGGCGCCAGCGCCCGGGCCAGGTTCTGCGTCAGGCTGACGACGCCCGCCTTGGTCGCGCCATAGGCCAGGGAGGAGCCGACATGGCCGAGCCCGGCGATCGAGGCGGTGTTCACCACCGCGCCCTTCGCCGCCCGCAGGGCCGGCGCCGCCGCTTTGGTGCAGCGGAAGACGCCGATGAGGTTCACCTGCACCACCGTGTCCCAGAGCTCCTCGGTGATGCGGTCGAGCGCCACTGGCGGAATGCTGGTCCGCGTCCCCGGCGTGCCGGCATTGTTGGCGAGGTAGTCCAGCCGGCCAAGACCCTGCACCGCCTGCTCGACCATCCGCACGCAATCCACGGCATCGCCAACATTGCCGGGCGCGCCGATGACATCCAGCCCCTCGGCCCGCAGCTTCTCCACCTGTTCCGTACCGCGCGGATCATCGGCCAGATGGTTGATCGCCACCTTCGCCCCGTTGCGCGCCAGCTGCGTCGCCAGCGCCAGCCCGATGCCGGAAGCGGCGCCGGTCACCAGCGCCGTCTTGCCCGTGAGGTCGTAGCGGATCATTCGCTGCGCTCCAGCCCTGCCATCGTCCCGATCCCGCGCATCGCCTGCTTGAGGGCGATCAGGCGCCGGTCGCGCGCCTCGAACAGCCTGGCCGGGTCACCCGGCCAGTCGTAGTAGCCGGCGCCCGCGAGGACACCGGTCCGGCCTTCCGCGACCAGCCTGTCGAGCGTCGGGCTGCTGCCGCGCGGCTCGGGCGGCGTGTAGCTCTTGTTGCGTGCCACCGCCTGCATCAGCGGCAGGCCGGTGAAATCGGCCTTCGCATAGTAGCCCAGGATCGGCAGCCGCAGCGCGAGGCCGTGGATGATCGCCGCGTCGATTTCCGACGCACTCGCCACGCCCTCATCCAGCAGGTGCTGCACCTCCAGCCCGATCGCCGCCTGGATGCGGTTGGCGACATAGCCCGGGACGAATTTCTTGAGGCCCAAGGGCTGCTTGCCCATGGCCTTCAGCATGCCGAAGACCTGCTCGAAGGCCGCCGGGTCGCATTTGGGGCCCGGGATCATGTCCACCAGGTCCACCAGATAGGGTGGCGTGTACCAGTGGGCGATCATCGCCTTGCCCTGCCGCCCTTCCGGGATCAGCGGGAAGACATCCAGATGGCTGGTGTTGCTGGCGATAATCGCGTCCCGCGGCGCGCAGGCATCCAGCTGCTGGAAGAGCGTGCGCTTCGCCTCCGGCGTCTCGATGATCGCCTCGACGATCAGCTCGGCGCCGTCCACCGTCTCCTCCAGGCTCTCATGCCGCGTCACCGCCTGGGCGAGATGGCCGGAGGTCCAGTCCTTCGGCGCCTCGCCACCCTCGACCAGGGTGGCCAGCGCCGTCTCCATCAGCCCTTGTGCTTTCGCCAGGGTCGCCGGGTTGCTGTCGGTCAGCCGCACCCGGTGTCCGCCCAGCGCGAAGACCAGCGCCAGCGCATGCCCCATGGTGCCGGCGCCGATGACCGCCACGCGTGCCATTTACGCATCCTCCTTCGGTGTCCAGGGCTCCGGTGCCCTGCAATCGATATCGGTGGCGACGTCCACCACCACCGTTTCGTCGGACGCCATCGCCTCGGCCAGCGCAGCGGCGATGTCCTGCGGCCGTTCCACGCGGATGCCCTTCAGGCCGAATTGCCGCGCGACCGCGGCGAAATCGGTCGGGCCGAAGCGCAGCACCTGCTCCGCCGCCACCGGGCGGTTGCCGGCCTGCTTCAGGTAGTTCGGCCAGCCCTGGCCGAAGCCCGAATTGTTGTTCACCACCAGCACCACCGCGATGCCGCGCCGCTTCGCCGTCTCCAGCTCCGGCAAGTGGTAGTAGAGCGCGCCGTCGCCGGACCAGCAGACCACCTTGCGGTCCGGTGCCGCCAGCTTCGCGCCGAGCGAGGCCGGAAAGGCCCAGCCGAGCGAGCCGGCGGCCCGGAGATAGGTCTGGCCCGGCTCCATCTCCACCAGCGTGCCGGTCCAGATGCCGGAATAGCCGGTATCGGCCACCAGGATGCCGTCCGCCGGTAGCGCGCGGGTGATCTCGGCGCAGAGCCGCGCCGGGTCGATGCCGACAGCCTCGCTGGCGAGGCGTGGCGCGATTTCCTTCCGCCAGGCCTCCAGGATGCCCTGCGCCTCGGTCAGGAAGGCGCCGTCGCGCGCCGGCCGGCCGAGTTCCGCCACCAGCGCCCCCAGCACCGCCTTCGGGTCGCCGAGCAGCGCGACCTCGGTCGCGTAGCTCCGCTCGAATTCCAGCGGATCGGCATCGATCTGCACCACCCGCGTGCCCGGCCGCGGCACGCGCCAGGTATGCGTCACCTGGTCGCCGGTGTCGCAGCCGATGAAGAGCACCATCTCCGCCGTATGGACGATCCGGTTCGCCGGCGGCGCGGAGTAATTGCCGACCACGCCGACATGCATCGGATGCCGGGTGGAGACGATGCCGCGCGCGCCGAGCGAGGTGGCGATGGGCGCCTGCAGCGCCTCCGCCAGCGCCAGCAGTTCCGTGCCGCAGCCGGACAGGCCAGCGCCGTCGCCGGCGACGATGGCGATGCGCTGGCTGGAGCGGAGCGCCTCTGCCGCCGCCCGCAGTTCCGCCGGGTCGGCGGCCGGCCGGTGCCTTGGCGCCGTCCAGGCACCCAGGGCAGCGGGCCCCTCCGGCGTCTCGCTGGTCTCGACGAACTCCCCCATCAGCCCGTTGAGGTCGAGATGGACGGGGCGCGGCGGCGCCGCGACCGCAGCGGCCCAGGCCTGGCGGAACTGCCGCGGCAGGTCGGCCGCCTCATGCACCTGCGCCGCGAATTTGGTGACCGGCGCAAACAATGGCGCATGCGCCACTTCCTGGTAGGCGTTGCGGTGCTGGTGGCCGACCGGCTTGTGCCCGGTCAGCGCCAGGACGGGGCTGCGGGCCAGCCAGGCATCCTGCAGCCCGGCGGCGAGATTCGCCGTGCCGACCGACTGCGCCGCCACCACGCCGGGCCGGCCGGAGATGCGGCCATAGGCATCGGCCATGTAGACCGCCGCCTTTTCGGTATGCGCCAGCACCGGCTGCACGCCGACCCGCTCCATCTCCAGCAGGCTGCGCCGCAGCACCGCATCCACAAAGAAGAAATGCGTCTGGCCGGATGCCTTGAGGCTGCGCGCCAGCCACTCGAAACCCTTCATCGGGTCTGCCCCGTCATGCCGTTCCTCCGCTTGTCGTTCGCACCAGGCCAGCGATACTGCCCCGACAAGAGGGAGGAGGAAACCCGATGGCCGATCTGCTGATCCAACCGGGCCGTGGCGAGGGCCTGCGCTACCAGGACATCGAGAACCCCGCCGATACCTGGCACTGGCTGGAGAACCCGCCATCCGGCGCCACGGGCGGGATCCCCTATGCCTTCATCGCCTCGCTCGGCGATGTGAGCCGCCCGGCCCCCTTCCTCTACACGGTCGAGCTCGACATCGCCGAGGCCGACCTGCCGGCGATCTACAAATGGTATGAGAAGGAGCACCTGCCGCTGCTGACCGGCGTGCCCGGCTGCATCGGCGGCACCCGCTACCGGCGCCTGGATGGCGGCGCGCCCAACCTGCTGGCGGCCTACCGCTTCGAGCGGCCGGAGGTGAACCAGTCCGAGGCCTGGATCGAGGCCCGCAGCACGCCGTGGTGTGACCGGGTCAGGCCTCTGTTCCGCAGCACCCGGCGCTATGTCCGGCGGCTTATCGATTGAAGTCGCGGGAGCAGCTTCGCTAGCCTCACCCGACGGCACCCGCGAGGACAAGCGGGGCCGCAGGGAGAGGAGACGCAAGGATGCGCAACGCATCGCGCCTGGCCGCGCTGGCGGCCGGGCTGCTGCTGGCGCTGGCCGGACAGGCCCGGGCCCAGATCCAGATGATCATCCCCTGGCCGGCGGGCGGGGGCTCCGACATCATCGGCCGGCTCATCCAGCCGGTCTTCGCCGAGGAGCTGAACGCCCCCCTGGTCATCCGCAATGTCGGCGGCGCCACGGGCACCATCGGCACGGCGGAGGTGGTGCGGTCGAAGCCGGACGGCTCGACCATCCTGCTCACCTCCATGGCGGCCGCGGTGATCCAGCCGAGCTTCCGCGCCAACCCGCCCTACCGTGTCGAGCAGCTCGCGCCGGTCTGCCTGGTGGCCGAGGCGCCGGCAACGCTGATGACACCGAAGAATTCCGGCCTTCGCACCATCGCCGACATCGCGGCAAAGGCCCGCGCCGCGCCGGGCCAGATGCCCTATGCCTCGGGTGGGGTCGGCGGCCTCGGCCACCTCGCGATGACCGGGCTGACCCGCGCCCTCGGCATCGAGATGAACCATGTGCCCTATCGCGGCTCCGGCGACAGCGTGCTGGCGATGCAGCAGGGCACCGTCGCGCTGCTGACAGCGGAGGCCAATCTTGTGCAGCAATACGGCCTGCACGCGATCGCGGTCTTCGCCGAGCGCCGCAGCCCGGACATGCCCGATGCGCCGACCCTGCGGGAGCTGGGACATGACCTGGTCTTCCCGCTCTGGACCGGGATCTTCGCGCCGGCCGGCACCCCGGAGCCGGTGCTGGAGCGGCTGGACGGCGCCTGCGCGCGCACGCTGCGCACGCCTTCCGTGGTGGAGGGCATGACGCGTGCCTCCCACCCCATCCGGTACCTGGACCGCCGTGAATTCGGGGCCTATGTCCGCACCGAAGCGGCGAAATATGCCGAGCTGATCCAGGCCTCCGGCCTGCGGCAGGCGGATTAGGCGGCGGCCGGGCCGCATGCGGCCGGCAGGCTATGCCGGCCGCTTGCGCAGCAGGTAGCGGTGCCGTCCCTCCAGCACCCGCGCCCCGTGCTGGTTGTGGATGGTGGCACGCAGGCCGAGGATGCCGGTGGTGCGCTGCGGCGTCATCTCGTCCACCTCCAGCAGGGGGTAGAGCGTGTCGCCCAGCACCACCGGGTGCAGGAAGCGGGTGGACTGCTCAAGGAAGCCCTTAAGCGACTCCTCGACCATATGGGGGAATAGGCCGGCGCCGGCGCAGGTCTGGATCGCCACCTGGTAGCCATGCGCCAGCATGCCGGGCAGGCCGTGCGCCCGGCAGTATTCCGCGTCGTAATGGATCGGGTGGTTGTCGCCGGAAGCCGCCTGGAAGGCGGCGAAAAGGCCGCTGGTCATAGTGCGGGAGGGCAGCGGGAAGCGCTCGCCGAGGGTGAAGTCCTCGAACCAGCGCTGATCCGGCACCAGGCGATGCTGACGGGGATCGAAGCTCATCGCGTGACATAGCCCAGCGCGAGGTCCCTCGCCCGCGCCGCGGGGTCGCGCGCGGCCGGATCGCCGAAGCCGCCGCCGCCCGAGGTCTCCAGCCGCACCCGGTCGCCCTTTTGCAATGGGATATTGTCCGATTTCGGCGGCAGCGGGCTCTCTGCGCCGTCCCGCGTCAGCACCAGCCTGCCGACCGAGGCCGGGCCGCCGCCCGCCAGCCCGTAGGGCGCGTGGATAAAGCGGTCCATATTCGCGGTGAAGAAGCAACGCGGGCTGTCCACCCGCCATTCGCGCAGCAGCCCGAGCCCGCCGCGCCGCGCCCCCACGCCCCCCGAATCCGGCAGCAGCCCGTAGCGGGTGATGGTCAGCGGCGCCTGCGCCTCGATCATCTCGATGGGAATGTTGCTGTTGTTGTGCATGCCGGAGGAGAGGGCATTGACGCCGTCCTTCGCCGGATGCGCCCCCGTCCCGCCGATCTCGATCTCCACCAGCACCTCGCGCTTCGCGTCCTCGGCGACGGTCTGGAAGGTGCAGACATAGGAATTGCCGTAATAGGCGGCGGGGATGCGGTCCGGCACCGCCTGGTGCAGCGCGCCGAACATGGCGTTCAGCAGCCGGTGCGTGACCGCGATGCGGTGCACCACCGGCGCGGGGTGGCGGGCATTCACCACCAGCCCCTCCGGCGCGAAGGTGCTGACCGGGCGGTAGCAGCCGGCATTCGCCGCGAAAGGCTCGTCGCAGGCGCACATCACGGCGAACATCACCGCGGCATTGCTGCTGGCCAGCGTCGCGTTGGTCGGCCCCTGCACCTGCGGCGAGCAGCCGGAAAGATCGACGGCAATCTCATCGCCCTTGATGGTCAGCACCACATGCAGCTTGATCGGCCTGTCGAGGTCGATCCCGTCATCGTCGAGCCAGTCGGTGAACTCATAGGTCCCGTCCGGCATGCGGCCGATGGCGGCGCGCATCGCCTGCTCGCTCATGTCGAGGATGCGGCGCCCGGCTTCGATCATTCCCTCGGCCCCGTAGCGTGCCGCGAGGCGGCGCAGCGCCACCGCGCCGACTTCCAGCGAGGCGATCTGGCTCTGCAGGTCGCCCAGCAGCAGGTCGGGCTTCCGGATATTCTGCCGGATCATCGCCCAGACGCCCTCATTCCGCTTGCCATTCTCGATCAGCTTCAGCGGCGGGATGCGGAGCCCTTCCTGGAAGATCTCGATCGCCTTCGCGGCATAGCTGCCGGCGACCAGCCCGCCGACATCGATGTGGTGGCAGAGCGTGCCGACGAAGGCGATGCGCTTCCCCTCATGGAAGACCGGCTTGAAGGCGCAGATGTCCGGCAGGTGCTGGCCACCGCAATAGGGGTCGTTGGAAATGACGACATCCTCGGGCCCCCAGGTCTCGGGGTCGACCCACTTGTCCAGCAGCTCCCACAGGAAGTGGGACATGCTGTTCAGGTGGCTCGGGATCCGGGCGGACTGCGCCAGGTTGTTCCCCTCCGCGTCGAAGACGGCGGTGGAGTAGTCCAGCAGCTCCCGCACGATGGTGCTGCGGGAGGTGCGCCAGACCGTCACGTCCATCTCCGCCGCAGCGGCGGTCAGGGCATTGCGGATGACCTCGATCTCGATGGGGCCGAGCGTGCTCATGCGTCGCTCCGTGCGATCAGGGCACCGGCCGGGCCGAGCGAGGCGGTCCAGCCGCGGCCGATCCAGTGGGTGGCGAAGGGTTCCTCGACGATGGCTGGCCCGATGATGCGGTCCTCGGGCGGCAGCGCCTCCCGGTCCCAGACCGGCACGTCGCGCCAGGCGCCGTCCTCGAAGACGCGGCGGCTGCCCTTCAGCGCCGGTCGCGCGGCGGGCGCCACCTCGGCGGCATCGGGCTTCGGCAGGCGGCCGGTGGCGATGGCGCGCAGCGTGACGATCTCCACCGCCTCCCGCTCGTCCGCGTAGCTAAAGCGCTGGCGGTGCATGGCGTGGAAGCGCGCCAATAGCGGCGGCAACTCGGCCGCCTCCGGCCAGGGCACCAGCAGCTCGAATGCCTGGCCGTGGTAGCGCATATCGACGGCGATCGCGATCTCGCGCCGCTCCGGCGGCACGCCATCCCGCGCCAGTCCCGCCTCCGCCTCGGCCCGCAGCCCGGCAACCAGCGCTGCGACCGCCGGCAGGCTGGCCGGTACCGCCGGCATCACGCGCGACCGCGCGATATCCTGCACAAGATCCGAGTACAGGATCCCGTAAGCAGACAAGGTGCCGGGCTCTCTCGGAAAAATCACCTCGCGGATGCCCATCTCTGCCGCGACATCGGTCGCATGCAGCCCGCCGGCGCCGCCGAATGAGAGCAGGGAAAAATCGCGTGGATCGAGACCCTTTTCGAAGAGCGAGAGCCGCACCGCCGCGCCGAGATTGGCGTTGGTGACGGTCAGCATGCCCTGCGCCGCCGGCTCAACCTCCAGGCCGAGCGGCGCGCCGACCATCGCGGCGATCGCCGCACGTGTCGCCGGCATGTCGAGCTTCATCATGCCGCCGAGGAAGTAGTCGGGGTCCAGCCGGCCGAGCGCGAGATTGGCATCCGTCACCGTCGGCTCCGTCCCGCCCCGGCCATAGGCGACCGGCCCGGGGCGGGAGCCGGCGCTGCGCGGCCCGACTGTCAGCCGGCCGCCATGATCCACGCTGGCGATCGAGCCGCCGCCCGCGCCGATGGTGCGCATCTCCACCATCGGCAAGCGCACCGGTAGCCGGTCGATCTCCCCCTGCGTCACGACCGAGACGCGGCCATCCTGCACGACCGACACATCATAGCTGGTGCCGCCCATATCCACCGCAACGAGGTTAGGCCGCGCGAGCAGTTCCCCGATCCGCCCCGCCGCCAGCGCGCCGCCGGAGGGGCCGGAGAGCAGCAGCCGCGCCGGCTGCCCGGCAGCCTGGCGCAGGCTGCAGACGCCGCCATTGGACTGCACGAGGAAGACCAGCGGGTGGAAGCCCCCCTCCCCCAGCCGCGATTCCAGCCGCTCCAGATAGGCCTTCACCACGGGCATCAGCAGCGCGTTCAGCACGGTGGTGCTGCTGCGCTCGTATTCCCGGATCTCCGGGCTGATCTCGGAGGACATGGAAACCGGCAGTGCCGGCCGCGCCGCCTGGATCAGCGCTTTCAGCCGCTGCTCATGCGCCGGGTTGGCATAGGCATGCAGCAGGCAGACCGCCACCGCCTCCGCCCCCAACGCATCCAGCCGCGCGAGCAAGCCAGGCAAGGCGGCCTCGTCCAGGGGCAATTCCGCCGTGCCATCGGCCCGCATCCGCTCCGGCACGCCGAGGCGCCGGTCACGGTCGATCAGGCAAGGAAAGGGATCGAGATCCACCTTGTAGAGCTCCCGCCGCACATGGCGGGTGATCTCCAGCACATCCTCGAAGCCCGCCGTCGTCAGCAGCACGCCGCGGGCCAGCTTCCGCTCCAGCACCGCGTTGGTGGCGATGGTCGTGCCGTGCAGCAGCAGGCCGACATCGGCAAGGGCGAAGCCGAAGCGCTCCGCCGCCTCCGTCACGCCGCGCAACAGGCCGATGGAGGGATCCTCCGGCGTGGTCGGCGTCTTCCAGGCGCGGACGCTGCCATCGCGCGCGTCGAGGACCTGCAGGTCGGTGAAGGTGCCGCCGATATCGACGGCAATGCGGACGGGACGTTCGCTCATGGCCCTAACCCATAACCCCTGGCAGCCAGAGCGCAATCTCCGGCCAGATCATCAGCAGCACCACGGCCAGCAGATAGGCCGCGAGGAAGGGCGTGACGCCCACGAAGACATCGGTGATCGGCCCCGGCCGTGGCCGCATGCCCTGCAGCACATACATCACCGTGCCATCCGGCGGGCTGATCTGCGCGATCTCCACCAGCATGGTCACCATCACGCCGAACCAGATCGGGTCGTAACCCAGGGCGGTGACGATCGGGAAGACCACCGGCACGGTGGTGATGATCATGGAGAAGCCCTCCATGAAGGTGCCGAGCGCGAGGTAGAGCGCCAGGATGCAGGCCATGATGGCCCAGGGCGGCAGGGGCATCCCGCCGATGAAGCCTGCCAGCGCCTGCGGCACGTTGATCGTGGTCAGCAGGTAGTTCAGCAGATAGGCGCCGAAGATGATGAGGCCGAGCAGCGCGGTGTTGCGCGCCGTCGCCTCCGCGCTCGCGTGCAGCAGGCGGAAGGTGAGCTTGCCCTCCGCCGCGGCGAAGACCGCGGCGCCCACCGCGCCGAGCGCCGCCGCCTCGGTTGGCGTGGCGAAGCCGGCATAGATCGAGCCGAGCACCAGCAGCATCAGCAGCAGCGTCGGCACCAGGCCCAGCAGCGCCCGCAGCTTCATCCCGAACGACAGTGGCGGCGGCCGGTCCATCCTGTGGGTCAGGCCATGCGCCAGGATCACCAGGATGAAGAGCCCGGTGACCAGGATCGAGGGCAGCAGCGCAGCGATATAGAGCGCGCCGACCGAGGTCTCGGTGATCAGCCCGTAGATGATGAAGGTGATGCCGGGCGGGATGAGGTTGCCGAGCGCGCCGCCGGCCGCCAGCGAGCCGAGCACCATGCGCTGGCTGTAGGCGCTGTCCCGGAAATAGGGCAGCGCGACCGAGCCCATGGTGGCCGCCGTCGCTACGGAACTGCCGGAGATGGCGGAGAAGAGGGCGCAGGACGCGATGTTGGTGTGCAGCAGCCCGCCCGGCAGGCGGTTCAGCCACACATTCAGCGCGCGGTAGAGCCGGTCCGAAAGGCCGGCCCGCAGCAGGATCTCCCCCATCAGCAGGAAGAGCGGCACCGCGACCAGCACGAAGTTGGAGGACGGCCCCCAGAGCGTCTGCCCGGCGAAGGTCCACCAGGGCCGGTCGGAGAAGGTGAGGCCGATCAGGATGCCGAGCAGCCCCAGCACCGCGGCGATATAGACGCCGGCGCCGAAGAACAGCAGGAAGACGCCGATCAGCGCCAGGATCTCCCAGACCGGAATGGCGGGGCCGCCGGTGGCGGCGGCGAAGACCGCGCCGGCGAGCAGCAGCAGCAGGAAAACGATCGCGATCACCGCGCCCCCTCCCGCGCCATCCGCACCGCTTCCAGCGCCTCCTCCGTCTCGTCCTCCAGGGTGCGGGAGCCGAGCAGCGCATCCAGCTCCGCCGGCCGGCCGAGCAGCAGGGAGAGCGCGGATTCCAGCGCCAGCACGGTGATCATCAGGCAGAAGGCGATAATGCCGAAGGTCCAAATGCCCTGCGGGATCACCAGCGGGATGCGGAGCGCGCTGTTGTCATGCGCATCGAAGAGCAGGCTCTCATCCACCAGCGCCCAGGCCGACCAGGCGCAGAACACCGCGAAGCTGCCGAGCAACAGCAGGGAGAACAGGTGCAGCACCGCCCGCAGGCGGAGCGGCAGGCGGTTCACCCAGACATCCACCCGGATATGCGCGCGCCGTGCCAGGGTATGCGCCAGGCCCCAGGCGATGCCGCCGGCCAGCATATAGCCCGTGACCTCAATGGTGGCAGCGGAGGAAAAGCCCAGCAGGCTGCGGGCCACCACGTCGAAAGTGATGAAGAGCGCGCAGGCGATGTAATTCCAGCCCGCAACATAGGCCATGGCGGTGGCAAGCGCCGAGACGCCCGCCCGGAGGGCCCGCGCCGCACGCAGCGGCGCGGGGATGGCGGCGGTCTGGCTCACCCGCCGAAGCGCACGCCGGCGATCGGTGCGATCACCTGGTTGAAGACATCGCCGCAGCGGGCACCGCAGCGCTTCACGAAGCCGGGCAGCACGGATTTCTCCAGGATCTCGCGCAGCGCTGCGCGGTCGGCCTCGGTCGCCGGCACCTCGGTGATCGGGCGGGTTGCCATGCTGTGGATCTTGCAGCCCTCCGCCTTCCCGGTGGCGCAGTCGAGGCCATCGCGCGTCGCCGCGGCGCCGAGCTCCCACTGCCTGTCGTTAATCTCCCGGAAGGTGCCCTCGAGGAAGCTCCGCACCGGCGGATCCAGGCGATTCCACCAGGCGATGTTCACCATGTAGCCGGCCAGCGCCCAGGAGACGGGGAGGTTCGAGACATGCGTCGTCACCTCCGGCCAGCGGGCGGCGACGCCGCTGCCGGTGCCGGTGATGGCGCAATCCACCACGCCGCGTTCCAGCGCCGAATAGACTTCCGGGAAGCCGATGGAGACGGGCTGGGCGCCGAGGGCGGTGAAGAAATCAACCAGGGAATTGCCGAAGGTGCGCACCTTGCGCCCCTTCAGATCGGCGAGGCTGGTGAAGGGCTGGCGGCACCAGACCACCTGCGCGGGAAAGGGGTAGATGACCATCAGCCGCGCGCCGAACCGCTCCAGGTCGCGGTTGATGACCGGCAGCATGGCCTCGGCGATCCGCTTCGCTCCGTCGATCCCGGGCGCGAGGCCGGCGAGATCGACGCCGTCCAGGATCGGCACGTCGCCCGAAAGCGTGGTCAGGGTTGCCGCGGCGATATCCGCCTGGCCGGAGCGGACGAGGCGCACGAGCTCGGTGCCCGAGAGGTTGCGTTCGGCATGGGTGGAGAGCTGGACCTCGATCCGGCCATTGCTGCGCTGCGCCGTCTGCTCGCGCAGCAGCGGCACGTCCACGCGGGTGTATTGCGGCTGGGTCGGCAAGGGCTGCGTCACGGCGACGACGCTGACCTTGGGCCCGGGCGGCAGGCCCTGCGCCGAGGCGGCACCGGTCAGTGCAAGCGCCGCGACGGCGCCCAGAAGCATTTTCCTCATGCGGAAGGCTCCCCCTGCAGGTCGATGATGATGTTGCCGAAGTGGTCGAGCGAGGCGGTCGCGCCCGGCGGCACCAGGCAGGTGCAGTCATATTCCTCGATGATCGCGGGCCCCTGCACCGGCCTGGCGAGGGCGTCGCGCGGCAGCACGGCGGTCTCCAGCCAGCCCAGCGCCTTGCCGAAATAGGCGGCGCGCGCCGGCAGCGCCGGCTTCACCGCATGGGGGGAGAGGCGGTCCGGCATGCGCGGCCGCTCCGGCTGGCCGGTGCCGACGACCTGAAGGGTGACGAACTCCACCGGCTCCTCGGCGCCGGCGCGGTGGCCATAGGTCCGCTGATGCTCCGCGCCGAAACGCTCCTCGACCAGGGCGGGCCCCTCCCCGGCCGCGAAGCCGACCTGCAACTCGAAGGACTGGCCCTGGTAGCGCAGCGTGGCGGCGCGGCGGATCGCGATGCGCCCGGGCGGGAATCCCTGGGCCATCAGGCGGGTACGGGCCTCGGCCTCCAGCGCCGCGGCGGCCCCTTCCAGCGCCGCGGGATCGAGGCCGCGCGTGAGGCGCCGCCAGGAGCGGGAGAGATGCACCTCGACATCCGAGGCGAGCAGGCCGACGGCGGAGAAGACGCCGGCCGAGGGCGGGACCACCACCCGCGCCATCCCGAGCGCCCGCGCCATGCCAGCGGCGAAGAGCGGCCCGTTGCCGCCGAAGGCGACCAGGGCGAAGGCGCGCGGATTGCGCCCGCGCTCGGAGGAGACCGCCTTGATGGCACGGATCATGTTGGAGGCGGCGATGAGATGCGCGCCATGCGCCGCCTCCTCCGGCGAGAGGCCGAGTGGCGCCGCGACCTTCTCCGCGATGGCGGCGCGCGACGCGGCAGCGTCGATCGGCAGGGCGCCGCCGACCAGCGCCACGGGGTTCAGATAGCCGAGGGTGACATTGGCATCCGTCACCGTCGGCTGGGTGTTGCCCTTGCCGTAGCAGACGGGGCCGGGCCAGGCCCCCGCACTCTCCGGCCCCACCTGCGGCGCGCCGGCGGCGTCGAGCCAGATGAGCGAGCCGCCGCCGGCGCCGACCTCCGCCAGATCGATCGCCGGCACCTTGAGCTGATAGCCGGCGCCGGAGAGCAGGCGGGAGCCGACCATGATGCCGGCGCCGACGCTGTACTCGCCGGCCCGCGTCACCTCGCCATTCTCGATGACGCCGGCCTTGGCCGTGGTGCCGCCCATGTCAAAGGAGATGGCGTTGGCGAGGCCGATGCGGCGCGCCAGCATCTGCACGCCGATGACGCCGGCCGCCGGGCCACTCTCCACCACATGCACGGGCAGGCGCGCCGCCTCCTCGGCCGGCATCAGCCCGCCGGAGGACTGCATGAGCAGCAGCGGCGCCTTGAGGCCAGCGTCCTGCAGGTCGCGCGAGAGGGCTGTCAGGTAGCGGCCGAGGACCGGGCCGATATAGCTGTTGATGACGGTCGTCGAGCTGCGCTCGTATTCCTTCATCTCCGGCAGCACATCCACGCTGAGGGAGACCGGCAGGCCGGGCGCGCGCGCCGCGATGATCTCGCCGATGCGGCGTTCATGCGCCGGGTTGGCGTAGGAATGCAGCAGGCAGACGGCGATGGCCTCGACGCCCTCGGCCAGCAGGGCTTCCACCGCGGCGGCGGCCTCGGCCTCGTCCAGCGGCGTCTCGACCTCGCCGCGATGGTTGACCCGCTCCGCCACGCCGAGGCGGAGATGCCGCGACACCAGCGGCGCCGGCTTCTCCCAGCGCAGGTCATAGAGGCGCGGCATGCGCAGCGTGCGGATCTCCAGCACGTCGCGGAAGCCGGCGGTGGTGATGAGGCCGGTCCTCGCCCCCTTGTGCTCCAGGATGGCGTTGGAGGCGACGGTGGTGGCGTGCAGCACCTCCTCCACCTGGTCAGGCGCGATGCCGCATTCGGCGAAGAGCTCGCCGAGCCCCTCGACAATGGCGCGGCCGTAGTCACCGACGGAGGAACTGACCTTCCTGGTGCGCAGCGCGCCGCCGGGGCCGATGGCGACCAGGTCGGTGAAGGTGCCGCCGATATCGGCGGAGACGCGCCAGCTCATGCCGCGCGCTCCCGGGAGATGCTCGGCAGGGGGCTGCGGGCGGCCTGGCGCCCGGCGCGCAGGGCCTTGGTCGCTGCGGCGTCCACGGCCCAGCCGGGCGTGATGACCACACCATGGTCGCGACGCGCGGCGTCCAAGGAGACGAGCCCGTTCCGGGCATCCCGCAGCACCAGGGCCGGATCGCGGGCCAGCGGGTCGCCCCAGCCGCCGCCGCCCGGCACCTCCAGCCGGAAGACATCGCCATGCCTGAGAGTGATGCAGAATTTCGACGGCAGCGGCTCGGCCTTCCCGTCACGCACCAGCCAGTTCATGGAGGGCGCGCCGGCGCCGCCCCCTTGCAGGCCGAAGGGCAGGAAGGCGCGGCGGTCCGAGCGGACCTGCAGCACCCCCTCCTCCTCCAGGAACCGGTATTCCCGGCAGAAGGGCGCGCCGCCCCGATACTGTCCGGGCCCCATGGTGTCGGGGAGGAATTCGTAGCGGGTGATCTGGATGGGCTGCTCGGCCTCCGTCACCTCGATGGAGGGGCTCGCCATGTTGGCGAACATATGGCTGTTGCCGTCGCAGCCATCGGCGAAGGGCCGGCCGCCCCAGGCGGAGCAGGTGAAGTCCACATAGATGAAGGGCTGCCTTTCGCGCGTCCAGCCGCCGATCGAGACGCCGATATTGCCGCCATCGCCCGCCGCCCCGACGCGGTCCGGCAGCATCATGGCCAGCGCCCCGAACAGGCAGTCCACCATGCGGAAGCCGGTCAGGCCGCGCGCTGCGCAGGCCGCCGGCGGCAAGGCATTGGCAATGGTGCCGGGCGGCGCGATCACCTCGATCGCCCGGAAATAGCCCTCGTTGTTCGGAATGTTGGGCGGCAGGATGGACTTCACACCGCAATAGGCGGCCGAGCGGGTATAGCTGAAGGTGTTGTTGATCGCGCCCTTCACCTGCGGGCTGCTGCCGGTCCAGTCCACCACCATGCGGTCGCCGCGCTTCTCGACGCGCACCTTCAGCGGGATGGGCTTGCCCACCTCCACCCCGTCATCGTCGATATGGTCCTCGAAGCGCCACTCGCCATCCGGCAGGTCCCGCAGCGCGGCGCGGGTCAGCGCTTCGGCATAGTCCAGCAGCTCGTTCATGTAGAAGCGCGTCGTCTCGACGCCGGTGCGCGCCACCAGCTCCTGGAAGGCGCGTTCCGCGATGGTGCAGGCGGCGAGCTGCGCGCGCAGGTCCCCGAAGACCTTCACCGGCACGCGCACATTCCGCTCGATCAGCAGGTGCAGCGTCTCGTTCGGCTGGCCGCGCTCGTAGAGCCGCAGCGGCGGGATGCGCAGGCCTTCCTGGTAGATCTCCGTGCTGTCGGAGGCGTTGGAGCCGGGCACGCGGCCGCCGACATCGGTGTGGTGGCAGATGGTGGCGGCGATGGCCACGCGCTCGCCACCCGCGAAGATCGGCTGGAAGAGAAAGATGTCCGGCAGGTGCATCCCGCCCTCGAAGGGGTCGTTCAGCACGAAGACGTCGCCTTCCGCCATGCTGTCGCCATAGCGGCGCATGACTGCGGCCAGCGCCTCCGGGATGCTGCCCAGATGGCTCGGCAGCGTCAGCCCCTGCGCGACCAGCCGGCCCTCCGCGTCGCAGAAGGCGGTGCTGTAGTCCATGTTGTCCTTCAGCACGGCCGAATAGGTCGTGCGGTGGACCGTCAGCGCCATCTCGTCCGCGATGGAGAAGAGGGCGTTCTTGAACAGCTCGAACTCGATCGGATCGATCCCGAGTGCCATGCGCCTCGCTCCGTCCGCTGGCGGAGCATGGCACGGTGGCAACGGCCTGCCACCCCCTGCAGGCGGGCCGGAGCTGGCCTGCAGGACGTGCCCTGCCCACGCCGGAGGCAGCCGGGCGCGCGGGCTGCATCAGGGCGGGGCGAAACGCTTCGGCCAGACCCGCCGGCCGCCCGCGACGGCCAGCACCTTCCCCGCCGCGCGCAGCAACCCGGGCATCGACCAGCGGCGAGGGATGTCCCGTATGGCCCATTCGATGCGGCCGGAACGTCCATTCGAACAAATCCGGGTCCGGCATCATCCAGGGCAGCATCGGCAGCAGGCGCATGGCGCGGCGGGCAGCGCGGCGGCGGCTCCCTGGCGCGGGGCGTGGCCGATGGCAGTGCCGGTACAACTCGGCGGCAGCGAGACGCGTGCAGAGCCGCCGCGGCTTGCCGCGCTGGCCGGACCGCAGGCAGACTGTTCCGGTGAGGTGGATTGCCCCCATGCCGACCCGCCAGACCGCCCCGAGGACCAGACACTGCCCGGCGGCCGCCCGCCCCGGGCCGCCCGCCCCCGCCCTGCCCCGGCGGTAGCATGGCAGCGGCGATGCAGGCGATGGGGGCGCTGTCTGTCGCCGTCCTGGCCATTCCCCTGTTGGTCATCGCCTGGCGGGTGGCGCGGCTGCCGCTGCGGAGCTGGCTGCCGGTCCTCGGCTTTCTCGGGATACTGCTGCTGATCCAGGGCGCAGATGCGCTGGGGGCCGGCGAGGTGCTGACGGCGCTGATGTATCTGGCGGCGGGGTTCGGGCGGCCGTGAGCACGCTTTGACGATGCGGAGGTGGGCGCGGCGGGACGGCGCAGCGGGGCATGTTTGCTCAGATGACACGATGGTCGCCGGCTTAGCCTCAATCCGGTATATGGGCTGAGGCTAACCTCGTCATGTGTTGGGGCAGCTCAGAGGAACAGCGGGGCGTGAGACGAAGACTGTTTCCCTGATCTGTTGCGTTTCTTTTGATACGTCATGCCGGCAGCCGGCCTTCCACGTCCAAGACCAGGGGGAGGGCGCCACTGCTGTAGTCCCGCACCAGAGAGCGAGAGCTTCTCAAGCCCATTTGTTTCTCCATGGCCGCTGCAATCCGCGAATGCCCGACACGCCGACTTGGCATTCGAATTCATGCACGCCAAAGTTGTCCTTCCTAAATTTGCGCCACTGAAAGCGGGCAGGTCGCAGATGCACCACCTCCACAGCACCCACGATCCGCTGCTCGTCGGGCTGGCTGTCTTGCTCGCTGTCCTCGGTTCCTGGACCGCGCTGGATCTGCTGCGCCGTGTATGGGCCAATGCAGGAACCGCCAGGCGCTGGTGGCTGGCCGGCGCCGCCATCGCAACAGGTGCTTCGATCTGGTCGACGCATTTCGTTGCGATGCTGGCCTACAACCTCGATATCGCGGTCCACTACGACCTCGATCTGACGGTCCTGTCCTTGGTACTGGCCATCGCGGCAACCGGCATCGCCTTTGCGGCCGTGAGTGGCACGGCGCCCTCGCCAGGGCCGACGCGCATCGCCTGCGCCGGCATCGTCATGGGCCTCGGCATCTGCCTCATGCACTATGCGGGCATGGCGGCGATGCGGCTGGCCGCCACGCCCTCCTATGACATAGCCCTCGTCGTGGCCTCGGGCATCATCGCGGTCGGCGCCTCAAGCCTGGCGCTTGTACTCGCCCTCGGGAACCCTCCCGGTCCGACACGAGCGGTCGGCGCCCTTGTGCTTGGCCTCGCCATCACCGGAATGCATTACACGGGAATGGCCGCCGTCTCCTTCACCGCGGCGCCGCAAATCCGTTCCGGAGACGCGTTCGAGATTCCGGCGCAAATGCTGGCCATCGGCATCGCGGCCTGCACCCTCCTCCTGCTGGCTCTGGCCTTGACGGCGGCGATGTTCGACCGTCGCCTCGAAGTCATGGCGTTGCGCGAAGCGGAAGCCCTGCGGCGAAGCGAGGGACGCCTGCGCGCCATCCTCAATCAGTTGCCGATCGGCGTCCTCGTCGCCGATGCCGTATCCGGCAAGATCGTGTTCTCGAATCCGGAGGCAACACGTGCTCTGGGCCACAAATTGGGCGATGCACCCGATTGGCATGCCTATGCCGAGCGTTTCGGCGCCCTGCACGCCGACGGCCGCCCCCTGGCGGCCGGTGAGTATCCCTTGACCCGGGCCGTGCTCCTGGGCGAGCGCGTGGAGCGTGAGCAGATGCTCTACCGGCGGGGCGACCGATCGGTGGTGCATCTCGAGGTGAACGCCGCCCCGGTGCGCGACGAAGATCATCAGGTCACACTTGCAATTGCCACCTTCCAGGACATCACGGCCCAGGTCCAGGCCGAGCAGGCCTTGCGGCGCGCGCAGCGCCTCGAGGCGATGGGGCAGCTCACCGGAGGCGTGGCCCATGATTTCAACAACCTATTGATGGTGGTCTCGGGGAACCTGCAGCTGCTCGTGCGCCGCACCTCCGACGAGGTGCTCCTGCGCTTCGCCCGCGGCGCGATGGAAGCCCTCCGGCGTGGGGCGGACATCACGCGACGCCTTCTCGCCTTCGCCCGGGAACAGCCGCTCGAGCCCTCTCCGATCGATTTCACGGCGTTACTGCCGGATATCGCCGACAACGTGCTCTCACGCACGCTGGGGGGCGCGGTGCGGGTCGAGACGGATATCGGGCCGGAGCTCTGGCCTGCGCTCGCCGATCGGAGCGAGTTGCAGGCAGCCCTGCTGAACCTTGCCATCAACGCGCGTGACGCCATGCCGCAAGGCGGGCAGCTGACCATTACGGCCAGGAATGCCAGCAGCGACAGCTTGCCCGAGAAGGTCCGCGACAGCCTGCCGCCGCGTGACTACGTGGCCATATCCGTGTCCGACACCGGCACCGGGATGCCTGAAGAGGTGATCGCGCGTGCCTTCGAACCGTTCTTCACCACGAAGGCTGTCGGTCATGGGTCGGGCCTCGGCCTGTCGCAGGTCTACGGATTCGCGCAGCAGTCCGGCGGGGCGGTCGCCATCAAGAGCCGACCGGGCGAAGGCACGCGGGTGACCATCTGGCTGCCGCGGGCACCCGGTGATGGCGAAATCGAGCATCTCCCGTGTCATCCCTCGGCGGGGCGGGTCGCATGATCTCACGGCAGCGTGCGACGATAGCGGGTGACCAGCCTGCCCTTCCGAGACCCGAGACGGGCGACAAAGCAGCAGGCGCCGTGCCACAGCGTGCCGCGCGCCTGAAGCTGCATGTCGTGCTTGGCGGCTCGCGCTGCTGCTGCCCTGGCCTGGAGAGGCGCCAGGGCGCGACGGTCGGTCGTGACTCTGTCAGCGACATGGCCGGCACTGCGCTTGCAGGCCGCGTCGCCCTGGTGGTCGATGACGAGCCGATGATCGTGGAAATCCTCGGCGAGCTCTGCACCTCGCTGGGCATGAAGGTGTACGAGGCGGCCGACGGTGTGGGCGCGCTCGGCCAGTTCGAGCTTCACCCGGAGATCGAGGTGCTCGTCACCGATGTCCGGATGCCGGGGCTCGACGGTCCGGGCCTCGCGGAGAGGATCCTGGCGCTTCGGCCCGAGTTGAAGATCATCTTCGTGACGGGCTACACGACCTATCGCAGCGCCACCTGGCCGATCCTGAGAAAACCCTTCGACCTGGATGACCTCGAGAAGGCGCTGCGCCGGGCCTTGATTCAGAAAGGCCCCTCGCGGGAATAGACCCCGCGGCGAGGCATCATCCGGGCAGGAGGCAGCCGGGCGGGCGGGCTGCATCAGGGCGGGGCGAAACGCTTCGACCAGACCCGCCGGCCACCCACAACGGCCAGCACCTTCCCTGCCGCGCGCAGGAAGCCGGGCGGCGGCCAGCGGCGGGGGATGTCCCTGATCTCCTGCTGGATGCGCCGGAACACCCATTCGGACAAATCCGGGTCGGGCATCATCCAGGGCAGCATCGGCAGCGCGGTCCAGAGTTGCAGGCGGCGGGCGAGCACCAGGCCCGCCATCTGCAGCAGGCGCATGGCGCGGCGGGCGGCGCGGCAGAGCCAGTATTCGATGGCGCGGAGCGCGGCCGGGCAATCCGGATCCGCCAGCGCTTCCAGCAGCCGCAGCCAGAGGCCGTTATGGGTGAGGCGGCGGAAATGCCGCCCGACCGTGTCGCCCTTGCCCCAGCGCGCCGGCAGCAGGCGCCAGGGCTGGTCCGTGACCGCCATGTGCAGGATGGCATCGAACCTGGCGCGCGGATCGGCGAGCGGGCGGCCCGGCCGGTCCTCCGGCCGCAGATGCGGGCGGAGGGCGTCCCATTCGGCGTCGGAGAGGGGTTCCCAGGGGCGGCGGGGGGTGAAGGGCATGGGTGCTCCCTCTCTCTCGGCGGGCCTGGAGGAGAGCCTAGGACGATGGACCTGGGGCAATCAAGATAATTTTCCTAGAACACGGGAGTGGGGTCACGCCGCGAGCCAGTTCTCCACCGCAAGGCCCGGCACGCGCCGGAATTCCCCGAGATTGGCGGTGGCGAGCGCCGCGCCGAGCGCCAGGGCATGAGCGGCGATCAGCAGGTCGTTCGGTTCGATGGGCGTGCCGGCGGATTCGAGCGCCGTGCGGATGCGGCCAGTGGCGGCGTCGGCCGGCACGTCGAAGGGCAGCACGGACAGGCGGCCGAGGATGGCCTCGACCCGCGCCTGGATGATGGTACCCTTGCACGTTCATACCGTTCCAGCAAACGTGAAACTGCTATATCTGGCCGCCAACTTCCTCGGGTGTACCCAATGATCCGGGTTTCTGCTCCCTATCTGATTAATTTCTTCCAAAGCGTTGAGCACCTAAGCTCACTGCCGACTGACGCAACAGCCCTACGGCAAGTATTTCTGCCTCTATTTGAGGCGCAAATGGCTATTGCCAATCTCTATTTGCCTGAATCACTCTATAGAAGCCACCTTAGACTTTCTTACTCAACCGCAGACAGACTATTTTCTGCAATTACGAAGCTTACCAGTCAAACAGATATGGATGAAGAAGTATCGGCGATACAAATATCGGCTATAAAAATCCTATATGAACAATACAAGACGCTTGTTTTGGCCGAGCTTGATGCACTAGATTTGTATTTAGTTGCGCCGAAAGAGCCATATAATATATTTCCCCTACCAACACATGGATAATCAATATTTTCAAAAGATTTGTCCTCAAAAGCTCCCGAAGCTTTATTCGATGCAGCTCAAGCCGCACGGTGCTTGGCTTTCGAACTTTCAACCGCATGCGGCTTCCACGTCTTCCGAGTTGTGGAGTGTGTGTTACGACGATACTACCACAAAGTTACCGACGGTAAGGCCCAACCGAAGGTCCGCAACGTATCTGTGTACGTAAATGCCCTTCTGCAATCAGGAAAAGGCGACCCAAAAATTCTTACAGCCTTGAAGCAAATAAGTGATCTGCACCGAAACCCTCTGATTCATCCAGATGCAATCCTCTCGTCTGAGGATGCATTAAACGTTATAGGTGTTGCGCGAAGTGTAACATCCGCAATGCTTGCTGTGCTACCCGAAATGCAGCAGCAATCGGACCGGCAAACTAGATCATTGAATCATTCAAATAAGTCAACAGAGGCTGCGTGAATTTGTGTACTATCTACAGGAAGTCAGGATCATTCCCTCAATAATCTCTCCTTTATACACCACCACGCCCCGCCCCGGGTGCTGCGCAATCGCCTCCCCCACCCCCTCCGCCGGCAGGCTGACAAAACTTGCCGGCGCCCCCACCGCCACCGCCGGCGGCTCCAGCCCCATCGCTCGCGCCCCGTCCTCCGCCACCTTCCGGACCAGCCGCTCCATCGCCGGATCCGTCCGCGCATCCAGCCGCCAGCCGATGATCGCGGCGCGTTCCAGCATGTCCCCCGTGCCATAAGGGCCCCAGGTGTCGCGCATGTTGTCGTTGCCCAAGGCAAC
>JAESGY010000362.1_pt1 | contig 22882 bp, 33 predicted proteins | sample 9269841 | NCBI WGS metagenome assembly JAESGY01 (sample SAMN17022865, study PRJNA683097) | algae metagenome | isolation source: Spirirestis rafaelensis WJT71-NPBG6 and co-occurring heterotrophs from... | place: USA: Pinto Wells, Joshua Tree National Park, Colorado Desert, CA | collected 2006-08-15
GGTGCTCCGGAACCGGCGGGCGATGGCGTGGATTGTTGGTTACACAGTCCACACCTGGGAACTGGCCGCGCTGCGCGCCTGGGCGGTGACCTTCCTCGCCGCCACCGCGGCCCGGCTCGGCGCCCCAGACTGGATGCCGTCGCCCGCCGTCCTGTTCACCGGGGCGGGGCTGGTAGGCATCGCGGTGTCCATCACCGGCAACGAGACGGCCCAGCGCCACGGGCGGGCACAGGTGGTGCTGTGGGCGATGACGGCCGCTGCGGCGCTGTCGCTGGCCACGGGATGGATGACGGGCGTCTCCCTGGCGCTCGCCGTCGCGGCCGTACTGCTCTGGAACGCCAGCATCTACCTCGACAGTTCGGCGCTGACCGCGGGGACGGTGCAGGCGGCGGACAAGCACCTGCGGGGCGCCACGATGGGCTTGCACAGCATGGCGGGCTACGCGGGCGGCTTCCTCGGCCCGCTCGGGGTCGGGTGGTTCCTCGACTTCGCGGGTGGCGACAGCGCGCTCGGCTGGGGGCTCGGCTTCGGCCATCTCGCCGTGGTGACCCTTGCAGGGCTCGTGATCCTGCGGCGCTTCGGTCGTGTCGCGCGGGAGCCTGTTTCCGGGCGCTAAGCCGACCTCCGCCCTCGGGCGGCAAGGTAGCGTGCATGTACCGGCCCCGGGTCGCAGGGGAGCGCAGCGAACCGGCAGCCCTCTGCTGGAGAGGGCTGCTGCGCGATCGCCGGTCCCAGGCTATCCTGATCGCACAGGACACCGATCATCGCTCGGCGCCTGGATGACCGCGCGGGTCGGCCAGCCATTCTTCGGGAGGGAGGCAACAGCATGACGAGCGCGCTGGCGGAGAAGACCTGCACCCCGTGCCGCGGTGGCATCCCGCCGCTGACGCCCGAGGAGGCGGAGGGCTACCGCGTGCAAGCGCCCGATTGGTCGCTGTTGGACGGTGCGACCCGGATCGAGCGGCGCTTCCGGTTCAAGGACTTCGGCGAGGCGTTCGCCTTCGTGGCACGCGCGGCGGAACTGGCCGAGGCGGAGGGCCACCACCCCGACATTACCTTCGGCTGGGGCTACGCCGTAGTCTCGCTGCGGACCAAGAAGATCAAGGGCCTGCACGAGAGCGACTTCATCATGGCCGCCAAGCTCGACCGCATGGTCGATGGCGGTCCCGCGCCCGCAGCCGCGGCAGTGCCGAGGCCGCGCCACGAGGGCTGAGGGCGAGCCACCATCTCCGGCACCGTCCCGTGCGACTAGCGTTACTGACCGATCCTCCGGGAGGGCACCGCCATGACCAGGGACGAGATCGAGGCGCTGGTGTCCAAGGAGCGGCCGGGCTGGCGCGTGGTGGACTTCATCGAGGTCAACGACGAGAGCGGCCCGAGCTTCGAGGTCACTATTGAGAGCGGCGGCCGCCAAACAACGCTGCTCATCGGTGAGGGGAAGCGGATCGTCGGCGAGCGGCGCTGATAGGCGCCTCGGAACTTGGCGCACAAGGAGGCAAGCACAGTCGCAGCAACCCCCTGGTGGCGATGTGGCCTCGCTCAGCGGAATTGCGAATGTGACCTCCGTGCGACCCGCACGTCGCCGCACCCGGAGCACGACAAGGCTCCGGCTACGCTTAGAGGACGGGATGACGGCTGACGAACCAAAGATCGCCAGGGCCACTGCCGTGGACATCGACGGCATCCTCGACCTGCAAGAGCGCAACCAGCCGGAGCGGGACGGCACGCTGTCGGCGCAACTCTCGCGGGCATGGCTCGAAGCCACCCTTGCCGACATGCCGGTGATCGTGGCGAAGAGGGAAGGGCGCGTGGTCGGGTACCTGATCTCGGCCTCGCGGGAGGCGTACGTGGGCGTGCCCGTCGTCGAGGCGATGCTGCGCGCCTACCCCGGCGCGGCGCCGGACGCCTACGTGTACGGCCCGGTCTGCGTGGCAGAGGAAGCGCGCGGGCGAGGGCTGGCTAGGGCGATGTTCGCCGCGCTGCGCGCACGGCTGCCGGGGCGGGAGGGCGTGCTGTTCATCCGGCGCGACAACGCCGCCTCGCTCCGGGCGCACGAGAAGATGGGCATGCGGGAGGTCGCCGGGCTCACTTATGGTGGCGCCGAGATGGCGGTGCTGGCCTACGTAGGGTGACCGCACCGGGCGCAGGCGCCGTCCGTCTTTACAGTCGCTCCCCCTCGCGGTTCAGGAGGTGCTTGATCAGCGGGGCGAGGAACGGGAGCGACGCCAGACGCAGCACGGCTTCGCGCACGAGCAACTGGAAGCGGTTGACGGGCGTGAATAGGTGGACGTTCCGCCACGCCGTCCGCTTCGCCGCCTCCGCCCAGGGACGCAGCCGCGCTTCGTAGGCGGCGAATGCCGCCTCAGGCCGATCGGGCTGCTCCGCCAGCACGATCGTCGAGACGCCGAGGCTGGCCATGTCGGAATTCCTCGTGGAGATCAAGCTGATCGCCAAGCTCTGAGCGGCGGTTCCGGATCGGCCGGTGGGCAAAGTCGGGCGAGCGAGTTCCACCCGAGCGCCGCCAGCCGGACCCCTTCGGGCGGCGGCGCGGCACCATTCGTCCGGTTTGCGCTACTGGGCCAGGAACTCGCCCAGGAGCCGGTTCACCCGCTCGATCTCCTCGTGCTGCACCCAGTGCGTCGCGCCCGGAATGTGGAACGCGTCGCCTCGGTCGCACAAGGACACACCCGCCTCGGCAAGGCCACGGTTCAGGGCGGCGTCCTGGTCGCCCCAGATGACCCGCACCGGCACGCGGATGCGCCCGGGCCGGAGCGACGGCGCGGACATCGGCAGCGCCCGGTACCAGTTCAGCATCGCAGTCAGCGCGCCGGGTTGTGCCCAGGCGGCACGGTAGCGCGCGAACTCCTCCTCGGAGAAGGTCCCCGGCCGCGCGGTCGCCACCATGGCGCCGCGCATCGCGGCGAAGTCGGCCATGCGCAGCGTCCACTCGGGCAGGAGCGGAAGCTGGAAGAAGCCAACGTACCAACTCCGCAATGCCCGGAAGGGATTCCGCAAGGTGTGCGCCCGCATGATCGCCGGGTGCGGGCCGTTCAGCACCGCCGCCTGCTCAACGCGCTCCGGGTTCCTCGCCGCGAGGTGCCACGCGAGCACCGCGCCCCAGTCGTGGCCCACAACCGCGAAGCGCTCGCGGCCGAGTGCGTCGGCCAGCCCGAGCACGTCGTCGGCAAGTGTGTCGAGGGCGTAGGCCGCGACGCCCTCGGGCTTGTCGGAGAGGTTATAGCCCCGCTGGTCGGGAGCGACCACGCGCAGCCCGGTGGCGGCGAGCGGCCCGATCTGGTGACGCCAGCCCCACCAGAACTCCGGGAAGCCGTGCAGCAGGAGGACGAGCAGGCCGTCCCGCGGACCGGCCGCAATGACGCGCAACTCGATGCCGTTGGTCCGCAGCCGCAGAGACTCGCCGCCGGGCATGCCATGGGCCTCGCTCACGGGGCGCTCCGCCTCAGCACTCGCTGGCGCCGGGCAGCGGGTTGCCGGGGGGTGACGCCGTGCGCTCCAGTCGTCGCCGACCGAGCCGAAGGCGCCTGGAACGACCTCCGGACCTGATTTTCCCCTTGCATTAAACTTCGCTGCTTGGTTGAAGGTCTGCGGCAGATTATTGCCCATACCCTTTTTGGCAAAGTATTCAATGCACACCGACATCACCACCTTCAGCCCGCACGACACCATCACCGAGACCTTGGCTTTTGCCGCCGAGAGCGCGTTGACCGAACTGTACGACAACCGCGGCCGGGACAGCGCCGCGATGGCCCTCTATGTCGGCCTTGCTTAGACGCAGACCGGCGGCGACGCGCGCCACGCGGTTCTGCGGGAGACCATCCAGCGTGCCCGCGACCTCCTGATCGACGGCGACATCGCCCAGGCGGTGGACCTCCTTGAGGCCGTGCACGCCCGGCACAGCGCGGTGCTCGACGCCGCCCGGGCGCGGATGGTCTGAATCACTCTTAGAGCGGCGATAGCTTCCACCGCGCCGCCGGGACCGCGGGCCACCGCCCGCGCGTCCAACTCTCCTAAACGGTGACGAGCGTGCCGTCCCCATTATACCCCTCGTAGCGGCCCCGTCACCGCCATCGACATCAGACCGCACCTCGTCGATGCGGGGCGGCGCCTCGCGGAGGCTGAGGGGCTGGGCGGGCGCATCGACTTCCGTACGGGCGACGCGCACGGGCTCGGCCTTCGACGGCGGCTTCGACGTGGTGGTCATGCACACCCTAGTCAGCCACGTCGCCGACTCCGCGGCGGTGCTGGCCGAGGGGCGCCGCCTGCTCCGACCGGGTGGCAGGTCGGTGGTGTTCGACGGCGACTACGCCTCGCTCACCTTCGCCACCGACGCCCCCGACGGGGGCGAGGCGACGGACGCGCTGATCCGGGGCAACCTCGTGGCCAACCAGCGGGTGATGCGCGCCATGCCGCGCCTGCTGGCCGAGGCGGGCCTGGACCTCCTGTTGTCGCGGGCCTACGTCGCGGCCGACATTGGGCGGGTGGACTTCTAGGCGCCGGGCGTGGCCTCCTTCCGCGTGCTGCTGCCCCGGGCGGGCGCCATGGCGCAGGCCGAGGCGGACGCGTTCATCGGCGGGTTGGAGCGCGCCTCGGCCGAGAACTGCTTCTTCGGGGCGAGCAACTTCTACGCCTACGTGGCGCGCAGGGGCGGCTGAGGGCGGAAAATCGGCCCCCTGCGTGCGAGGGAAATCCGGGCGATGCGCGGCACTGTGCCGCTGGGCGCACACCCAGGCCCGCGGCGGCGGACGGGCACCACAGACCTTCGGCGCCCGCCCACTCGCGTCCGAGATCGGGCCGGGAGACTCGCTACCGCGCCGCCCACTCCCGCTCCCGGCGGGCCTCGTACGCCGCCACGTGGCAGCGCGCGAGCCGCAGGACGGGCGTGGGCACCCCCATACGCTCTGCTCGCTCCGCGAGGTCGCCCAGCACGTGCTCGCCCTTGGTGGGGCCGCCGCCCTCGATGTCGCGCAGCATCGAGGCGGTCTGGGTCGAGCCCTCCCGCGTCAGCAGGCCCGCCGCGAACTCCACGAACTCCGGCCGCGGCGGATGCCCGGCCGCCGCGGCCGCGGCCCGGCACTCGGCGAGGAGCGCCAAAGCCGCCTCCCGCCCGCCCGGGGCCGCGAGGAAGTCGCCGACGGCGCCGCGCATCAGGCAGTTCATCCCGGCCAGGGCCGCCAGCCCGACCCACTTCTGCCACATGTCCCCGACGACCGACTCGCTCGCGCGCGCCGCGAACTTCGCCCCCTCGCAGAGCGCCGCGACGGCCCGCACCCGGTCCGAGACGCCGCCCGCGACTTCGCCAAAGATCAGGTCGTGGCTGGGCATCGCCCCCTGGACGACCCGCCCCTCCCGGACCACCGGCACGTAGACGGGCGCCACCGCCCGGCCGGTCACCGTCCCGTGTAGGAGGTCCCCGACCGCCGGTCGGCCGGACTCGAAGGCGCGTCGCGCCACCTCGCCCGACTCCCGCGGGGGCTGCTCCGAGGATGGCGTCCCCGGCGGGAGGCTGGTGTGCAGCACCAGCCCGAGGTCGGGCGCCACGACGAAGATACGAGTGCCGAGGGCGTCGGCGACCTCCCGAGCGGGCCTGTGGACCGACTGCACGTCGCCGCCCGGGTCGAAGCCGCGCGAGGCGGCCAGGGTGGAGAGGGCGATGACGTGGGCGTCGATCTCGGTGGCGACCGCGCTGGCCAAGGCGCGAGCGGTGCCTTCCAGCCGGTCGTCGAAGGCTTGGCGGTAGCTGCCTACCGCCGCCCAGACGGCGATGGCGCCGACCGCGAAGGCCGGGAGGAGGGCCGCGGCGACCAGGGCCACGAGGTGCGCCCGAAGGCCGTGGCCCACCGCCGTGGCCGTGGTTGGTGTCGGCACTCCGCTCTGCCCCCCGGCCGCGGCCGAGCGCCGGGGCGCCATGCCTCCAGTCCCTCGACGGGACTTTGCATTCCCATTCATCCACCATGCCGTCGTGCCGGGCAACCGTTGTTGCGCGACCGCACGGGCCTGCGGTGGCCGCCTGGGCCGATCCGGACCGCGCACCGGCTGCTCACCCATCGTCGCCGCCGGACGAGTTGGAGCGGGTCGGCTTCCGCCTCTGCGAGCGGTTCCGTCCCGAGGTGCCGGAGGGCGTCGAGGGCTGGGGCGCCAAGGCGGAACTGCGGATCGAGCGGATCGCGCGCGCTAGGGACTAGGAAGCCGCTTAGGAACGCACGAGAGACGGCACCTACTCCGGCACGGTCTCGCCCGACCCGCCCGCGTGGGCGGGGAAGTCCCGCAGCTTGGGGAGCCCGTCCCTGATCGGCAGCACCGCCTCCGCATAGTTCAGGTGGACGGTCGGCCGGAAGACCACGCCGGGAAGCGCGGGAGGGCGCACGTCGGTGAGGCCCAATCCGGGGTGGGCGGTCAGGATGTGGCCGCCGCACCTAATGCAGTGCTGCCGGTCGCTCATCCCGGTCTTGTTGAACCGGCCGAGGAGGTCGGCTCCCCTCGTGACCTCAACGTCCTCCGACCTCCACAGCAGGTAGGCGGTGAGCGGCGCTCCCGAGTAGCGGCGGCAGGAGTCGCAGTGGCAGTAGCCCATCTCCAAGGGCGCGCCCGTTGCCTCGATCTCCACCGCCCCGCAGAAGCAGGTCCCCCGGTGTGTGTCGGCCATGTCGTCTCCCCCTTGTCGATGGGCCGTGGGATCGGCGTGGAGAAAGTCGCCGTCCCATCATAGGCGACCGCGGGGGAGGTCGGGCACCGTGTAGATGTTGGGGAAGTCCGCCGCTCACCCCTCGCGTGGCTGCCTGTTCGTAGCCTTGTGGAGAGCGCGCGACGGCAGATGCACGCGCGCCCCATCCGCGTGTATGCCGCATCCGAGCTACGACGGCTCTGGTCAGTCTCCGCTCATCGCTCTCTCACGACAGCGGTTACAAGACGCTGGACGACGCGAAGGCGGCGATCGACCGCCACTTCGCCGACCGAAATGCGTGCTTCCTGCGTCATCCCATGAGGGCAGGACCGAAATCCGGGGCATGGAACGCGAGTTGGCCGACTTCTCGAAGGCGAACAACTAAAAGGACCCCGTTACCGCTGAAGGTCCGAAGGCACTTCGGCGTGCTTGATCCTCCGCTCGATCTGCCCCTCGGCGACGAGCGGCGCGCGGCCGCACGCACCCGCGCCGGGGCAGATCACGAGCTTGCGCGCCGATCGCGCCGCGCTCCCGTGTAGCTCCGGTTGGCTGCCGGACGGGCGCCACCTGGGGATGCCCGTCGCTAGTGGCCGCAGACTGGCCTCGCGTGGAGCCACGGCCCGACGCGGGCGTTCAGCCTCGGACCTCGATCCGGCGCGGCCGCGCCTCGGCCGCCTTGGGCAGCGTCAGGGTGAGCACGCCATCCTCAAGCTGCGCGCCGATGCGCTCCCGATCCACCCTGTCGGACAGCGCGAAGGAGCGCGTCCAGTGCCCGACGTTGTACTCGGTGTAGACCGGCTCCATGCCCTCGTACTTCGCGGGGTCGATCCGCGCCTGGACGCGCAGCACGTCGTCCTTCAACTCGATCTCGACGGCCTCGCGGGCCACCCCCGGCACCTCCATGACCACCGTCAGCGCGTCCTCGGTCTCGTACACGTCGGTGTGGGGGACGTAGAAGCGGCCCGGGACCGTCCTCTCCTCCTTGGCCGCCAACTCCTTCTTCTCGCGCACCGCGAGTTCCTGCTGGTCCGCCATCCTTCCCTCCGTCACGTAATGTGGTCGTCCGCTGCCGCCGGTCAGGCCACCTTGATCGACCTGGGCTTGTCGCGCTCGGCGCGCGGCAGCAGCAGCGCGAGCAGGCCGTCGCGGCACTCGGCCTGGACGGCATCCGGGTCGATCTCGACCGGCAGGGTCACCACGCGATCAAACCGGCCGCCGAGCCTTTCGCGCCGATGCACGCCCGCCCGCTCGGGGTAGGTGACCGACTTGGTGCCGGAGATGCGGATCGTGTTGCCCTTGACCTGCACATCGAGGTCCGCCTTCCGGACGCCGGGCACCTCGGCGATGACGGCGAAGGCGTTGCCCTTCCGGAACACGTTGATCGGCGGGTAGGCGCCACCGCCGCTCGGCCCTGCATCGCGCCAGCCGCTCGTGCGGAAGGCGTCGAGGGCCTCTTGCAGGCCCAGCAAGGTGTCAAAAGGGCTGGGAAACAGCGCCATAGCTCACGTCCTCCCTTCTCCCGAAGGCAGGGGCGCCAAGCGTGTATCTACCCTGCAACGCCCGCTCCGGGGCGTGGCTGGCACTCTCCTACCTGGAGTGCCAATCGAGTTAGGAGACGCCCCGGCGGGGTCAAGAAGCGTGCGAGAGCCAGCAGGCGAACGCCATCTCGCTGGACAGCACGATGGCCACCGGCCGCGTGCACAGGCCGAGCAGCAGCACGCCGCCGACGATCTCGATCACCACGGCGGCCGCTCGCGGAGAATGCTGCGTCCCCGATGGCGGAGGAGGCCGGGCCGCCCGGGCGCTCCGGCGACCTGAGGCAGGGCTCCTACTTCTTCCCGGCGTTCCGCTTGCGCGTGGCGGCTGCCTTCCTCGCGGAAGCCGCGCGCGCCGCGGCGGCGCTCCCGCCGCGCTCGCCGCCCTTCTTGGCCGAGACGTTGGTGTCGGGCTTGCCGCGGCCCGAGCCGCTCTTGTTGCCGCCGCCAGTCTCCTTGTTGACCGTCGCCCAGGCGCGGCGCTCGGCCTCCTCCTCCGGCACGCCGCGGCCCTCGTAGCTCTGCTCGATGTGCTCGGCCTGCCGCTTCTGCTTGTCCGTGTACTTCGACTTGTCTCCGCGGGGCATCGTCGCCTCCTGGGCCTTTGTCCGATCCCAGAACGCAACGGCCGTCTCGGGTTCCTGTCTCATCGTCATGCTCGGCCCGCGGCATCTACAGCCGCGCTCGACAGTCCAGAGGCCAAGGGGCCAGCCGGAGGTGCATCAGGGTCTTCCCAAGGGATGGCGGAGGCGAGAAAGGAGGCGCCAGCTGTCGGCGCGACCTGGATCCAGGTCATGGGCGCAACCGCGGAAACGCCGGACGATCTCGGCCGGGGCGCTCAGCCCACAGCGCTGCGGCTCGCGGCGAAGACGGCGACGACCTCGCGGTAGGAGCGTCCGTAGGCCACGGCGCATGTAGCAAAGATCGTAGAGCGGTTCGCGGGCACGCCTCCGGCCCCAGTGCCCGTCACCGGACCGCCGGAGGTTCCTGGTCCGTGGGGATCCCGGCGAGGTGGCGGAACATCGCCACGGCCCGGTTGATTTACGATGCCTCGTGCCCCGAGGTCAGCGCGTTCGTCCGGATCCCCCAAAGGCCGTAGTAGCCCCAGGCGCCGGAGGCCGAGAGCCGCTCCAAGAAGAAGGTGGATTGCAGATCGCCGGGTGCGAACAGCGTCACCAGGAATAGGCGCACCGGGGTCGCGTTGGCGATGGCGACAACCAGCCGGTCCGGCCGCTTCTCCAGCACGCGCATCCGGTACACGACCTGCCCCGGCGACCGGCTGTCGGCCTGCACAAAGTAGAGGCTGCTCCCCTCCGCCATCTCCGCGGGGACGAAGTCGGGGCGCCTTCCGGCCGGATCGAGGCCCTTGAGGGCGGCCGCATCAGTGACCAGCGTGCGCCAACGATGGTCACTGACAGACCAGTAACGCGTCCCGGCCAGGGTCGAGACGCGCCCGAACGCAGCGAGCAGGGCATCGGCCCCGCCGTCTTGCTTGAGAGTCTGTACGCGAAATAACCGAGGTATTCGTGTTGGGATCGAGACACAAAGCAGCGTCAGATCAGTCTCCCCATGTCGGGCCGATGTCCTGCGCTGACATCTTGAGCGCTGCTGCTTCGCCGCGCGCATTTCATACCGGAACGGTCTTGCGGCGGCCCATCGCTAAAGCTCTGATGCGACAAAGGGTTTACTTGCGTACAAAATCTGAAGCTGCCTGCCACCCCGACGAGCAGGGTGGAGCGGGCGGAGGTCCAACCGGCGCAGCTCGGCGCCGTCCAGCCCGCGACCTGCGTCGAGCGGATCCGGGGAGGTTCGCCGGGCGCGGGGTAGGATGGCAGCGGCGGGCTGCCGCAGGGCGGGCGCACGGCCTCCTGGGCCGAACCGCGCGATGAGCCGGACAGAAGCAGGAGCGCGACGGCGAAGATCACAAGTCTCATGCCCTTTCCCCCTGCGCCCCGGACCGTCGTCGGCCGTGACGCACGACGGCACCCCGGCCGGGCCTGCCGCGGCCGCTGCCGAAAACCCCGGGCGCGGCCAACCCGTTCCATGCCTCTCTCGTTCCGAATGGGCGGTTGCTGTCGGGGCGCTTGACCTTCCCATGGGGCAAGGGCGCACGGTCCCGGCGAACCGCACGTGTCGACGGAGGAGGAGATGCCGCGCCGCCCGAGTCTGGAGGAGCAGAGTCCGGCGGTGCTCGAGCGGGTGTTGGCCGAGGGCGGGTCGGAGGCGGCCGAGTACCAGAGCGTCGCCGCGGTGTTCAGCCGCGGACGTTCAGGCCCTCCTTGAAGATCACCCCGGCACCGAGGAAGCCGACGCCGGAGACCACCTGCGCCGCGACCCGCGTCGGGCTGGCGTCGTGCTCCACGAGTTGGGAGAACACCACGAAGCCTGCCGCGCCCAGCGCGGGCAGGGTGTTGGTGCGCAGCCCCGCCAGACGCTGCCGTCACTGCCGCTCGAAGCCGATGGCGGCACCAAGCACGAGCGCGGTCCCGAGGTTCACGGCCGAGTGGAGGAGGTCGAGCGGCATGGCTGCGAGTCTTCCCTCAGAACGCCGTGCGGAGCCGGAGCGCGAAGACGTGCACCGGCCCGCGCTCCTGGTTGTAGGCCGGGTTGACCACGAACTGGTAGTCGAGCGCGGCGTTGACCCCGGCGGTGATCCGCGCGTCGTAATACAGCTCCGTCACCCATTCCGGCCCGTAGTTGAGGCGCCCATCGCCGGTGAGAAAGCCGATGCCGCCCGCCTCCAGGTAGCGCTGCCGCCCGTTGGAGATCCAGCCGACATTGGTAGCGAGGCCGACCGTATCGGCCGGGCGGTTCCATCGCGAACCGCGCAGCGACAGGCCCGCTGAGACCGCCCGGTCCATCTCGGTGAACATCCAGTTCTGCGTCCGGCCGTCGTTCCACGAGAGTCGCGCGAAGGCGCGAGGTCGTTGGTCAGCTCCTGCTCCAGGTTCAGCGCCAGCATGTGCTTCAGGCGGTAGCCGGAGGGGTTCTTCTCGAAGGTCTCGAAGCCGTTCTAGAACAGCTCGCCCCAGCTGGACTAGCGGGTGCGTGAGGCGCCGTAGATCAGTCTGATCGCGCCCGGGCGCCCGCCGATCTCATGGAAGTGGTCCACCTGGCCAATGACCTGCCAGGCGCGAGTGACAGAGGGATCCATGAACAAGCCATTCACCCGCCGCGCCACCTGGAAGGCACCCGCGCGTAGGCTCCAGGTGCCGTTCTCCCACTCCAGCGCGGCACCGTAGGTCCAGCCACGCGCGTCGGCAGCAAAGTCGAACCCTCCGGCGCCGACCAGGGCCCAGTTCAGGAACTGAGTGCGGGCGTCGTGGGCGTAGCGGTTGTCGTCGAAGATGTCCCAGACCGAGAACTTGCCGACGGTCAGCGTCAGCCGCTCGCGCGGCAGCGGGCCGGTGAAGCGGAGGGGGGCGTTGTCAGTCTCAATGGTGTCAGCCGAGAGACCGATGGTCTGTCGCAGGAACACCCGCGGCACGTAGAAGTAGGGCTCCTCGGTGCCCAGCCGGAACGCCTCATTGTTGGGGAAGGCCGCGATGCCGCGGGAGTTGGACAGGCCGAAGCCGCGGGTGATGGAAGCGTCGAGGATGAACTCCACCCCGGTTCACAGTCGCCGACCCAGCACGAGGTCGGTCGAGAAGGTGTTTCGGGCATTGGAGGCTGGGCTCAGGCTGGCCTCGCCGCGGTAGGGCGAGGGGAAGCGGGGATGGCCCTGCAGGATGAAGGTGGCCTGGCCGCGCAGCAGCCAGCCCTGCGCCTCGAGCCGGCCCTGCAGCGCCGCAAGGTCGGGGAACAACGCCGCCTCGGGTGGCCCGATGTTCGGGATGCCCGGGCTGCCGAAGCCCTGGGCCATGGCGGGGTGGGGCGGGGCGGCCAGATCCCCGAAGAGGCCGGTCAGCAGCGCCGCAGCGCCCAGCATGGCGGAGCGGGCGCCGCGGGATGCGCCCGCGAGCGGGCCGGAGGTCTTCGTCATCAATCGCGCGACGCACGGCTGGGATGACTGCCCACCGCCTTGGCCGCTGGCCTCCGATCGCCCGCCATTCCCGGGCGCAGCCTTCGGTGGGGGCAGCCCTGCAGGTCTCCTTCCGCCCGATGCGCTGGCCGATCCGAGATCCACGGCGGGGACTTGGCCAGCGCCAGGGCACCGAGCATCCGGCGCAATGCGCGCTCCACGTCATCTCTCCTCCATCAGGACAGGTCAGCCCCCGAGCACCGCGTCCGCCAGCAGCTTCACGTTCAGGGCCAGGATCAGCACCGCCGAGGCCCAGCCGAGGACCAGCTGCCAACGGGGCGCGACGAGGCCGCCGAGGCGCGCCCGGTCGCCCGCGAAGAGCATCAACGGGATGACCGCGAAGGGCAGCTGCAGCGACAAAATGACCTGGCTGAGGATGAGCAGCTGCGCCGTGCCGCTCGCGCCGTAGAGCCAGGTGACCACGACTGCAGGCACGATGGCCACAAGCCGGGTGAGCAGGCGCCGGAGCACCGGCGGCAGCCGAAAGTGCAGGAAGCCCTCCATCACCACCTGGCCGGAGAGGGTGGCCGTCACCGTCGCGTTCAGGCCGCAGAGCAGCAGGGCGACGGCGAACAGCGTGGCGGCGGTTCCCACCCCCAGCATCGGTGCTAGCAGCTGGTGCGCCTCCTGGATCTCGGCGACATCCGAGCGCCCGCCCGCATGGAAAACGGCGGCGGCGGTGATCAGGATGGCGGAGTTGACCAGGAGGGCGAGGGACAGGGCGACGGTGCTGTCGATGCTGGCAAAGCGGATGGCCTCCCGCTTCTCGGCCTCGCCGTGCCCGTAGGCGCGCGACTGGATGACCGCGGTGTGCAGGTAGAGGTTGTGGGGCATCACGGTGGCGCCGAGGATGCCCATGGCGATGTAAAGCTGCGTCTGGTCGGTGACGATCGAGGCCGACGGGATGTAGCCGCGAAGCACCGCGCCCCAGTCCGGGTCGGCGAGGGCGATCTGCGCGGCGAAGCAGGCGAAGATGAGGGCGATGAACCCGAAGATGAGCGCCTCCAGCCAGCGGATGCCCTTGTTCTGCAGCCAGAGGATCAGGAAGGCGTCGAGGGCGGTCAGCAGCACGCCGACCAGAAGCGGGATGCCGAACAGCAGCTCGAGGGCTATGGCGGTCCCGATCAGCTCGGCGAGGTCGGTGGCGCAAATGGCGACCTCGGCCAGCAGCCAGAGCGGGTAGGCGGCGCCGCGCGGGAAGCGCTCGCGGCAGAGCTGGGCGAGGTCGCGGCCGGTGGCGATGCCGACCCGAGCGCAGAGGCCCTGCAGCAGGATCGCCATCAGCGACGAGGTCAGGGCGACCGCGAGCAGGGCGTAGCCGAAGGCCGACCCACCGGCGAGCGCGGTGGCCCAGTTGCCGGGGTCCATGTAGCCGACCGCCACCAGGTAGCCGGGGCCGAGAAAGGCGAGGAGCTTGCGCAGCCAGCCCGCAGCAGAGGGCACCGCCACCGTGCGGTGCACCTCGGGCAGGCTCGGCTGGCGACCTGCGGGGAAGCCTGCGGCCGGGGTGAAGCCGATGACGGCATCGGCGGAGGGCGGAGGGGGCGGCGGATTCATGCTCAGCCTAGAGAATTTAGGCGAGGCTAAAATGTCGGGCCCGGGCTTCGCAACAGCCCCGACATCCCGCTACGATGCCGTGATGCCGACCAGGATCGCCCCGTCCCGCCACCTGCCGCCCGCTGAGGCTCAGGCCGACCGCTTCGCCCGCCAGCGTGAGGCGGACCGGACCGCGGTGACCGAGGACTACGTCGAACTCATCGCCGACCTGCTCGACGGCGAGGGCGAGGCGCGAGCGGTGGACCTGGCGCGCCGCCTCGGCGTCTCGCAGGCCACGGTGACCGCGATGGTCAGGCGCCTGCAGCGTGACGGCCTGGTGGAGACCCGGCCCTACCGCGGCCTGTTCCTGACGGAGGCGGGCCACACCATGGCGGAGGCCGCGCGGCGGCGCCACGAGTTGGTGGTGCGCTTCCTGGTGGCCCTCGGCCTCGACGAGGCCACCGCAGAGGCCGACGCCGAGGGAATTGAGCACCACGCCAGCGAGGCCACCCTGGCCACCTTCCAGCGGTTCCTCGACGGGCGCGGTGGCTGCGGAGGGCAAGCGACGAGTCACGTCGGTGCCCGCGAAGGCGTTGGGCCTCGCGGGACGTCGCCGGGATAGGATGATCCGGCCGCCGGGCAGCGCCATCAGGGTGGTGTCCTACCGGTCGTCCACGTTGCTCAGGCAGAGCACCGAGCCGAGGCGCACCGCATGGCGCAGGCCCCCCCTGTCTGTGTGGACGACGAACGCCCCGCAGCGCCGACCATGGACGACGTCCATGCGTCATGAACCTTGGCGTGCGGTGCCCGCTTTGGCGCGCTCGATAGCGGCTATCCGCATCAAGCCCCTGTCCACCTATCTGGAGCGTCGGACGCGGAACTCGGACACGGCGTCGCCTGACCGGAACCCGCGGGACACACGACGCGCGTCGCGACCGGGGCGGTGCCGCTCGGTTCCGAACGCCCATATGACGCAGCGGATTCATCAGAGCGGGCCGGAAGGTTCCCGCAGCGGAGCTCCAGCCCGGGAGGCAACCGCGTCTCGCATCCGCACCCGCCTCGCCACAGCCGTCCTCGCAGCGGGCCTCTCGACCCTTGCGGCAGGCCCCGCCGCCCGCGCGCACTTCGGCTTCTTCATCGGTGCCGGGCCGCCCGTCGACTACGCCCCGCCGCCCCCGCCGCCGGTCTACTACTATTACTATGCGCCGCCTCCGCCGCGCTGGTACTACCCGCCCCCGGCCTACTACGCGCCTGCCCCGCCGCTGCCGCGTCCTTACTTCGCACCGCCGCCTGCCTACCGCTACTGGCCCTACTAAGGGCGCGCCGCCCCCGCCGGACTCAGGAGGCTGCGGCGAAGAAGCGGCCCAGCGCCTCGGCCGTCTCGCCCGGTAGCTCCTCCGGGAAGAAGTGGCCCGCGTCCACCGGCTGGCCCCGGACGTCATCGGCCCAGGCCCGCCAGAGCGCGAGCGGGCCGCCCGCCTCGGCGTACCAGCTGCCCAGCGCTCCGGTGCCGCTCCAGAGCACCAAGACCGGGCAGGTGACGCGCCGCCCAGCCGCGCGGTCCGCCTCGTCCTGCGCCCGGTCTAGGGTCGCCGCGGCCCGGTACTCCTCGCAGATGGCGTGCACGTGGGCCGGACCGCGCAGCGCCTCCACGTAGGCTGCCCGCACCTCCGGGCCGAAGGTCCCCGGGGCCGACCCCCAGCCGCCGAGCGCGTCGTCCACGACGGCCTCGGGTGCCGCCGCGAGCAGGCGCTCGGGCAACGGCGCGGGTTGGGCCAGCAGCGACCAGGGCCAGAAGGCGAGCGCGAACCGCGCGTCCGCGCGGGCCCAGGCCTCAGCCGTCGGGATGACGTCCAGCACGGCGAGCCGCTCGATGCGGTCCGGGTGGTCGAGCGTCAAGCGGTGGGCGACCCGGCCGCCCCGGTCGTGCCCGGCGACCGCGAAGCGCGGGAAGCCGAGCCGCTCCATAACGGCTGCCATGTCCCTCGCCAGGGCACCGTTGGCGTATGGCCCGTGGTCCGGGGCGGAGGCGGGGCAGCCGCTGCGGCCGTAGCCGCGCAGGTCGGCGCAGATGACAGTGAACCGGCGGGCGAGCAGCGGGGCCACGTCACGCCACATCAGGTGGGTCTCTGGGAAGCCGTGCAGCAGCAAGACCGGCGATCCGGAGCCGCCGCGGCGCAAGAAGATCTCGGTCTGCCCCGTCTGGACCGTGGCAGTCTCAAAGCCGTCCAACACCCCGTCCTCCCGTTCGAAGTGGAAGGGGGGATGCTAAACCAGATGCACCGCTATCGCGGCGCCGAGGAAGCGCACGACGAACTTGGCTGAGCGAAGCTACAGGAACCACGCTGGCCGGGCATGTCACCGACGCCTACCACGTCGTCACCATGGCACGGACTCTTCTGGTTGGGCCGTGCAGTAATTCCGGTGGACATCCCTCGCTTGCGACAGTACAGGCGGCCAGCGCGATAACGAATGTCGGCCCTGCCTTTCGCCTTCTTGCAGTCGTGTCGCTTGACGCCTCCGCTCCGCCGCTGGCTGCCGGGCGCGTCAGGAGCCAAGATTGAACTTCTCCAACTGCTGCTCGCGCTGGAGCAGTTCGCGCTTGCGCTTGGAGCCCCAACGATAGCCAGACAGTGAACCATCCTTTTTCACGACGCGGTGGCAGGGGATTAGGGTGGCGATCGTGTTGGAAGCGATCGCTGCCGTCACGTCCCTCGCGTCACGCGGCGTGCCCACCCTTGCGGCGATGGCGCCATAGTTCGTCGTAGTACCGGCGGGGATTCCACGCACGATGTCCCAGACCTTCTGCTCGTACTCAGGTCCGCGAATATCAAGCGCAATGCCGGGATCGTGGTCGGGATGCTCGGCAACATCGGCGAGTTTTTCAACAAGCTCCGACAGTCCAGCGTCGTCCAGCTCCACCTTAGCATCGGGGAACCGCGCGCGGATTGCATCGACCGCTTTGTCGCCTCGGTTCGTGAACTCGAAAGCCACCAAGCCGCGGCCAGACATTGCAGCTACGAAGTTGCCGAGGGAACTCTGCCCCCATGCATAGCGGATGCGCTCACCCATCTTCCGCTCCATTCGACGCTGATTGGACAACACCTCAATTAGGGCAAGCCAGGCTGCCGCGCGCTCCGCTTATTGCTTTCTACCGAGATCGGCACGCAGTTGCGTTGAAGTCATTAGCAAGGCCCATGGCACAGGTGGTGGCGCCGCGTCCGTCGGTGTTCTAGTGGGCGTCGGCCGATCGGACCGCAGCTCGCCGGAGCACGGCCTTGAACTTGGAGAAGACCTTTACCATGAAATTTGGATCCCATGAGCCGTGGCCAACACGCGTTCATCCCGCGGAACGCGCCCAAGCTGAGACGGCAGCTCAATGCTCGCTCCCGTTCCATCCAGCGCCATGAACCATTGATGACGACCAGCCGCTCGGAGTTTTAACCGGGCTGGACATCGCGCCAAGCGACCTCCGCCGCGGCGATGTCCAGCCGGTCCTGCTTCGCCGCGCGCCGCGCCGGGTGCCTTGTCCTGCGGCGCCTTGGCCGCGTGGATTGACCCCGCGCCGGGTTCGCCGACGCTTTCTGGGCCTTGATGTCGTAATCGCGGACCCCCAGGATGGCCGGATAACACTTGCCGCCTGAGGCAGGGGCCGATCTCCCGGGCCGACATCAATTTCGGAGCCTGATCGGAGGCACGATCCGGTAGGCTGCCCGAGCGCGGCGGGCCGGTGCGTCACGACGCGGGAGGACAGCTTATGTCCAATCCCCAGGTGCTCATCATCGGGGCGGGTCCAACTGGCCTGGTGCTCGCCCTTTGGCTGGTCCGGCTCGGCGTGCGCGTCCGCATCGTCGACAAGGCCGTGGAACCCGGCACCACTTCAAGGGCCCTCGGTGTGCAGGCGCGCACGCTGGAGTTCTACCGGCAGTTCGGTCTGGCCGAGGCGGTGGTGGCGCGGGGGCTGGAATTCGCCGCCGCCAACCTCTGGGTGCGCGGCAGGCGGGTGGCGCGCGCCGCCTTCGGTGAGATGGGCAGGGGCCTTAGCCCCTATCCCTACATGCTGATCTTCCCGCAGGACGAGCACGAGCGCCTGCTCATCGGGCGCCTTGAGCAGGAGGGCGTGACGGTCGAGCGCCGGACCGAGCTCCTCGACTTCGAGGAAGGCTCACGCGTGCTGGCACGCCTGAAGCGGCCGGACGGGAGCGAGGAGGTGTGCGAGGCGGACTACCTCGCCGGGTGCGACGGCGCCCGCTCGCAGGTGCGCCGTACATTGGACATCGGCTTCCCGGGCGGCACCTACGCGCACCTCTTCTACGTCGCCGATGCGCTGGGCAGCGGGCCGATCATGAACGGTGAGCTACATGCGGCGCTCGACAACGCTGACTTCATGGCCGCCTTTCCGATGAAGGGGGCGGGGCGTGCGCGGCTGATCGGCATGGCCGAGGCACCCGGGGACCAGCATGAGGCGCTTGCCTGGGAGGACGTCAGCAAGCGCCTACTGGACCGCTTGGGGGTCGGGGTCGAGCGGGTGAACTGGTTCTCGACCTACCACGTGCACCACCGCGTTGCGGACCGCTTTCGCCACGGCCGCGCCTTCCTGCTGGGCGACGCCGCGCACATCCACAGCCCCGTCGGCGGCCAGGGCATGAACACCGGCATCGCCGACGCCGTGAACCTTGCCTGGAAGGTGGCCGCGGTATTGCGGGATCGCGCCCCGGCCGGGCTGCTCGACAGCTACGAGCCCGAGCGGATCGCCTTCGCCCAGCGCCTGGTGGCGACCACCGACCGAGCCTTCACCGTCGTGACCAGCCCCGGCCGCATCGCCCGGCTCGTCCGGGTCGGTGTGGTGCCGCGGCTCTTCCCGGTCCTGGCGAGGTCGGCGGCCTTCCGCCGCCTCATGTTCCGCACCGTCTCGCAGACGGCGGTGCACTACCGAGCCAGCCCCCTCAGCGAAGGGCGAGCCGGACGGGTGCGGGGCGGCGACCGCCTGCCCTGGGTCGTGGCTGATGCACCCACAGTCGAGCGGGCCGACAACTTCGCCCCGCTGGTGTCGCTCGATTGGCAGGTGCACATCTACGGCGGCGAGCCCGCCGCGTCCCTCACGAATGTCTGCGGCAGGCGGGACCTGGCCCTCCACGTGTTCCCCTGGTCCGCGTCGGCGCGTCGGTCGGGCCTGAGGCGCGGTGCCGCCTACCTGGTCCGACCGGACGGCTATGTCGCCTTGGCCGATCCGGACGGCGGCCCGGCCAAGATAGAACGCTACCTCAAGCACCGCGGCGTGCAGCCGCTGAACACGGCAGGCATTGCGGAGGCGCGGGAACGCGATCGCCTCTCCGACGCGTCGGCCGGGCCGAGGCGCTGACGGGCTGCGTCCACCTGACGGATCAAGCGTGGCTGCTCTCGACCCGCTCACACCTAGCGCCATCGCCGCCGGGGGTGCCGGAGGGTGCTTCCGCCATGCGGGTTACGGCAGCACCAGGTGACCAGCGAACCGCTCTAGGCGTCCTCGGCCGGGTGGCTGAAGCGCGCCCGGCGCGCGTCCTTCGTCAGCGCCCGGAATGCGTCGCGGCCGACATGCACCAGCGTGCTGTGGTCGCCGCCCTCAAAATACACGTCCGTGGCGCCGTCCAGGCTCTCGTCCACGAGCACCGGCAGGCCATACGCCGCCCCGATGGGCGGGACGGCGCCGAGCTCACAGTCATCGAAGAGCCGGGCGATCTCCGCTTCCGTCGCCAGACAAGAGCGCTTGCCCAGGATGTCGCGCAGGCTGTCGAACTCCACGCGGTGTGTGCTCGGGACGACAGCGAGGATGTAGCCATCCTCGTGATGGACGACGACTGGCTTCGCCACCCAGTTCCCCGTGACATGGGCGGCGCGCGCCGATCCAGCGCTCGTCTTCGTCGGCGCGTGCGCGACGGCGTCGTAGGTGAGGCCTTGGTTGTCGAGGTACTGCCGAAGTCGAACAGCGATGGTCATGTCCGCCTCCCTGGGCTACGTGTCGGCCACAATCCAACGTCCCCGTCAATGCCGCATGAGCACCGGCAGGTCGGCGTGGGCGAGCATGTGGCGCGTGACGCCGCCGAAGAGCGCCTCGCGCAATGGGCTGTGGGAATAGGCGCCAATGACCAGCATGTCGGCGCCAAGCTCGTGCGCCTTCTCGAGGAGGGCCTGGCCGAACGCTCCGGGGCCGATCGGCAGGACATGCAGCTCGGCCCGGATGCCGTGGTCGAGGAGGATCCGCGGAAGGGCGGGTTGCCCGGCACCCTGGCGCACCCCGGCGAGCACGTGGACCTGTTCGACGCGGCCAAGGCAGCGCAGGGCGGGGAGCACCGCCTTGGGCGCCCGCGCGTCGTCCCTCCAAGCGATGGCGACGCGTCTCCCGAACGCCGTCACCCCGCCGGGTGGGACCACGAGGACCGGGCGCTCGGTCCTGAACAGGGCGGCGCGGAATATCTGCCGCGTTGGCTCCTCGTTGCCGCTGGTGAGCCGTGCGACAACGAGGAAGTCAGCGCTTCGGCCCTCCTTGCCGAGAACGGAATCGGCGAGGCCCTCGACCGACGCCCATCGCGCCGTGAAGGGCGCCTCCTCGGCTCCGGCCACCCAGGTGTCGAAGGCGGCCTCGAGCTTCGCGACCCTCCGCTCCTCCTCCACCGCCAGGGCTTCGATCAGGCCGCCGGACACGGCTCCCTCGGCCGAGAGCGCGGCGTAGCCGGGCGGCGTGCGGATGGCGAGGACATTGACGCGGGTACCACCCGTGAGGACGGCGAGGCACTCGGCGGCGTGCAGCAGGTGGGCGGCGGCCTCGGGCCGCTCGAGCACGACCAGGATCACGTCCGACATGGCCGCCTCCACCCGGCATCGGCCGGGTCCAGAGCCGGGGCAGTCTACTCCGCGGCTGAGGCCACAGCCAGCGGATCGGAGATTTGCCCTTTTGCGAAACGGATAGGTGCCGCAGGCTCCGCGGCATGGACGCGCAAGACCTCTCCCCTGCCAGCAGGCCCCTCTCAACCCTCCGCATCAGGCCGTCGACCGAGGACGACATCGGCGCCGTCACGGCCATCTACGGGCACCACGTCCTGCACGGGACGGCGTCCTTCGAGACGGAGCCGCCCGGGGAGGAGGAGATGCGGCGGCGGCGCGCCGACGTCCTCGCGTGCGGGCTGCCCCACTTGGTGGCGGAGGACGAGCAGGGCGCCATCCTCGGCTTCGCCTACGCCGGGGCCTACCGGCCGCGCGCCGCCTACCGGAACACGGTCGAGAACTCCGTCTACGTGCGCCATGACATCGTCGGCCGGGGTATCGGCCGCCTGCTGCTCGCCGAGTTCCTCGCCCGCTGCGAGGCGCTGGGGGTGCGTCAGATGGTCGCGCTGTCGCAGACCACCGAATCAGACATCGGTGCGCCTGCACCAGGCTTTCGACTTCCACCTCGTCGGCACGCTGACCTCCGTCGGCCGCAAGCACGGCCGCTGGCTCGACATCGTCCTGCTCCAGCGTTCGCTCGGCGAGGGGGACCGGACGGATCCCGGAGGCGAGTAAAGCCATGCGGGCGGGCCATCCCGCTTCCGGTCGTACCATGCCCGAGCCGGGCAGCCCCGCCTTCGTCGCCGCGATCGTCGCGGCCCAGGTGTTGACGCAGATCGGCGCGTTCACCCTACCGGCGCTGCTGCCCGGCACCATCGAGCGGTGGCACCTCTCAGCGACGGAGGCCGGTTGGCTCGTCGGCATCTTCTTCGCGGCCTACGTACTCGCCGTTCCGGTGCTGCTCGCCCTGACCGACCGCGTTCCCGTCAGGCGGGTCTACCTCATCGGCACTGGGCTGACCGCAATCTCGCATCTGGGCTTCGCCCTGGTAGCCGACGGCTTCTGGTCGGGCCTGCTCATGCGGGCGTTGGCGGGCGTCGGCTGGGCGGGCGCCTACATGCAGGGGCTGAGGCCATCGCCGACCCGTTGGAGGGCACGGCGCAGTCGCGCGCCGTCTCCTGGCACGCGGCGGGCAGTTCCTAGCTGGCCAGGGGTCGTATCTTACGTCTCGCGGCGAACTCGGCGATGCCGCCGAGTGCGACCGCACTGGCGAGGAGGAGCCAGTTGACCGGCGAGGGCGTGGCGTAGGCGGCGAGGTTCGTGCCCACGCTGATGACGCCGATGGCCGTGCTCGTGGAGATCATGGCTCTCACCCGTGACGGAGGGCGACGGGCCTTGCCTCGGCAGGTCGTCCCACGTCCATCGGACATGGGGCGGGAGGTGCCGCATTACACCTCCGTTGAAACATCTTGGCCGCGGTGTAATCCCGCCGCGCGCGGGCACAAACGACTCAACCTGCAAGGCGAAGCTGCGGCACGATGGCCTTCGGCACCGGAGGGACCCCGGGGACGATGACGAACGCCCACACGATCGACTCTCTGCGCGCGATAGCCGCGGGGGTCCGCCTGCGGCACAAGGCCGCGCGCCGGGCGGGCCTGCTGGCGGTGCAGTCCCCCCTGCGGCGCCACGCCGCGACCTTCGGGGAAGCGCCCGCGGAGTTCGCCGTGCGGGTGCTGCTTGAGATCGACACCGTGCTACCGCAGGTCGGTCCGGACCCGCACGGCTCGGGTCCCACTCGGGAGACCTCGCAAGTGCTCGGCCGGGCCGCGGCGGACCTCTGACTGCTCCTTGGCGATTGACAGACGCAAGGCGACGGGGTGCAGCAATGGCCGCCCTTCCGCGCGTGGGAGAGGTGATGGAAGCGCTGCGGGACGTGTTCCCCGACCCGCTCAGTATCACGGCCGCGGCAGCGCGCATTGTCGCATCGGCGGGCTCGTCCTTGGCGACCGCGGCAGAGTGGCCTGATGGGCCGGGTAGCACCCCGCGCCTGACGGCCAGCATGCACCGTCCGCTGGTCTAGGTCCCACCCCGCCGATGCCGAGCCGCGCACCAGCCCACCGGCTAGGCGGGTTCGACGATCTTCCAATACGAGTCCTTCCGCACCACCTTCCCGTCGCGAAACTAGCACTACCTTGGCACTTTAAAAAGGCATCTGAGTTCCCATCTTTCAAGCATGCAGACGAAGACGGCCGTTTCGCTGCCGCGCGATATCGACGCGGATCTTGACGCCTGGCTCAAGCCTTTCCT
>JAESGY010000363.1_pt1 | contig 22854 bp, 20 predicted proteins | sample 9269841 | NCBI WGS metagenome assembly JAESGY01 (sample SAMN17022865, study PRJNA683097) | algae metagenome | isolation source: Spirirestis rafaelensis WJT71-NPBG6 and co-occurring heterotrophs from... | place: USA: Pinto Wells, Joshua Tree National Park, Colorado Desert, CA | collected 2006-08-15
CAGCGCTGACTTCGACATGGTCCGCATCGGTCACCCCCGGGATCCCCGCCCCATGGCGACCGCCAAAGTCGGTAAGCTCAGGTCAGGATTTCAACAGAGCAATGAGGGCGCAATTGCCTCCACCTCACCTTACGTGGATCATGTGGGAAGGACCTGCAGAGGATAGGGCGCCCTCCCCGCTATCGGTGGAGGCCTGTCATGGCCCGCAACACCATTCTCACCAGAAAGATCATTCTCGCTTCGCTGCTCGCAATCGGTGTCGCCGGTGGCGCGCAAGCCCAAGGTATCGGCAATGTCGTGGGCGGCGGCGGTGCCACGCTCGCGGGAGGCAGCGACGACCAACTGATCACTTACAGCCTCGGCGGCGCCGGCGGTGGCGGCACTTTCGTTCAATCCGGACGCTTGGTCACCTTCGCGGGTAGCGATGGCGACGGCCCGCACTGGCACCGCGCCCCCCAATCTGACGGTAATCCCGGCAGCGAGGCATGGATGATTGGTGGTGGCGACGACAGGCGGGTGGTTTACGTCTCGCCGCCCAAGCGCCGCTGACGAAGGTCGCGTTTTTCCAGCGGATCCCAATAGAGCCGATCGCGGACGAGCGTGAACACCCCGGAGCGTGTATCGGCTCTGCAAACAATGGCCTGTAGCGGATTGACGTTCTGAACTGAAGGCCAATCCGCTGCAGCCTGCGGTTCTCGCCACAGCATCTGCGTCCAGAATCCGATCGTCCGCATCAGCGTGTCTGCGGCGCCCCATCTGTGCCGGGACGCCAGAGACCGTAAGCTGCTGCAGGGTCGTGTGAGCGAGCCTCCCCGGCTTCGGGGGCATCCGGCCGAGGATGACCCCCGACGAGACGTAGGGTTATACGGAAACAGGTCGCGGTCAGTCCCGACTGCGGGCATGTTTTTCGTCCGCCAAGGTCGGCCCTGCCGGTGACGCACGAGGTAGAAGGCTGACCGGATCCAGGCTCCCCGGCGGTGCCAGCTCCTTCGCCCGGTCACGGATGGCCGCGGTCACCGCGTCCAGCACGAGCCGGATCCGGGGCGTCCTGCGGTTGTCCTTGTGTATTGCCAACCAGATCTCGACGACCGCCTGTGCCACTGGCGGCCGCAAGCGCCTCAACCTCTCTCCTACCGCATCGCCGCGCAGCCGGGCCAGGCAGGCCATTCCTTCGCCACACAGCGCGGCCTGCAGCTGCGCCTCCGGGCTGTCGGTCCGCAGCACTACGGTCGCGCGTGGGGCGACGTCGGCGAGCCATGCCGCCAGCTGTGGCACCTCCGCCCCGTCCAGCCCGGTGACCAGCCGGTGGCCCGGGCAGCCGGCCACGAAGTCCGGCTCGCCATGGCGCTCCAGATAGGCAGGGCTGGCGTAGAGCCCATGCGTCATGGTGCCGATCCGCCGCGCGACGAGGTCGTGCTGTTCGAAACGCGTGAGACGCACCGCGATATCCGCCTCCCGCATGGCGAGGCTCATATGCCGCACATTGGCCAGCAGCTCGATGCTGATCTCCGGATTGCCGAGCTGCAGCCCACAGAGGGCGGGCACCAGGAGGTGGCTGGCAAGCGTCTCGACCGCCGTCACCCGCACCACCCCTTCCAGCAGGGCATCGCGGCCACCGACCGTCCGCTCCACTGCGAGCGCCTCCGCCTCGACGCGTTCCGCTTGGCCGAGGATCGCCTCGCCCGCCAGCGTCGGGACATAGCCCTCCGGCGTGCGGTGGAGCAGCCGGGTGCCGAGGCCGCCCTCGAGCGAGGCGAGGCGGCGGCCGACGGTGGACTGAGTGACGCGCAACTCCCGGGCGGCGGCGGAAAGGCTGCCGGTCCGGGCGATGGCCAGGAAGAAGCGGAGGTCATCCCAGTCCAGCAACGGCTCGTCCACATCCCTTTCCGCCGGGTATCGGCAGGACATGGAGGCAACGGGCGGAGGCGCTATCGGGTTCGGCCGCCCGGCTCAGTCGTCGTCGCGCGGGGTGTCGGGGGTGTCGGGATGGCCGGCACCGGACCTGCCATGCGGCTCGACCCGGTGGGTCTCCCGCACCAGGGCCAGGGCGTCCCGCACCGTGCCCGCCCAGTCGCCGCCATTCGCCTCGTGCAGGGCGCGCATCCGGGGCGCCAGCCGCGCGACCAGGGCCGCGTCCGCATCATTGGGGTCCATCGGTCACTCTCCTTACTCCGGTTCACGGGCTTGCAGGCTGCATCGGCCATGGCGCCGCGAAGGAGGCCACGGCCGCGCAGGGGTCAGGCCGGGCGGCGTCGGGCGAGGCCGGGCGTCAGCAGGGCGATGCGGTCGCGGGTGCCGCGGCGGGCGCCGAACACTGCTGCGATGGCCCCGAGCAGCAGCGCCGCGACGGTGCCGAAGGCGCCGATCGAGGCGGCGCGCGCAGTGGCGTCGGCGGCCTCACGGGCGCGGGTGGCGGCCGCCGTCGCGGTGCGCTGCGCCTCGGCCTCCATCGCCTGGACACGCCGTGAGGCTTCCTCCGGCGGGATGCCGAACTCGGCCGCGACCAGCGCGTCCAGCCGGGCGCGCTCCTCGCCGGCGAAGCCGCCACGCGCCATACGGCGTCCGAGCAAGGAGGTGATCTCCGCACTGCGCTGCTGGGTGGTCATCGCCTGCGGATCGCCGCCGGTGCCGCGCAGTGTGTCCCGCGCGCGATCAACCAGGGCGGATGGCGAGATATCCGGCACCGCCTGGCTGGCCACGCCGGAAACCGCGGAGGCGGCGCCTCCGGCCACGCTGCTGACCGCGCTGGAGGCCGTGGAGGCGAGGCCCGCGAGCAGGTTGCCGATCAGCACGGCGGAGACCAGGAAGGCCACGGCCCAGACCGCGAGGCCGTGCAGGATGCCGTCCGTGTCGTCGGCCGTCCCGGACAGCCGCGCCGCGGTGTAGCCGCCCACGGCAAGGGCGAGGGTGTTGGCGATGACGAGCCAGATCGCGGCACCGATGCCCATCTGGGCCGCGCCCGGTGTGGCATGGGTGACGGCATCCACCGTGGTCGCGCCGATCGCCGCGCCGAGGATGTTGAGCGTGGCCGCGATTACCGCGGCGATGAGGCTGCCCGCGATAACGGCGCCCCAGGAGATGCGGGACGGCAGGGCAGGCCCGCCTTCGGGCAGGGTCGCGGTGGCCCGGACGGTGCCGGTCATGTCGGATGGCATGGGGAAGCCTCTCAGAGGTGATGTGGTCAGCGCCCCAACGCCGCCCGGATCGAAGGCGGCGCGCTGCATTTCCGCATAGGGGCTAACCGCCTTTGCCGCCTGCCTGCGGCACCGGGCGGTCACCACCTTGATGACCAGACGCCGGACCGGCGGCCCACCCGGCCATCCGGGTCGGGTCATCGGCGCCGTGCCCGAACCGGAGATGTCCCAGCGTGGCGGATGACGGGGAAGCCGATACCGGCAAGACAATACCCTTGGCTGAGGAGCGCCTGGCCATCGCCCGGCGCCTGATCGAAACCGGGCGCGTCCGCGTTCATCTTTCGACTGCCACCGAGGACGCGCTGGTCCGGGAGACGCTGCGCGGCGAGCGCATGGAGGTCGAGCGCGTCGCCCTTGGCCACGAGGTCGCATCGGCGCCGGCGGTACGGGAGGAGGAGGACGGCGCAGTCCTCGTCGTGCCCGTGCTGGAGGAGATCCTGGTGGTGGAGCGTCGGCTCGTCCTCAAGGAGGAGCTCCGGATCCGCCGCATCGCCACGAACGAGACGGTCGAGGAGACCATCCCGCTGCGCCGCCAGGTGGCAAGCGTGGAACGCCTGCCCGGGGCCGCCTCACGCAGCCCCGATGCTCAAGCCCGTCCCGAGGACGGCACCGGAGACCCAGCATGACCCAGACAACCCTGACCGCTCTCTATGACACGCGCGGCGATGCCGACACCGCGGCCGAGCGGCTGGTGACGGAGGCCGGGCTTGCCCGGTCCGATGTCACCGTGACGGCGCAGGACGCGGGCGCGGCGGAGGAGGGCGGCTTCCTGGCCTCCCTGAAATCCCTGTTCATGCCCGACCGGGACCGCGATACCTATGCTGAGGCAGTCCGCCGCGGCGGCTTCCTGCTGACCGCGCGAGCCGAGCAGGGCAGCGCCGAGCGGGCCATGGACATCCTGGAGGAGCACGGGGCGGTTGACCTCGACGATCGCCAGCAATCCTGGCGCACGGAGGGGCTGAGCGGCCAGCAGGCCACCGGCGCCGCGGCAACCCTCGCCGATGGCACCGTGGTCACGGCCGCACCGGCCGTACCGCAGCCGGTGCCCCCGATGACGACCGCTACGGCACCCGCAGCGACCCGTCCATCTGAGACCAGCGATGAGAAGATTGATCTCGTCGAGGAGACGCTGCGCGTCGGCAAGCGGACGGTCGGGGGTGGCCGGGTGCGCGTGCGCAGCTACGTCGTCGAGACCCCGGTCGAGGAGCAGGTGTCGCTCCGCGAGGAGCATGTCGATATCGAGCGCCGGCCGATGGACCGCGCCCCGATCCCGGCCGACGAGGCGCTGTTCAATGAGCGCGTGATCGAGGCGACCGAGACCGGCGAGGAAGCCATCATCGCCAAGGAGGCCCGCGTCACCGAAGAAGTCGTCCTGCGGAAGGACACGGAGGAGCGGGTCGAGACGGTGCAGGACACGGTCCGGCGCACCGAGGTCGAGGTGGACGACACCCGCGTGACCGATGCCAAGGGCACGGCCACGGCGCCGGCATCGAAGCCGGGTCGCGCGGATCCTGCGCCGGGGCGCTGACCGCCGAGGTTGGCCACGGCCGGACAGGAAGGGGGGCGGTGCCGGCGTATGCCGCCTTCTGGAGCTGACCGGCGCTGCCAAAGTGCCTTTCACGACCGAGGTTTGCCGACCCCATGCTTGAGACGACCAGCACCACTGCCCAGGCGGGCGATGCGCGGGAGGCCACGCCCCCCGCCTTCGGCCTGCGGGAGCTGAGAGCCGTTACCCAGCGCTTTCAGACGGCGGTGCCGCGCACGGCCGCGTGGCAGCTCGCCACCACCTTCCTGCCGCTGCTGGCGCTGCTCGCGGCGATGCATGCCGGCCTCGCCCTGGGCTGGTGGTGGGCCCTGGCACTGGCCCTGCCGGCGGCGGGGCTGGTGGTGCGCGTCTTCGCCCTGCAGCATGATTGCGGGCATGGCTCGCTGTTCCGCACGCCGCGCGCGAACGACCTGGTCGGGCGTATCTGCTCGCTGTTCACCTTCACGCCCTATGGGCACTGGCGGCGGCAACATGCGGGGCACCACGCGGTCTGGAACGACCTCGACCGCCGCGACCGCGGCACCGACATCTACTCCACCTGCGAGACCGTCGCCGAGTACCGGGCGATGGGGCGCGGGCGGCGGCGCGTCTATCGCATCCTGCGCCACCCCCTGTTGATGCTGCTGCTGTTCCCGCCGCTGGTGTTCCTCGTACTCTACCGCGTCCCCTATGACGCGCCGATCGGCTGGGGGCGGGAGCACCGCAGCGTGCACCTGACCAATCTTTCCCTGGCTGCCTTCTATGGCGGGCTCTCGGCGCTGCTCGGCGTCTGGGCGGTAGTCGCTGGCGTCCTTGCCGTGATGGTGCCGGCCAGCATCGCCGGCGTCTGGCTCTTCTCGGTGCAGCACCGCTTCGAGGGCGTGCACTGGGCGCGCCACGCGGCCTGGGACCGGGTGGCCGCGTCGCTGGCGGGCAGTTCCTATCTCCGGCTGCCGGCTGTCTTTCGGTGGCTGACGGCGAGTCTCGGCTTCCACCACGTGCACCACCTCGCGCCGCGGGTCCCGAACTACCTGCTGGAGGCCTGCCACGATGCGCATTCGGCCTTCGCCACCGCGCGGGTGGTTACGCTGCGCGAGGCCTTCTCGGCGCCCGACCACCTGCTGTGGGACGAGGAGGCCGGCCGCATGGTGACCTTCAAGGAGGCCGAGGAGGCGCTGCCCGATGATGGGCCTGGATGATTTCCGCGGCGGGCCAGGCTTGCTCAGCCGAGGCGCAGCCTGGACGGCGACGTCTCTCGCTGACAGCTTCCGGCGCCGCCAGACCCCGGGCGCGGCCCGCACCGCCGCCCTGACAGCACCGCCAGCGCGGAGATAGCCCTGGCGCGGCCCATGGGAATGGCGCGACGTGACACCGGGCGGGATGATGGCTCACGGCATGGTCTGGATCCTCGCCCCGATGCGGTCCGGATCGGAGGAAGCATCATGATGGTCACGATCTACCATGACCCGAACTGCGCCACATCGCGCAACGTCCTGGCGCTCATTCGCAACAGTGGCGAGGAGCCGAAGATCATCGAATACCTGAAGGCGCCGCCTTCGCGCGAGACAATCGTGGAATTGCTCAGGCGCATGGACATCCCTGTGCGTGACCTGCTGCGCCAGAGAGAACCGTCCTATGAAGAGTTCGGCCTCGATGACCCGAAGTGGGATGACGACGCCCTGATCGACCTGATGCTGCGGCACCCTGTTCTCATGAACCGCCCGATCGTGGTCAGTCCGCTAGGCGTGCGGCTGTGCAGGCCTTCGGAGACGGTCCTGAACATCCTGCCCGCTCCACAGGAGGGCGCCTTCCGCAAGGAAGATGGCGCGCCTGTTATCGATGACCAGGGAAGACGCGTCGATCGGACCGCTTTGGATTGAAGGCACCCCGGGCGGGTCTAGCCGCACTGGCATATGCTCTGCCTTGGAGGCAGCGAGAGTCAGCCGGTTCCTGCGAGTCGCCGTGGCAAGGCGCCGCCTTGCCGCACTGGGGCGGGTACCGTGCCGGCGGCATCTCCCGGGTCTTGAGCAGGCATGACTGCGGGATCAAGCCGGCATGAGGCAGAACTGGAGACGCAGGCCCTGGTACTCGCACTCACGAGTTGGCTACCACGCAACCAAATACGGTGCCTTCTCCGTTTCCGAGGGGCGGGCCGAGATCCGGTGCGAGGCGGGAGCAGACGGGCCACGACGATCTGAACACGACCGAGCAGGCGCTGAAGGTGGATCTGCAGGCCTTCTCGGATCCGCAGACCTACAGCAGGCGCCGCCAGGAGACCGATCGCTTCTGGCAGCAGCAGGAGCAGAACCGGGCCGGGTAACACCGCATTAGGGCGGGGGCGGGCGCAGGCCCGTTCCCCCTCTCGGCCGGAGCCCGCGCACATGTTCTTCGAATCCTGGTCCTCCCTGCTGCGCATCCTGGTCGTCGGTGCGCTGGCCTATGCCTCCCTCGTCTTGCTGCTGCGCCTCTCGGGCAAGCGGACGCTCGCGAAGCTGAATGCCTTCGACCTGGTGGTCACGGTGGCGCTCGGCTCGACGCTGGCGACCGTGCTTCTTAACCGCTCGGTGGCGCTGGCTGATGGCGTCTTCGCCTTCGTCCTGCTTGTCGGGCTGCAATACCTGGTCGCCTCGCTCTCGATCCGCTCGAAGCAATTTGATGCGCTGGTCAAGTCGGAACCGACGCTGCTGCTGCATCATGGCCGGTTCCTCGACGTCGCCATGCGCGGGCAACGGGTGACGCATGAGGAGGTGGTCTCGGCGCTGCGCTCCTCCGGCGTGGCCCGGCCGGAGGATGCCGCCGCGGTGGTGCTGGAGACCGATGGCAGCCTGAGCGTGATCCCGTCCGCGGCCGCGGGCGGCGACGAGATGGAGGCTCTGCGCGGCGTCCGCGCCCCGGCGTCCAGGGTCTGACGGCGCGGCCGCCGGCGCCACGGTCCACCCCGGTCGGTGGCCGAACCGCGGTCCCGCCGCGCCGTTGCGGCTGATGAAAAGGCAGGAGCCAAATTGGATGGAGTTGGACGCCGCGCTCGCCCGGGTCCGCGCGCTGGCGGATGCCACACTCACCCTGCTGCCCGGCCTCCTGCTGGGGCTGCTGGTCTTTGGTCTGTTCATGCTGCTTGCCCGCGCGGTGCGTGCCTCCGTCGCACGCGCCGTCGCGCTGCGCGCCGGCCCGCCCGGCCTCGCGCTGGTGCTCGGCCGCATCGGCGCCGGGCTCACCACGCTGCTCGGCCTCTTTGTCGCGGCGGCGATCGCCTTCCCTTCGATCAACGCACCGGACCTGTTCGGCGTGCTGGGCATAGGCGGGGTTGCGATCGGCTTCGCCTTTCGTGACATCCTGCAGAACATGCTGGCCGGCATCCTGCTGCTGCTGACCCAGCCCTTCCGGCTGGGTGATCAGATCAAGGCAGGTGAGTTCGAGGGCACAGTCGAGGACATCCAGATCCGTGCAACCACCATCCGCACCTACGACAACCGCCGCGCCGTCATCCCGAACAGCGATCTCTTCTCCGGCAAGGTGCTGGTCAACACCGCCTATGACCGACGCCGCCTCGTGGTGCGCTTCGGCATCGGCAATGGCGATGACATCGCGGCAGCCAAGCGGGTGATCCTGCAGGCCACGCGCGGCGCAGAGGGCGTGCTGGTCGAGCCGGCTCCCGTGGTGCGGGTCGCGGAGCTGGGTGACTTCGCGGTGCAGCTCGACCTCTTCTTCTGGATCGACCCGCCACAGCGGGTTGAGGCGCTGGACGTCATCGACCGCGTCCTGGAGCGCGCCAAGGCGGCGCTCACGCGCGCCGGCATCGATCTGCCCTACCCGACGCAGCAGATCCTTTTCCACGACCAGACCGAAACGACCGACGGCGATCGCGCCAGGCAACGGGAAGGATGGCCGGTGCAGCCGGGCGGCGGGAACCCGCCACCACGCTGGCGGGCCATGGACGGGACGCGCCGGCCGGATGACGAAGGAGCCGGGCGCGGCAGGAATGTCACGGTCACCGCCGCGGCAGCAGCCGAGGCGGCGGGAACCGCGGCGCGGTGACCGCCGCGCGGCTGCGGCAATGGTGGGCCGACCTCCTCGTCTCCTTCTGGCTGCGGCCGACGGCGATGACCCTGGGTGCTATCCTGCTGGCCTATCTGCTGGTGCAGGCTGAAGGCAGCCTCGAGTTGCCCGCCCCGCTTGACGGGTGGGTTTACGCCGGTGGCACTTCCGGCGCGCGCGACGTGCTCGGCGTGATCGCCGGGGCCATGATCGGGGTCGCCGGCACCACCTTCTCCATCACGGTCGCGGCGCTGACCCTGGCCTCCAACCAGATGGGACCGCGTCTGCTGCGCAACTTCACCCGCGACCCGGGCAACCAGTACGCGCTCGGTGCCCTGGTCGCGACCTTCGCCTATTCCCTGGTTGCGCTGCGCTCGGTGCATGAGGCGGAGGATGGGGAGTTCGTCCCGCAGCTTGCGGTCTCGGTGGCGCTGCTGCTCGCCTTCGGCTGCGTTGGCGTGCTGATCTGGTTCCTGCACCACGTCGCCACCGCCATCAGCGTGGACCGCGTGGTGGCGCTGGTGCACGGGGACCTCTCGGCGGCCCTGACCGCGCTGCCGCGCAGGGAGAGGCCGACCGACCAGTCGGGTCTTACGGAGGCCGGCCTGCCTCCAACCAGGGAGACCGCGCTGCTGCGCGCCCCGGGTGGAGGCTATCTGCGGGTGCTCGACGATGCGGCGCTGGCGGATTGGGCCGAGGAGCATGATGCTGTCCTTTGCCTTCGCGTGCGGCCGGGTGGCTTCGTCTTCCCCGGCAGCGTGATCGGCGAAGTGGCACCGGCCGAGACGCAGGGCGAGGCGCAGGTGGCACTCGGGCGCGCCATGTCGCTCGGCGACACGCGCAGCGTCGAGCAGGATCTCGAATTCGCGGTCCGCCAGCTGGTCGAGGTCGGGCTGCGCGCCCTGTCGCCCGGCATCAACGATCCTTTCACCGCCATCGCCGTGCTGAACCGGCTCGGCGCGGCGCTCTGTGACCTCGCCGGCCGCGAGCTGCCCAATGGGCAGAGCCTCCGAGGCAATCGGCTGCGCGTTGTCCGGCCGGCTACCGACTATCCGGGCCTGCTGGATGCCATGTTCCACATGCTGCGCCAGGGTGGCGCCGGCCAGCCGGCTGTCATGATCCGGCTGCTGGAGGTGCTGGCCGAGGTCGAGGCGGTGGAGCGCGACCCGGACCGGCGCCGCGTGCTGCGCTACCATGCCGCGCTGGCGCGCGAGGGGGGGCTGGCCGGCACGAACGACGCCGCGGCACGGGCGGCGATCGAGGAACGGCATGCGCGGGTCCTTGCCGCCCTCGACACGATCGCGCCGGCCCTGGCCTCTCACCCAGGTGTGGCACCGTGGCCCACGCCCGACGTTCCCGCCGCAGAAGACCGGTGAGGGCGCGGCGGCATGCCGAAGCGGTTCCTGGCGGCCTGGGGAGCCGGCGAGGGCACGGCGCCCTCGCCGCCGGACCTCTGGGACGCGGCTGGGCATGTCGCCCAGCGGCAGGAAGGCTATGTCCAGGCGGTCGATCATGACGGCCTGCTGACCTGCGCGGAGCGGCATGATGCCGTCTTTCGCCTCGACGTCCGCGCCGGTGACGTCGTCGTAGCGGATGACCGGCGGATCCGCGTCCATCCGGCCGGGCCGGCGGATGAGTAGGTGACGACGCCCGGGCCGGTCCTCAGGCCACGCCGATGGCAAGGCCATCGCGCTGCGGGTCCGCCCCGCCCTCCAGGCGGCCATCCCACATCGTGATCCCATGCACCCCCGCGAAGGCGTAGCTCACGGGGGAGCGGCGGACCTCGTAGCCCATCGCCTCCACCCCCTGCTGCGCCGCGCGGGAGATCCGGTTCGAGATGTCGATGGCATCGGAGGTCGCCGAGAGGCGCGGCGCCGAGATCGCCTCCTGCACGCCCATGCCCCAGTCCAGCATGTTCAGCAGCACCTGGGTGATCGCCACGGCGATCCAGGCGCCGCCGGGCGCACCGAGGGTGGCGACCGGGCGCGCGCCCTCATACACGATCGTCGGCGCCATGGTGGAGAAGCGGCGCTTCCCGGGCCCGATGGAACCGGCCCGGCCGGGCCGCGGGTCGAAGGTGTTCATCGCCCCGTTCAGCATCATGCCGGTGCCGGGCGGGATGACGCCGGAGGGCAGGCCGAGCGTATGGGTGAGCGAGACGACCATGCCCTCGGCATCCACGCAGGAGACCGTGGTGGTGTCCTTCGCATCCGACCCGGCGCGCGGCAGGGAGGCGCGCTCGCCCGCCCGGATCGCCGCCGCGCAGGCATCGGCATAGGCATCGGACAACAGGCGGTCGAGCGGCGGCGGGGCAAAGCGCGGGTCGCCGATATGCCGGTCCTTGTCCCGGCCGGCGATCTTCATCGCCTCCGCCACGGTCGCGATATAGGCCGGCTCGTTGTGGCCCAGCGCGGCCAGATCGAAGCGCTCCAGGATGCGCAGCATCTCCGCGACCAGGATGCCGCCCGCGGGCGGGGGCGGGGTGGCGATGGTAAAGCCGCGATAGCCCAGGCGGATCGGCTCCCGCTCCTCGGGCGCATAGGCGGCCAGGTCCGCCGCCGTCAGCAGCCCGCCATGCCGCTCCATATCGGCCAGGATCCGGCGGGCGAGCTCGCCGGCATAGAGCGTCTCCGCCCCCTCCCGCGCGACGAGGCCAAGCGTGGCGGCGAGATCGGGGTTGCGGATCCTTGCGCCGAGGCGCTTCGCCGCGCCGTCCTCGCCGACATAGAGACGTCGCCCGTCCTCGGTGAAGGCCAGCTTGTCGAGGTAGCTGCGGCGCCCATAGGCGCGCTCGTCCAGCTGGAACATCGTCGCCACATGCGGGCGCACCAGCCAGCCTTCCTCGGCCAACCCGATCGCCGGCGCGAAGAGCGAGGCCCAGCGGGCCCGTCCGAAGCGGGCATGCGCGGTGCCGAGCGTACGCAGGATGCCGGGCACCGTGACGGCCTGGTGGCCGAGCTCATTGGCATTGCCGCGGATGACGTAGCCAAAGCCGTCCGGGCATTCCCGCTCGAAGAGATGCGCCCACATCTCCTCCCGGCAGGCGGCGGGGGAGACGGAGAGCCCGTCCAGGACCAACTGTGTCTCCGTCCGCGGATCGAAGAGGTGCAGCACGCCAAGGCCACCCAGGCCGCACATCATCGGGTCCACGACGCCCTGGGCGAGCGCGCAGGCGATGACGGCATCGAGCGCGTTGCCCCCGGCGCGCAGGATATCGGCACCGGCCTCCGCCGCCTCGGGCTGCGGCGCCAGGGTGGGGCCGGCGATGGCCGGCCTCAAGCCCGGCCGGGCTCAGCCGACGGTCATCAGGCTGGCATTGCCGCCGGCGGCGGTGGTGTTGGTGCAGACGGCCTGCTCGGTCAGCAGCAGCTCCAACGGGTAATCCTGCGTCCCGGCGCGGAGCGCATCCGGCCCCGCGCCCAGCACCGGCCGGATCGGCCCTTCAAGCGCCGCCACCTCCTGGCCCAGGGCGCGGAGCGCGTCGCCATCGCCCTCGAACAGCACCGCCGCGCAGCGCGTCGGCGCGTCCTGCCCGGCCGGCGCAACCCGGCCACGCAGCGGCTCCGGCAGGTTCTCGAGCAGCGCCCGCAGCGGCGGCGGCGCCTGCACCAGCGCCGCATTGCCCGTCGCCAGCGCCGCCCCGACCTGCACCATCAGCCCGAAGGGCGTGGCCGGCACGCAGAGCACCGGGCCGCGCGGCCGCAGGGCATAGAGGTTGGTCTCGCCCACCGGCCCCGGCAGGTCGAGCGTCAGCCCGAGCCGCGAGCGCTCGGCCTGCAGGGCGCAGCGGGCGGCGGCCTCCGCCTCGCCCCGGGCCGCGAGCCAGGCCTGCCAAGCCAGGGCCGCAGGGTCGGCCGCCGGGGCGCGCGGCAGATCGGGCTCGGCCGGCGCGGCGGCGAGCAGCCGGCGGAGGTAGAGCGGCCCGCCGGCCTTGGGGCCGGTGCCCGAGAGGCCGTGGCCGCCGAAGGGCTGGGAACCGACGACGGCGCCGACCAGGTTGCCGTTGACATAGACATTGCCCGCGCCCGCGCGGCCGGAGAGGCGCGCGATGGTCTCGTCGATGCGGCTGTGCACGCCGAAGGTCAGCCCGTAGCCGGTGGCGTTGATATCCGCCATCAGCTCATCCAGCCGGTCGCGGCGGAAGCGCAGGACATGCAGCACGGGGCCGAAGACCTCGCGCCGCAGCTCCGCCAGGCTCTCGATCTCGATGAGGCTCGGGGCCACGAAGCTGCCATGGCGGCAGGCCTCCGGCAGGTCCAGGGCATGCACCGGCCTGCCCTTCCCGCGCATGGCCTCGACATGCGCCAGGATACCCTGCCGCGCCTCGGCGCTGATCACCGGGCCGACATCGGTCGAGAGCCGGTCCGGGTTGCCGACCGAGAGCTCTGCCATGGCGCCCTTCAGCATGGCGAGGACCCGGTCGGCCACCTCCTCCTGCAGGCAAAGCACCCGCAGCGCGGAACAGCGCTGGCCGGCGCTGTCGAAGGCGGAGGCGAGCACATCCGCCACCACCTGCTCCGCCAGGGCGGAGCTGTCGACGACCAGCGCGTTCTGCCCGCCTGTCTCGGCGATCAGCGGGATCGGCCGGCCCTCCGCGCTCAGGCGCTCCGCCAGCTGCCGGGCGATGCGCTGCGCCACCTCGGTGGAGCCGGTGAACATCACGCCGCGGATGCGGGCATCCGCCACCAGCGCCGCACCGACCTCGCCGCCGCCCGGCAGCAGCTGCGCGGCGCCCGGCGGCAGGCCAGCCTCCCGCAGGAGGCGCATGGCGAGCGAGGCGATCAGCGGCGTCTCCTCCGCCGGCTTGGCCAGCACGACATTGCCGGCGGCGAGCGCCGCGGCGACCTGGCCGGTGAAGATCGCCAGCGGGAAGTTCCACGGGCTGATGCAGGCCACGGGGCCGAGCGGTCGGTGCGTGTCATTGGCGAAGCCGTCCCGGACCCGGGCGCCGTAGTAGCGCAGGAAGTCCACCGCCTCCCGCACCTCGGCCACCGCATTGGGCAGGGACTTGCCGGCCTCCCGGACGATCGGCCCGAGCAGGCTGGGCAGGCGCGTCTCCATCAGGTCCGCGGCGCGCAGCAGGCAGGCGGCGCGCGCGGCCGGCGGGGTGGCCTGCCAGATCGGGGCGGCGGCGACGGCACCGGCCAGCGCCGCCTCGATCGCCTCGGGCGTCGCCTCCGCCACGCGGCCGACCAGGTCGCGCCGGTCGGCCGGATTGCGGATGTCGCGCGCCTCGCCCCGGCCCTCGCCCTCAGCCAGCAGCGGCGCGGCGAGGAGCGGCGCCTCCGCGCCGGCGAGCAGCGCGGCGGAGAGCGAGGCGAGCCGATGCTCGTTCGAGAGGTCGAGCCCGGCGCTGTTCGGGCGCTCCGGCGCGAAGAGGTCGCGCGGCAGCCTGATGCGCAGATGCGGCGCGCCCGGCGGCTCGATCGCGCGCGCCTGCTCGACCGGGTCGGCGATCAGCGCCTCCACCGGCACGGCCGCATCGCCGATGCGGTTCACGAAGCTGCTGTTCGCGCCGTTCTCCAGCAGGCGGCGGACCAGATAGGCCAGCAGCGTCTCATGCGTGCCGACCGGGGCGTAGATCCGGCAGGGGCGGTTGAGCTTCTCCCGGCCGACCACCTCCTCATAGAGCGGCTCGCCCATGCCGTGCAGGCACTGGAACTCGTACTGGCCGGTATGGAAGCTGCCGCCGGCCATGGCGTGGATGGTCGCCAGCGTCTGGGCGTTGTGGGTGGCGAATTGCGGGAAGACCGCATCTGGCGCCGCCAGCAGCTTCCGCGCGCAGGCCAGGTAGGAGACGTCGGTATGGATTTTCCGGGTGAAGACCGGGAAGCCCTCCAGCCCGTCCACCTGGGCGCGCTTGATCTCGCTGTCCCAATAGGCGCCCTTGACCAGGCGCAGCATCACGCGGTGGCCGCTGCGCCGCGCCAGGTCGATGATCCAGTCCAGCACATGCAGGGCGCGCTTCTGGTAGGCCTGCACGACGAAGCCGATGCCGTCCCAGCCGGCGAGTTCCGGCGCGAAGCACAACGCCTCGAGCAGGTCGAGCGAGAGCTCGAGACGGTCGGCCTCCTCGGCATCGATATTAAGGCCGATATCGTAGCGCCGCGCGAGGACCGCGAGGCCGAGCAGCCGCGGCAGCAACTCCTCCATCACCCGGTTACGCTGGGCGCGCGAATACCGCGGGTGGAGGGCGGAGAGCTTGACGGAAATGCCGGGCCCTTCGTAGATCCCGCGCCCCGCGGCGGCCTGGCCGATGGCGTGGATCGCCTGCTCGTAGTCGCGCAGGTAGCGTACAGCATCCTCGGCCGTCGCCGCCGCCTCGCCGAGCATGTCGTAGGAGTAGCGGAAGCCCTTCGCCTCCATGCGCCGGCTGTTCGCCAGCGCCTCGCCGATCGTCTGGCCGGTGACGAATTGCTCGCCCAGCATGCGCATGGCGAGATCGACGCCCTTGCGGATCACCGGCTCCCCGCCGCGCCCGATAAGCCGCGTCAGCGCCGCGGAGAACCCCGCCTCGCTGCTGGTGCCGGTCAGCTTGCCGGTGACGACCAGCCCCCAGGTAGCGGCGTTGACGAAGAGCGAGGGGCTGTGGCCGAGATGCGCGCGCCAGTCGCCGCGGCTGACCTTGTCGCGGATCAGCGCGTCGCGCGTCGCCCGGTCCGGGATGCGCAGCAGCGCCTCGGCCAGGCACATCAGCGCCACGCCCTCCTGCGTCGAGAGGGAGAATTCCTGGATCAGGCTCTCGACCCCGCCGCGGCTGCCCTTGGCGCGCAGCGCCTCCACCAGGCGGCGGGCGAGGTCGCGGGCGCTCTGCCGCACCGCCTCCGGCAGGGTCGCGCCGGCGATCAGGAGGGGCAGGCATTCCTCCTCCGGCCGGCGATAGGCCTCGGTGATGCGGGCACGGAGCACCCCCTGCGGCTGGACCCCCTGGGCGAAGTCCAGGAAGGGCTGCGGCGCGGGATCGGGCGCGGCCTCCTCCACCACATCCACTGCCTCGGGCGTCACCTCGCCGCCCTGTTCCAGGCGCTCCAGCGCCGAGAGGATGGCCTGCTTCACCACCCAGTGCGGCGTGCGGCCCTGCGCCTCGGCCGCGGCCTTCAGCCGCGCCCGCAGCGCCTCGTCCACCTTCACCCCGATCGTCGTGCTGCTCATGCCGGCCTGCCCGCTGCGCGAGGCCAAAGGGTTAGACCTGAAGGGCGTCCAGGTGCAACCCATCTCCTGAAAAGGTTGCGCCTGTCCTCATGAGGCGGTTGCGCCGGATGCTCCGCGCCCGCCCCGGCCCAGGCGGCGCCGGAGGGCTGCCGCCTGCCGGCTGCCCGCCTCCGCCACCAGGGCGGCGAACATCTCGGTGGCGCGCGAGCGACGCCGCAGCTGCCGGAGGTTCCGACCTTGAAGGAGGCCGGGCTCGACGTGCCCATCATGCCCGGCTGGTTCGCACTTGTCGGCAGCGCCGGCCTGCCGGACGAGGCCGTGGCCCGGCTGAACGCCGCGACCCGCGTGGCGCTGCAGGACCCCGCCGTGGCCCGCCGCCTGGGCGAGATGGACCTCGAGATCATGCTCGGCACGCCCGCGGCGCTTCGTGGCAATGTCGAGACGGATAGCGCCTTGTGGGGCGACCTCATTCGCCGTCGCGGGTTACGCGTGGAATAGGCGACGAACGGGACGGCTCCGGGCCTGACGGAGCGGACGGATCGTTCCTGTCAGCGCTTATCCAGGTGGCGCACCCGGCGGCGAGCAACAGGGCATGATACCGTTCCGCATAAATGCTGATACATTTATGCGGCCTCCGGCGGCTTGGCTACGCGGCATAAGCGGGCCGCATTTGCGGCCTCAGCCGCCGATGGCGGCTGCAAGGCAGGACTTATGCCGGCCGGTATGAAGCCGCGGATCCATTATGCGCAGATAGCGGCCGGGACGGTGCGACCTGCCGGCCATCGCCGTTCCCTTCGCAGAACTTTCATGCTGCGAACATCGTGGCATCGGCGCGATCAGCCAGGTCGTCCGGCATGACCGGCTTATGGACCAATCCGAATGGGCCATCGCTCGCAGCCTGGTTGAGGAGCATCGATGCCGCGTCGCCGACATGCCCGGTGATCAACAGCGCCGCGAGGCCCGGATGCCGGGTCCGCGCCGCGCGGATGAGAGCCAGCCCGTCCAGTCCCGGCATGGCCAGATCGGTGATCAGAAGGTCGACCAGCCCCCCGGCATCCAATCGGGCCAGGGCCGTGGCGGAATCCTCTGCCTGTATGACGATGTGGCCGCGCTCGGCGATCCCGGCGGCCAGCACCGCCCGCACCTGTGGCTCATCATCCACCAGCAGCACGCAGCGCCGCTGCGTCCTTACCGGCCCGGCGACGACATCCGCAGCAGGCGGTGCGGCGTCGGGCTCCGCAGCCTTTCCGGCCTGCGGCAACCACAATGTCACGGTGGTCCCGCGCTCCGGCGCGCTGTCGATCCGCAGCGCCCCGCCGCATTGCTCGGCGAAGCTCCTCGCCATGGAAAGCCCGAGCCCGGTGCCCTTGCCTCGGGGCTTGGTGGTGAAGAAAGGCTCGGTGGCGCGGGCCAGTGTCAGGGTATCCATCCCCAGCCCATCGTCGGAGACCGCGAGGCGCAGATAGCCACCCGACACGAGGCCGGACGGATGCGCCTCACCGGCTGCCACCTCCTCCACGGTGGCCGACAGGGTCACGGTGCCTGCCTGCGGGGCAATGGCATCGCGCGCATTGACCGCGAGATTGACCAGCACGGTCTCAAGCTGGCCCCGGTCGGCCAGCAGGGCCGGAAGATCGCTCCCGGCCTCCACGCGCACCGTCACTGAACCACCCAGGGTATGGGCGAGCACCTCCTGCAGCCCGACGAACATGTGGAGCGCGTCGACGGGCGCCACATGCAATTCACCGCGGCGCGCGAGGGCGAGCAGGCGCCGTGCGACACCGGCGCCGCGCAGCGCCGCATCGACCACCATGCCCGCGAGGCGGGCCACGGCCGCCGGGTCGTCGGGCCGGCGCACGATCATGCGGGCGCCGCCGAGCACGGCCTGGAGCACGTTGTTGACATCATGCGCGACGCCGCTCGCCAGCTGGCCCAGCACCTCCATCTTCTGCGCCTGGATCAGCATGGCCTCAGCCCGCTCGCGTTCCCGGGCCTCTGCCCGCAGCTCCGCCGTCCGCGCCGCCACGCGCTCCTCCAGCGATGCGTTCAAGGCCGCGAGCTGCGCCGCGGTTCGCTCGTATTCGGCCAGCAGGGCCCTCGCCTGGTATTGCCGCCCGCGGGCGCGCAGGGCGGTACGCACCGCGCTGGCCAGGGCTGCCGCGCCAAGTGGCCGCTCCAGCAGCACGGCATTGCCGAGGCCGTTGAGCCAGACGGGCGCCGGCGCGCCCCGAAAGGCGCCGGACCGTGGTGCTGCCAGCAGGATGAAGGGGAAATCGGACCAGGATGGCTGCGCCGCCACCCAGCGCTGCAGCGGCCAGATGTCGCGGCGCGCCAGAGCCTCCTCGGTAAGCAGGGCGGCGCCTTCGGTGATGGCGCGGGTCAGATCATCGAGGTCGACACAGATACGGGACGGTACGCCGACCCTGCCCAGGATGTCGGCCGCGAGGGCCGCATCTCGGCCATGCGGTGCCAGCAGGAGGACCCGGAGTTCCGTCGGCGCCTCCATGCCGGCGGCGCTCAACCACGTTCGGATGCCGCTTCCGGCCTCGCCACCTGGGCCTGAAGCAAGCTGTCGGCGCTGCCGCGATAAACCGGCGCTCCGGTCAGGATGCCTTCGAACTCGCGCAGGACATTGCCGATTGCGATGCCTGTCGGGCCCAGATTGAATTCCCGGATCGTCCGCTCATGTGCTGTCATCCGGGCCTTCACCACCGAGAGCCCTCTGCGTACCTCGCCAGCCGTTTCGAAGAAACGCATCAGCACCAGGGCGTCGCTCAGATTGCTGAGGTCCACCTCCCCGCGCAGCTCGCCGACCAAACCGTGCTGCCCAAGGATGAGCAACGTCACCACCCCGCGCTGGTTCAGGTAGCCGAGCAATTCGTGCATCTGCAACAGCAAGTGGCGCTCGTCGGGCATGGCGTGGAGATAGGCGTTGAAGCTGTCGATCGCGATGACCCGGGCCCCCTCACTCTCCACGGCATGGCGGATGACGTGGGCGAACTCGCCGGGGGACAGCTCGGCCGGGTCGATCTGGCGCACCCGCAATCGTCCCGCCTCCAGATGTGGGGCGAGGTCCATGCCGAGCGCCGCGGAGCGCGTCAGGAAGGTGGCTATTCCCTCCTCGAACAGGAAAAACGAAACCGGGTCGCCGCGCTCCAGGGCCGCGAGCGCGCAACGGGTGGCGGTGGAGGTCTTTCCCACGCCGGTCGGGCCCATAATCAGCGTGTTGGTGCCCGGCACCAGACCGCCGCCGAGCAGGGCATCCAGCCCGGGGATACCGGAGCCCACGCGCGCCGGCGCAAAGCCGTAGTGGTGCTCCGCGGCGACGAGGCGCGGATAGACCGCGAGACCACCCGTCTCGATGGAGAAGTCGTGCTGGCCGCTGCGGAAGCGGACACCGCGCATCTTCGTCACCTGCAGGTGACGGCGCACCGGCCCGTAGCCGGCCGCGCGCTGCTCCAGCGCGACAACGCCATGGGCAATGCTGTGCAACTGCAGGTCACGCGGCTCGGCCGTCCGGTCATCGAGCAGGAGGACGGTGCAGCGACTGCCGGTGAAGTGGTGCTTCAAGGCAAGGACCTGCCGGCGGTAGCGCAACGGGGTCTGCGCCAGCAGGCGCAACTCCGACAGGCTGTCGATGACGAGCCGTGCCGGCTTGTCCTGCTCGACCCGCGCCAGAATCCGGCCGGTGGTTTCGCCAAGTTCGAAGTCGGACGGGGGCAGCAGCGTCTGGTCCATCTCGGGGTCGAGGCCGCTCTCGGGCACCATTTCGACGACCAGCAGGTCGTCGAGTGACCAGCCATGGGTGGCCGCCGATGCGCGGAGTTCGTCACCCGTCTCGGAGAGCGTGATGTACATGCCCTGCTCCCCCCGGCGCTGGCCTTCCAGGAGGAACTGGAGTGCAAGCGTCGTCTTGCCGGTTCCGGGAGTGCCTTCGACCAGGTAGAGGCGGTCGCGGGTCAGGCCGCCGGCGAGTATGTCGTCGAGGCCCGGAATGCCGGTCGACGCCGGCGGACGGCCGGTGCCTCCGCCAGGAGGCGCCGCACCGGATATGTCAGCCATGCGTTGAACTCCTAATCCATGGGCGGTATCCGTGTCGGCCGCGCGTCACCCTATCTGACGTTCACGGAATGGTCCAACTTACGGCACAGATTTCCCCGTTCATGGCAGGCGTCCCGACCGGCAAGAGAGGGGCGGCGCGCCGCCAGACGCACTCCGCCGAACCGCGCAGTTGTGCCATGTCATCAACGACCAGGCGCAACGGCGGCATCCACAGATCCGGCCGAACCCGCCATGGGCGGCGCGATCCGCGGCCCGGCGAAGGCTGCGAGGTCAAGGGTCGACCGCGACCCGACGGCGGCGTGGTTCTCCGCCAGCCAGCGCTCGGCGGAGGCATGGCCCAGGGCGCGCATCTCCTGCAGGAAGGCCCAGCTCGGGTCCTGCCGGCTGCCGCCTTTCAGGTCTCGGAATTCCTGCTCGGCCCCGATCATGTGCAGGCGCGCATTGCGCAGCCGGGCAAGCACGCCCTGCGCTTCCGGGTGGTCCGCCAGCATCTCTTGCGCGAAGGCGAGCGATCGCAGCTCCTGCCGCAATGCCGCGCCGAAGGTGAGCTCGTTCGTCCGCTCGAGCAGCCCGGCGGTGCTGGTCGGCGGCGGTTCAGGCCGCTCCACCGGCGTCGTGCGGACCACGAGGATGTCGGCTGGCACCCCCGCCTCGATCAACGCCCGCAACGGCGGGTTGCTGGCATAGCCGCCGTCCCAATAGGCCTCGCCCTCGATCTCGACCGAGGGGAAGAGCTGCGGCAGGCAAGCGGAAGCGAGCAGCACTTCCGCGGTCACCTCCGCGTCGCGGAACAGCCGTGCCTCCCCGGTGCGCACGCGAGTGGCCGCGACGACCAGCATGGGTGCGCCCGGGCGACCGAAGGCGGAAGGGTCGAGCAGGCCATCGAGCACGCCCGAGAGCGGGTTCAGCCCGAGCGGATTGAGCTGGTCAGGCGAGAGGCCACGGGCAGAGCTGCGCACCGCGTCGACCAGCGGTGCCATCATGCCAGAGAAGGGGAACAGCCAACGGGCGGCGCTGGTGTCGGGCGAGCCCGAGGCGACAGCCACCCGCCGCCAGAAGGTCTCGAGCAGCCGCTTGGCCTCCGCCCGGCCCCCGGTGGCCAGACCCTGGACGAGCATGGCCGCGTTCATCGCGCCGGCGCTCGCACCGCTCGCCACCGCGATCCGCAGCTCGGGAAGGTCGAGCAGGCGATCCAGCACACCCCAGGCGAAGGCGCCAAGGGAGCCGCCGCCCTGCAAGGCCAGAGTCACGGGCAAGCCACCCTCCTGCAGGCCAGGCGTGACGGCGAGGGGCGAAACGGGCGTGAAACTGTCATGGTCGAGCGGCACGGGCGGCGCTCCTTCGAAGCTCAGATGTTGGATGGGGAAAGGCGCCGAGAAAATGCTGCACTGCAACATAAGTGGTGCCTGAGGGATCCGGTTGCGAGCCGCGCCAGGTCACATGGCCGTTCACCGAGCCCGCCCTGGCCATGGGTCGACGCAACCGGTGTGCCACGCGGGTCCTCTTGTCAGGGCGAGGACGAAGGACGCTGCCGTGACAATCATCGTTTCCGTAAAGATTAATGACGGTGTCGTCATGGCAGCCGACAGCGCCGGCACCATGGGCAGCGGGCAGGTCTACGCCCATGCGAACAAGATCACGAACCTCTGCGAGGGCCTGCCCATCGGCGCGATGTCGACCGGCTCGGGCGGGATCGGCAGCGAGTCCGTCGAGACCCTGCTGAAGGACCTGCGGCGGCGCTTTGCCGGGCGCGACCCGGCGCATCCCGAATGGCGCCTCGATCCGGGGGGCTACACGATGGAGCAGGTGGCCGGCCGGCTACGTGCCTTCTTGTTTGAGGAGAAAGCCGCACCCTGCCCGGAGCCGACCAACCTCCAACTTCGGCTTTGCGGCTACTCCGCCGGCCGGCCGCTCGCCGAGGTGTGGGAGGTCAGCATGGCCGGGCAGGCCTGCTCCCCGCCGCGGCGGATCATGGACGAGACCAGCTTCGGCGTGATGTGGGACGGACAGTACGAGGCGCTCAACCGGATGATTCTCGGCATCGGCTTCGATGTCGGGGACGCGCTGGTGAAGCATGGCATGCCGGCGCAGGAGGCCAGCAAGCTGCAGGAGGAACTGGTCCGGGAGCTCTACGCAACGCTCTCCGTGCCTGCCATGCCAATCCAGGACGCGATCGACCTGGCGCGCTTCCTGGTCGAGACCACGATTGGCTTCGTCCGCTTTGCCGTATTCCTGCCGAAGAGCGTCGGTGGTGCGGTCGAGATTGCCGCTATCACCAAGCATGAGGGCTTCCGTTGGATCCAGCGGAAGAGTTTCTACCCCGCCGACATCCGCCAGGACGGCTGACGCTGCAGGAGGATGGAGAAGGGAGCTCCCCCTGCGGTGCCAGCGCGGTCACCCGCACCGGCCCAAATACGCAAGGGTCTGGGATGGCTCCGCCGCATTCCCGGGCAGCGGCACCGAGTTACCAACTGGGCCGAGCATGAGGCCGGCCTGCGCGTTCGCGGCAGCCTGCCCGTGTGGTTCTCGGCCGAGGCACGCACCGGCCCGAGGCGGCCGGGCCACGCGCCCCTGAGCCGCCGGGCCGAGACGCTGGAGGTGGCGCCGCCAAGGGCGGGCAGCGCGCCGGTGCACCTGCTGGTGGACAGGACCGGTCTGCGGCTGTGCGGCCCTGGCGGCTGGCTGGAGGAGGGGCCTGGAAGGTGCTTCACCTCGCCCCGGACACCGCCACCGGCCAGATCTTCGCCTCATGGCGACGGGCCGGGGGCGGCGGCCGAGACCGCACCGACGCAGCACGATCTGCATCTGCGCCGTGTCGCCGAGCGTGGCCGCATGGGCTGGCAGCAGGCGTCGGGGGACACCTGGCACGCCCGGGTGGAGGCTGGC
>JAESGY010000364.1_pt1 | contig 22828 bp, 22 predicted proteins | sample 9269841 | NCBI WGS metagenome assembly JAESGY01 (sample SAMN17022865, study PRJNA683097) | algae metagenome | isolation source: Spirirestis rafaelensis WJT71-NPBG6 and co-occurring heterotrophs from... | place: USA: Pinto Wells, Joshua Tree National Park, Colorado Desert, CA | collected 2006-08-15
GTTGCCGCCCTAGGAGTCAGAGGTTTGCCGATCCGGGAATCCTGCCGTGAGCCTGTTGGCGCCGTTCTCCCCCGACCTGTGACAGCAAGGACTCACCCCTGCTACCGCACAGCGTTGAACAGCCCTGGCGGGTGGCCAGAGCCGCGATCCGGCGACTGATCACAGGCGTCGATCACCGTGGCGATGAGGTGCAGAAGTCGGAAATCCAATGCGGCTGTCCCTGTCTGGTACTCCTGACATGGGCAGCCGCAGCGCAGGGCTGCCGATCAGGCTCCATCAACCATAAGTAGTTATGAGAACCGCCTCTAAGTCAACAGCATTGAGGCTAGATGACCCACTATCGCCAGCCCAACATGGCGTAGGATCGCGCGCCCGACCTCTTTGCCGAGCACGCCTAAATTGCGATAGTCATATTGTTGCATGCTGGATCGTCGCCCAACACCAAAACTCAGGCACAATAAGGAATCTGTCCGTGTACGGCGTCCCACCATCACCCGATATCGCGAATCCACACGAGATCCCGGATAGTCACGAGGCCAGAGTACGACCAGGAACACTCCCACGGGTCACTGGGGAACTTGACCCCACAAGCCTTCGCCGAGCAAGCTCAACATAGGCCCGACGAGTTGCGTAGTCTCTCCGGACCAAAGTTGGGGGCAGGACCAGCTCCCGAGCTACCTAGCATTCACCACGGACCACCCGGTATGGGCCGATCACTAGGACTAAAAAATAATGCCTTCACCCCATGCGATCATTGGCCATCATACAGGAGGCAACGCGGCACCTCAGATGGCTTCGCGCCGAGTTGCCACCTCCGGGCCATCGCTGGCACTTGCTACTAAGCCGACACCGCTGCCCTTTATGCTTGGTATTCTGTTGACAAGCCTGCTCCTACAACGCTTCGCATTACCGGTTGGTGGTTTCATGTTTCCGGTTGAAATGCCGGTTGGGCTCGCCTTGGGGGCATGGGGCCTGCTGACTGGCAGCCTCGGAATAGACCGTCGGCGATTTGCTGTACTGCTTGGCTTGGCAACCACAGGCCTGATTACCACCGTCGTAGGATTCAACCTACATGTCACTATTGCTCCAAGGCCGACCCTCACCTCCCTTGCAAACTGGTTTGCGATTACCGCATTCGCGGCACTCACCTTCCGGGTTGCAGTCCCCGAGGAGAAGTTCTTCAAACTTGTTAATTTCTGCTTCGCCGGAATTGCGCTAGCAGGCGTGGTGCAATTTTCGGCGCAGTTTTCCGGCCTAATGTTATTTAGCTTCGCCGGAATTTTCCCTCAAGAATTTCTACTAGAAAAGGGATTTTTCAATACCTCTAGTCCGATATTCTACGGGTCCACTATAACGAGGTCGAATGGATTTTTCTTGGTCGAGCCTTCAATATTTTCGCAGTTCATGGCCGTAGCAATTGCAATTGAATTTACTTATTTTCGCCGTCAAAGATTCTTAGTTTTGTTCTTTTGCGGTCTGCTCGTCTCTGTCTCTGGCACGGGGTGGATGGTGCTGGCTGCCTTTTTTCTTGCTCAGATTGTCAGTGTGAGTAGGGACGGCATTTTTTTAGCGTTAAGTCTGGTGGGTGCCGCGGTCATCGCTCTAATCATGTTCGCCCTCGTCGTGCCAGATGCCGCGGCGGTGCTACTATCTCGAATTGGAGAGTTCCAATACCGGGGTACCAGTGGGAACGAACGATTCGTTGGTCCATTTCTAGCGGCACTTGAGGTGTTGACGGCTGTACCTTGGGCAGCACTGATTGGCGTTGGTCCCGGCACCTCCGAGCACCTCCTTGTCTCCTATACTTACGCTATGAACAGTCCCGGGAAAGTGCTCGTGGAATACGGTATCATAGGATTAGCATTGTATTTCACCCTGCTCGTCACGGCCGAACGCACGCGTCGCCAACGCGCTCTGCTAGCACCAGTCCTAACTCTGCTTATGCTAGCCGGTAACTGGTGCCAGTTCTCGCCGGTACTGTTCCCGATGTTGTTGATGATCACCACCGCTCGGTTGGATGAGGAAGCATGTCAGGGAGTAGCATAAGCAATCGGGGCAGATGCTTGAGCGCGTAGCAGCCCGGTGACGAAATCGGCCTGGGTTGATTCGTTCGCCGGTGAGTGAGGGCGGCGGGTTCTCGATGGCTCTGGGGCGACAACGGGATCATCAGGCTGAGATGCTGGTGACGTGGTCGGAGATGCCACGTTCGCCGGGCCATGTGTTCCACGACCGGCTGCAGGCGGAACTTGTCTCGACCGGGTTCGACGGCTTCGTCGAGGGGCTCTGCGCGCCGCACTACGCGGCGCGGCGGAGCCGGCCATCGCTGCCGCCGGGGCGCCACTTCCGCATGCTGCTGGTCGGCTACTTCGAAGGCATCGACAGCGAGCGCGGCTTGGAGGGATAAGACAAATGGATCACCTCATAAGCGCAACAAATCCTCGACATTCAGCGGCAGGCTCGGCCGCACCAATCTTTGGGCACACCAGGGCAGGCAGTGTCTGAACCGCCCCGACTTTGCCGGAGGCCGGGAAGTTTGAGTCACGCCGCCAAGGCGGGTGCCTCAAGCTGAGCATAGTAGCGCGCCTCGGCCTCAGCTGGTGGGATGTTGCCGATTGGCTCAAGGAGGCGGCGGTTGTTGTACCAGTCGACCCACTCCAGGGTGACGAACTCGACGGCCTCCAGGCAGCGCCAGGGGCCGCGTCGGCGGATTACCTCGGTCTTGAACAGGCCGATGACGGTCTCAGCGAGCGCGTTGTCGTAGCTGTCGCCGACGCTGCCGATGGAGGGCTCGATCCCGGCCTCGAGCAGGCGCTCTGTGTACCGAATCGCAACGTATTGCCGGCCCCGGTCGCTGTGGTGGATGAGGCCGCCCTTCACCGGACGGCGGTCGTGCAGCGCCTGCTCCAGGGCATTGAGGACGAAATCCGCATGCGCCGTCCTCGAGACCCGCCAGCCGACGATGCGGCGGGTAAAGACGTCGATGATGAAGGCCACGTACACGAAGCCCTGCCAGGTCGCCACATAGGTGAGATACTGCTGCGGAAATCGACCTCGGATGCGCTGCTCCGGCGGGGTTACGCGGCCTTCGGGACGAAGCTGACATCGTAGCCCAGGTTGCTCAGGCGCTGGACCAGCCTGGCCGTGGAGCGCCTGCGGGCGACTTGGTCGAGATAGCTCTCGCCGAGGTCGTGGAAGGCTTCGCCGGTGGCCAGCAGGTGGAACGCGGCGACGAGCAGCTTGTGGGCAATGGCCATGAGTGCCCGCACCGGGCCGCGACGGGCGCGCAGGCGGTTGTACTTGTCGTGGTAGTAGCTGCCTTTGGTCCGCACCGCAGCCGAGGTCGCGGCGAACAGGGCGGATTTGAGGAATACGTTGCCCTTGCGAGTTCCAGCGCCCTTCGGCTTAGAGTTTGTACGCAAATACACCCTTTGTCGCATCAGAGCTTTAGCGATGGGCCGCCGCAAGACCGTTCCGGTATGAAATGCGCGCGGCGAAGCAGCAGCGCTCAAGATGTCAGCGCAGGACATCGGCCCGACATGGGGAGACTGATCTGACGCTGCTTTGTGTCTCGATCCCAACACGAATACCTCGGTTATTTCGCGTACAGACTCTTACCGGCGCTCTCGTAGTTGCCGGGGCGACCCCGGCCCAGGCGGCAAGGCGCCGGGCGGTGGCGAAGACGCCCATGTCGGTGCCGATCTCGGCGAGGATGGCGGCCGCTGTGACCCGGTCCACGCCGGGGATTTGGAGCAGCTGCTCGTGCGGGACCCGGAAAGGCGCGAGCTGGGCGTCGATGCGGGCATCGAGCGCCTCGAGGTCGTGTTCGACCGCCTCCAGTTGCCGCAAGTGCATGGTGAGCAAAAAGCGCTGATGCTCGCGCAGGTGCCCCTCGAGCGCGGCTTCGAGGGCGGCGTGCTTGCGCCGCATCCGCCCACGCGCCAGGCTGGCCATCTTGGCGGCATCGGTCGTGCCGGCGGCCAGCGCCTCCAGCATCGCCAAACCGGAGACGCCGAATACGTCGCTGGCCACGCCCGCGAGCTTGATGTTCGCCCCCTCCAGCAGCTTGAGGACCCGGTTGCGCACCGCCGTCCGGGTCTCGATCAGGGTGCGGCGGCAGCGCACCAGCTCGCGCAGGTCGCGGATTGCGGGCGGGGGAACGAAGCTCTTGCTGACCAACCCATGGTGGACCAGCTGGCCGATCCACTCGGCGTCCTTCACATCGGTCTTGCGCCCAGGCACATTCTTGATGTGGTGGGCATTGCCCACGATCAGCTCGAAGTGCCCCTCGAGCATGGCATAGACCGGCTTCTGCTCTGTTGCAAACCTCGGGCGCGCAACCTGAGCAGCATCAGGTTATGGGTGAGGACCCGCAGGACGAGTTCGCGCGCCTGGGCGGCGGTGCTGCGGGCGGTGAGGGCGGAGCCGAGGCGCCGCTTGGCTCTCTGCATGCCAGCGCTGATGGTACAGGGCGCGCGGGAAGCGCCTGCGCATCGCGCGCCTGTAGGGCGTCTTCGGCCAGCGCCGCCCGGTGTTGCGCCGGTTGAGCGCGATGACGCTCCGGCGCATGCCGAGCTCTTCGCGACAGAGGCGGTGGTTGTGCTCGGCGTCGTAGCCCGCGTCTGCCAGCGCCGTGTCGAGGGCGAGCAGGGCGGCGGCCTGGCGCACCGCCGGGGCGAAGTCGGGCGAGTCCTGGGTCGGGCCGGTGCCGGTGACCGCGCCCAGGATCAGATGCGAGTGGGTGTGGACAACCGCCGTGAGCTTCGGCCAGGCCCGCTTGCGCCGTCCCGGACGCTTGGCCTCGCCGCGGCGCCTGCGGAAGTAGGTGCTGACGTGCCGGGCCTCGAGCCCGGTGGCGTCCACCGCGGCCACCGGCGCGGCGTCGATCAGGCCGGCCGCGCGGGCGCGGGCGACGACCGCGGCCTGGGCACGGCGGAAGGTCCCCCTTTTTCCGCCCCGGCCAGCAGCCGGCGCGCCGCGTGGGCCAACGTCGAGTAGTGTGTGGCACCTTCCTGAGCCCGAGGGCGTGCCGCAGGTCCCGCCACTCGGCAGCCACCACCACCAGGCCGCGGTAGTCGGTCCGGAGGAACTGCTTCAGCACCAGCAGCGCGAAGAGCTGGGGCTGGGTGTAGTCGTGCCGCGAGAAGCGACTGCCGTAGGGCGGCAGCGCCGCCCGCCCGACCGCCAGCGCCTCCTGCGCGACCCGCAGCACCGACTTCGACATCCTCCGCATTGATTACCTCCGGGATGCTCGTCCCAAAGCGGCAACCCAGATCGGCAGGTCCACCCAGGTTTTCAACAGAGCAACAGGCATTGATAATGCCGCTGGCCCGCATGCTCGATTCCGGACGCCCGGAGTACGTCCGCATCGCGTGACCCCACATGAGGGTAGGGCTCAGTGCGTCCGCACCACCGACCCGTGCAACACAGTGGCGCGGCGTGGGACTGCCACATCCGGATCCATGCGGCGCCCACGGCGTAGCTGAAGGTGGTCACGCCGCCGCGAGGCCCAGATCGGCGACGTGACTCACGAAGGCCCGCGTGCGGCCCGATAGATGGCGCTGGCGGGGATAGATAATGCTCACGGCGGGACCGCGGTACTGGAGGTGCTCGAGCACCGGGCGCAAGCGTCGGGCCCTGAGGTGCTCGTCCAGGAGGTAGCAGATCACATGGACCAGCCCGGCCCCACTGACGGCGGCGGCGATGGCGGCCTCGCTTAGGTCGAAGTACAGCCTTCCGCCCACCTCGAGGCGCCGCACCTCGCCGCCAACCTCGAAGTACCACGGCAGCGCGCCGCCAAGCTCGTGCGAGTAGATCTGGACGCAGCTGTGGTTCCGGAGGTCCTCCAGCGACCTCGGCTCCCCCTTCGCAGCGAGGTAGCCCGGGGCCGCGCAGGTGACGAGCGGGACGCGGCCCAGCGGCCTCGCGATGACCGGGAGGTCGGGGAGGTCGCCGACATAGACGGCCGCATCGATCCCCTCCTCGATGAAGTTGGGGAAGCGGTCGCGCGCCAGCACGACCACCGTGACCTCGGGATGCTTCGCCGCGAACGCCGCCATGGCCGGCGCCAGCGCGACCCGCGCCAAGCCGACCGGGACCTGGACGCGCAGCCGCCCGCGCGGCGTGCCGCGGCCCGTCGTCACCATCTCTTCGGTCTCAGCGATGTCGGCGAGGATCGCGCGCACGCGCTCGAGGTACGCACGGCCGTCGTCGGTCAGCGCGATGGTGCGGGTGGTCCGCCGCAGGAGCTGGACGCCCAGGCGGCGCTCGAGCGCCTGGACCTGCGCGGTCACCACGCTGCGCGAGAGGTCGAGATCCTCGGCGGCGCGCGTGAAGCTCAGGCGCTCGGCGGTGCGCACGAACACCTCCATGGCGAACAGGCGGTCCATTGTCCTGAACTCCAGAACACAGATGCCGTGTTTCGCATCTTTATCTTCAAGAGCGCACCAATAATGTGGTCATGCGCGAGTGTGGCTCGGGGCTCCGGGCGTCGGCGGTTGCCGGCCTGCCGACCCCGTTCAGGATCGATGGAGGTGACCATGCACAGGGACGATGATCCGGTCGCGATCATCGGCGCCGGGCCGGCAGGCCTTGTCGCCGCGCGCTTCCTCAAGGGCCAGGGCTTCGCGCCGGTCCTGATCGACCGCGCCACGAAGGTCGGCGGCCAATGGGACAGCACGGCCGGGCGCACCAGCGTGTGGCCGTCGCTGCGGACCAACACGAACCGCACCCTGACCCGCTTTAGCGACCTCGACTACCCGCCCGGGGTCGCGGCCTTCCCGCACAACCGGGACGTCCTGGCCTACCTGGAGGAGTACGCGCGGCGGTTCGACCTGACGGACGGCGCCCACTTCGGGTCGACTGTCGAGCTGGTCGCCCGCAACCCGCGCGGCGGCTACGACGTGACCTGGACGACCGCGGGCAACGACCGGCGGACCGGATGGTACCGCCATGTCGTCGTCGCCACGGGGCGGTGCACCACGCCGCGCGTTCCCGCGATCCCCGGCCTGCCGGGCTTCTCGGGCATGGCGGGCACCGTGCACAGCTACGACTACAAGGGGCCGGACGTCTTCCGCGGCCTGAAGGTCCTCGTCGCTGGCGCGAACATCAGCGCGCTGGAGATCGCGACGGAGATCGCCGGCGGCGGCGCGGCCACCGTCGCGGTCGCGCAGCGCCGGCCGCGCTACATCCTGCCCAGGCACATCGCGGGCGTGCCGGCCGACACCGCCACGTTCACCCGGTTCGGTGCGCTTGCCGGGGAGAGCCTCCCGCGCGATGCCGTGGCGGCATCCCTCAAGCAATTCGTGCTCTCCGCCGCCGGGCACCCGTCGGCGTATGGCGCGCCGGCGCCGGCTGAGAATGTCTTCGAGGCTGGTATCGCACTCTCGCACAACTTCCTGCCGATGATCGCGGACGGTCGCATCACGGCGAAGCCCTGGATCAGCTGGATCGACGGCCGCGAGGTGCGGTTCACCGACGGCACCTCGGAGACATTCGATGCCATCGTGCTCGGCACCGGCTACCGCCTGGCGCTGCCCTTCCTCGACCGCGGGATCGCCGGGACGCTGCGCCCTGGCGACCGGCGGATGGACGTGGCCCACTACATACTGAACCCGGACCTGCCGGGGCTCGCGTTCCTGGGCCTCATCAACCAGGCCGGCCCCTACTTCCCCGTGCTCGAGCTGCAGGCCCGCTATCTCGCCTACGCATGGGGCGGCACGATCGGCATGCCGTCGGACGAGGAGCTCCGTGCGGCCATCGAGGCCGACCGGTCTGCGCCCCCCGAGGTGCCGATGCACGCCATGGCGCTCCGCTACGCGCGGCTGATCGGCGCCGAGCCGCGCCTGTCGCGGCGGCCGGGACTGGTGCGGGCGCTCCTGTTCGGCCCGCTGACCGCGATGTCCTTCCGGCTCGATGGGCCGGATGCGCAGCACGAGGCGGAGGAGGCCGTCGCCCGGGAGGCCAGGTTGTTCGGCGCGGTCCCCGGCCCCGAGCTCACCCCCGAGGAGCGGGCCCGGCTCGCGGCCTTGGCGCAGGCACGCCGGGACGCTGAGCTCGCCGCGATTGCCGCGGACGGCGCCCTCCCGGCCGCCGCCTGAGGCTCTGGCAAGGGCGGAGGCGGCTCGGGCCCCTCCGCTCGGCTGCACGGCGACCGCGCGGCTGCGGTCGTGGACATCGGCAGCGCGCCGGCCTCGTGTCTCAAGGGCATTCCAGGCCTCGTGCGGGCTTCGGCTGCGCAGGGAGGCCTGTCCCTCTCGGCGGCCGGTACGGGGGCAGGTGGAGGCCGGCATGCCGGGCGTAGAAGGCGGGTCCAGCCCGCCAAGCCGGGCCAGCGCCGCCGGCCGCCCGCTCCTTCCCGCAATTATCGGCCACCAGCTGATTGCTGGTGTGGACGCGTTCCTGCTCGCCAAAAACATCGGTACGAGCAGCGACATGATCGAGCGGTTCAACGGTCAGGTGAAGCTGGAGCGCATGGCCAAGGAACTACGGCCAGGATGGCGCGTGGGGCCGAGCGAAGAAATCTGATGCTTGGGATGCGGCGTCGCGCGGCGCGTGCGCGCCTCGTGCACCTGGCCTTCTCCAAGCTTCGGGCCACAGCCGATAACGCGCTCCACCGGACGCGGGCCGCGGTGCCGAATGGCATCCAGCAAGCCCTGCTTCCAGGACGGGCCGTCAAAAATCACGCAACAATCTACCTGCGCCATGCACCGAGCTACCGAAGCCGTTCTCTCGCAACGCGTACCAGAAGATCGTCGCGTTGATCCCCAGCACCGGAATCCCGATGACCGGCTCCAGCCTTTCGGCAACGTCGATCATGCTCATGTTGGTGCCGCATTGGACCACCGCATCGAGCCGGTTCGCGTTGGTCGCAAGCAGCTCCATGATGGCCTTTTCCTTGGCCCAGTCTGGCACATGCGCGATGTGCAGCGCGTTCGCGCAGGAGAAACCGACGCTCGAGACCACCTCAAATCCCAAGTCTTCGAACATCCGGATCGCCGATTCGTTGCCGGTCCTGTCGAACGGGGTGATGATCCCGATCCTCTTCGCGCCGTAGCGTTCCAGAGCCGCCTTGGCGGCGTCGTGCCAGGTGGCCCAGGCGAGGCCGCAATAGCCCTCGATTTCGGCCATCGATGCCCGGATGCCTTCGAGCCCTCGGATGATGTGCTCCAGGCTCATGCCCATGATCAGGTACTGGGGCTCCGACAGGAGAACGGTGTCCACTGCCGCTCGCAATCCGCCCAGGAACTGCCGCTTGTACTCCAGGATCTCCTCTTCCGTCCTCAGCTGCGGCCTCGGTGTCAGCACGCTGCAGGTATGGAGCCCGATTCCGCCGAGCCCGCCCGGGCCCTGGTTCTTGAAGATGATGCTCCAGAGCTCGTGTTCCATGCTGGTGTTGGTGGCGGGAATGAGCAGCCCGAACTTGCGCCTGAAGCTGCGCACGTCGGGATAGCCGCGTGAGGAGTCGATCCCGCCGAAGCCTTTGGCCTTCGTCCCATTGAGGATCACGCCGGGTTCCGCCAGCGCGGGCATCGGGGGCGAGTTGGTATCGGGGATAGCGATCTCCTTGCCGGAGAGCTTGCCGACCACCGTCCGGGTCCCGCGTAAGCCAGGTTTCGATAGCTCATTCGTCGCCCAATCCCGAACGGGGCTTGGCCTTTCCGGCGAGCCGGTCACGTTTTCCGCCATGTCCTCGTCTCCTCCCGGTCTGGCTGCTTGTCCGGTTGCCTTCCGGCGGCGCGGCGGGCCGGTGCCGCGCCGCGCGTCCGCATGCGACCTCGCGGCACCAGGGTCAGGCCGCCGCTTGGCGCTTCAGCAGGCCCTCCGCCTGCAGCGCCCCCCGCACGCGCGGCCGCTCGGCGGCGCGCCGCATGAAGGCGACCAGATGCGGGTACGGCCCAAGGTCAATGCCGAGGAAGTTGGACCAGTTCACGATGGTGAAGGCGTAGGCGTCCGCCACGGTGAACCGTTCGCCGGTGAGGAAGGGCCGGTCCGCCAAGTGCCGGTCCAGCTCGGCAAAGCGGGCGGCGAGCTTGGCCCGCGCCGCTTCTTTTGTGCTTTCGGCCGTTTCCTTGTGCCAGAGCCAGGGGTTGAAGGTCTTGTGCAACTCGGTGGCGACAATGTTCAGCCACTGCTGCACGCGCAGCCGCTCCCGCGTCCCCGCCGGGGGCAGCAGGTCGGAGTTGGTGCCCTGCTCGGCCAGGTATTGGACAATGACGGCGGCCTCGGTGACGCGCTCGCCGTCGCTGAGCTCGAGCAGGGGCACGTAGCCGCGCGGGTTGATCGCCAGGTAGTCGCTGCCGCCCTCGACGAGCCGGTGGGTGGCGAGGTCCACCTTGACCAGCTCGACGGGCACGCCCGCCTCGCGGGCAACGATGTGAGGCGCGAGCGAGCAGGCGCCGGGGGCGTAGTAGAGCTTCATGGATCCTTCTCCTCGGGTCGGGGACCTGCCCCGCGCCGCCGGTGCGGCGCGCTGGCCGGGGCCTCGTCCGGGATGGTAGGCGTGCCCATCGTGCAAGGCGCGTTGCGACTTCGCCAAGCGCGTTTGCGCCTATGCAAGAGGGAGGGCGCCGTCGCCATGGAGGACTGGAACGACCTGCGCCTGGTAATTGCCATCGCCCGCGCTGGCACCCTGTCCGGCGCGGCGCGTGCGCTCGGGGTGAACCACTCTACCGCCTTCCGGCGCCTGAACACGCTAGAGGAGCGGCTCGGCGCGCGGCTGTTCGAACGCCTGCCCGGCGGCACCTATGCGGCGACGCCGGCGGGCGAGCGCGTGGCCGGCGTGGCCGAGCGGGTGGAGACCGAGACCGCCGCGCTCGATCGCGAGATCGCCGGGCGCGACCACCGCCTGATCGGGCGGCTGCGCGTCACCTGCTCCGAGACGCTCGCCTTCCGGCTGCTGACGCCTCTGCTCCTGCCGCGCTTCCACGCCGCGCACCCGGGCATCCTGGTCGAGCTGGTGCTCGACAACCGCGTGCTGAGCCTATCGCGGCGCGAGGCCGACGTGGCGCTGCGCGCGGCGCGCCCGCGCGAGGGCGACCTGTGGGGGCGCAAGCTCGCCGACGTCGCCTGGACCGTCTACGGCGCGCGCGAGCTGCTGCGGACGGGCGGAGGAGGGCCGCTCGCGGGCCCGGCGGATCTCGCCCGCTGGCCCGTCATCGGCTGGGCCGAGGGAGCCTCGGGCATCAACGCTGCGGACTGGATCGCGGCCACCGTGCCATCCGAGGCCGTCGCCTACCGCGTGAGCAGCGTGGTGAACCAGCTCGTCGCGGCCCGTGCGGGGATCGGTTTGGCGGTGCTGCCCTGCTACCTCGGCGACACGGAGCCGGGGCTGGTCCGCGCCCTGCTGGCGCCGGTGCCAGACCTCACGCGCGAGCTGTGGATCGTCACCCACGCGGACCTGCGCCACACCGCGCGGGTGCGGGCCTTCTTCGAGCTGGTGGGCGGGGGCATCGCCGCCGAGCGCGCGCTAATCGAGGGCGAGGCGCCGGCGGGCGGGACCGGCGCCGCAGGTGGGTAGGCTTCTGGCCGATGGCGCGGTCGGTGCCGCCGAGCAGCAGCGCACCGGAATCCGAGGTTATCGCCCCGCCGGAGCCAGCGACCACCCCCCGCCCGCAGCGCTTTCACCCTGACCGACACCATCACCCATGGTGAGCTATGTCCGCTGCGCGACCCGGTTTCGGCCGGTGACGCGCCTAACGAGCCCGCCCTCCAGGCTGTCCCGTTCCGCCGCTCCTCGGACCATTGCACGGCAGCGTGTAGCGAGGTGGCTTGCGGCTGCTCGTGTTTGGGGTTAGTATAACTAACATGAAAATGGCAACGCCTGCCACGGCTCACCCACCCCGCCCCTATCGGCAGATGGCCCGTGCCGAGGCAGCGGCCGCCACCGGCCGGCGTGTCGTAGATGCCTTCCTGGCCCTCGCCCGGGACGGCTGGCTTGATGACATCACGCTCGACGCGGTGGCGCGGGACGCGGATGTCACGGTGCAGACGATCGTCCGCCGCTTCGGCGGCAAGGATGGGCTGGTCGCCGCCGCCGCCGAACAACTCGACCGGGAGATCGCAGCCCGGCGCGACGTGCCGCCAGGCGGATTGGAGCAGGCACTCGCCGCCTTGGTCGCCGACTACGAGATGAGTGGCGACCTCATCATCCGCCTCCTTGCGCAGGAGCCGCGCCATCCGGCGCTGAGGGCGCTCCTCGACCGCGGCCGCGCCGGCCACCGGTCATGGCTCGCCGAGGTCTTCGCGCCGCTCCTCACCGACCTCGCACCGCAGGCGCGGAGGCGGCAGCTCGACGTGCTCGTCGTTGCCACCGACGTCTACGCTTGGAAGCTGCTGCGCCGGGACATGGGCCACGAGCCCGCAGAGGTCGCCGCGCTGATGCGGAGCCTCCTTGCGGGTGCATTGGCCCCGATGGACGACTCGGCCGGACCGCGCTGAAGCCATCCACCCGGGGAGGGCCACCGATGCAAGCCTTCGCACCTCCGCCACCTGCCGCTCCGCGAGAGTTCCTGTTCGCCACCTGGCAGGGCGGCGGGAATCTCCCGCCCGTGTTGACGGTGGTGAGCCGCCTGCTCGCCCGTGGCCACCGCGTGCGGGTCATGAGCGACGCCTGCGACCGGGCGGACGTGGAGGCAGCCGGTGCCGGGTTCGTGCCCTGGCGCCGGGCGCCGAGCCGCCCGGACCGTAGCGCCGCCTCCTGCTTCATGCGCGACTGGGAGGCCGCCTCACCGGAGGAGGTCATCGCCCGTCTGCGCGACCGGATCATGTGCGGCCCGGCCCTGGACTAGGCGCGCGACCTGCTGGCGGAGCTGGACCGCCGCCCCGCCGACCTTGTGGTCGGCAGTGAGATGCTGTTCGGCATCATGCTCGCCTGCGAGGTTCGCGGGCAGCCCCTCGCGCTGCTCGCCGCCAATCTCTCGATCCTGCCGATCCCGGGCGTGCCGCCATTCGGCCCCGGTCTTCCGCCAGCCCGCGACGAGGCCGAGGCGCAGCTGCACGCTGCGATTGCCGAGGGTACGCGCGCCGCGTTCGCGGCGGGCCTGCCGGCGGTGAACGAGGCCCGGCGGGTTCTCGGCTTGGCGCCGCTCGCCGACCTCTTCGACCAGTTCGCCGCCGCGCGCCGGCTGCTGCTCGCCACCAGCCGGGCCTTCGACTTCCCGGCCGAGCGCCTCCCCGACTTCATCCGCTACGTCGGGCCTCAGCTCGATGAGCCCGGCTGGGTGGCGGGAGCCTGGGTATCGCCCTGGCCCGCGGATGACCCGCGCCCGCTCGTGCTGGTGGCCTTCAGCACCACCTTCCAGGACCACGCCGCGATCCTGCAGCGAGTCCTCGATGCCGTGGCCGGCCTGCCCGTCCGCGCCCTGGTCACGCTCGGGCCTGCACTGGACGAGGCTGAGCTGAGTCCGCCGGCCAATGCGGTCCTGCGGCCGAGCGCGCCGCACAACGCGGTCCTGCGCGAGGCTGCCGTGGTCGTGACCCACTGTGGCCACGGAACGGTCCAGCGCGCGCTGGCGCATGGTGTGCCCCTGCTCTGCATGCCGCTCGGCCGCGACCAGGCCGACAACGCGGTGCGGGTGGCAGCGCGCGGGGCCGGGCTGACGCTCGCGCCGGGCGTAACAGCGGGAGAGATCCGCGCGGCGCTGGGCCGCCTCTTGGGCGAGGAAGGGTTCCGCGACGCGGCCCGGCGGCTCGGCGCGGCCGTGGCGGCGGAGGCGGCCTCGCCGGCTGCGGTCGAGGAGCTGGAGGCGCTCGCCGGCGTCCGCGCGCGGGCGGTGACGTGATGGGCGAGCGGGCCCAGGACGGCGGACCGCTGCGGAGGGCAGGCTGCGAGGGGGAGGCCTTCGAGATCGTCGCGGCGAACGGGGGCGGGGCGGTGCTGATGCCTTGGGAATGCAGCCCGCGAGTCTGCTGATGCCTGGCGGCGCCGGATAGGGCCATATCAGATGGCTCTTGATGGGATCCGGGGTGATGGTCCGCATGTCATGTCACCAGTGCCGCGACGAGGGCGGCCAGGAGAGCTTTGCCGCGGCGCCGGGCGTTGTGCACGAACTCGAAGAAACCGAGGTATGGTGGCAACTTCTCTTGCGAGATGCCCCGGTGCGGGCGCAGCCAGGAGCGCAGCAAGGACCAGGTGCCCTCCATCGTGTTGGCGTGGATCTCGCAGAAGCCATCGCCATCCTCGTCGCGCGCGTACGAGCACACAGGGCGATACCCCTAACAGACTGCTGCGAACGCAGCCCGAAAAAGTGACGGTAACCAATCCCGCTCACCCCCTGTTCCGGCGCGAGTTCGTCCTGGCGATCAGAGGGTCGGTGGTGAATGGGCATGCCGTCGTGGTGTACCGCGGCGATACACTGGTGCGAGTGCCGGTCAGCGCAATCGACCTTTACCCAGATTTGCCGCGCCCGCCGACGAGCAGGCTGTCGCTCCAGGCCATTCGGGACCTGGTTCGTCTCGCCGCGTCGGGAGAACGGACGATCCCGGCTGTGATCGTCGAGCCTCCTATCGTTGAGCAGGTTGGGGACGGTGCCGGTGTAACGCCGCCGGCCTCGCCGCATGCGACGGGAGGTGAGCCATGGCGTCCGAACTCGTGACGACCCGGCACCTGGGCTGCAAGGCCGTGATCTACATCCGCCAGTCAACGCCGCAGCAGGTGTTGAGCAACCAGGAGAGCCTGCGTCTGCAGTACGCCTTGCGCCACCGTGCGCAGGAACTTGGATGGCGTGACGCCGACATCGAGGTGATCGACGCTGATCTCGGTCGCAGCGGCGCGACGTCAACGCAGCGCGAAGGGTTCAAGGACCTGATCGCGCGCGTGACGCTCGGCGAGGTAGGCATCATCCTCTCCTACGAGGTGACCAGGCTGGCGCGGAACTGCTCGGATTGGTACCCACTGCCACCTTGTTGCACGGATCGGCGTTGTGGCGCCTTGCGCCCCACCCGTGTTCCGGGTCATGCGGTGCGGACGTACTCCGGGCGTCCGAGCTCGAGCATGCGGTTGAGCACGTTCGCGGCGATGGCCACCTCGGTCGCCTGTCGCCCGTCCGTTTGCGATCGGAGTGCTTCGCCGATGACACGCTTCCATCGCGACACGTCGGACTCCACCAGGGCACGCCAGCCGTACCCCGACGTCCGCTGCCAGCCCACTCGGCCGCGCTCCGCGATACATCGGAGATGCACATCGCGCTGCGTCGGCGCGGTCTCCGCGGCTGCGCTTGGCACCGCATTCGCGCGCGGCGGCACGACCACGGCCGCCTTGGGATGCCGCGCCGCGACTTCGGCGTAGACGTCGTCGCGGTCGTACGCACCGTCGCCGATGAAGGACGCCACCGGCCCATCCACCTGGCCGAGCAGGGGACCGACCTGAGAGCCGTCGTCGGCATCCCTGTCGGTCAGCGCCGAGGCGACGATCCGCCCGGTGTCGGCGTCGGTGGCGAGGTGCAGCACCCTCCAGGCCCGGCGCCGCCTGGTGCCGTGCTTCTCCTCCAGCCACTCGCCCGGGCCGCAGAGTTTGAGCCCCGTGCTGTCCACCAGCAGATGCACCGGCTCGGGCCCGCACCGCGGCCTCGGTACCTTCAGCGTCTCCGCCCGGCGGCTCAGGGTGGAGTGGTCCGGCACCGGGAGGTCGAGCCCGAGCAGTTGCAGGACGGAGCCGATCAGGCCTTCGGTCTGGCGCAGCGCCAGGCGGAACACGGCCCGCAGCGTCAGGGCCGTGGCGATCGCCAGAGCGGAGTAGGAGGGCTGCCCACCGCGGCCGGTGCGCGGTTCGGCCCTCCACGCCGCGACCGCCTCCGGGCGCCGGGCGGCGCTCGCTTTGAACGGCAAGTGGAGTGCCCCTGCAGGGTGGAGGGGACGCGCCCCGGCCTCACCCTACCCGAAGTCACCCAGGCGGGCGAACGCTGCAACAAGGTGGCATACAGGCCGATTGTCTATCCCGTAGCCGCCGCATCACGGCCACCGGACGGCTCTGTTGCGAGCGCCCGCGACAACGCCGCCTCCAACTCGCCACGCCCGAGCGGCTTGCGCAGCAGCACATTCGACCCGCCGCCAGTTGCCCGTCTATCCGGCAGATCGCCATAGCCCGTAACGAATACCACCGGCACGCCGTGTCTGGTCAGGGCGTCAGCCGCCGGGAAGGAGGGCCGGCCGGCGAGGTTGACGTCAAGGACCGCCGCGTCGATCCGCCCTGCCTCGGCCAACACGAGACGCAGTGCCTCCTCCACTGTCGCTGCCGGCCCGAGTACCTCGCAACCGAGACAGCGCAGCGTTTCCTCCAGCTCCATCGCCACCAGCAACTCGTCTTCGGCCAGCAGCACGCAGCGGCCCACCAACCCCACCTTCGACGCGATGACGGCGTCCGCTGCCTTCCCCGGCTCTCCCGCCGCCGCTCCACTGAGCGGCAGCAGTTGATCCACACCAATGGTGATCTCACAGCGCAGCCCGCCCGGCTCCCAGTGCTGCCGGGCAGCGCCCCCGAGCTGGTCGCGTGCCGCCGCCTCGATCAGCTTCAAGCCGAAGCCCCGTCGGCGTGGTGGCTCTACCAGCGGAGGGCCGCCGCTCTCCAGCCAGCGCAGTTCCAGGCCCCCTGTTGCCGCGGCCGCCGCCCAGGCGACCTCCACTCGCCCACCAGGCGTCGAAAGCGAGCCGTATTTGGCCGCGTTGGTCGCCAGTTCATGCAGCACCATCGAAAGCGGCTGCACCGCGCTGGGCGTAAGCCACACCGGCGGCCCTTGCAGATAGACGCGCCCGGCCACGAGATAGGGGGCGAGTTCCGCCTCGGCGACGGCGCGCAGCTCCACCCTGCTCCAACCTTCCTCGGCCAGGAGGGTGTGCGCGTGGGCCAGGGCGGCGATGCGTCCCTCCACCGCCGCGGCGAAGCGGCGTGGGTCGTCGGCGCGGGTCAGCCGGACCAGCGATAGTGCCACCTGGAGCGCGTTCTTGGCGCGATGGTCGACTTCTAGCGCCAGCATCACCTGTCGCTCCTCGGCCTGCTTGTGCGCCGTGACGTCACGGGTGATCGCCAGCTGCGCGATCTGACCATCGGGCAGTCGCAGCGGCGTGGCATGAGCCTCCATCCGCCGGCGCGTGCCCCGCAGGCCGATGATGTCGAACTCCCAGCTCAACACCTCACCATGGCAGACCCGCTCGTGGTTCGCGCGCCATGCCGCCCGGTGCTCGGGGGCGACGAGGTCAAAGATGCAGCGGCCTTCGGCCTCTGTTGGCTCGTCCGCTTCGATCATGTGCAGCCCGGCCGCATTCATCTGCAGGAGCGTGCCGTCGGGCGCGACGAGCTTGATGCATTCCGGCGTAGTCTCGAAGACGGCGCGCAATCGCACCTCGCTCCTGGCCAGTGCCACCTCAGCTGCCTTACGGTCGGAGATGTCCACCAGCACGTTCACCGCCCCGACGAGCGCCCCCGCCGCATCGCGCAGCGGTGTCGGGTAGGGGATGAAGGCGACGCGCGTGCCGTCAGGCCGCTCGGCGATTGCCTCCGCGTTGCGAACCGGCCGCCCCTCGCGCAGCGCCACCCCCATGGGGCAATCCTCGTGCCGTAGCGGCGCGCCGTCGGGCTGGAACAGCCGCCAGGAGCCGCACCAGCGGGCATTGCCGAGCGGCGGGCGCCAGCCCCACAGCACCGCAGCGGCCTCGTTGTAGGCGGTGAGGCGCCCTTCGGCATCGGTGGTGTAGACCGCGACCCCCAGCGCCTCCATCAGCCCAGGATGCGCCGCTCCGGCCGCGGCCAGCGCCGCCTCGCTTTGGGAGGGCAACTGGTGGTCATAGACCATGGGAGTGAACCTTCACGTACCACCAACGTCAGCTGTTCGGGTCGCTTGTGGTGCCAGAGGCCTGAACGCTGCAAACTACCAATTATATATGCTGCATGTTGTGCCTGTCGCGGATACAGACAGAGCAACACCCCGTCAGGACACCGTCCTGTCCGCATGCGGTCTCACACGGATCTGTCAGGGCTCGCGCCAGGCGGCTCGTTTGGCCGGCCAGGGTACCGCGGATAAGCTCCAGGGCGAGCGGATCGGGGGTTAGAGGATGGACTGTGTGGCCTGCGGCTCCGCCGCCGTGACGGAGCGGCCGGAGCGTACGGCCCGGGGCTACCGCCGGTTCCGCTGCCGCGATTGCGGCAAGCAGTACAACGAGCGCAGCGGTGGCCTACTGAACCACACCCATTACCCTTCGGACGCGATCGCGCTCGTGGTGCTCTGGCGGCTGCGCTACCGCCTGACCCTGCGCGACCTGGCCGAGATGTTTCTCGTCCGCGGCCTGGTGTTCAGTCATGAGGCGGTCCGCGAGTGGTAGGCGAAGCTCGCACCCATCCTGGCCGGCGAGCTCCGCCGGCGCCGGCACGGCAGAGATGGTGTCCGCGGCCGTCACTGGCATGTGGACGAGACCTACCTGAAGATCCGCGGCCGGTGGTGCTACCTGTATCGGGCCATCGACCGTGACGGCAATCTCGTCGACACCATGCTGAGCGAGCACCGAGATATGGCGGCGGCCCAGGCCTTCTTCCACTCGGCCAAGGCCGCGACCGGCGTCACCCCCGACCGCGTCACAACAGACGGGCACGGCTCCTACCCGCGTGCGATCCGCTCGACACTCGGCCAAGGGATTGTGCATCGGACCAGCGCGTACAAAAACAACGGACTGGAACAAGACCACCGGGGCGTGAAAGGGCGCACGCGATGTATGCGGGGCTTCAAGAGCTTCGCCTCGGCGGAGCGCTTCTGTCGCAGCTACGATGAGCTCCGCGGCTTCCTCCGCCTCCGCACCCGCCACAACCAACCTGTTCCGGCCAGCCGCCGTCGTCTGCTTCACTTCCGCTGCGCCACAACCGCACTCGCCATTCTCGGAGCGGCGTAGGCCGAATTCGACCCTCACCTCGCGTCACCAGGTTTGGCGCGAGCGCTGACAGATCCATCGCGCGGGCGTGCAACCCTGGGCGGGGCGCGATCCGCTTCGGCGGCCTCGCCGTCCGGCGCGCCCAGTGCCCAGTGCCCAGTGCCGGAGGGTCGACCCTGAGCCTGGGCGATCCTATGGCCTGCCTGGGGATGGGTCCGCTCATGCCGGCCCGCATGGATGCAGACCGGCATGGCACGCGGTTAGCCCTGCGCGCGATACCGGGCGGCGGATGTCAAGACGCCTGCCGCCCGGCACCAGCCGAAGTTCGTTTCGGGGCACCCGGCCCGGCCCATCATCCCGCCTTCGTGTCCGTGCCCTTCGCCGCTGCGCCGCGTTCACCGCACCCGCTCACCGCACGGAACCCCGCCGCCCATGCTGCATGCCGAACCGGAAGGGCTGCTCGCCGTGCGCTTGGTGGAGGCCGCGCTCGCCGCGGGTCCCGCGGGCTTCTTCCTCGTCGCGCGCAGCGAGGCCCGGGCCGCCCGGCTGCACCGCGCCGCCCGGGCGCTCGCGCCCAAGCACATGCAGGTGCTGCTGCTGCCGGGCTGGGATTGCCTGCCCTATGACCGCGTCTCGCCAACGCGCGGCGTGATGGGCCGGCGCATGGCGGTGGCGGAGGCGCTGCTCACCCCGTTCCAAGGTCCCCGCCTGCTGGTCGCCTCGGCCGACGCGGCCTCCCAGCGCCTGCCGCGCCCGGATCCGGCGGCGGTGCTGCGCCTCGCCCGCGGCGAGTCCTTCGAGGCCGAGGCGGTGCGCCTGGCGCTGCTCCGGCTCGGCTACGGACTGGAGGAGCAGGCGGACGAGCCGGGCGATGCCGCGCTGCATGGCGGCGTGCTCGACCTCTGCCCTGCCTATACCCTCGGTGATTCCGCTTGGCGCATCCGGCACGAGGAGGGGCGGATCGAGGCCATCCAGCGCCTCGACATTCTGACCCAGCGCAGCCTGGAGGAGGAGGCGGAGGCGCTGACCATCGGCCCCGCATCCGAGCTGGTACTGCAGGAGAGCGACCCGCTGGTCGAGGCGCGCCCGCCCGGCCTGGAGCACGCGCCGCCGGCCTGGGAGCCTGAGCTGCTGGCGCCGGCGGCGCTGTTGCCGCAGGCGCGCATCGTCCTGGACGAGGGCGTCGCCGAGGCGCTGGCCCGCCGCCGTGCCGAGGTGGCCGAGGCCTTCCGCACCCGCATCACCATCCGCCCGCCGCGCGAGGGCGAGCCGCAATTGCCATCGCCCGAGCTGCTCTACCTGGACGAGGCCGACTGGGTGGCGGTCCTCGGCGGCCGCGCGCCGGAAGAGGTGCAGCCGCCCGAGGAGGAGCTCGCCGTCCCGCCGCGCTTCGCCGCCGAGCCCGAGGCGGAGGAGGCCTTCCTCGCCTATGCCGAGGCGCAGGCCCGGCAGCACCGCCGCCTCGCCATCGTGGGCGGAACCGGCCGCGGGGCGCGACGGCTGGCCCGGCGCGCGACGGAGGAGTTCGGCCTCGAGCCGCGGCAGGTCGAGGACTGGCCGGCACTGTTGGCGACACCGCCCGGTACCCTGGCGCTGCTCTCGGCCCCCGCCGACATCCCGGGCTTCGAGGCGGAGGAGGCGGTTCTCGTCCCCTTCGCCGCCATCCACCCGGGCGGCGGCGCCTCCGCCCAGCGGCGCAGCGACCAGGGGGCCCAGGCCTTGCTCGATGCCAGCGCCACCCTGCAGCCGGGCGATGCGGTGATCCATCTCGACCACGGCCTGGGCGCGCTGCGCGGTGTCGAGCCGGTCGATACCGGCGAGGCGTGCGTCGATTGCCTCCGCCTCGACTATGCCGATGGCAGCCGAATGGTACCCTTTGACGAGTTGGACCGGCTCTGGCGCTACGGCGCGACGGCGGAGGGGCTGAGCCTCGACCGACTGGAGGGCGGCGGCTGGGAGAAGCGCCGCGCCGAGGCGGAGCGGGAGGTGGCGAAGAGCGCGGAGCAATTGCTGGAAATGGTGAAGCAGCGCGACGCGGCGCGCGCGCCAGCGTTGCGCCCGGACCGGGACCGCTACCCCCGTCTCGTCGCCCGCTTTCCCTATGAGCCCACTGCCGATCAGGCGGCGGCGACAGAGGCGGTGCTGACCGACCTCGCCTCGGGCTGGCCGATGGACCGACTGGTCTGCGGCGATGTCGGCTTCGGCAAGACCGAGGTCGCGATCCGCGCCATTGCAGTCGCCGCCTTCGCCGGAAAGCAGGTCGCGCTGCTGGCGCCGACCACGGTGCTGGTGCGCCAGCACCTGGAGACGCTGCGCCGCCGCTTCGCGGGCTTCGGCCTACGTGTCGAGATGCTGTCGCGCCTGACGTCGCCGGCCGAGGCCAGGAAGGTGCGCGCGGGCCTTGCGAATGGCGAGGTGCAGATTGTCGTCGGCACCCAGGCCCTGGCGGCGAAGAGCGTGCGTTTCGCGGATCTCGGCCTGCTGGTGGTGGATGAGGAGCAGCGGCTCGGCGCGAAGCAGAAGGCGCAGCTCAAGGGGTTGCGCGGGCGCGAGGGGCTGCATGTGCTGACGCTCACCGCCACGCCGATTCCGCGCACGCTGCAGGCGGCGCTGGTAGGGCTGCGCGACCTAAGCGTCATCGCGACCCCGCCGGCGCGGCGCCAGCCGGTCCGCACCCTGCGCGCGCCGCTGGACGATGCGCTTCTCGCGCAGGCGCTGCGGCGGGAGGCGCGGCGCGGCGGGCAGAGCTTCGTCGTCTGCCCGCAGATCGAGGACATCGCGCCGATGCGCGAGCGCATTACCGGTCTGCTACCCGAACTCTCGCTGATCGAGGCGCATGGCGTCATGCCGGGGGCCAAGATGGACGAGGCGATGGTGCGCTTCGCTGATGGCGGGGCCGATGTGCTGCTCTCGACCAACATCGTCGAGACCGGGCTCGACGTGCCGCGGGCGAACACGATGCTGGTCTGGCGGGCGGACCGCTTCGGCCTCTCTCAGCTCCATCAGTTGCGTGGACGGGTCGGGCGCGGTCGGGCCCGCGGCGTGATCTACCTGCTGACCGACCCGGCGACGAAGCCGGCCGAGGCGACGATCCGCCGGCTGAAGACGCTGGAGGCACTGGACCGGGTCGGCGCCGGCTTCGCCATCAGCGCACGCGACCTCGACCTGCGCGGCGCGGGCGAACTGCTGGGCGAGCAGCAGGCGGGGCATATGCGGCTCGTGGGAATGGAGCTCTACCGCCACCTGCTGGACCGCGCGCTGGCGAAGGCTCGCGGCGAGACGCCGCCCGAGGCCTGGAGCCCGGCGCTCGCCCTCGGCGTCGCGGCCTATGTGCCGGAGGACCACATCCCCGAGGAGGTGCTGCAGGTGGATGTGCATGTGCGGCTCGGCCGGGCGCTGCGGACCGGGGATCTCTCGGCGGTGGAGGCACTGGAGGACGAGCTGGAGGACCGCTTCGGCGAGGCGCCGGAGCCGCTGCGCAACCTGTTCGAGCTGGCGCGGCTCTCGGCCCGCTGCCGCCGCCTCGGCATCGCCAAGCTGGAAGTCGGTCCGGAGGCGGCCGCGGCGACACCGCGCGGGGCGGCGCCGCAAAGGGACATGTTCCCCGCATCGCCATTGGAGCGACGCGGCGAGCGACTGCTGCTGCGCCATTCAAGCGCGACGCCGGCCGAGCGTCTGGCGAGGGCCGCGGCATTGCTCGCCGCGCTCACGCCGGGTCGCCGCAAGCGCGCTGCGTGACGCGGAGCCGCATTCCCGCTTTCGATGCTGCCGATCGCGTCCGGGGCTCGGGCCGCGGCGCCGACGGAAGATGACAGGCACCGCAGGCGCACCGCAACCGCGTCCAGTTTAAAGCGGTTCTGTCAGGTCTCGCGCCAGGCGGCCCGTTTGGCCGGCCGGGGTAGGGCTGGTAGGCTCCGGCTCTGGGCTCGACGGGGGACGGGGATGGACTGTGTGGCCTGCGGCTCGGCCGCGGTGACCG
>JAESGY010000365.1_pt1 | contig 22580 bp, 11 predicted proteins | sample 9269841 | NCBI WGS metagenome assembly JAESGY01 (sample SAMN17022865, study PRJNA683097) | algae metagenome | isolation source: Spirirestis rafaelensis WJT71-NPBG6 and co-occurring heterotrophs from... | place: USA: Pinto Wells, Joshua Tree National Park, Colorado Desert, CA | collected 2006-08-15
CCAATGGTGATGGCACTTTCACTATCACAAACGGCGCTGTAGGTGACTTTGCTGGTTGGGCAGCAACCAGTGGTGTCCGAGTGATCACAGGCGACTTCAACGGTAATGGTCGGACAGACATTGCTTTGGTCCGTCAAAATGCTGGATGGGGTTCAATTCCCATCGCCTTCTCCAATGGTGATGGCACTTTCACTATCACAAACGGCGCTGTAGGTGACTTTGCTGGTTGGGCAGCAACCAGTGGTGTCCGAGTGATCACAGGCGACTTCAACGGTAATGGTCGGACAGACATTGCTTTGGTCCGTCAAGATGCTGGATGGACTACTGTACCAGTAGCTTTCAGCGCTGCTTAGCTTAGTGAGGTTGCACTTTATCGCCCTCAGGCTCGAAGCCTGGGGCTATGGCTATACAAACAAAGCCCACCTTTGTGGGCTAATTAGGCGCATCTTCATATGAAAATGGTATCAATTAGAGAACAAGATAGGTTCGTTAACGACTTGCCAATTACCTGAAATCTTCTGAAACGTAACTTGGATTCCACTTAGTCCTAAAACAGGCTGGCTGGAATCCTGAGGGCAGATATCCGCTTTAAGCGTTAGTCGGACTACATTATCCTCTATCCCTGGAGGTTGAAAGCGTAAATAAGCAATATCACCTTGTTCGTGTGCTTTTTCGAGTAGAGCTTCTTGTGGCAAGATGCGAACAGGTACTGATATTTCGGCGATAGAGACAGAATTTGCCAAGTTTTCATCTATTAAAGTGACTGTTGATTTTTGCAAGAGAAAAGGCAAATCTGGAAATCGAACCGACTGATCAATACCAGGTAATCTTTGCCCAAGCAAAATAGCCTTTAATACTAGCTCTTGAAGTTGTCCTAGAACTTCATCTGAAACTGTTGACTGCAAATGGGATACAGACATAAAATTCTCCTCCAAATTATCCTGATTCTGTAGCTTCAACAAAGGTTTGAGAAAGAGAGCATTGATTGATGTATCCTGTTGAACAGCAAATATCTTGAAATTGGAAAATAAGATTCCAGAACATATTCCAAGAACTATTGCAGAATAAATTATTGAGAGTAGTAAATTCATAAGACTAAAATCTCCTATTCAATTCAACCCAAAACTTTTTCGAGTTTAAATTATGCGCGTTTTGCGGTAGAAAAAGATTAGTTCGCCAAGGACAAGCAATTTCTAAGCGTTATTAGCACTATTAACCAGCTTTTCTCCTTTCAGCATCCGTGAAGCTGCTTCTAGTAAAGCTTCTTCGAGATAAGGTTTGGTGAAGTAGCCACTAGCACCTAGTTGCACTGCCATTTGTCGGTGTTTATCTGCACCGCGCGAGGTGAGCATAGCGATCGGTAAATGGTTGAGGCTAGAGTCTTTCTGGATGCGAGAAAGCAACTCCAGACCATCGCAGCGGGGCATCTCGATGTCGCAAAATACGATATCGCAGGGGAGACCAGAGCGGAGTTTATCCCAAGCTTCCTGACCATCACGCGCTTGTTCTACGCGATAACCTGCTTTGTTAAATGTGAGAGAAAGCAACTCGCGGACTGTTATTGAGTCATCGACAATCAATACTGTGGGGTCAATCTTAGTAGCAGGTGTTTCTGGGGGAGTGGAAGTATTTTTTTGTTCCCACAGACTGAGACTACTTTGTTTGGGTGTGCGTCCTTGGAAGATGTCAATTATTTCTAGCACATCAGCGATCGGCATAATCCGACCATCACCGAGGACGGTAGCACCAGCAACACCAATCGGTTTTGGTGCCGGTCTTTCAAACTGCTTAATTACAATTTCTTGTTCGCTGAGTACCTGATCTATTTGTAGAGCAATCAAGGTATTTGCCGATCGCACGACAATCACAGAAATCATATCATCGTCGCGATTTCCGCCGTAAACGTTACCTCGGCTAAGTAACCGATTGAAAGTCAAAAGTTCTTTCAACGGTCGAAATGGTAGCATTGTATCGCGCCAAGATATAAATGATTGTCCTTCGGCATTTGTCTGAATATTTGTCGCAGGTATATCTAAAGTATCTTCCACACCGTCCATCGGGAAGGCAATTCTCGCTTTGTCGGAGACGCAACACAAAGCTTTACAAATACTCAAAGTCAGCGGCAAACGAATTGTGAAAGTAGTTCCTTTGCCTACAGTAGAATCTGTAGTTATTGTGCCGCGAATTTCGCTGATTGAAGTGCGAACTGCATCCATACCGACACCTCGACCTGATAATTCATCAGCTTCGTCTTTGGTGCTAAAATTCGGTTCAAACAGCAAGTCATACACTTCTATAGGAGACATGCTTTCGGCTTTTTCGGTGCTAATTAAATTTTTAGCGATCGCCTTTGCTTTAACTTGATCTATATTAATACCTGCACCGTCATCCTTGACAGAAATAATCGTTTGGTTTCCTTGGTGGAAAGCGCGGACGGTGATTGTTCCCACAGGTAGTTTCCCTTGCTGTTGCCGTACTTGTGGAGTTTCAATACCGTGAGCGATCGCATTATTGAGCATATGATTTAAAGGAGTCTTCAAATGCTCTACAATCATTTTGTCGATGAAAGTGTCTCCACCTTCAATTACAAGTTCCACTTGTCTGCCATGCTTGATTGCGGTGTCGCGCACTCCTCGTTGCAAACCATCGGTTGCTTGAGAAAAAGGCTCCATTCGCGCTTTTGTCAATCCTTCTTGTAATTGGGTAGTTACTTGTCGAAACTGTCGCGCTACCCGTTCGGTTTCATCGGTAATAAAGTCAATGTCGCTAGCTGACTCTCGCACCCGCACGATCAATTCAATCATTTCCTGAGAAAGTGTGTGGAAGGGAGTAAAGCGATCCATTTCTAATTCGCTAAAACCCCTGTCGGTATTTGAGTCAGTAGTTATGCGGGGAGAGTCTTTATGTTTGCGATTGGCTAATAAAGAAGCTTCAAGAAGCGATCGCTCGTATAATTCTTGCATCCTCGCTCCCACATCTGAGAGCTGTTGTATCTGATGCAACAAGTTGCCTAAGGATTGCCGCTGACGTTCTTGATCCTGTTCTAAGGTGTTGCGATTTACTACCAACTCCCCAACTAAGTTACTCATATCGTCCAGATGCTTCACCGGCACGCGCATTGTTTCTTCAAATCTCGGAGCACGACGCGGAGGACGCTGATTTTTCCATGTGCTTAATATTACAGTTGGTGAATGCGATATCGTTTGATCTGCTTCTTTCAGTAGTTTATCTAAATCACCAAATTCATCTGTTAATTCAGATGATGCAGTCTTACTACTAACATTATTAACAGGAATTGCAGTTACCGTTGATGCTTTTTCCTCATCCAGCAATTCTTCCAACTCAGCAAAATCCATGTCTGATATCGAGATATCAGGGTTAGATATTACTTCCTCTTCTAGTACTAATAGTCCTTCCAAGTCAGCAAATTCATCTAAAACAGAGGCTAAATTTCCCGTATCTGCATCTTCTATTTGCTCTGCTTGCGCTCTGATATACTCTAAAGCAGCAGATTCATTTTCTATTATCTCAAATTCTGAAGTTCCCTCACTAAAAGCATCTTCAGATTCTGGTCTCTTCAATAAATCTTCATCGTCTGCTATTTGCAAGACAGGTTCTGAAGTTTTTGATGTACTTTCTTGAATAACCGTTTCTGGTAAAAATTGCTGATTTGCGTCTAACAGTAAATTTTCTCTAGCAAACAAATCATTATCATCACTTTCTACAGTTTTTGGTGTATTTTCTTCAAAATCTATTTCTGGTAGAAATACTTGATTTGCCTCTAGCAAGAAATTTTCTCCTGAAAATAAATCATTAATTAAATTCAGTTCTGACTCTGCTAAATTTTCATCAGGAGAAAAACCTGTTTCTGTAAAGTTATAGCCAGTTTCTAAGCTATTATTTACCTTCGGTGCAACTTCTATATCCGTCTCTAACTGTGGTGATTCAGCAGTTTCAGCAAAATTGATATCTAATACAATTTCTCTGGCAAATAAATCTTCGACTAAATCTTCTGCTACTAAAGAACTGTCTGTAGTATCAACCTGGACATCAGTTGATTCATTTTTGGGTGTATCTTCAAATATATTTAACGAATTTTCATTGATATTTTCTTCAAATCCAGCATCTACCAAATCAATTTTTTCTTCCGCAATTGGTTGAATAAACCCCTCAGATGTAGTAAATTCGGGAATGATATCCACCGCTTCGGGAAGCATCGTCGGCAATAATTGCTCTGGCTCCAATTGGCTAGTATGCGGTTCAGGGAGGTTGTAAATATCTTGGGGAGATTTGCGATCGCTAAATACATCTGCTGAATCGGTTGGTGTAAATTCAGCAAAGAAATCGTCACCCACATCCGATGGCAATATCAAATCTCTCTGGATAAAAGTGATATCTACATCTTCGAGATCAAAACTTTCTTCTGACGCTTGCTCACTCCTACCAAAAATGTCACCTGAAGCAGCAGCAGCAAACAAACTTGCCTCTAAAGCTCTTACTGTATCCTGCTCACCTTGCGGATTAAATTCGTGCTTTTGTTCTTCTTTGCTTTCCTGACTCCAAAAGTCGTTAAATTCCTCTTCTGATTGAGAAAATTGTGCGGGTGTTGCCAAGTTAAACGAATCAAAGAAATCGCCTGATTCTGATTTGGTCGTGGATGGTATTGTCTCCTCTTCCGCAGCAAACAGATTATCTAAAGAAAAGTTTTCGTTCTGGCTTTGAGTAATTTCCTCTACCAGATTTGCATTCGCTGTTTCTGGCAAAACCTGCTCAAAATTATAATTTTGCTCAGTGGATAGTTCTTCTATGCTATCAACGTCATTCAAGGAGGAAGTTTCCCCTGAGGTAAAAGCTCCATTCATATTCTCAGCTTCTGGTTGAGTTACTTCTCCTATGGAAAATAATTCATGGTCATCCAGTGTTAATGCGAATAAATTGCTTAATAGGTCTTCTGCGGGTTCATTATTAAAGCTAATATCATCAGAGGAAGACGCAAATTCAGGCAAAATTTCCTCAGAAATAGAATTCTCACTCAACTCAAACTTTGTAATAACTGTTTCTGTAACTAGTGATGTTTCTTCTGGTAAATTATCGTCAAATAACTGCAAAAGAGCTAAATTTTCGGTTGCAGCAATGTTGGTTTGGCGAGAATCGTTGTTAGCTTGTTTTTCAAAGGAAAGTAAATCTGCAAAATCGTTATCAGCAACGACACTGACGATGCTGAAATCAATTTCAAATTCACCTTCTGAAGTAGCATCTAAAATTTCTACTTTTTGCCAAGTTTCATCTAAGTCAGGAGTTTCACTTTCAAAAATGTCTGCAAGAGCATTTAACTCAGCTATTCCAACCTCTAGTGTATTAAAGTCAATACTTTTATTATTCAGCAGTTTGTCATCTTGACTATTGTTGCGATCGCCTGAGAATATGTCTGCAAAATTATCTTGGTCTAGGTTCGCAGATGCGGATAAGTCAGTTAAGCTACTTATGCTGTCTTCACTATCAAAGTTTAATGGTGTCGATAACTCACTTAAACTGCTGATACTCTCTTCACTATCAAAGTTTAATGGTATCGATAACTCACTTAAACTGCTGATACTCTCTTCACTATCAAAGTTTAATGGTATCGATAACTCACTTAAACTGCTAATACTCTCTTCACTATCAAAGTTTAATGGTGTCGATAACTCACTTAAACTGCTGATACTGTCTTGTGGCTCCAACTCGAAAAGCTGTAAATTTACACTATCATCGACAAAATTATTTTCTGTCGGTGTGGCTATCTTAAGATTATCAGTGCTGAGAGTGCTAGCTGATATTAAATTTCTATCTGTCGATGGTTCGCCAATAAAATCATAACTTATTTCTAATAAATCAATTTCTAAGACACTGATGAGTGCTTTTAGTTGTGGACTGATTGCAATTTCGCTGTCTCTATTTTGTGTAGCTAATTCCAGAGCTTGTTTAATTTCGGTAATAACAGTTTTTGCTAAAGCTAAAAAACTGTTTTCCGGAAGTGCGATCGCACTTCCGGCTGAACTACACAAACCACACCAATTCGACAAATTCAACGAGTCGCCAAATCTGGCTAACTCGTAACAGCAATCTTGAAGTTGTTGCCGAGTTTCCAATGTTGCCGATTGCTTAAACAATTGCAACATCTGCCGTAGTTGTTGTAGCACCTGAGCCTGAAACTCACCCACAGTTTTAATTTGCGGTACTACATGTAACTCATTTGTCGAAAGCGTTTCCTGTGGATCAAATAACAGATTTGATGCAGTTATTTCTATATCAATTGTTGCTTGATTACCACTTTGTTGTACAAGCAATTCCAGATGCTCATACAACCATTTAAACACCGGCTCGGTTTCTGACATCAAAGTGTTAGCAACCTCTTGTGTTAAACCAAAAGGTCCAGTCAAATGCTCTAACAGCGCTTTCAAAGTATCAGAAACACCGAGAAACAAAGATTCTAACTTCTCGTCAACTTGAACCGGATGCTCTTTGAGAATTTTGAAACAGTCCTCCAGACGATGAGACGTCTGCTGAATGCTACTCAGACCAAGCATCGCCGCTCCCCCTTTTATAGAGTGAGCCGCCCGAAAAACTTCGTTAATCATTTCCGGGTCGTTCAGGGTACTCTGGAGATTTAACAACCCCTGCTCAATCGTATTCAGGTGGTCTCTTGCTTCTTCAATAAAGTAAGCTAAAATGCGCTGTTGTTGTTTTGGCAGCATAGTTTTTTAGTCAATAGTCATTGGTTAAGAGTCAACAGTCAAGAATCAGCAGTGAATATTTCGACTTTGGACTATTGACAAATTACCTCGAATCGATAGTTTCCACTCGGAAACGTTCAACAGAGGAGATTAAGTTACCGGATACACCTACTAAGTGTTGGAGAGCACCAGAAACTCGCTGTGCTTCTTGGGAGGTTTCTTGCGCTGTCAGTTCCACAGACTGCATTACCTGAGCCACAGCGCGAGATGTTTCTGTTTGTTCCACAGTATCGGTGGTGATAGAACGCACAAGAATATCAATACGATTTGCCACTTGAATGATATTTTCAAGCGATCGCTTGGCTTCTTCTGCTAATTTTGTACCTTTAATAACCTGTTGTGTGCCTTCTTCCATTGCCGTCATTACAGAACTAGTTTCGCTCTGAATTTGCCGCACAATTTCTTCAATTTCTTTCAACGATTTAGCCGATCTATCTGCAAGCTGGCGCACTTCATCAGCAACGATCGCAAATCCTCGTCCGGCTTCTCCGGCTCGCGCTGCCTCAATACTAGCATTGAGCGCTAGCAAGTTAGTTCTGGAGGCAATTTGCGAAATCAATGCCACAATTTTAGAAATTTCTTGGGAAGATTCCGCCAAACGCTTGACTTTGCGAGTACTTTCTGCAACAGTTTCACGAATTTCCAGAATCCCTGCCACGGTGTTTTCTACCGCTTCCCCACCTTTCAACGCAAAAGCGCTAGCCTCACGGGTGACAGTTTCTGCTTCTCGTGCAGCTTCCGCTACCCGCTGAATCGAATCTGTCATTACCTGCACAGAATTGAGCGTTACTGCCAACTCTTCTGCTTGTCGCAAAGCATCACTAGATAATGCTCTAGCAAAGGTTTCTGAGTTGGTGGCTCCTTTTGTCACTTCCCGCGCTGCTACTTTTACCTGTTGGACGATATCCCGCAAATTTTGAATTGTTAAGTTAAAAGCGTCCGCAACTGCTCCCAATACATCAGCCGTCACCTCAGCTTGCACCGTCAAATCTCCCCTCGCAGCTCCTTCCACATCGTCTAATAACCGAATCACTTGGCGTTGGAGATTTTCTTTTGCCTCCTCTTGTTCATTAGCTTTGCGTTGAGCTTCATTTGTCGTCGTGAAAATTACCCTAGCCATTTCGTTGAAGCCAGCGGCTAACTGTCCGAATTCATCTTCTGAATACACCTTAGCTTGGGCATTGAGATTTCCTTGACGCACCGCATCAAACTGAGTTTGCAGATCCTTAGTTGTGCGGCGAATTTGCTTGAGTGTGAGATTTCCCATAAAACTGGTAGTGCCAAAACTAGCAAATCCAGCAGCTAGAGCCATTAGCCAGCCTGTATTTCGTACTCCTTCCCGTTGTTGAGGGGCAGACAAACTAACCGCGCCGAAGCTCACTACAGCGACAACTACAGCTGAAATTACACCGACACTTCCCGCAATGATCCATTGTTTTTGTTCGAGGGGAGCATTTTCTAATGGCGCTAACAAGCCTTGCTCGACATTAACAACAGGTTCTATTTTCGGGATATTTGTTTGGGTAAAAGCGGGGACTGCTTCTTGTGAACCAGTGATGCTGAAGAGTTCCGAATCTGCTTCGGGTAGGGTCTCGGACAGGCGATCGCTTGTTTCCACAATTAAGGGAACTTCCGAAACTTTTTCGCGAAGGTCACTACTGCTTTCCAATGAACCAGAAACCATTGACATTTCGCCGAAACTAGAACTTCCTCCTGTAATCTCAAAACCAGGAATGTTTCCTAAATCGTCAAAAGCATCAAAGTCGTCTAAAAACTCGATGTTATTGCTTTTGGAAGTATTTCCACTAATTATACTATTTGTATCTTCCTCATCTATTAATGCATCTGAGCCAAAAGCAGACTCAAAAGCCTCAAAGTCAAAATCATCATCATCTAATCCGTTTTCCTTTTTGGGAATTGAGTTTAAATCTTCTGACTTTTTCTCAAAAGGAATATTTCCATTTAATGATGTTTTAAAACTAGTTTCTTGGCTGGTGTATCCCGAATTCTTTGTTGGCATTGAGCCATTCTTGCTGGATATTTCGTTGATGATTAAAGTTTCATCTTCAATATTATTTAGTTGCAAATTAAACTCTTCATTAATTAATCCTTGGGAATTTTCTTCAACCAAAAAATCAGAAGATTTTTCTAAGCTATTGCTATTTGATGCCAAATCAAGGTTTTCAAAAGGCGAGTTGCTACTGTTATAGCTATTAATTGGTAAATTTTTATCAGTAGAATCTGTGCCACCTCCTAGCTCTTTACTAGGTTCTGAGATATCTTCCCAGAAAGCTGGCAAATCTAACTTTGATTGTTCCTGCCAAGTACTTGAATCTAATTGTGATTCATAATTTAAGGCAAAAGGATTATTGCCATCGGTATCTTGCCGATCTATTGACGTAGCAAATATAGTACTGTCTGTGGGCATTTGAAATGGGCTACTGGAAGATAGTTCTTCGCTCACGTCCACAGCTTCTGGATGCTCACTAGAAAAGCTTGAATTCAAGCTATTATCTTCATTGCCTGCCCCCCAAGTAATAGCCTCAGGTTCACTAAAAGAATTTATCTCCTCATAATCTACCTCAGCAACTTGTTCTTCTTGCAGTTGATATTGATTGATATTCTCAAGACCATTACGAGCAAAACTAATAATTTCTTCCTCGTCACTTAACTGCAAAACATGAAGGTATTCTTCTTTTGCCACGTCATAATGTTGCAAAACGTAGTAAACGTGACCCCGCAACAAATGGCAGTTAACATCATCGGGTAAATTTTGCACCACAGAGTCAACTAAAGTAGCGGCAACTTCATACTTTTGTTGCGCGTATGCCGTACAAGCTTGTTTATAAATTTCTAAGTATTCGTCTATATTCGCTTCCATTTCCTGCCTCCCAATTTCATCCTGCCCACCGCGCACTCCGCAAAATAGCCATTTGATCTAGCAGTCGCAAACACTGATTTTTTTGAGCATCTAATAACCACTCTCCCCGTAAAAAGGGAGCCATAGCATCCGGCACGTTATTTGGTGCGATTAGATGCTGGACATCAAGCCAGTCCATACCACCGATTTGTTCTACTGCTAAACCGACTATTGTGTCTTGCTCTTCTATAGCAATCACCGGAATTTCAGCTTTGTCGGTATTTAACGCTGTTACTTCTCCTAAAAATTGACCCAAATCAGCCACCCAAATTACTCGACCTCGTAAATTTAGAGTACCCAAAAGTAAAGGAGAAGCATTAGGAATTGGAGTAATTCTATCGGGACTTAGTTCAATTACCTCGCGGATGCCGGTGGCTGGTAGTGCAAACTCCTGATGCGAGGGAATGTAAAATCGTAAATGTAACTCACCTTCAGGACTTTGTACTTGAAATTCAGGACGGAAGTGGTCTTGACCGCTGCCTCCTAAAAAGTCCGGTAACTTAACCATGTTTTTTCCATCCTTATCCTCGCAGCAGTTGTTTAACTGTTCCCACCAACTCGGTTGGCTGAAACGGTTTGGCTATGTAGGCATCTGCACCTTGTTTCATACCCCAGTAGCGATCGAATTCTTCACCTTTGGAAGAACACATCACAACAGGGACGTTTTGGGTTTTTGGATCTGACTTTAGCCTACGGCAAACTTCGTAGCCATTCATCCTGGGCATGACAATATCCAATACCACTAGATCGGGAGCTGTGGTTTGAATTGCTTCTAACGCTTCTAATCCGTCACTGGCATGGGTGACTGATAAGCCACTCGCTTTTAGGAGGTCTGTAATCATCTCCCTTTGTGCCACACTGTCTTCCACAATCAGAACTGTACTCATAAATGCCTAATCTACCTCCTGATGTAGACGTTCCCCTATCTGGAGCATTTCCTAACTTCGCCGCAAGCATTTGTGTATAAATTTATTCTATTTTTCATTAATTTCCTAGATAATATCGTTTTACTGAAAATTGTTGGGTGTTAGTTGTTAAAGGAGAAGAAATAAAAATATCATGAGTTACTCAAATCACTCTTTCCCCTTTCACGGCAGATGCTCCACTTGGGGAAACCCCAAGACCCTTCGGGTTCGCCAGTCCCCCATCGTGACGGAGACCGCCAAGACGGGGGCTGGTCTCACCGCACTGCCTCCCCTTTACCCCTCTTATCCCGCACCCTTACCCTTTCCCCTTATAAGTGAAGTTTAGGTTGTGCCCCGAAACAACACTATAGTTGAGATATTTTTCTATAAGCATTAGTAATTCTGTGCCTGTAAATGGTTTTGTTAAATAATCTGTTGCCCCGACCATCCTAGCTCTAACGCGGTCAATAAATGCATTTTTACTAGTTAGCATGATAATCGGCACGAGCCGAAATGCTGTTGAATGTCGCAGCATTGCACAAATTTCGTAACCATCTAACTCTGGCATGGTTATATCGCATAAAATTAGATTTGGCTTAATTTGAAAAACGCGGCTGATTGCTTCTAGGGGATTAGTGAAAGCGATCGCTTCATATCCTTGTGGTTTCAAAATAGATTCTACAGTCTCACAAATCATAGCCGTATCGTCAATACAGACTATACGTGCCTTCGGGTTTAATAACTCTTGTTTCCTCTGTTGTATTTGTCTATCTCTACATGTACTTGAATATACTAAATGTATGCAACCCTGTTGCACGTATGGATATATTGCTTTAGCAACTGTCAAAACGTCTCGATTTAGATACCGAGCCAATTGACGCAAAGATGTTTTACCATCCACCCACTGCTGTAATTTATTCACCGTTGCTGCTGGTAGTGAAGAACGTAGCTCAGTTATATCAGCAAGCACCGGAAATTGATCCGGAGACTGAATATGCGGATAAAACAACTTCCACTGTTGTACCTGCTTGATAATTTTGCTGACAAGGGGAGCAATCTCTAAGGTAGTTAATTGCGGGGCGAATGCCAAACCTAAATCAAAAATGAAGCTACCTAGATGTAAACTCAGTAAGTCAAACAAAGTTTCATGCACCAAACCGTGGATAATAGTTTGCGCTACTTTTGGTTGAATAATATTCCGCTCTAAAAGTGTCCATAAATAGTTGTACTCTGGAGCATTTAGTGTTTCTAGGTAAGCAAGTTGCACTTTGTCAAGTCGTGCCTGAACTCGGTAATGACGCAAGTAATCGGCAATTCTTGTCAAACTGCTGTCGCTATGTTGGCAATAAATAATTTGACCATTCAGAAAAAATACGTACCAAGACTGTTGTTTACACTCAGACCAAGAGCGCTGTCTGATTACTTCATCTACACTAAGTTTATTGCTATTGTGACAACTGCGGGCTTCCACAAATAATTGCCCTGTTCGCTGCCCCAACTCAATCAATTGCAGAATACTACGAATATCAATTTCATTTAAATTTCCGTGCATTTAGCTAAAAGGCGCTCCTTGTAATTTTATTTACATTCAATGTTAATTTTTCCCTTATTTTCAATGTTTCAAACAGACTGAAAAAAGAACTACCTTTGTGCTGAGTTGTCTTGATACAGTATTTAAACGGGCATTATATTAATCTAGGTGGAAAAATTTTCATTTTTATTTGGGGAGATCGCCTTGTCTTCATGTATAAAAAGAAGACATTAGAAAACGATACCTTAACTTAAAACTTTAACCTGGTTTAATATACTTTTACAATGCTAGTGATAACACGGTAGTCATCACAACTGCTATCAGTACAAAATGTAAAGACGCGAAAAATTGGTTTTATAAATATCAAGATTTACATCTTGCACCAGCCTTCAGTTCTTATGCCTGAGAGCAACGCGGGCACACAAACCAAGCCTTCGTTTGTCTGGCTTTGCATGTTTAGCCCTACCCTTCCAGCGCAGTAGGTGCAAAATGTGAAAAGACCAAATCTCGCGTCTATAAATAGTTTTGTTTGTCTTATTTTCCTATATAGATGAAGTAAGACAAATTTACAAAATTATTGAACGTATAGCCCAATAGAGGGCGTTAAGTGCATCAAAAGGAATAACGGTGTGCTGTATTTAGCAGAAGTACAAAAACAAAAAGGCGGCTTACTCGGTGGTGGTTCTAAAACAGAACTGAAATTACTGGCTTGTCAACGGACAGACCAAAATTGGAGTAATGTTTCAGAAGAAGTAATTGCAATTGAAGACGCTAGCAAATTAAACGATGGCGCATTGGTGCTAGTTGAGTTAAATCCTCAGCGTCAAGTGCAGAGAATTCAAGAAGCAGGGCGTCCGCTAGTTAATATTTTGCAGAATTTTTCTCGTCAATTAGAAAAATTTAAACTCAAGGAAGAAGAAATTGACCAGTGGAAGGAGTCACTGACATTTCAAGCCCAAGAGTTAAATCGCCGCGAAATGGAAATGGAAGCGCGTGCGGAACAACTGCAACAAATGGATGATGATTTTCAACGTCTGGAAGCCGAAAAGCAAGAAGTTGATACATCAAAACAGGAAATAGAACGGTTGCGAGATGAATTTGAGCGCAATCGTGACGAACTCAAAGGTGCTTGGGAGCATTTGCGCGGTGAGCAACGCCGTTTAGAGGAGCATCAAGCAGAATTCCAGCAAGGCAATCTTTTGGATGAGGAGCAAAGCCGGGTCTTGAGTGAGTTACTTGATCGCCTTTCGAGTCAAGTTGCTTCCACCGAAACAGTACGCGACCATCTTAATTTTGCCTTGGAAATGGTGGCAAACCAGCAAGCTACTCTTAACCCACACTGGCAACAATTAGAATCTCTAAGAACTGTTGCTACTCAACAACAAGAGGAAGTTGATCAGCTTTCACACACATTTAGCGATCGCCAAATTGAATGGCAACAAGCCCAAGATGTAGTCTTGCAGCAAACAGCAGAGTTGAAAATACAGACAATATCTCTGACCACCAAACAAGAGTGGGCTCGGATGCTTCAACAGCAATTACAACACCAAGAAAATTTACACCAGCAGATTCAATCTTTGATGCCTACTTCTGAGTATCTGGTTTTTGGTGAGCAGGTTGATGTCGAAGCTTTGGAGAAAATGCCCCTAGAAGAACTACAACAAACAGTGCAGGACTCGCAACAAAAGTTGCAAATTGACTCTAGCTTTGTTCAAGAGCAAGAAGTAGAACTGAAATCAAAACAAGATACTATAGACGAACTGCAAAATAAGTTAAATCAAGCATCTGGCAATGACCATATCAATTTAGAAATCGAATTGGCAGATGAAAAAGACCTCTACCAGATGTTGAATGAAACATTGGTAGGGCAACGGCGCAGTTTATTAGAACGACAAGAGTCTTTTAAACAACACCAAACCGTATTGCATCGGCGACAAAGACGTTTATCTGGCAATCAAGACGATCAAAAAATAGATTTAGTACCAATTTTGCGGCAAATCGAGACGCAGCAACAACGAAAGTCGGAGGAACTGCAAAACTTAGAACGTGAGATTGAAGAGGTACGTTCTCAAATTGAGCTAGCCGAGGGAACGCTCAACAATCAAATTCACTTCGCAGAACAGAAGCGCCTAGAACTAAAAGTCCTGGAAGAAAACTTGCAGTCCTTGCGAATAACTACTTCTGAGTACTGGGCTAAAGTTAATGTTTACCAAGAAACACTACAACCAATTCAGGATTCTCTCGACGGTTTACGCCACAAGCTGCAAAACATGGGTGAATCTTTAGCTACAGTACAGGAAACTGGTGATTATCAACTTCAGACTATTTCCCAGATGCGCCAAACTATTTTGAGTTTGATTCAAGAGCCACAATTGTTAGCGTCTTAAAAACGCAAAAGTGTTCTTCTTTTACATGATTGTCTTTTACGTTTTACTTTCAAATATTATCCAGTCGTTTTCTACTTTAGCGATCGCACCCCCAGGAAATGGATCGGTTTGCGATCGGTTTGGTGCTGTAATTAAAGCTGTTAATTTTTCGATTTGTTCAAAACTAGGAGAATGAGGAAGTATTTGTTGTAAACAGTAACGCATGACGCGACGTTGCAATGCCAGTGGTGCTTTCTGCAAAACGCGACGATTGAGTTTTAGGGCGAAAGGAGGGGACAATAATAATTCTTTACTTACCTCCCCCACACCACGCTTCTCCCACTCGTCCACTCCTCCTTTCATGGCTTCAGAGCGCAAGCGATCCGCTGCTTGTTCTAAATATTCCACTTCGGCTTGCAGAAGTTCAGCGGTTTGAGCTAAGGCTGATTCAACTTTGGGGTTGAAATTTTCTTGCAAATATGGTAATAATTCTAGACGAATGCGGTTACGGGTGTACTTCAAATCTTCATTAGTAGAATCTTCCCAAATTGGTAGCTGCAAGTTTTCACAAAAATCTTTTGTTTGGGCGCGAGTAACTTCTAAAAGTGGACGCACTAACAGAATATTATCGCTCAATGGGCGTTGCCAAGTTAAAGCTTGCAAACCATCAGCACCAGTACCACGCATTAAATTGTAAAGAAGAGTTTCCGCGCGATCGCTTGCCGTGTGACCTGTAACAATATAGTTGTAATTATGTTTTTTTGCGATCGCATTCAAGGTTTGATACCGCCAGTTGCGAGCCGCAGCTTCACTATCTAACGCTTCGATAGCGGTTTCTAAATAAAAGGATATATCCCAGCTTTTGGCTAAATTTTCTACATGATTGGCATTAGCTTGAGAGTCACCACGCCAGCGATGATCGCAGTGAGCAATACTTAAATCCCATCCCCATTTGGATTGTAAATCTAACAGTAATTTGATTAAACATAGAGAGTCCTGCCCACCGGAAACCGCAACTAATAGACGTTGATTCCGTCCAAATAGATGACGCGAGCGGATCGTGCGATGTATTTTTGCATGGAGAGGAGTCCAAAAAGAGCGGCTCATTGTTGATTAATACCCGACGATTAAAATCGCCGCTACAAAAACGAAGTCCGCGTTCGCCCTACAGCCCTTTGGGCATCCTACGGCAGGCGTTGCCGCAGGCTAGGCGGACTCAGTTAGAGAAATTTTTAGATTATAGACTTTGTATATGGATCTTATCCCTTACCCACTGCTAGCAGAGCTGCAAACAAGAACGCCAATTAAAAATTTCCCCTCTTACAAAGAGGGGAAAAACAATAACATTCCTAAAAAAACCAACCGTAAGAATGCAAACCTTTACCCAAAAGATTTACACCCAGATAGCAAATCCAAACAACAACAAAGCCAGCAGCAGCTAGAATTGCCGGACGACGCCCTTGCCAACCACGAGTAATCCTGGCATGAAGATATGCGGCAAATACTAACCAAGTAATTAGCGCCCAAGTTTCTTTCGGGTCCCAACTCCAATAAGTACCCCAAGCTTCATTTGCCCAAACACCACCAGCAATAATGCCAATTGTTAATAAGGGAAATCCTAACCCAATGATGCGATAGCTTACGTTATCTAAGGTTTCGGCAAGGCTGAGGCGCTGCGGTGTGAGGGTTTGTTCAGAATTTTGGATTGGTGTTGCTAATACTGTATCCAAAACTGCTGTTTTACCGTTACCGTTGGCATTAGTTTCAAAACGGGCAAAGCCATTATTTTCCGTAGATGGTGTTGGTAGTTCAGAAACTAGTTCACCAGCTTTACGCAAGCGGTAGCCGTTGGTGCGATAACCACCAGTACCGACAGAACTACCTTGTAGTTGAATATTTTCACCGCGAGTAACGAAAAGAAATGCGATCGCTAACAGCGAACCTACCATCAAAGCCGCATAACTAAACATCATCACACTAACGTGCATCATCAACCAATTAGACTTCAGTGCAGGCACTAAAGGTTCTGATAATTGCATTCCTGATGGCAGTGTCAGGGTAGCAAAAGCGCTGATACACATCGCCGCAGGTGCTGTAAAAACCCCAACCAATCGGCTGCGGCTAGTATTCTCAGCAATTAAATGAACCGTGGTAATTCCCCAAGTTAAAAAAAATAACGATTCATAAAGATTGCTCAAAGGAAAATAACCAGCTTCGATCCATCGCGCTCCTAATAGGGTGGCTATGCACAAATTAGCGATCGCCATACCAGCTGTCCCCAAAGCGGCGGTTGCGGACAGATTAGGGAAAGCCGCCCCAGCCCAATAAACCATCATTGTAAGAAATAAAACGGCAAACGAGGCATTGTCCAGCCAGTTCTGGAGTACAACCAGATTCATACAGTGTTCTCCTGAGTGGATTCAAAGAAACAATAGATTTTAACTGTTTTGATCCTATCTGCTTCTGGGTAATAGCAGGGCAAACCCATCTAAATTTACAAAAGTTAAGTTCCAAGCAGCATTTAACAGTTACCAGTTACCAGTTATCAGTTACCAGTTTCATCCGAAAGGTTTAAGTCCCCCACCAATCTTGGTGGAAAGCGTTGGTGGCGGGTTTAAATCCCCCACCATAGCAAGCGTCACTGGTCACTGTTCACTGTTCACTGATTTAAATCTCGTTTTTCTATGTAGTTGCAGCCTAAATACGTGTAAAGGCGCTCACATAGACTCATACGCTATTTCGAGCCTTTAGTTCATCTTGTGGTTCAATTACCTGAAAATTACTCGAATTTATCAGACTTTGAGGCTTAACTGAACCGTATTGGCTTATGGTTGCGAAGATATCAAAAGAAGGGACGTTCTTAAGAACGTCCCCGTAGTGAAATTCACAAACATATCGATATTAGAGATATTGGAGAGGCTCTACAGCTGCCTCAAGAAATCAATCATCGCTTGTTGATCAGAAGGTGTCAGAGAACGGAAACGAGCGATAACTTCGCGTCCTTCACCCCGATGAGTTGTCGAAAGCTCACTCTTATAAGGTGGGCAAATGACATTCTCAGGTGATGTGCCGTATAAGCTGTAGTCGATAACATTGCCGATTCCATTGGTGACTCTGCCACCTTTAGGAACAGGGCATCCGCCACCGCTCAGCTTAGAAGTCTTAGAGTCATCGGGTGCAGGTAGGTCATGTAACTCAATTGCTGCCAGAATCGCATCGTCTACTGAGCGAACAACTAAAGGTGCGTTGGTCACTTCGCTATTGGTCGTTACAGTACCCGCAGGCGTGGTGTCACGGTTGAAGGTACTTAAGAAAACACGAGCATCATGCAGGAATGGCGGGCCGACTCTCCCAATTCCTGCCAGAGGTGGTGTCCGGAACTGATCACCGTCAGCACTACCTTTCTGGTTTGAGAAGCTATCACTACTCAGGTTGCGGGTGAGATCATAGGTCATGAAGGTGTTGCGGAATCTACCTTTGCGCTCCTTATTTCGATCATCGTCATCGGAATCTTTGCCGGATTTGTCACGACGAACAATTATTTCAGAGCGGCTGATCAGGATGGGGTCGCGGGGAGTTGGCGCAAACCGTTCAGCATCTATGGTTGGGCCTCTATGGATATTAATATCTGAGAACAGAGGGGCCCAACGGTAGCTGAGAGCATCTACAAGTGCTTGTCCATCAGGGCCCAAGGATGGGTCGCCAAGAGCCGGAGACAAACCAGTTCTTTGAATTGGAGTATGACAGCTGACGCAACCAACCATGCGATCTTTCTGGTTAATCGCATTGCCATCTAGACCATCGCCGCCTTTAGGCATCTTATCGGGAATCGTCCGGTTAGCAAAGGCAACCAGGTCAACACCAAAAAGCTGCGCCCCTCGTTGTACTCTACGAGCAGGGCTGTTGCCTCTGATAGGCCTGGAGGGATTTCGGGAATTTAGCACCGCCAAGAGATTGTTGCCAAATTCTGGGGGAGCCGTCCCGCGGATGAAATTGCGCTCACTAAATGGGATGCTGACAGGAAGCTCTGGATCATCGATTAAATTGCGGCAGCTGCGATTATAGGGGGCAATCGTGGGGTCAGCAATCACTTGCTCAAAAGGAGAGATCCGGTTGGTCATGCTCAGACTACCAAACGTCCCTCCCACAATAAACTGCATCATCTCTGCACCATTGGCACGTAAACCAAAACGCCCCAGTCCTTCGGCGAGTTGATTCTCTTGCCCACGAGGCGCATTCAGAGGAACTGTATTGGTCGCACCTGTGATGCAATCACCGGTACACTGAAAGAAAGAAGTGTTGAGGGAGGAATTGTCACCTCTGATATCGTTGGGGTCAGGCACACTGGCAATATCGACGTTTGGAATAGCCTCTACCAACCCACGACCAATATATGGGGGACCAGCAAGTTCAGTAATAGCACGTCTAAATCCACTTGGACTCAGTCCCGTAATTGGATCGACAGTTCCGAGGTTTTTATCTTCTGCAATGCTGGGGATAGCCTCTGGTTTGCAATCTATACTTGGGTCTAAAGCTTTCAGTTCTTCAGAAGGAGGGCGCACGTGTTGCAAGAAACCACCAAAATTCTGAGTTATACCGAGGAAATTTGGCACATTAGTCAACGGATCAAAAGATGTCAGAAAATCGACCTTTTCTCGTTCGGGGTGAAAGTTTCCAAAGACTGTAAAGGCTGCGGTTCGCCCCGTATTATTAACCGCATCTAATTCTCCACTGGTGTTTAGACTCAGACGACTTAAGTCAACAGAACCATCGGGACTGACCGGATCTAAGCGTCTACCGGGAGCTTGACCGCCATTTGTGGTATCGCCTGATACAATGCTGAAGTTTGTGGGAGTTGTCCTGCCAGCTCGACTGACGAGAGAAGTACCTGTAAGTAGTCCTTCATTGGGAACTGTCTCAATGTTATTCAGGTGACAACCCGCACATCGAGTTTGCATGGCTACCGACCCGAAACCGTCCTCAACTTTGTTTGGGGTAGTAAAGAACTCAGACCCTTCTATCACTCTTTCACGAACTGAGGTTGGTATAGAAGGATAAAGTAATGTATCCAACTGCGCCAAAGTTTTTACGGGGGTAAGTCCGACATCGCCATAGGTGTCCCGACGCACACGCTCCGCTGGACGCAGGGGGCGATCAGGAGGTTGAACCACAAAGTTGGTTGCAACCTCGGCTAGGCGGCGGGTAATTAAAGTTTCTTCGTCAGGAAGAGGAATCTGACCGAACACTTTGAGTGGGTTAACATAAGCAATCAACACTGAAATGCTCAAAGATAAACCCACTATCATCAAGAGACTCAAAAGCTTAAGTTTACGCATTATGTTTTTCAGCCTTATTCAAGATTGAGTAAGACAAGCTAAAGATCACGAATTCCATATTCGATTTGTAGCCTCTGTGTGCTATTAAGTATTGAAAGTAACGAGCTTTTGGTATCAATACTTAGAGATTGATTTGCCAATCCCTAAGGGTAATTACATATATACTTGACTAGAAAACTAAAGTAAAGTCATGTAGGATTCAAATAAATATTTCTACATAAAAAGCCCACCATGCTACGCGGTATTCTCATAATGGAGCGATCGCTATTTGAAGAGATTACCGCACTGCTTTATTGATGGGTGTACTACTTAGATTGTTCTTGGTTGACTCTTTGAAGCCCTGTCCATGCTGCGTTTAATTCTCATAATAATGAGAATTAGTTAGAAGGTGAAGAGGCGCAATCCGTTTCTTCACCCTCTCCCTACTGCGGGATTATCATTTTTACGGAATAGCTATACTTTTCGGACTGGGTAAAGGTGCAGGTTTATCACCTTTTTTCAATTCTATAAACATGTCGTAGCGATTACTATGACTGTCGCTGACGGCAGATGTTATGCCAATTGAGCGCGTTGCTTCTAATACAATTTCTTGATTGGAGAATAATGTTGGTAGGGGAAAATTTTTCACCGTGCGTTCCACATCTAAGAAAAACTGACCGTTTGTCGGATTAGGATCTGAGGGAACTGTTTTTTGGAATGGGAAAGTACTAGCTAATGTGTTGTTTGGTCTAGGAACAATTTTATTCGTAACAGGAGCACCCATAATTAGGTAAGCGACATCATTATCTAACCAGCCGTGGGTAGCAGTTAAGGTTCCATAAGGTCCAATCCAGTTGACAGCAGGTTTATCTGCTATTGTGGCAGGTTGAATCTGGAATTGATATTGATTTCTCATAATCTCATCCAGACGTTTTATAGATGCTTCAGCATAAGCGCGATCGCTTGCTTGTACCATGAATACAAACGCCGCACGAAAATTTTCTTTATAACCTTCTCTAGCAATTGATGGCATCACCGAAACCGAAAACTCGCTACCCATCCAACTTAATAAATCCCGATCTAAATCAAGTTCATTATTAGTAAGTGATTTCACTCCATTTCTAAGTGTTTCTGGTGGTACAGGCGAAAGTGGATTAGACTGAGATGTTAAAACGTAATCTGCCCACAACCGTTTAAGATTACCGCCAGACAGCATCATTAAGGTTTCTGCTGGTAAGCGCTTTTGCATACTCCCAGCCTTGTTTTCCACCGCTAGGGTACGTTGGCTATTTGGATTTAGCCAAGAAACCCCTTTTAAGCGTATTCCTTCTGACTCTAAGGTAATTGTCGCCGCTAAACCTTGGTTATTCTGAAGTTGAGCCAAAACTTGAGCGGGCAAAGCGCGGTTTGGAGAGGCAGTTGCTATTTTGGCAGCTATTGGCACATTTACATAAAACTGGGCGAAGGGTTGGTAATTAGCGATTTTCGGGAAATTATCTGCGAAGCCACCTGTTGTCGCCAGTGTTGTTTTATTTTTATAGGCATCAATCGCTCGTTCTGTGGCTTTAGGATTATCGGTGATGACTAAGAAACGTTCATCTAGTACCGCTGCGGAAAAGTTTTCTTTACTTTGCCCTTCCGTTTGTTTGATAGCAATTCCTTGATAGGTGCGCTCAACTAATTTGCCACCTTTGAGCATTTTGGGTTGTGCCAAGATAGTTTTAGCACTTTGTGGGTTTTTTATTGGCAAAACCATCACCATCGACTGTTCTTTGGTAGCAATTGCATCACTAGCTACCGATTTAGGTGCAGCTTTATTTATGTCTGGGGCAAGAATGGCAATTGTTACTTGATTACCAACCCAAGGACTGATATCTTTTTGGAAGTCGTAGCCGTTATTAGTGAGGAAGCGATCGCGCAAGTCCACTAAATACTTATCTAGTTCTCCTTGGGTTTCTTTTGTGCCAAAAGAGCGCAATTTCTGCCATTGACTGGGATCGGTGGTTAAAGAAACCGCAAATAAAGCATCTTGAGGAATAATATTTGCACCTAGTGGCAAGTCTCTGGAGAATAATTTTCCCTGAGTTAAAAGCCAGAATGCTGCACTCCCCACACCAATCAATAACCCAGCAGATGAAAGCGTCAGTACCAAAGACGGTTTCTTTTTTTTCTGCGTTGATAAGACAGATCCAACAGGTAGTGCCATTGAAACCTAATACCTCATAATTGCGAACTCATTACTTGCTTGAATTAGTACAGTAAACTACAAGGCTTACTCTTCTTCAGGACAATTAATTACACTGGTTGCTCTTTAGTAGAAGTTATTAATATTTGGCTAATCTACATAAAGCATTGTTTTCTCGAATTACTACTGTTTCATAAGTGGTGCTTCTGTAGCGACTTACCCTTTTTTATAGTATGCAGGAAATTTCGGACGACGCTTGCGTGTTTATCCCTATAGATGCCTGGACAATGCGTAAAAGCAGCTTTCACCCCCGCAATGGGTAGATTCTCGTAGATTGGACGGTGAGCGCCATTAAAAAGTGTCCGAGCGATAAATTCGTCACGTCAAGCACTATGAAGATATACCTAATACCAATTTAATATGAAGCTGCATAGAAAAGAGCTTCTAGGATAAAGTTATAAGGGACTTCCAAAAAATAAATTATGCCATTATTTAAAATGATAATCATTCTTGGGGGGGTGAAGGGGCTGCCGTCGGCAGCCCCTTCACCCCCTTTTGTAGTAATTTGAATAATGACTAGGTTTT
>JAESGY010000366.1_pt1 | contig 22507 bp, 21 predicted proteins | sample 9269841 | NCBI WGS metagenome assembly JAESGY01 (sample SAMN17022865, study PRJNA683097) | algae metagenome | isolation source: Spirirestis rafaelensis WJT71-NPBG6 and co-occurring heterotrophs from... | place: USA: Pinto Wells, Joshua Tree National Park, Colorado Desert, CA | collected 2006-08-15
CAGTAGGGGTTCTAGGATTATCCACTCTTCGTCTGTGAGGCTGCTAGAGTATGGCATAACTGTTGGATACAACTTTTGCGCTAACTTTACTTCAACACAGTAAAAGATGTCAAATGGGTTCTATATAGCAGCCCTAAATCATTCGTGAGAAATAGGAATCCCGGTTTCTTGAACAAAGTATTGTCCTAAGGGACATGGAGAGATCGCACTCTGCATGTGAAACGTCCGCAGCGCTACCTCACTGCACGCGCATCTGCGTTCGTAACCTGGGCTGAGACTTCTCTGTATCTTCATAGGCTTCATACATAGCCCGTGTACACGGGCTATGTTCGTGTAGCTACAGGGTTCTAGCGCTCTTTTATGAGTCTGGAGAAAGAATAATCGAGGCGACTGGAAGTCGCGCGCCACATGCTTCAAGCCGGGGAACCCGTCCAGCGCAGTGGCTTGGCTACACAGGCAAAGTCCGCCTGCGCGGACTAACGTGAAAATAGGGTTTCAAATTTCATCTGACGAGAGTAATAAAAGAGCGCTAGCCTGTAGGTGAGCGTGTATTTCCCTTAATTAAGATACTGAATACAATGCCTTTACCCATTCCCATTCCTGCATCAACCCGTCCCTCAAAGAAACTTTTGGCTGATATCCCAAAATTCTCTGCGCCTTGGATACATCCGCTGCCGTGTGACGCGCATCTCCCATCGCTTTTTCAATATGATTTTTCTTAATCGGTTTGCCGACAATTTCTTCCATTGTGTCCAATACTTCTTTTAACACCACCCTGCTACCACCACCAATATTGAAGATTTCGCCTACAACTTCCGGTAGGCTGGCAGCGGCTAAATTGGCAGCGACAACATCACTAATAAAGGTAAAATCCCGCGTTTGCAGTCCATCGCCATAAATAGGAATCGCCTCATCCTGCAAAATCGATTTGAAGAACTTATGAAACGCCATATCCGGGCGCTGTCTGGGACCGTAAACTGTGAAATAGCGCAACGCAACAAAAGGCACGCCAAAGTTTTTTTGATAAAGTCCACACAATCTTTCAGCTGCTAGCTTGGTAATACCGTAAGGCGAAACCGGTGTTGGACAAATTTTCTCGTCGGTGGGTAGAGTTTCCGCATCACCATACACGCTAGATGTTGAAGCAAATACTAACCTTTTCAGGTGTTTAGCATCTTTTGCCGCTTCCAATAAAATTTGGGTAGAGCTGATGTTTCGTTCAGTGTAAAGACGAAAACCTTGACCCCAACTGGCACGTACTCCCGCCTGCGCCGCCTGATGGTAAACTACTTCAACGTCTTTGAGGAGTGTTTGCCAATCTAAAAACTGAATATTTCCTTCAATTAATTCAAAGCCTGGGAAGCAATGTAAGTGTGCAACATTATTGCGCTTTAAACTGGGGTCGTAGTAATCGTTAAACTCATCAATTGCGATTACTTCTTCTCCTTGTTTCAGCAATGTTTCTGTAAGCTGAGAACCAATAAACCCTGCCGCGCCGGTGACAATAACTTTAACCATGTTCTGTGATTTTTTTATATTTTCTCAATTTGAATATACCTAGGTTAATCTTTACACCCAGGTAAATGCCATACTTTAGGATGATTTTTTTTACCAATTACTTGCAGATGAAACTGATTAGTTAGAAATACTTAAATACTGTGGTTTTGTGGAAAAGATATCAGTATATTTGTTGATTTTTTTATCTAACATTTTAACCATGAATATACTAATAAAATAATTTAAAAATTTACTAAAAAATACATTATAAATCAGTACTTCCTGATGGAGGAATACTCAGCGCTGAGTAAGGAATGATTATTATGGGCTACGTAATAAGCGTGAATAGCGCTTATATTAAGCACTTTTTCAGCACGAAGAGTGCTGACTACGAAATTATTTACCTAAGTTTTGGGAATGTTGAATTCTTGATAGGGGGCTTGCATCAGCGTCAGAATTGATGGAAAAATTGATTGGCGAAAAGACTTAAGGCATAATCATCGCAAGCAAGGAAAGCGCGTGAAAGTTTTAGTTGTTGGTAATGGAGGGCGGGAACATGCTCTAGCATGGAAACTGCTGCAATCTAAGCAAGTGGAGCAAGTTGTGTGTGTGCCCGGAAATGGTGGTACGGCAAGTTTAGAACGCTGCCAGAATTTCCCTCTGGCGGTAGATGACTTTGAAGGCATTAGCCATTGTTGTCTAGAAAATAATATTTCTTTGGTGGTCGTTGGTCCAGAAGTACCGTTGGCAAAGGGAATTACCGACTATCTTCAAAATAAAGGTTTAATGGTTTTTGGTCCGACGAGAGCGGGAGCGCAAATTGAGGCGAGTAAGGCTTGGGCAAAAGCTTTGATGCAGGAAGCGAGAATTCCCACAGCAAAAGCTGCGGTATTTACGGAGGCAACAGCAGCTAAATCATATGTGAAATCGCAGGGCGCACCAATTGTTGTCAAGGCTGATGGTTTAGCGGCTGGGAAGGGCGTAACTGTGGCGGCAACGGTGGAACAGGCACAGGCGGCTATTGATGCGATTTTTCAGGGGCAGTTTGGCAGCGCTGGGGAATTTGTGGTTATTGAAGAGTGTTTGACTGGGCAGGAGGTATCGGTTTTAGCGTTGACAGATGGGTTGACAATTCGTCCCTTGCTACCGGCTCAGGATCATAAGCGAATTGGGGAGGGCGATACAGGAGATAATACTGGGGGGATGGGAGCTTATGCCCCAGCACCGATCGCTACACCGCAAATTATGGAACGCGTGCAAAAAGAAGTATTAGAGAAAGCGATCGCTATCCTCAAAACCAAAAACATCGACTATCGAGGTGTTCTCTACGCTGGGTTGATGATTACGCCAGATGGCGAATTTAAAGTTTTAGAATTTAACTGTCGCTTTGGCGATCCAGAAACACAAGTCATTCTCCCACTGTTAGAAACACCCCTAGAAGAATTAATGATTGCCTGCGTCCAGCAGCGCCTAGGAGACATGCCGCCCATAGCTTGGAAAGCGGGGGCATCTGCGACTGTCGTCGCTGCCGCAGGCGGTTATCCTGGGGCGTATGAGAAAGCAAAAGTAATTACAGGCATTGAACAAGCTTTATCCGCAGGAACTAATGTATTTCATGCTGGGACAAAGTTGCACCAGCAGCAACTATTGACAGATGGCGGTAGAGTTTTAAATGTCACGGGTATAGGAGAAAATTTTGAGAAAGCGATCGCTTCTGCATACGCCGGCATCAAATGCATCCACTTTGAGGGAATTTATTATCGGCGCGATATTGGTTATCGGGTAATGGGGACTGGGGACTAGGGAATGGAGGGATGGGGGGATGGGGAATAGGAATTCTCACCCCTAATCTAAGCGCCTTTAACTCATAACCTCTAGTCCCTAGCCCCTAATCCCTAGTCCCTACTCCCTAGCCCATTAACATTTTTGTCAAATTAACTGTTAATTTTTAGTTGTTGGGGTTTATAAGAGAAACTACTAACAATTTGTTTAAAATGCTGGCTTTTTTAAAAACAATCCGAGAAGCGATCGCCAATTGGTGGTCGGAGTTCACTCTCCAGACCAAGCTTTTGGCTGCTGCCACTTTAGTGGTTTCTTTAATTATGAGTGGTCTAACCTTCTGGGCGGTGAATACGATTCAGCAGGATGCACGTCTAAATGATACCCGCTTTGGTCGTGACCTCGGACTGCTTCTGGCGGCTAACGTTGCACCGCTAATTGCTGACCAAAATCTCACCGAGGTCGCCCAATTTTCCCAACGCTTTTACAACAGCACCTCTAGCGTGCGTTATATGCTCTACGCTGATGAAACTGGAAAAATCTTTTTGGGAATTCCCTTTGGGGAACCGGAGCTAGAAAACTCCCTAGCAATTGAGCGGCGGATACAGCTACCAGATGATTATGCTGTCAATACAGACAAGCCGATGGTGCGACAACATCAGTCGCCGGATGGAGTCGTAACTGATGTATTTGTGCCTTTGATTGTTGAGAACAAATATCTGGGTGTAATAGCGATCGGCATTAACCCCAATCAAACCGCAGTCATTTCCACCAATTTTACCCGCGATGTCACCATTGCCGTATTTATCACGATTTGGGTAATGGTGATTTTGGCAGGAGTAGTCAACGCTTTGACCATTACCAAGCCCATTAAAGAACTTTTAGCAGGCGTAAAACAAATTGCCGCCGGAAATTTTCAGCAGCGAATTGACTTACCACTAGGTGGCGAACTGGGAGGGTTAATTTTAAGCTTTAATGACATGGCAGAGCGCTTGGAGAGTTACGAAGAACAAAATATTGAAGAACTAACGGCAGAAAAAGCCAAGTTAGAAACTTTGGTTTCCACCATTGCCGATGGTGCGGTGCTGATTGACAACAACATGCAGGTGATATTAGTCAACCCCACAGCGCGGCGAATTTTTGGCTGGGAAAATAGTCATGTAGAAGGTAGTAGTATTTTGTCTCATTTGCCCTCAGCAGTGCAAATGGAAATTACCCGTCCCTTGTATGAAATGGCAGCAGGTGAGTGCGAAAGCGCTGAGTTTCGCATCCCAATTAGCGAACCCATTAACCGCACCATTCGCATTCTTTTAACTACAGTTCTTAACCAGCAACGCGAGAATATTAAAGGCATCGCCATCACTGTGCAAGATATTACCCGCGAAGTAGAATTAAACGAGGCAAAAAGCCAATTTATCAGCAACGTTTCCCACGAACTGCGAACTCCTTTATTTAATATCAAATCGTTTATCGAAACCTTGCACGAATACGGTGAAGATTTGGGTGTAGATCAACGGCGGGAATTTCTAGAAACAGTTAACCATGAAACCGATCGCCTGACTCGTCTGGTTAATGATGTTTTGGATTTGTCTAAGCTGGAATCTGGTCGCAATTATCACTTTAATGGAGTCGATTTGGCGCAAGCGATCGACCAAACTCTACGTACTTACCAACTTAATGCTAGAGATAAAGGCATCGAACTTATTCAAGAAGTTGCCCCTAATTTGCCCCTAGTAGTCGGTAACTACGATTTGTTACTGCAAGTGTTAGCAAATCTGGTTGGTAATTGCCTCAAATTTTCTCTGCCGGGTGGCAAAGTTGCAATTCGTACTTACCAATTAGAATCAAAGCTCAACCACAGTCAGCCTGGTCAAGTGCGGGTAGAAATCTCTGATACTGGTATTGGCATCCCCCCAGAAGACCAAAAAGCAATTTTTGACCGTTTCTTTCGGGTTGAAAACAGAGTTCACACTTTAGAAGGCACTGGTTTAGGACTATCTATTGTGAGGAATATCATAGAAGAAAAACATCATAGTAAAGTCCATCTCGTGAGTGAAGTTGGCGTTGGTACAACTTTTTGGTTTGATTTAACAGTTTTTAATGAAGATGCAATTCCAGTAGTTGTTGAGGCTGCAAATGTAATTTAAAAAAGTCAAGAAGGATTGTTGATTATTAAGTTGTTTCCATCAAATATTCTGATCCAATCTTAGATAAATCTCAGATTCATGATTTATAGCCCAGTCAATGTTCCAATCTACAAATCCAAGGCTGCGGTAAAGTTTGGCTGCGGTTTCATTACCTCGTTTATGACTAGTTGCAATCAATTCGACTTCTGGATGCAGCTTTAAACGCCTTATTAACTCTAAAATTGTCGCTTGTCCGTAGCCCTGTTGTTGATATTTGTAGTCAATCATGAGACGGAGAATAAATCCAACGCCAGCCACTATTTCATACATTGTGAAGCCGACTATTGGCAAGTAAGGCTTTTCGTAACCCACAACTTTGGTATCGTAGATAGCCAAGGGGAACAAATTTGGATTCACATAAGCCTCAGCCAGTGATTTCACGTTGGATGCTATAAATTCTTTTTGCGATTCTTTTACTTCAAGACTGATGCATTCAAAGAAATTATCAACGGTGACTTTGCGTAAATGAACCTTAGCCAAACCTACTCCTTTATTTTGGTTTAATTATACTTCGGGACATTAGTCTGGCAAAAAGCAAAGGGAAAGGATTAAAAGAATGCAAAAATCATGCATCCCTTTGCTCTTTAACCTTTTTTCAGTCATAGTGCAAGTTCAATATATATCACCTAAATACAGCTATAACCAAACAAACAAATACTAAACTTAGTAATAATAACAAAGAGGAATTGCGTTCAACCCAGCTTTTCACAGTTGCAACAAAGCTGGTGTTTTCACGCTGTTGTTGTAACTGTAATTTGCTCTCTTCAATGTTTTGGTAGAGAGTACATTCTTTAGCATAAGGACGTTGAGGGAAGTTACAAGTATCGTCAGCGTGGTAGGTGCAACTGTCGCACAGATACTCTTTTCCAGTGGCACGATGTAAAGGAATGCCGGGATGTCCAAATGCTTTGAGAGTTGTGCGGCAATGGGGACAGGTGACAGCTTGACTGTCAACGGATTGATGACAACGGGGACAAGATACAGTAGCCAAAACTTGAACGTCAATAAATAAACATTCTGATCTTAGCTATTTCTAGCAAAAGATGGGTCTATTTGAGATTTTCCGGAAAGTATGAGCAGAGGTTACAAGCGAGCATAACTTTGCCAGACAGATTTTAGATTTTGGATTGGGTATTATTCGTAGATAAGAATAAATTCAATTTTTATTTTTACCTATATTTATCCCAACTTTTCATTAATTTAATTTATGATTGGAAGTCAAAGATAGATACAATTAAAATAAAAGTGTTAGTAAAAAATGATGGGAGCAGTTCACACTAAAGTCAAGTTAACCAATGCTGTAGATGAGGAGTTAGTAAATCGAGGTTTGCTAGCACCAAGGTTATTGCGCGAGCATGAAACTCAAGGGTTAGTTGATACAGGGGCAGTGTCTTTAGTAATTCCTACAGAGATTGTAGAGCAGCTAGGTTTGCGAATTAGAGGTCAGCGACTTGCTCAATATGCTAATGGAAGTGAGGAAATTGTGGGAGTAACCGGACCTGTAATCATTGAGTGTCAAGGACGTGAAACTGTAGCAGAGGCTTTAGTTGTGGGTAATGAAGTGTTGATTGGTCAGGTGATTTTGGAACAGTTAGATTTAGTGGTAGATTGCAAAAATCAGCGCTTGATACCGAATCCAGCTAACCCTGATTATCCAGTAGCCATAATTAAGTGTTTAAGCGATGTCTAGCGACAAGCCGATGCAGCGTCTACGCTTGTCAATCTAGTTCAGTTCGCTTGCTTATCTCTCAAAAAACTATTATATATTTCAAAATTAAACGAAACGTCAACTTTAGTAAACAACCGATCCCAATCTCAGATTTGAGTGATAAGTTAAATAGTAGGACACCAAACAAACCACAACCAAAGTCAAAGGGCAAATGACTTAGTGTCCCCCGTCATCAGCCCAAGCAAATAACAGCATAAAAAATAAGTGGCACTGCCCCTAAGTTAAATAGGGAAGCCAAATCCTAAAACGGAAAAACGTAAATATGCTGAGTTTGCCCGTTGTTGTATCCACCTTAGTTGTTGACTGATTCTATTACTTAGCAAGTTTAAAAATTTGAGAATCGCAAATTTCGGAAAACCTGGTCAACCTTGACCAGGTTTTTGAGCTTTTTACTTATTAAGTCAACGAAATTAAACATTAAAACCGTGTAGACCCGCTACTATCTATCTAGATTTTATGTTTTTTGATGTTGACCTACTTAGTTTAGAAATTGGAAATAGACAAAACCCAATCTCGTAAAAGTGGGTTTAGTTGATGCGGTACTTCATCGTGGGGACAATGACCAGCTTGCAAGAAGTATTCCGTCAGTTGAGGATAGTATTGCCGAAACTTCTGAGAACGTTCTCTAGCATTCATCCAAGGGTCAGCTTCACCCCATAACATCAACAATGGACAACTTAATTGCTGCAATAATACATCATTTTTCTCTCCTTGAGGAGTGCTAAACATCGAAGCAAATACATCCACCGCACCAGGATCGTTAGAAGGTCGATGAATTTCTTCTATCAACTGGTCTGTAATCGCACTTTTGTCAAGATAAACTTTCTCTAAAGTTTGGCGAATTACCCAACGCTGTCGGACGTATTGAAATAAAAGAAACTGCGCTAACGGTTGTTGAAAAATCCATTTAACAACGTCACCAAATAGTTTTTGCAGTGTATCTGTTTGCTTGGGAGGCTGAATTTCTGGTTGTAAGGCTTCCGGTTCTGATGAAGTCTGATTTTCGCTAAAAGGTCCAGCACTGTTAAGCAAGACTAAACCAGCTGCCGCGTCAGGACGTTGTGCTGCTAGAGACAAACAAGCGTAGCCACCAAGGGAATTACCTGCTAAAACCGCTTTTTCACCAATCACTTCAGTGATAAAGTCATAAAGTTGATCACGCCACAATTCACCGCTATATTCCAACTTCGGTTTAGCGGAACGTCCGTATCCCAAAAGGTCGATCGCAAAAACTTCAAAATCGTTACACAGTCCTGTGATATTCTTACGCCAGTGGTCTGTGGAAGCACCAAACCCATGCACTAACAGCAAGGGTGGACGTTGAGAATTTTTTTCTCCCGCTCTTACGTAGTAAACGTTGTGCCCTCGCCACTGCCAATATTTTCCCGGAATAGGGGTTGTAGCTCGGCGTGTAGTTGCCTGCATGATATGACGAAATGTTAAGTAACCTTTAATAATTGTAGCTCGGCATTCTCAGGCGATAGGCTGGTTATTCAATGCCTTTTAGCACCAACAACTAAATTTCTATCTTTAGGCGTCCTTGGCGGGTTGCTCATTCAAATTATTTACGAAAATGCAACGATTGATTAGTGGAAAAACAAAACTGTTAGGAGTAATTGGACATCCGGTTGAACATTCGCTGTCACCGTTGATGCATAATGCAGCTCTAGAATCTTTGGGATTAGATTACGTTTATCTGCCTTTTCCCATCAAACCAGATGATTTGCCCAAAGCTATTCAAGGCTTTTCTGCTATTGGCGTTACAGGCTTTAACGTTACAATTCCTCACAAACAGGCGATAATGAGTTGTTTATCGGCAATTCATCCAATTGCTAAATCTGTAGGAGCTGTAAATACTGTTCTTCGTAAAGATAACCATTGGATTGGGACAAACACTGATATAGAAGGATTTATAGCTCCTTTGCAAACAACTTATAGGCGAAATTGGCAGCAGACGGTAGCAGTAATTTTTGGCAATGGTGGTGCATCTCGCGCTGTTATAGCGGGTTGTATCCAGCTAGGTTGTACGGAAGTTCATGTAGTTGGGCGCAATGAGCAAAAGTTAGAAGAATTTCGCAATAGTTGGGACAATTTATCGCCAGAAATAAATTTGCAGATTCATAAATGGGATAATATGTCAAGAATAATTCCGCAAGCACACTTGTTGGTAAACACAACGCCAATGGGAATGCATCCCAACCTTGAAGAGTGTCCTTTAACTGCTTCCCAAATGAGGGATTTGCCCAGAGGAGCGATCGCTTACGATTTAATATACAATCCTAGCCCAACACGATTTCTCCAACTGGCACGACAACAAGGTGCGATCGCCATTGACGGATTAGAAATGCTAGTCCAGCAAGGCGCATCTGCCTTAAGAATCTGGTTAGATTTAGAATCTGTCCCCGTAGATATAATGCGTCAAACACTAAGAAATCACCTCGGTTGGCGGTGAGGGGGGAGTAAAGGAGGGGAGGAGGGGAGGAGTGGGGGAGATAGGAATAGCAGATTTCTCCTTGTCTCCTTGTCCCCTTGTCCCCCCCTCAAGAACTCTCCCACTCCCTGCTACCTCCTCAACCAGCGCCAGTTATAACGATTCCATTCGTAAATTCCTTGAATTTCGTATTCAGTACCGTTGGTAAAGCGGATGATGCAATTGGTGTATGTATCATCGCCATTGCCAATTTGATTTACTTGAATTACTGTGCAGGGAAACCATTCGCGGGTACAGGGACCATTTTCTTGTACCCATTCCCATAGAGCATTGGAAATTTCGATGCGATCGCCTATCCTAAGTTTTAGTGCATCCTCAAAATAAGAATATTTTTCAAAATGATATGGCTCAACGCGATTTAGCCATTGCAAACCGTAGCTTTTGCGAACAAAATTTACTGTTCCAGAGTCCTTCTGTTGCAGCCAATCGTTAAGTAATTGTACTTTCCAAGTGCGATTGTGTTGCTCTTGTGTTTTGACGAACTCTAAAAATGCTTCTAATTCCGCCGGTGTAAGTTCGTCTAACGGATTGCGAAGATCTGCAACACCAGCATAAGAGTTTTCCTGAATTTCCTCAATCACTTGCAGTAATATCTGTTTCTGCATATCAGTGAGAGGACAGCTGGCTGCATCACAACTATTAAAGGCTGCTTGCAAGGCTGCTTCAATCTCATCAGGACTCATAATTTCATGGCAATTGAGCGAATATGTTTCTTAATTATTACAAATGTTAAATACAACTCTCCAACTCCCTTTGGAGTTAAATTCAAGGTAAGCTGGGTTTTAAAGTTGCCTATTGTTGAATTTATTTACGGTGTCTTTTATGCGGTTGCGCTCACTCACGGTTGTTTTCATTTGCTGTGTCATCGGGGTTCTTTCGTGGGTGTTTACTCCGCCCGCTGTAGCGCTGACACAGGTTAAACTATTCGATATTTCCTATCATGAGTGTCCAGCAGAACTGGCAAATGGAGCTGTTACGAGTAGCGGTTCTAGGGCTGCTAACTGCTTTATTGTCACTGGTAAAGCTCAGAATGATACTAACAAGACAGTTTACGATGCAGATATTTTTGGGCGCATCTATGATGCTAACGGCGATTCGGTAATGCAAAATCGTACCCGTCTTGGTTCAATTGCGGAAATACCATCAGGTATCAGTGATTTTGATTTGAGAATTTCTGTGGCTGCCAATCAGCCTACGCCATTGAAGCTGAAGCAGTTTAAAGCTGCCGGATTTAGCGGTCAAGTCCGGCGTTAGTAGGTTTTAGTCTGGGCTGGTTAGCCCAGACCCAAAATCTTTTACTTCAAAGTGAGGCAAACTGCAAACTTTGTGCCAAACTAACAAGACCACCGCCTACAACCTGAAGCAGTATAATCGCTAACATTGGTGAAAAATCCATGCCGCCTAATGGAGGAATGATTGAGCGAAAAAGATTCAGATAGGGGTCGGTGATCTGACTCAAAGCAGAAAATGGTTGATTATACCAGCTGATATTGGGGAACCAAGTCAAGAGAACCCTGATAAGTAGCAGGGCGCCATAAATCTGTACAAAAGTAGCTAGAGTAGTAACCAGTAAGTTCATGGATGTATCCGTTTTCGGCTAGGTGTCACGCATCGTCTTTATATTGATTTTAATTGAGCCTGGGTCATCGTGTGTGCGGATTGTCATAACATATACCACAAGTGGTATTTTCTCAACATTAGCTTTTTTAGGAGCCAATGCGCGGCGCACTCACCCCTACCTTGATTAGACGTTAGCGAAGCTCATCACCGAGCGAGGCTCGATCGCTTATTGACTGAGTAGAGTTAGTATTGACATTTCCCAGCTGCTTGCGGACTTCATCAATTGTGGCATTAAGCTGGGCAATTTTATCTTCGAGCGATCGCCGCGCCGTTTCTATTTCCATATCTTCATTTTCTGCGGCTTTCATAGTACGCCGTTTTAAAATATTTGTTTTTTTAGCCTCTGCTGTTCCATTGGTCAGTTCCGACTCCTCTTCTATTATTTCAAGATCGCGCCTTTGAGTAATCAGGGCACCCACAACGCCACCGACTACGCTGCCGACAATTGCCCCAGCAAAAAAACCACTAGCAAAACCATCACGCTGACTCATATCTTTACCGCCTTGATGAAACGCGCCTGCATCTCTCAACTAGTTAAAGTTAATTGCACCTAACTGTTATAGCTGCATAGTAGCTTAAGTCCCAAAGATGCGATCGCCTGCATCTCCTAATCCCGGTACAATATACCCCTGGTTGTTGACGGTTTCGTCAATTGTGGCGGTGTAAATTATTAAACCCGGATAAGCAGCACTTAGTTGTTGCAAAGCTGGGGGAGCAGCCACCACACAAACAATCCGCGTCAAAGTTGGATCGACACCCCGACGTGTCAATTCTGCCATCGCTGCCATAATCGATCCTCCAGTTGCTAACATCGGATCGGTAATTAATACTCGTGTTCGGGGGTCAAATTTTTCTGGCAATGTGTTTAGGTAACACGAAGGTTGCAGAGTTTCTTCATTTCGCACTAAGCCCAAATGATAAATAGAAGCCAAAGGTAGCAACGTCTGCGCTCCCTCTAGCAATCCTAACCCTGCCCGGAGAATTGGCACGACTGCGATCGGCATCTCTGGGTCAATCAAAGTCGCAGGACAGGAAGCTAAAGGACTCTCAACAGTTGTTTCTTGAGTTGGCAACCACTCGCGAGCAGCTTCATAAGTTAACCAGCGTCCCAACTCAGTCATCGCACTGCGAAATAAAACTGAAGGTGTCGCAGCATCACGAGCGACTGCCAGCCAGTGCTTAATTAAAGGATGGGGTGGAACATAAATACGCAATTGGAGCGTCATAACTCAATTTTTGGCGACTATCCATTATATAACAGCTGAAACCTCATAATACTCTTTCGGCACGTACCACTGAAAGCTAAAATTACATCTCCAAAATTATTGCAAGTATTTTTCAATAATAGTTGACATCTATTCTCAATCAAGCTTATATTGGTTTCAAGTGTTCTCCTCTCTTTAAGGATCGGCAGACGGGATTAGCCAGCAATATGACGGCTCGTCCCTCTTTTTTTTTAGGAATGGGCACGCTCGCAATGGGCAATGGGCATGGGGGAGGCAGTGCGGTGAGGCAGTACGGTCTTCTCCCTCATAGAGAGGCGCTTCTCCAAGGGGTCTCCCCAAGTAGAGTAACTGCCTATCTTCGTAGCGTTAGCGACGCAGGAGCGTCACCCGTAAGGGTCTTCTCCCTCATAGAGAGGCGCTTCGCCAAGGGGAGCCACTGCGCTATACGCGGGTTTACCGGCAGACGCGCATGTGGCGTGTCTCCCCAAGTGAAGCATCTGCCGTCATTGGGCAAGCGGGGAATTGAGTAAAACGTTATTTACATCCCGTGAGCATTTATGCATGATTGTGTGAGAAACTCTTTCCATGCCCCATGCCCAATGCCCTATGACCCATACCCTATGCCCCATGCCCTCATTTGATGTAATCGTCATTGGCTCTGGAATTGGTGGTTTGGTGACAGCAACTCAGCTAGCCGCAAAGGGTGCTAAAGTGCTGGTGCTGGAACGCTATCTAATTCCTGGTGGTAGTGCTGGTTACTTTGAAAGGCAAGGCTATAAATTTGATGTTGGGGCGTCGATGATTTTCGGCTTTGGCGATCGCGGCACCACCAACTTATTAAAACGCGCCCTTGAATTGGTAAATGTCAGTTTAGAGACAATTCCCGACTTGGTGCAGATTCATTATCATCTGCCCAACAACTTCGACCTGAAAGTTGATAGAGTTTATGAGAAATTTTTGCAAAATCTTACTGCAAAATTTCCTCATGAAAAAGAAGGGATTCGTCGTTTTTATGACGAATGTTGGAAAGTCTTTAATTGCCTCAACAGCATGGATTTGCTGTCTTTGGAAGAACCTCGGTATTTGTTGCGGGTATTTTTGCAGCACCCATTAGCGTGTCTCGGTTTAGCTAAGTATCTGCCCCAAAATGCCGGAGATTTGGCGCGACGCTATATTAAAGACCCCGAATTATTAAAATTTATCGATATTGAGTGCTATTGCTGGTCGGTGGTTCCAGCGGACATGACACCGATGATTAATGCGGGAATGGTATTCTCTGACAGGCATTATGGAGGAGTCAACTACCCCAAAGGGGGGGTGGGACAAATTGCCCAAAAATTAGTTGAGGGTCTAGAAAAAGCTGGGGGCGAAATTCACTATCAAGCCAGAGTGACAAAAATTATCCAAGAAAATCAACGAGCCGTGGGCGTGCAACTGGCTAACGGTAAAGTATACCTGGGAAAACGCATAGTTTCTAATGCTACACGCTGGGATACATTTGAAAATTTACTACCAGCAGAAGAAATGCCCCTAAGTGAAAAAAAGTGGCAACAGCGCTATAAAAAATCGCCCAGTTTTCTTAGTTTGCACATGGGGGTAAAAAATTCGGTGTTGCCCAAGGGCACAGAATGCCATCACATTTTGCTAGAAGACTGGGAAAAAATGGCTTCTGCGGAAGGGACAATTTTTGTTTCGATTCCCACTCTGCTTGAGCCAGATTTAGCACCGACACGCTATCACATAATTCATGCTTTCACGCCGCACTGGATTGCAGATTGGCAGAACTTGTCTGCGAGCGAGTACGAAGCGAAGAAAGAAGAAGCTGCGTGGCGAATAATTGAGCGTTTGGAGAAGATTTTTCCCGGTTTAGATGCGGGATTGGATTATTTAGAGGTGGGAACTCCGCGATCGCATCGCCGCTTTTTAGGTCGTGTTGATGGCACTTATGGACCAATTCCCCGACATAAGTTGCGCGGTTTGTTGGGGATGCCATTTAATCGTACAGATGTCCCTGGACTTTATTGTGTGGGGGATAGTAGTTTTCCGGGTCAGGGTTTGAATGCGGTGGCGTTTTCGGGGTTTGCCTGCGCTCATCGCATTGCTGTAGATTTGGGATTAGATGACAGCGGTTTTTAGTGATCCCTGAACAACAAGCTCGGCAAGAGCATATCCAGGCGATCGCCAAAATTCTCTACGAGGACACCTCAAAAGAGCGATGATCGCTTGGTACTGTTTCTCTTTTGGAGAAACAGTACTGTAAGTTAGTTTTTACATTTTGGCTTGGGCATCGGCAACGGTTGTTTAGAGCTTTCTGAGCTTTCAACTTTTTCAGCCTTTTTAGGCTTGGGTAATGGTGTTTCCGCGCTTTCAACTTTTTCAATTTTTTCAGAGTTTTTAGCGGCTTTAAAACTTTTAGACTCTTGCAACGCAAGAGCCTTCATTTTCTTGCTGGCTTTAAAGAATTTGGGAGCATCTTCTTGTGGCATCCCTAGTAGTGAATCAAAACCGAATACATTCCTATTCGGTAAGAATTTAGCCTTAACAGCTACAAATACAGGCTTGCCTTGTTCCTCTTTCTCTATCTTGGGATTAAACCTAAAAGGCTTTACAGGTGCATCTTTCCACAAAATAGGGATGTGACTACCTTTCATAAATTTGACACGCTTGTAAACTTCAGATTGCTTAACATACTCCAATCTTTCGTCTGTAAAATTTTTAAATACCGAAATACACGGAGTAGGGCAAACTGGTATAAACTGCCACAAACCGCTTATTTTAAATTCAAAATCATTTAAATCAACGCCAATACCAGCAGGTTGAGAACCTCGGTCAAATCCGACAAGCTGAAAAGCTACTTGATACGCTTTGTCTCTACCAGGGAAGTGAGTAATTTTTGGATACACTATTAATCGCTGATTGGTGCCTGTGGCTTCTATTTCTCTTTTTAGAGCGTCAAGCGCTTTGAATCCTTGTTTGTTTGGAATGTAAAGAAGAGCGTAATCTTTGCCTTGGACTGATATAATAGAGGGTTTTCCAGGTTCAGAGGCGATCTCGACATCGCCTTTAATGATTCCGACGGCTTGAAAGAGTGTTTGATTATTTTCCATGTTTATTCCTACTGAATATTGTAATAAGTCACTTTTTAGATTTTTGATTACTTATCACAAATAGGTTCTCGCAAGTTACATTTAGTTGCTACCATACCCGAAACGCTGATTTCTACACCAAGTCAGTAATGGCGATCGCTCGCCATTGCGACAAAAAAACAGCACTCTCTCAGGCGATCCTAATCATAAAACAACCAAGCGTAAAAATTTTCATGCTTGGTTTACTGATCATATCTATTGTTACTCGTGCCCCGCAGTTGATCGCCCATAAAGCCGACAAAAATTTTTATCCAAGTTATTCATTGATTAGAAGTAAAAGGTTGGGGATTGTTTTTTTGCTATGTATAGCGTGTTATGAGCGATGGTCAAGTGGGAAGCATCAGAAAAGAAGTTAATGCCATGTTTTGGTTTGAAGTAAAGGAACATAATCATCACAGTCAGCTTTATCACTAACTTTCAGGAACTAACGTAAAAATAAGGGTTTCAGCCCTTGTGAACAAGGAGTGTACTACAGCACTTTTTTAATACGCGATCGCTTCAAGGCTCCCAATGGTATCGGCTGAAATATTCATTAAAACGTGCTTTCTTAATGTCCAGGCGTTTTCCACCGAATGTCTATGTGGGAAGACTTATAAAAAACTTTGTGATCTACTGACAGGAGATTTTTTCACCTATGTCTGACGATCAAGAGCCTAATTCCGCAGCCCCACCCAGAGCTCATTCAGGAGATATTGATATCAAATCTGATATCATACCAAACATTTGGCACTACATAACATTTTCTCTAATTTTCCTCCTTTTTACAATATTGAAAGCAGAAAGCCCATCGGCGTGTCTTTCCGTAGGACGGACAGATACATTCTCCGATTTTAAGATTCACTACAAAATGCAATCATTTGTTAGCCCCTCATGCCCGACAAACCTTTATCAGGGCAGATGTAATTGAACTTTGTTGGGTTTTGCTCTGCCAGGAATTGACTAATAATAGTTATTAGTGACAACCTAAATAATAGGTGCTGCATAAGCTGAATATGCAGGCATCTATTTATTGCATAGAAAGATACATAAAAGTTATCGAACACTAGGAGAACCAGGATCTATGAGTGCGACATCAAGATACTGGCACATTTGCCGAATTAGTCTTAAGAGTCAAAGGGCTGGATATGAATACAGTTTAGTTCCCATCGCTGAGGAATTTTGTCACCAAAAAGTTCCTAATTCTCAAGCTAGGGAGATGCAAGCTTTTCTTTTCTCGTATTTTCACGGCTTTAACTCGGCTAAAGCTGATGTTGCAACTTGTGCTGAAGCTGGGTTTTGTTTGCGGTGCTATGTTAGCGAGCCGATTCTCAAAGCTTGTCAAAAGATAGATAGTCTGTTTAGTGGTGACAAGTCGTTTACATACAAGGATTTACTACCATTTGTACTGAATGATGATGGAAAAACGCCGATTATCTTAGATAGCGATCGCAAAACTCAACTTCTGCTAGATGCAAACGGTGAAGCGAAAACATCAACTTTTAAATTTTTTACGGTTGAGGTTTTGCGAACATATAACGCTGATGGCTCTAGCATGAGCTTAGATAATTGGGCATATTTGCAAACTAAACAAAATTCCGAAGTTAAAGATTTCTTATCAGAGTTTGGTTTTCAGAATCTCAGTGACTGGGCTTTGATGAATCGAGCTAGACCGAAACAGATTGAAAGGTTATCTGTACGCGATCGCCATTTAGTCGAAGTCTTTCATGCAGTTTATCGTCGAGACAGATGTCATCATCGCCAAGTCGGTGCTAAAAGATGTCCCGACCCTAACAGCGACCAACTGCAAGAAATGTTAAAAAGCTTGCAGGAACGAGGTGTCATAATTAACACCCCGGCTGAGTTGACAAAAGAACTAAAACATGTAGCAACTCAACTCAGACAGTATGACATCTGGAGTTACCGAGAACCTCTGGAAATTCAAGACCCGGATACAGGAAATTATACAACCAGAGCGGATTTACCTAATGATTCTCAAGATGAATTAGATGTAGAACAACGGGAAATTATAGAGTTTTTGCATGAGCAACTGAAAAGCTCGTTAGTTGAATCAATTAAACAACAGATTAGCGTTCGCCTAAGCGAGTTGCAAAAGAGCCGAAAATATGCTCCTCTCGCTAATCAGTTCATTCCGGGATTGCAACTTTATTACTGTCAGCAGATGCCTTTGAAAGAAGTTGGTCTTAAATTGGGTATGTCAAGTTGGGATCAAACTAGACGAATATTAAATCCCGGAGAGTTACTTTCCAAAGTTCGCACTCGGACACTACAACAAGTTATAGAAAAAATTTTATCAGAGGCTCATGCAAAAGGTCTAACTGAAATTCCCCCCAAAATAGAATATCTCAAAACTGTGGTTGAGCAAATTGAAGCTTTTGCTGATGCAGAAATTTTTCAAGAAGCGGCAGAAGAAATTAGAGCGGGAAAAAACCGTTCTATGGATAGCTTATATGCACAGGAACTTCGCCAAAATATAAATCATCAAAAATCTGCATGAGTACTAAAGATATGCTTAATTCCACTGATATAAGACTGTCGCTACCCGAATCGATTTGGTTAGAAGCAGAACATTTTGAAGAAGCGAAAAAAATTAGCGATGGTCAAAGACCCGCCTCCGGCGATCGCGTTAATCACGAAGCTGATAAATGGCAAAGTTATCTGAATGCACTAGCGCTACTTGGTTTTGAAGAATGGCTGAGTACACGCATCACCCAGCAACCAATCAAGCGTGATTCAAATATCAGCTATCTCACAGTTGGTGAATTTAAACTTTGTCTAATTGCTACTGAAAATCTACTTGACGAACAGGTAACTTTAGCAATAGATTTCATTGAAAAACCAGAATTAGCGGCTCATTTCTATGTATTACTTGAGGTATTAGAAGAGCAAGAAGAAGTAATAATTAGAGGGTTTTTGCGTTACGATGAACTAGTTAATTACAAAACAAAAGTCAAACTACAACCACGAGATGGTTTTTACCGAGTACCGCTAGCGGAATTTGATCCAGAACCAAATCACCTAATATTTTACTCGCGTTTTTTAGAACCCACTGCTATTGCTTTACCTCTAGTTACAGAAACAAAAGCAGAAGAAAATTTAGTTGTATATCTACAAGAAACTACAACTAAATTAAGCCAATGGTTACAAGGTGTAATTGATGAAAGTTGGCAAGTTATTGACACACTTCTTAGCCCAGAAGCCAATTTAGCTTTCAGCACTAGGAGTGTTGAAGTAGCAACAAAGCGAGGCAAATTGATTGACTTAGGAATACAGCTGAGTCATCAAACTGTAGCGTTACTAATGAATATTACCGAAGAAGCTCAAGAAAAAATATCTATTTCCATACAATTGCATCCAACCGGTGAAGAAAAATACTTACCACCAAATATCAAAGTTACTTTATTATCTAAAGCGGGGAATATTCTTCAGCAAGTCGAAGCTAGAGGTCAAGATAATTACATTCAGCTAAAGCTTTTTAAAGGCGAAAGAGGTAAACGCTTTAGCATTGAAGTTAGTTTGGACGAGCTTAGTGTTAGAGAAAATTTTGAACTGTAATTCAATATATCCTACAGGCTATAAGCCTGTGGCTATACAAACGAAGCCCGCCTTCGCGCGCTATGATATTCTAGCCCGCGTAGGCGGGCTTTGTTCGTATAGCGACACCCTGGTGTTGACCATATTCTCCATTCCCCAATCTATCTGGGTAGTGATGCATCACTACCAAATATTTCAGCGTTGTGAATTTGTCATAATCTGCTTGCCAATTAGCCTTAAAAATGCCGTGCCAAAATGTTGAATTTCTATAAAATTAGCCTGTTCTGGCGCTGTTTTGTAAATTCTAAATGTCTTCATAATACCCAAAGTAGCAGCACTTTCTAAAGGACTAACGAAGCTTGTATCTTGGTCAAGAAAATGCGCTTGCTTTGCCCAATAAGCCATTTGATTAGCATTCAAAAAATAACAGCCGGAGTGGGGATTTAAAGCTCGTTTAAACGTGATTGGTATCCCCATTATTTTCCCTTGGAGTTCCGGCTTTTCTTGTATATTTTGAAAGGGTGCGGTTACTCGTGGAAGCAAATCGCCATCAACATAGGCTTTATCGGTAAGATTATCAATGGAAACTTCGTAGCGGTTGGGTTGCAGTAGACTTAAATCACCAGCTTGTTGAGTAAACCAATTTAATTTTACAAAAAACAAAGGGTCATGAATGATTAAATCATCTTCCAAAAAACAGTAATAATCATACTTGCCTAAATTGTCTTTTAGCAACGCTTGACATTGAAAACCTAACAAGATTGGTTCGACTTCAGTTGGATAATGTTGATAAAAATGGGATGGTAAAGGTAGTTGAGCGACAAGATGACAATCTTGAGTAGTACAAATCATAATATCGAGTTTACTAGCTTGAGATTGGTTTGCGGCAAAAGCTAATCTTTGACCGATATTAATAATACTTTGAGACTTGCCAAATAGCTGATGTAAGTTACTAATGCTTTGAGTTAAAGCGTGTATGCGGGGTCGGTGGTCTTTCCTTTGGGAAGCGTGTTTTCCTTGGCTATCGGGTCGAAAAAAATGAGCGATGGTAAAAAGTATCCGCATTTTCTTACCTTACAAGATTTTGAGCTAGGTAAATTCTGTTAGGCTGCACATTATGCCCTGCGCCGAGCGCACGCTACGCGTGGAAGCCTGGGGCTACACAAACAAAGCCTACCGACCTAGGCTAAATTATATGCTTCTTCATATAAAAACAGTATTAGGACTTACGCATTCGTTACGAGAAAGCAAAACTTTGAGATTGCTTCCTTACGTAATAATGAGGAAAATACGTAGTCCCTGCTTTAAGACTGGTGGTAAGAACTATCCTAAGAGAAAGCTCTGCTAACAGCAATCAAATCGGATTCCTATATAATTAAATTGCCGATTTGTTTTCACAAAACAGCAATCTCTCTAATACCATTTTACGTTAAAAGTGATACATATGAATCTTGTAGAGACGCGAAATTTCGCGTCTCTACAGGTCTGTATTTGTATCAAGGTTTTTGTGAAACGGTATAAGGGGTTTGGAGGGGTCAGAACCCCGACTTTTTCAAAATGTTGAGGATATCTTAGCCTATCGAAATTAATGTGGTCATCCAGTTTTTGACGAAGTTAGAAGATAAAGTCGCTAACATCAACATTGGTAGCAGTGAAGTTTGCCAGGGTAATGGTATTTGTACCGAAAATCGAACCGGAAATCACCGTGTTTGCAGCATTTTGAGTAACTGTCAAAGCTCCGAAGCTGGTTGCGAATGCTGTGAGGTCAATTTTGTCTGCACCATTAGCGAAAGTGTTAATGCGATCGCTACCAAAGCCGGATGCAAAAATAAAGGTGTTGTTACCAGCATTACCATTCATGATATCGTTACCAGCACCACCAATTAAGATGTCATTTCCACCTCCCCCATTCATGATATCGTTACCACCTCCCCCATTCATGATATCGTTACCAGCACCACCAATCAGGGTGTCAGCACCAGCACCACCATCGAGATAATCATTTCCAGCATCACCATTGATATCATCATTGCCAGCATTACCAAAGATGTTATCCTTGCTACCTGTACCGTTGAGGGTGTTATTTTCAGCATTTCCAACGATTAGACCGATCGCATCAACGGCGATCGCATATTTCCTGGGGTGAGAAAAAGTCTGCTAACAAGCCATTTACCCCATCTTGAATGACTTCCATCACAGGAGCGGTTCTCGAACCCACCACCAAACAACCTGTACAAAGGGATTCGAGTAAGGACCAAGATAAAACAAAGGGACGGGTTAAATAAACATGGGCTGAGGAAGCTTGGAGAACTCGCAGATATTCTTCGTAAGGTAGCCAACCTGTAAAATGGATTCGATTTTGATCGATGGGGAATTTATCCAGCATCACATCTTTATAGGTTTTACCATCAGCCAGTTTTTTGCCGTAAGCTACCCGGTTTTCCCCCACAACTACCACATGACAATTTGGTCGTCGCTGCTGGAGTAAAGACACTGCTTCTATAAACTGCGGAAAGCCCCGATAAGGCTCCATTCCTCTAGTAGCATAAGTAACTATTTCGTCTACATGAGAAAGGTCGATGTTTTTGCTTGATAGGACTAACTTTGCTCCTGGTTTGGGACGGAAAAACTCAGTATCAATGCCGTCATGCAGAACATTAATTTTACGTTGATATTCAGAAGGGAACTGCTGACGCTGCCAATAAGTTGGAGAAAGACCGCGATCGCAACTATATAAATCTTGCAAAATTGGGGCATTTTTGATGCGAATCCGAGCTTCATCGTCATAACTCAGGGGATCATTGGGGTCAAAATCAGCATCGGAACCATGAGCGTGATAAAACCACTCGAAATAACATAAAAATTGAGCTTCAGGGAAAATATCTTTAATAAATAACGTTGGTCCCCAACCCGAATGACCATAAACTACATCAGGTACAAATCCCTTAGCCTTTAGCTGTTCTGCCATGCGAAAAACAGCCTGACCCTGAAGAACAGCATTTTCCAAAGGTCTAACATAGTGATGGGTTTCCGGTCGAGCTTCCCGTTTGGGCTTATAAAAAATCTTGTTAACACCAGGTAAACTTCCTTCATGACTTTTAGTACCAAAAAAAACCTGGTTACTACTGTCCTTAGCTAAAGCTGCGGCTACATGACGAAATTGAGCCGGAAAATTAGGATTTGACACTCTTACTGCTTGAAGCAGTGGGATTCTTGTTTCAACCAGTCAACTTACTTAGAGGAGTTTCCCCACCTAAGCAGAGGTTGTTCTGTCCACAAGCTTGAGATTCCGTATGCCCTAC
>JAESGY010000367.1_pt1 | contig 22406 bp, 25 predicted proteins | sample 9269841 | NCBI WGS metagenome assembly JAESGY01 (sample SAMN17022865, study PRJNA683097) | algae metagenome | isolation source: Spirirestis rafaelensis WJT71-NPBG6 and co-occurring heterotrophs from... | place: USA: Pinto Wells, Joshua Tree National Park, Colorado Desert, CA | collected 2006-08-15
TAGACGTTTCTTGAGTTCCTCTTCGCTCTCTGCGATTTCAATCTTGAACGGACGGCTCATGGGCATCTAAAATTATTGAGTTTGTACTTGCCTATTATATGCAGCTTCATATTAAATTGGTATAAGTCAATATCTGATGCTGGTTGGTCAACTTTTCGTCAATGGTTAGAGTATTTTGGACACAAATATGGGAAGGTAACAGTTGCTGTGCCTCCCCACAACACAAGCCAAAATTGTTCTAAGTGTGGCACTAAAGCTAAAAAGTCTCTATCTACGAGGACTCATGTTTGTCCTCATTGCAACTATGTAGAAGATAGGGACGTGAACGCCAGTATCAACATCCTTAAATTAGGACTAACTACGGTGGGGCACACCGGAAGCTACGCTTGGGGAGATTTGCCCTCTTGGAGAGTTGGCGCAAGCCTGCCCTCTTACGGCGAGTCAGGGAACCAAGAATCCCCCCTTTTATAAAGGGGGGAGTGTCAACTCTTGCGGTAAAATCAGACTTGTTATAAATTGTAGTTAGTTCCCTAACTATAAGGTGGCTAATTAGTAGCTGCCTTAGTAAGTTGACCAAATTTATAACAAAAGCAAATATGAAGAAGCTGAGTGTCAAGCAAAAAAACTGGTTGCTATTGTTCCACATAGCCTTTGGAGCAATTTGGTTTGGAACTGCTCTACGTATTGTTATCATTGCCTGGAGTAACCGCAACACTCCGAATGGCGATGAATTGTATGCAATAAATTCGATTCTCAAACGATTAGATGACTTTGTGATTATTCCCTCTGCTAACTTATCGCTCTTTACAGGTGGACTGCTCTGCTGGCTGACGATTTGGGGATTTTTTAAACATTACTGGGTGATTGTTAAGTGGGTAGCAACGGTAACACTGATTGTCACAGGTACTATCTGGTTGGGTCCGTGGGTAAATGCTGTAACTGCGATTTCTGAAAGCGACAGGTTACAAGCGCTACAAAATCCCCTGTATGTGTTTGACCAAAAGGGAGTGATTATAGGTGGGATTATTCAGACTTTTTTTGTTTTAGCAATCATTGCTATTTCAGTTCTCAAGCCTTGGGGTAGGCGCAATTTGAAGAAAGAGGAGGGGAAAGAAAGCGATAAATCGCTTACTACGACGAGCTAAAGTTTTATCTGAACGCCACATGTTTATCTTGCATCACGAGCCAAATGGAGAGTAGTGCAGTGGCAACGCCAGCAATAATAAAACAGGGAACATAACCTGAATTATCGACTATTCTACCAAACACTGCTGCACCGATTCCCTGTTCCATAAATAGGCTGAACACGAACAGCGAAACTGCTGTCCCTCGTGCTTCGGGGGATAGTTCTGTGGCTTTCGTCTGCAAGGTGCTATGCATCATATAAAAGCCCAATCCCATGAGGATGCTTAAAAGGATAAACAGCATCCAGTTATGAAAAGCTGCTATGGACAAGTAGCCAGCACACAGCAACCACCCTCCAACTGCAATCAAATTTCTTTCGCCAAGCTTGCGTATTAGCCATTTGACTGTACCACTATAAATTAGACCACCTAGCCCGAAGCCACAGAGCATAAACCCGATTGCTAAATAAGGTAAGTTATATCTGTCTCTCAGGAATGCACCAATGTAAGCGAATGCACCATAGACGAAAAAGCCTTCAATAAAGACTCCTATGATGATAGTGCGAGCGATCGCTTGAGTCATCAGTTGATAATAAGGTTTGAACGTTGCCAAACCCAACGGACTTGAAGTTCGATGCTGTTCTTTGGGTAAGCGGTGACTTCGACGCCACATCAAAGCAGCGATCGCTAAAGACACTACCCCAAATACCAAAAAAATGTCACGCCAGCTAAGATACTCCCCAAAGATACCCCCCAAACTGCCGCCGAGAACTTGACCTAATATAACTGCACTCAGATATCGTCCGATTGCTGTTTGCCGTTCTTCGTAGGCAAAGTTATCGCCAATATAAGCTAGCGATACTGGAATAATCCCGGCTGCAACCATACCCGTGAGAAACCGCAGCAATGCGAGTATGGCGATGTTTGGCACAAAGGCACAAGCAGCTGTCCCCACAGCAAATGCTGCCATTGCCCCCGTTATTACCTTGAGTTTACCAATGCGATCGCTCAAGGGACCGTAAACTAACTGAAACAGTCCGTAAGGAATTGTATAGGCGCTGACAATCACCGCTGCACTGCCAACACCTACTTTAAAATCATCGGCGATGACACGTAGCAGCGGGTCAATCACCCGCACGTCGGCAATTACTATGAAGCCCGCAGCGCCTAATAGCCCTAATGAGACGGGTGTTTTATTTGTCATCTGTATGGCACTTATGGCTGAACTGTGTTCGCCGATTGGTTAAATAACAACTCGCGCGATTTCTCAATATCAAGCGCCTGATTTTTAAATTTTTCTGCCTTTTGATAGGCGCGAATTGTTGCCGGACGTGCCTTAATTGCTTCAAACCAGCGCTTCAGGTTGGGAAAATCCTCTAATTTTTGATTTTGGCGTTCATATCCGGTAATCCAGGGATAAGCGGCAATATCTGCGATAGAATAATTGCCAGCAATAAATTCTCTATCTGCTAATCGCTTATTTAGCACTCCATATAAACGCCCTGTTTCATTTACATAGCGATTGATAGCATAGTCAATCTTTTCGGGTGCGTATTGAAGGAAGTGGTGATTTTGTCCTGCCATTGGTCCCAAACCCCCCATTTGCCAGAATAACCATTGCAGGGTTTCAACGCGATCGCGCAAATCTGCGGAAATCAACTTGCCGGTTTTTTCTGCCAAATATAGTAAGATTGCCCCAGATTCAAAGACGGAAATCGGTTCACCGCCAATTGCAGGTTCGCGATCGATTATTGCTGGGATGCGATTATTAGGGGAAATCTTGAGAAAATCAGGTTTAAATTGATCGCCAGTTCCTATATTTACTGGAATGATATTATAAGGCAGTCCGGCTTCTTCAAGGAACATTGTGATTTTATGACCGTTGGGAGTTGTCCAGTAGTAAAGGTCAATCATTTATAATTCCTCCTGATTTGCTGATGATTTTGTCGGTTATATCAAGTTTGGTCAGATTCCCGACTTCTTCAAAAAGTCAGGAATCTTGCAGCCCATCAATACACTCATAAAAGTGTATTTACTGAGTTAATTTGACTAAAACTTTATTGGTGCTAACCTTGGTAGGGATTGCCTAATGTGTCTACAAAGACGTTATAAGAGAATGGCAAACGACCGGGATCGAGACGTGGTTCTGCTGCGTAGCCAACAGGGACAAGGATGGCGATCGCTAAATCTGGATCATTCGCTGCACCGATAACTTCTTTTACTTTGTCTTCAATCCAGCCATTCATAAAACAGGTGGATAAACCCAGACTTTCGGCTGCTAATACTAAATGTGTCGCGGCAATTATCGCATCTTTGATAGCGTATTCCCGTCGCTTGTCTCCAAGTCCGCCATGAAACTGAGGAATGGCTGTTTTAAAATAGTTAACTGTGCCTTCATTCCAAGCACCAATTTGTAATGCCTGCTCAAAAACGGGGGTTAAGTCTTTTTCCCCTGCGTAGGGATCGGCAGCAAAAACAAAGGTAACAGGTGCTTGAATGATTTGTTGTTGATTCCAAGACGCTGCACATAAAGCTGCTTTTTGCGCTTCGTCTTGCACAAGTACAATTCGCCAATCTTGAATATTATAGCTGCTGGGTGCGGCTACGGTTAATTCAACCAATTGCTTAAGTAGTTCTGGAGATATGGGATCTGATTTGAAACTTTTGATCGAACGACGTTGAGCGATCGCGCTTGGCACATCTAGAGATTGAACTTGCGTGATTGGATTCATATATTTATGGGATAATGATCCGGTGAAGTCGGCACAAAGCAAGAAATTAGCTTCTTTCCAAAGCTTCGTTTGCTGATTGGTTCAGCTTTTTACAGCCAACTAGCATATTGTATGGGCAATGTGGCAGTATTTTTCTCGTCAAGTTCTTGTGCAGCGCGATAGGGCCAATAAGGGTCGCGTAGCATTTCCCGTCCTAATAATACAATATCTGCACGATTATTGCGGATAATTTCATCGGCTTGCATGGCGTTGGTGATGGCACCCACGGCAGCGGTGGCGATGTCCGCATGGTTACGAATCTTTTCTGAAAAGGGAATTTGCCAACCAGAGCCAAAGGGAATGTTTTTGGTATCGGGAGTATTGAAGCCTGAACTACAATCAATCAAATCGACACCTTCAGCTTTCAGCTTTTTCGACAATTCCACCGAATCATCAATTGTCCAACCGCCTTCTACCCAATCAGAACATGATAATCTAGCAGTTAAGGGCAGGCGATCGGGCCAAACTTCTCTTACAGCGCGTGTTGTTTCTAGCAAAAAGCGAATTCTATTTTCAAAACTACCGCCATATTCATCTGTACGTTTGTTAGATAGCGGTGAATAAAAGCTGTGTGCTAAATAACCGTGGGCAAAATGTAATTCTAACCATTCATATCCAGCTTCAAGCGATCGCACTGTCGCAGATCGAAAATTATCTTGTATTTGCTGAATATCTTGGTGTGTCATTTCATTGGGAACTCGCCATACTTTCTCATTATCAAAGGCGATCGCACTCGGTGCTATTGTCTCCCACCCACCTTCTTCATCTTTAAGAGAATTATCGCCTTCCCACGGACGTGCGACACTGGCTTTACGTCCTGCGTGCGCTATCTGAATTCCCGGTACTGCCCCATGTTCTTTGATAAACTTGTTGATGCGCTGTAGCGGTTCAATGTGTTTGTCTGACCAAATTCCCGCATCTCTTGGCGTGATGCGTCCTCGCGGTTCCACAGCGGTAGCCTCAGCAATAATTAATCCTGCACCACCCACTGCACGCGAACCAAGATGAACTAAATGGAAATCGTTAGCCATTCCATCATCGGAACTATATTGACACATCGGCGAAACACCGATGCGGTTACGTAATGTGATGCTTTTGAGTTGATAAGAATCGAATAAGCGTGGCATGATTTTTGTCCCTGTATTGTTTGTGTAGGTAGGATTCAACAATCAATGCTCTAGGTGCAGCAATATGCACCTAGACAATTTTTTCTTATTCACATTACTAGAATAGGTTAACTTGCGATCGCTGGATAGTCTGTGTATCCTTTTTCACCGCCACCATAAAAGGTTGTCGGATCTGGTTGATTCAATGGCGCATTTAAAGCAAAGCGTTGTGGTAAATCGGGATTCGCTATATACAGAGTGCCGAATGCAACTAAATCAGCCGCACCAGATGCCAACACAGCATCACCTTTGTTTTTGTCATAACCGCCATTTACAATCAGTGTACCTTGAAAGCGCTCTTTCAAATGACTGGTTGGCACGACCGTCGCGCCATGTCTAATGTCTGCTTCTATCGCTTCAAAGATATGCAGATATGCTAAACCAAATTTATTCAGCGCTTGGGCTGCATAACCAAAAGTTTCCAGGGGATTGGAATCACGGATATCGTTCATAGTACCGCTGGGGGAAAGGCGTACTCCGACTTTATTAGCACCCCATACACTAATTACCGCCTCTGTAACTTCTACCAGTAGTCGAGCACGATTTTCAATTGAACCGCCATACTTATCTGTGCGCTGATTAGTGCCATCGCGGAGAAACTGGTCAATTAAATAACCATTAGCTGCGTGAACTTCTACTCCATCAAATCCAGCTTCTAAGGCATTTTCCGCGCCTTTGCGGTACTGTTCTACAATCTCTGGAATCTCCCAAGTTTCTAAAGCACGAGGAGTAACAAAAGGTTTCATCCCTTCGTAAGTCATTGCTTGTCCTTTGGGTGCGATCGCACTCGGTGCTAGAGGCAAAGCTCCATCCGGTTGCAAATCAGGGTGAGAAATTCTACCAACATGCCACAGTTGCAAATAAATCCTCCCTTTGTGCTGATGTACTGCATCTGTCACCAACCGCCAACCCGCCACCTGTTCGGCTGAATGAATACCTGGTGTATTCGGATACCCCTGTCCTTGAGGAGAAACCTGAGTTGCTTCAGCAATAATCAGTCCGGCTGAAGCTCGTTGAACGTAATATTCGGCGTTTAGCTGATGTGGAACATTTCCCTTACCTGCTCTTTGTCGCGTTAAGGGAGCCATCACAATTCGGTTAGGTAATTCAAGTTCACCTAACTTGTACGGAGAAAGTAAATCGATACTAGTATTCATAAATTACCTCTTTTTTTTAAATGGGCAATGGGCAATGGATTTTCAGAGGGGAAAAGGGGAAAGGGTAAGGGGTAAAGGGAAAAAAAAATATCATGAATTATTTTTAAATAACTCTTCTTACAAACGTCAACGGGACGGAAACCGACCCCGCTGAGTTTGCGCTTTATTTCCATACCTTTGCCCTTTCCCCCTCCAAGATTGCCCCATGCCCCGATTACAGATACTGTGCTAAAGTTTTAGTCAGGGTTGTTTTTGGTACTGCACCAACAACCGTATCTACTTGCCGACCGCCTTTAAATACCAACAGTGTGGGAATGCTGCGAATTCCATAATGGCTAGCGACAGTGGGATTTTCATCTGTGTTCAGCTTCACCACTTTCACCTGTCCTACGTGTTCCCCAGCAAACTCATCAACTACTGGAGCCACCATCCGACAAGGACCGCACCAAGGTGCCCAGAAGTCCACTAACACGGGAATTTCACTTTCTAGGACTTCTTGCTTAAAGCTCGCTTCTGTTACGTTTGTAACGGATGACATAATAGTCCTCCTGTATTATTCGTTAATTCGATTTTATCGAACAAAATAAATATAGTCAATTTTTTGAGATAATGCAACTATGAGATTTCTTTATCACCCAGACCAAAAAGACATAACTTTATGGGGAGTACTATATGCGTTAGGCGACCCAGTAAGGCTAGAGATTGTGAGGCTGTTGGCAACGATTGGATCGCAACCTTGTGCGGGGTTCGATTTTGCGATCGCCAAATCTACGATGTCCAACCACTTTAAGATTTTGCGGGAATCGGGGGTAGTCTTTACGCGCAAGGAAGGCACTCAGCATATTAACATGCTGCGGCGTCAGGATATAGACGAACTGTTTCCGGGGTTGTTGGATGCAGTCTTGCGATCGGCTCAACCGATGCAAATTTGTCAACAGCGAACGGCTATAAAAAGCGCTTCACTTTAGATAATGGGCATTGGGCATTGGGCAATGGGCAATCTTGGAGGGGGAAGGGGGAGAGGGGGGGAAAGAATTATGTTTTTGTTTCCTTATGCTCCTTGTCCCCTTGTCTCCAAGGAGTCCCCCACTCCCCCACTCTCCCACTCTCCCACTCCCCTTTTCCCCTGTTCAAATCCCAATGCCCCATTACCAAATTAAAAAGGTAACTTTAGCAGATTTATAATATTTAATTCTTTCTTTTCCTGAGGTAAGCCTAATTTGATCGCCTTTGGACTACGAGGATAATTATAAGAATTGAAAATCATATCCCATATAGTGAAAAAACTCGCATAATTTGATGTTGCTTCTTTTATCGATTGAGAATGATGAGAGCGATGATAATTAGGTGTGACAATTAGATAGCTGAGATATTTATCAATTCTTAACGGGATAGCCCAATTACTGTGATGAAAAATTAGTTCACATGCCAATAAAATTTCATATAATAATAAGTTTTGTAGATTAATACCAAATAACCAGATTAAAAATAACTTAGGTACATTAGCTAAAATTGCTTCAATTGGATGAAAGCGATAAGCAGTAGAAGTATTCATTAACACTTCTGTATGATGAACTCGATGAAAACGCCATCCAAGAGATACGGTATGCATTAATCTGTGCCACGCATACATATATCCATCGAGCAATAAAAAAGACAAGACTATTTTTAAAAGAGGTGAATCAATGAAATGAAAAATACCGAGCCATGAAGTTTGTTGCCAAATGTAATTTAATAGTAAAGCTATGGTAAAATTATTTGCCAATACATTTATCAAGCCTAAAACTAAATTAGTATAAACTCTTTTATCGAAACTCTGTTTAAAGGTGAAAAACGGAAACAGATTTTCTAATATACCGAATGAAAGAACACTGGTGACAACAATAAGTGATTGCCAATCCATGTTGATATTCGTCCCTCTATAAATAAGCGATGCCTCCGGCAAGGACTCGGTCCTACGCCGTTGCTTTAAGTGTATATAATTTTTTAGTAATAAATAAGACTAGCTTGGCTATTAATTTTGTATTAAAGCTTACCTTATCTCCTTCTGCCCTCTGAGAAGACTGCCTTGTGCGTTTCTTCAGTGATAATTACAATTGTTGCTTCCCTCTTTGCCCTCCTGTACTTGTTTCCTTATGACCGCACCAGCAGCTTCTGTTTCGATGTGGACTCCCCTACGTCAGCCTGTATTTCGTGCCCTTTGGACAGCCTCAGCGGTGTCAAGTATTGGCACTTGGATGCATGATGTCGGTGCAGCATGGTTGATGACTTCACTTTCACCGTCACCGTTTTTAATTGCGTTGATGCAGGCAGCATCAAGCTTACCGTTTTTTTTGCTGGCATTGCCTGCGGGAGCGCTGGCAGATGTCGTTGACCGACGAAAAATGCTTTTGTGGACTCAGGGTTGGATGCTGATTGTCGCTACTTTGTTGGGATTTCTCACGCTGGCAAACATTACAACTCCGTGGATTCTTTTAGTTCTCACCTTTGCCCTGAGTCTCGGCAGTTCGATGAATATGCCTGTATGGCAAGCCGTCACCCCGGAACTGGTGGAAAGAGAAGAACTTCCTCAAGCTGTCACCCTTAGCGGCATTGTGGTTAACCTTTCGCGCTCGATTGGTCCGGCTTTAGCGGGGATAATTATCGCCCAAGCTGGTACAGGAGCAGTTTTTCTGCTTAATGCGGCTTCCTTTGTCGGGGTAATATTAGTAGTTTATCAATGGCGACGCACCCCGCAAAAAAGCGGATTACCGACAGAACGCTTCATCGGAGCCGTACAAGCAGGTATTCGTTACGTGCGCTACGCCCCAACCTTCCAATCAGTGCTAATTCGCACCTCAGCTTACATTTTATTTGCTAGTGCTTTATTTGCCCTTTTACCACTTTTAGGAAGGCGAGAATTAAAGCTCGATGCCTTAGGATACGGCATTATTCTCGGCTTTTGGGGTATAGGGGGATTAGCAGGAGCATTCATTTTACCGAAGCTACGGGAGCAGTTTTCTATAGATAAATTGGTGGCAGGCTCATCAGTATTGATGGGTATTATGTTGCTGGCGCTAGGGTCAGTGCGTAATTTTTACGTAGTATGTGCGTTGATGCTGCTGGTAGGAATTGCTTCCCTCAGCGCGATGGTTAGTTTTAGCGTGTCGGCGCAAACAGCCGTGCCTACCTGGGTGCGTGCAAGAGCTTTATCGGTGCATTTGCTCGTGTTCCAGGGATGCATGACTTTGGGAAGCCTCTTTTGGGGTGCTGTAGCCCAAAGCACAAGCATTACTGTAGCTTTGACTAGTGCCGGGGTAGGATTGATTGTGGCTGTGGCACTGACTGCACGCTATCGCTTGCGCTGTGCGGAAAAGTTGGATTTGCGGTCATCGCTGCATTGGGATCAACCGACAAACGCTTTTGAACCATGTCCGAATGATGGACCTGTGTTGATTAGTTTAGAGTATCGCATTGACCCAGCTAACGCAGAGGAGTTTACCAAAGCGATCCAAGCACTAAGTCAAATTCGCCGACGTGATGGAGCGATTCGGTGGGGTTTGTATCAAGATTTATCAGACCCAGGTCGCTTTCTAGAAACGCAAATTGTAGAATCTTGGGCAGAACACAAACGGCAATTTGAACGGGTTACTAATAGCGATCGCCTAATTGAAGAACGTGTGCGAGCGTTTCATATTGGCGAAAAACCGCCGAAAGTTTCGCAAATGATTTACTCAAAATATACAGATGGTCAGGGTTTGCGGCAACCGTGCGGATGATATGGCGTAAAAATTTGCGCTTCTTTAACTGTGTGTAATCTTTAGCGATCGCCCATTGTCTGCCCAACAAGCACCATTGGGTGACGCTTGTCACAAAAACGAGTTGTCGATGTTCGAGAGCCTCATACCTAGAACGGAGGATAAGACGGTTTCTTTCACCTATAAGTTATAGAACATAGCAGCATTGTCAAAAATGCATCGAATAAGAGCGGGAATGTCGCAAGAAGACACAAAGCGATTGTTCGACCGTTTTATAAGGATTTTGTTCAGAGTTAGAAACCATGACTATTTCACTTAAACCGCTTTGTATTCGGCAGAACATCCGAAGCGCGACATGTTCGTTGGCTTTCAAGCCAAGTCCCTTGCGGTGCTAGGTGGTATGGCGCCGCGACTGACAGACAAGTTGATGGAGATTTGGGCGTTTTTCTCTCAGCAGTCCGATCGTCCCTCTCGCGATCGCGAAGACAACGCGCTCTATCGCGCTGGTTATGGTATGCACGAGCGGGGAACCCACCAAGGATGGATTCGTTCAGGCAGCCTGTACGTGAAAGCCGAGAAGCATCCACTTTTCACAACCGCGATTATAGCTACTTTTGGCGTAGCAATCTGGTTGTTTGCGATTTCCGCTATCCAAAGCTAGTAGTGCGTCAAGGACTAATTGACGGATAGGTTTTCAGTAGAGACGGCGATTTATCGCGTCTGTCTAACCGTCAAAATGAGTTTGACAGAGTACTAGTACCGCTGCGCGGAAGTCAAAAGTCAAAAGTCAAAAGTCAAAAAGCTTACATTATAAGCTTTTCGTTGATTTGGAACGGTAGCTTTATTTCCGCCGCATTGTACTAGTGAATCTACGTGGGGAAGGGGAGAAACGGGAAATCTCCTCTTTACCCTCATTCCTGGTTGATTAACTTGCAACTGCAACTGGCTTTTTGCGGGTGGGACGCTTGCGGTCTGATTTTTTCTTCAGTCCAACCGCTTGAGCTTGATCGCTATCCGTCCCATATTGCCCCCGCACGACTTCTTTCATGGCTAATACAGTATTGTGAAATTGCCATTCTGCTAATCGCGCAGCATCGGCAGCAGCACGATATAAAGTTAGTTTTTCGGTTTCGGCTTGTTGAGAAGTCAACATAGCCTGATAAGCTTGCTGTAACTTTGTCGCAGAGGCATCAGTACGGGTTGTGTCATAGGTGCTGATGGTTTGCAAACCGTGCAATGAGTCAATATCTTGACTAATTAATTGAGGCGGCAAACGGCGTGTTCTATCTTGGGCAGGCATAATTCCATACGTGGTAAATTATATATTTAATGTACCCATTAAAACAAAAAATATAACAGTAAGGCGAGGAAAAGGGTAATTTAATGTTTGCAGGTTGATACAATCGCATTGTCAGTCGATGCAATCGCATTGTCAGTCGATACAATCGCATTGTCAGTCGATGCAATCGCATTGTCAGTCGATGCAATCGCATTGTCAGTCGATACAATCGCATTGTCACTCGATACAATCGCATTGTCACTCGATACAATCGCATTGTCACCCGATACAATCGCATTGTTACCCGATGCAATCGCATTGTCAGTCGATACAATCGCATTGTCAGTCGATACAATCGCATTTTCACTCGATGCAATATAATGACTAAACCGCAAGATGCTTTTTGGTACAGTGGTTCAGCTTCGCTAGCTAACTTATACTTAAGCTATGCCAAGGTTAGACATCATTCATAACGCTGTAAAAAATGCAATAATAAAGGACGGCTGGACAATTACAGACGATCCCTACGTAATTCAGTATCGAAGAACAATGCTATACGCTGATCTTGGTGCTGAACGTCCTATTGCGGTTGAACAGGATGGGCAAAAGCTTGTTATTGAAGTGAAAAGCTTCGTTGGCGCATCAAAAATACAAGATTTAAAAGAAGCTCTTGGTCAGTACGATATCTACCGCTATCTTTTAGAGGCAACAGCCCCAGACCGTAAACTTTATATTGCTGTTAGTGCAGTTGTTTATAAAAGTTTTTTTAATCAAGATGTGATTCAACTCATTCTTACTAAGCATCAGCTTCCACTCATTATTGTAGACATAGAGAAAGAGGAGATTACGCAATGGATAAATTAACCGAGTATCCCAAGCTAATCAGGCGTATTCTATCTGAGTATGTAGAATTATGCAACCGTCGTCCCAACGGAGACATTGAGACATTTTTGATTTTGGATGAGTCAAAGAAGCACTACATCTGGATGAACCTTGGTTGGCAGAACGGCGATCGCATTACTGGTATAACCGTTTATGTTCGCATTCGTGATGGTAAAATCTGGATTGAGGAAGATTGGACTGAAAATGGCATTGCAACTGATATAGTTCGTGCGGGTGTTCCCAAGGAAGATATTGTGTTAGCATTCCACGAGCCTAAAATGCGGCAGTACACAGATTTTGCAGTAGCCTCATAGCAGGACAGAAGTTTTAAAAGTATGCTGGCGAATAGCCCTCTTTTATTACTCTTGCCAGATGAAATTTGAAACCCTATTTTCATATTAGTCCGCGCAGGCGGACTTTGCTCGTATAGCCGCATCCTTTAGGGTGTCGGGTAGTTAACAATCCCTCTGAGATGCTCTATAAAGTTAATTTTTAATCTTTTAACAACTTACGATGAAAAAGCATTTTCAATGCCTTTAACCAAATTGTTTCTGGTATAAGTCGTTTAAATAAGTGCGTGAAGATTGCTTCTTCACCCACTCGGATGCGGAGTTGATGAGAAGCGCGTTTCTCGGCAATATCTGCAACTCGTCGCGCAACTAAAGGAGCGTTATTTTTAGCTTTTGGGGTGAGTTCGTCTTGCCATAAATGATAGTTTTCTGTCATTTGACGGTAAGTTTCGTTTTGCCCGATTCCCCAAATTAAATTTTTACGAAAGTGGCTTTTAGTTAGCCCTAACTCAATTAAGGTAACATCAACTTTGTGTGGTTCTAGTTCATGATAAAGACTTTCGGCAAAGCCTTCTAAGCTGTATTTACTGGCACAATAAGCAGACATTAAAGGAAAACCGATGTAACCACAAACTGAAGAAATAAAAATCACGTTTCCCTGTGTTTGGCGAAGTAAAGGTAGTAAAGCACGAGTCAGAAAAACTGGAGCATAAAAGTTAACCTCGATTTGCTGACGAATTTGTTCTTCACTTAAATCTTCTAAAGCTCCTAATAATCCAAAACCAGCATTATTTACTAGACAATCAAGTTTACCGCTTTGCTCGATTGTTTTGACTACAGCATCTCGTTGGCTTTTGTTAGTTACTTCTAATTCCAGAAGTGTCAGTTCTGGATACTTATCTAAAAGTTCGGTAAGAAGATATCTGCGTTGTTCTGAGTTCCGCATTGTGCAAAAAACGTGCCACCCTCGCTTGAGAAATTCTTCTACCATTCCTAGTCCTAATCCAGAGGAGCAACCTGTTATTAATACGGATTTCATTTGTTGTTAAATGTAAATAACTGATTTGACTATCGCAATTGTAAACAGAATAGGGAATTACTACACCCGAATAAGTCGGTGTAGTGAGCCACAACAGCCATAAGTCAAAATCAAAGATTTTTCAACCGATTCTGGAAGAGTGTTCGCAAGCACAATATTTCTTAACTACAATTCCTAACTTAAGAGTGAGCTTTCACTTCTTTTGCGTAGCTAATATTAAACCAGCCATAGGGCAGAGAATCTACTGCCTTTAGCCCCCAACTCATTTCTGGGGGTTTTTATTATATATATGTAGATAATTGGGTGCGAGCAAAACTTGAGATGTGGATGTTGCCCTATTGTATATGGATAGGTAACGCGGTAGGGCAAAAAGTGGTGTTGCCTAACACAGTACTTCTTAAACTAGGCTTCATGCTTGAGGAAGAAGCGGGAGCAACTGCGGTATAACTAACATTGAATCTGTGGAATCTAAGATGTCTACCTCATCTCTATTTTTATTGGCTCCCTAAACAAAATTGGGAGCTTTTTTTCATTAAAAAAGTCATAATTCAGAAATCATTCGTCAGAATAACTCCACCTCCTAAAGGAATATTTTCTTCTGGGAAACTTTACAAATGACTTGTCACAAGCATTTAAACAAAAACTACCATAAGTTGGAATATTGAAAATGTTGAATAAGCTTGTATATTTCAACACAAGATTGAGTAAAGTTGAATCCTTTCTTTTGATAGAGTTTAACAGATGTAATCTGAGTTTAATAGAAAGTATTATGTCTCGCAGTCAAGCGGCTGAGTAGAATTTTTATCTATTAACGAGCATCTTATATCGATTGAAAGTTTCCACTGTTTTTTTGGAGTAATGAATAATATGGAAAACATAAATACGGCGAAAATGACAGAGCGCTATTGTGCTTTAATCGTCGGAATTCTCTATTTAGTTGTAGGTTTGGCTGGATTTGTACCTAGTTTGGTTTCATTACCTGGTGCGGATATGTCTTATGTGCCGGCTAATGCAACACACACTGCTTATGGTGCGGGATTTGGCTATATATTTGGGCTGTTTCCCACCAATTTCTTGCATAACCTTGTACGCTGTGCTGTTGGAGTGTGGGGAATTGCCTCATATAACAGCTATAGCAGCTCACGCCTATTTAATCGTGCGTTTGCAGTTTCTTATGCCTTGATTGCCATCATGGGATTGCTACCTATTACTAACACGACGTTTGGCTTAATGCCGATCTTCGGTAACAATGTTTGGTTGAACGCTTTAGCCGCGACAGCCACTGCCTACTATGGCGTTGTTATACCAGCCAAAGTGATGGGTACTAATGTATCGGACAATTTATAAAAAAGGCTGACACGTATAATGTAGAGACTAGCAATTGCTACTCTCTACAAAAATAATTGGTATTGCTGAGTGAAAGTATGAATTAGCCTTACGCAGAGACGCAGAGAATAAGAGTTTGAGATATTGAATTTTTCAATTTCATACTTATATTTAGCAACGCCAAATAATTAAACAAAAACCATCCCGCAATTATGCAACACCTAGCTAACTGTTGCGCGTGATGATTCGGTATCAATGGGTTTGAGCAGGTAAATTCGCAACAGATGCCAACCAATTGAGAGTAACAGGGGTAATTTTTGCACTAACTTGACAATTTTTGGGCGATCGCTTGCGTTAATCTCTGCCAGTTTCAGATTATTCTCGGAACACTTTTCTAACCGACGGAAAAATTCTGGGTGATTTGTGTCCAATATCAAGGGAAACGCTCTAGCAGCGGTGTTGTTTGTCTCTTCAATGACTTTGGTATTATATTCGCGGGCATTTATGCCGATAGATTCATAAAATGTTGCCCGTTCAAATACTGTCAAGGTGTGGGTAGCAAAGACTGTCAGCAAAAAGAAACGTACCCACAACCGCGATTTCCAATTATTCCATAATTGGGGTTGCGATCGCAGCAGCGCTTTGAAAAAATCTCCATGTCGATTTTCATCTTGACACCAACTTTCAAAGTAGCGAAATAACGGATATATTTGGTGTTCTGGATGTGCTTCCATATGGCGATAAACCAAGATGTAGCGCCAATAACCTATTTTTTCAGATAGGTAAACTGTATAAATAACCCACTCTGGTGGAAAGAAGGTATAAGTACGGTTTTTGGTGAGGTAACTTAAGTCTAAGGAAAGATTAAAATCCGCCATTGACTTATTCAAAAATCCCGCATGGCGTGCTTCATCCCGCGACATTAATAGAAACGCTTCTGCTAAAATAGGATTTCGCTCTTTAAGTCGGCGTGATAGTTCTTTAAACAGCAAAAAACCGGAAAATTCTGATGTGCAAGAGCGCTCCAAAAAGTCAATAAAAGAACGTCGTGTTTCGCCATCAATGCTATCCCAACACTGTTGAAATTCGCTTCCACGTACAAAATGATGCCGATTATAATCGGCTCTTAGCTCCTCTAAAACTGCCAATAATTCAGGCTCATGCGCCGAAATATCCATTTGCGCGATCGCCTCAAAGTCAGTGGTGTAAAACCGAGGTGTTAATAATGTTTCCTGAACTGGTGCTTTAATACCAGGTTTCAGTAACTCAGGCTCTGGGGTGTGAAGATTAGCCATGAGAATTCTGCTTTTAATGTAATGCTTCTAAAGCTATATAAACATAAAAAATTTTATAGGTCTATCACTTGAAAAATAACTTTTAAATCGACAATTAGCTGGAAGTATCGGGTTTTTACACAAATTATTTTTAGCATTTGTAAAACAAAATACTATAACGAAAAAAAGGTAAAAATGCTTATCTTGTTAAAAATTCTGCTTGCGGTCACTTAGGATGTATCATTAACCAAAATCATCCAAATTTTTTAATTATTTTCTAGTTAGACAAAGATTAATAATTAAATAAATGAGGAAAAAATAAATATTGCTGGCATCTGCATCTACACTAGTGTATGCAGACTAAAGTCATGCATATCATTTGTCAATTTACAATAACAATTCTCTAGATCTGACATTCTGAGTATTGTTACAAACTAGGTTTCTTTGCGTAAGTCCTTGGAAGAAGTTGTTAATTGTTAGTAGTTCATCAAAACTGATATCCTGTAGCACTCTCAACAACATGTTCGCACCCGCTTTGGACTTAAGTCCAAGGCTAATAGCATAAGTCCATTTTAATGGACTGGGATTTTTCTTTAGTCTTCTTCAAAAGACTTTCGCTATTAGCGATAGGTTTATAACCTATGGTGGGTGTGGGTTCTAATTGAGAATGCAGCAAAATGTCAGTTACAAATAACCACTATCCTCTTCGTCCACTATTGAAACCTTGTATTTGAACATTCACAGAAGTAATAATGAGTAGCAACCTAGCTGTTAAGCTTCGCGCTGGAACCCAACAAGCTCACACAATGGCAGAAAATGTGGGATTGATGAAATGTGTTCTCAAAGGAATTGTTGATAGAGATATTTTTGCCACGTTTTTAGGCAATTTATATTATGTATATAGCGAACTGGAAGCAGCAATACAGAGTAATTTAAAACATCCCTTCATTGGTGCGCTTTACTTCCCAGAATTGAATCGCAAAGCTTTTCTAGAACGAGATATGGTATTTTATTACGGAAATAATTGGCGTTCTTTAGTTACTCCTTCTCCCGTAACTCAGACTTACATTAACCGGATTCGTGAACTTTCAGCTACTGAACCACCTTTGTTATTAGGTCATGCTTATACACGCTACATGGGTGACCTTTCTGGTGGTCAGATGTTCCAAAAAGTTGTTCAATTAGCTTTACAACTTTCGGCTTATGAAGGTACTTCTTTCTACAACTTTGAGCAAATTCCTGACAAAAACGCTTTTAAAAATAAGTATCGTCAGGCTTTGAATGAATTACCTGTTGATGATGCTACTGTAAATCGAATTGTCGCTGAAGCTAATCATGGATTTAAGTTGAATATGCAGATTGCTCAAGAGTTAGAAGAAAGTTTAATTAAAGCGGTAGGCAAAGACACTTTTAATAAGCTGACTAACTCTGATAATCCAGGTAGCACATAAATAGCTTAATCGCTAATTTTCAAGACTCAATCACTCATACATTTATTGGAAGCAAGTCAATGGTTTTTATACTTCCTGGTGTGAAATTCGATTCGGATCTGATTCAAAAGTACGATACTGCTACACCGAGATACACTAGCTATCCACCCGCAACTGAGTTAACAGAAGCATTTAGCGAAAGTGATTTTAAAGAAGCGATCGCTAACTCAAATCAAAGAAAATCACCGCTTTCTTTGTATTTTCATATACCGTTTTGTCAAAGTGCGTGTTACTTTTGTGGCTGTAATACGGTGATTTCCAACAATAAGAACATTGCTAAACCTTATTTGCAGTCTTTAGCTCAAGATATTAGAAATACAGCAGCTTTAATTGATTCAGATAGAAAAGTGCTGCAAATCCACTGGGGTGGTGGTACTCCTAACTATTTGAATCCCGAACAAATAGAATTTATATGGAAAAATATTAGGGAACATTTCACCATTGATTCACAAGCGGAAATCTCAATTGAGATTAATCCTCGCTATGTTGATAAAAATTACATTTTCTTTCTTAGAGAAATTGGCTTTAACCGAATTAGTTTTGGTATCCAAGATTTTAATCGGCAAGTTCAAGTAGCTGTAAATCGCGTTCAACCTGAAGAAATGCTTTTTGATGTGATGAGTTGGATTAAAAAAGCTAACTTCAAAAGTGTGAATGTAGATTTAATTTATGGTTTACCTTATCAAACTCGCGAAACTTTCAAAGAAACGATTCAAAAGACGATCGCATTAGACCCTAACCGAATTGTAGTCTTTAATTTTGCTTATGTGCCGTGGGTGAAGCCTGTACAAAAAAATATTCCTGAAGATAAATTACCACCTGCACAAGAAAAGTTAGAAATTCTCAAGATGACGATTGAGGAATTGACAGCGAACAAGTATTTATTTATTGGGATGGATCATTTTGCTAAAGCTGATGATGAATTAGCGATCGCTCAACAAAATCGCACCCTCAAACGCAATTTTCAAGGCTACACCACCTTAGCAGAAACAGAACTCTTTGGTTTTGGTGCCACATCCATCAGTATGCTAGAAGATGCTTATGCCCAAAACCGCAAGCAATTACAAGATTATTATCGCGGAATTGAAGCAGGTGTTTTACCAATTAGTAAAGGTATCAAACTCAGCCAAGATGACATTATTAGACGAGATGTAATTATGTCTATTATGTGTCACCACGAACTGCATAAGCCAGACATTGAAAAGAAGTATGATATCAACTTTGATGAATACTTCAGCTTAGAAATAAAGGCGTTACAGCCATTACAAGCCGATGGATTAGTTGAGTTATCAACGACCTATATCAGGATTACAGAAATCGGCAAACTGCTGTTAAGAAATGTTGCCGTTATCTTTGATGCCCATACCAGAAATCAACAGAGAAAATTTTCTCGTGCCATTTAATTACAGGCTGGATAATGCATAAACACTACAGGAACTCCCAGCAGCTTTTTGCCTAATTGCGACAATCGAAACTTACCCTTAAGCGATCGCGGTAAGTCTGGAAAGGAAATTGCGACAAAGCCAAAGCGTGTATAAAATTCTGCCAACCGCTGACCCAAACATTCTAAATAAAGCGGTTGAGTTGCTTCTTCAATCAAATGCTGCGTGATTAAAGTCCCTAAACCGCGATTTCTCCAAGCTGGTGTAACTACCAAACTACCAAGTTCTTGTGTATCAGAAAACTTGCGTAGCTGTCCGCAAGCTACTATCTTTTCTTCGCATTCAATTACCCAAAATTGTGAAAAGCGTATTTGGGTGGGGTCAAGTTTTGCCGAAAGCACCAACCATCTAATTGACCAAATATCCTCAGATGTCCCCTTACGCAGTATACATCCATTTGGCAGTGAAAAATCGCTCTGTTTCATATAACCTCGCAAAAATTAGAGATTTTTTGAGCGCCAAGCTAATATAATTTTTTCATTGTCTTGTCACTTTGCTGTCATATTTGCTTTTAATAATAAAGATAGAACCGATTATTAACAAAGAATTCACTTTTTATGTAGTCAAAAGCCAGAATTCAAAAGTTGAAAACGCCGCTTCTGAATGGCAATCTACCCAATCGACAGCGGTTAACAACCCTAAGAGAACGCATTCTGACTCCTGAATTCTGTTTTGAATATTAAATTTATTAAAATGCTTCAACGTAAATTATCCCCGATGCTTTGCGTTATGGGGGCAGCGATCGCACTTTTGGCAACCGGATGTGAGGAAGCAGCGCAATATTTGCCACCTTTACCGAGAATTGAGATACCCTCAGATGAAGTGCGATCGCCTCAACAAAACGTCCAATCTGCTAATAACGCCAAAATTGAAGCCGCAATTCGCCAAGGCATCAATCAAGTGCGTCAGGAAAACAAGCTGAAACCGATGCAAAATAACGAAAAATTAGCACAGGTTGCGCGTAATTACAGCCGACAGATGGCGGAACAAAACTTCTTCAGCCACACCGGAGCTGATGGCAGTACGCTGGAAAAGCGAGTACGTGCCGGGGGAATTTATTATTGGGTAGTCGGCGAAAACCTGTTTAAAAGTAAGAATATTTCGCAACCAGTATCACCAGCGATTGACGGTTGGATGAAAAGTCCAGGACATCGAGAGAATATTTTGCGTCCGTATTTCAGCGAAACGGGTGTAGGAGTGTGGAAAGTTGGCAACAGCTACTATATTACACAGTTGTTTTTGCGGCGTTGAAGAACGAACAAAAACGCACCCCCGCGTCCCCCCGCACCCCCACCCCCACCCGCAGGCTAGAAGCCTGGGGCTACACGAACAAAGCCCACCTGCGTGGGCTATATGAGTTTTTAAGCCTGCGAAGGCAGGCTTGGTTCGTATAGCGATACCCTTACAGGGTATTGCTGCTTTCTCACCCCTAGATAGGTGTGGCGATCGCACGTCCAAGCCTAAACTACTAACTGTAATCCCAACTTTACAGGAAGCCTTGTGAAAGCAAGATGGATCATCACCGCAGTTTCGGCAGCACTGTTTTTTGGCGGGAGTCTGCTAACATCACTACGCGACCCCTGGTTTCAAAACTTGCAACGTCCCGCGTGGTTAACTTTTGAATTTCTAATCCCGTTTATCTGGATCTTTATTTGGGTCTGCATCACAATCTCAGCAATTATCGTCTGGGAGAAGTCTAAAAATCGCCCTTGGTTATTAATGGGTATGTATGCAGCGATCGCTCTTTTAACTTCAGCATACAGTCCCATTGTCGTAGAACTTAAAAGCCTCAGAGGGGGAATGATTGCTGGTGGATTAGCAACGCTCCTCGTCTACATTTTGGCGTTTATAGTCAAGCCGATTTCTCAAAAAGCCTCTTGGCTGTTCTTACCTTACGCTCTTTGGGGTCCGATTGGTACTTATCTTACTTGGATATTAATTCAACTTAATCTTGGCGCAGCAAACTAACAAAAATTCTATGACTAATACAGTAATTATTACAGGTGCATCTCAAGGCATTGGTAAAGCCACAGCACTTGAATTCGCCCGTCAAGGATGTAATATTGTACTTGCAGCGCGTCAACCTGAGCGTTTAGAAGCTGCTGCAATCGAAGTACGCGAACTTGGTCGAGAAGCGCTTGCTATTCCCACAGATGTGAGAGATCCGCAGCAAGTAAACAACCTGGTCGAAAAGGCACTAGAGCATTTTGGTCATGTGGATGTCGTAATTAATAATGCTGGTATTTTTGCTTTAGGACCAGTAGAAGAATTTCAACTCAGCGATTGGCAACAGATAATAAATACGAATCTTTTGGGTTATATCCATGTGATTCATGCTATTTTGCCTCATTTACTTGAACGAGGTAAAGGAACAATCGTCAATGTGAGTTCTATTGCTGGTTTAGATGCGATTCCTTACCAAATTCCTTATAATACCAGCAAGCACGCGATCGCAGGGCTAACTAAATCGCTACACGCAGAATTATCGCCTAAAGGAATTCAAGTTACTGGAATTTATCCGAGTTTTATTCGCACCCAAATCGATGAGCGGACAATCTTTCGCGGTAAGGAAGAAGAAACAACTAAAGCTCGCTATGATTTAGTGAATACAATGCTGCACACTCCCCTGCTGGAAAAGCCTGAAAAGGTAGCAAAAGCAATTTGGAAAGGTGTTAAAAATCAGCGTGCTGATGTAATTGTTGGTCAGGCGAAGTTGTGGACAACAATGTATCATTTATTTCCTGGTTTAATGAAGCCATTATTTAGGGTAGTTTTTGGCATGAAAGAACGTCGCTGATTAAAAGTCATCTAAATAACTTTGACGACGTTGGCTAGAATTAGTGGTGGGATTGGGCAGTTTTTTTGCCCGCAAAACTAAAGGGATGCTGAGTGTTCCCAAAATGATCACAACAGCGGTCATCATCCAAACCATAAATCGATTGGGGCGATAGCTACCATGTTCAATCTGCCAAAAAACTTGGTTATAATGCCAAGCAGCCGAAGCTATGACTACAATACCAAAAATTACTAAGCAGACACCAAGGTTTTCTGAGTTAAAGATGGGATCAACCTCAGGTTGTTGTTGACTTAGGGTAGAATTAAGTTGACGCAGAAATAAACTGAATCGAGCGATCGCAAACCCAAAACCGATTAAAGCGATGGAAGTCCGTAGCCAAGCCAAAAACGTGCGTTCGTTCGCTTGATGCTCCCGTTGACGGTCTACTTTAGAATTTTTTGTCATTAAAACTTTTAAGAGAAAAACCCTGTATTTTCCTTTTTATTGAAAATGACAGGTAAAACTGTCTTATACCAATTTAATATGAAGCTGCATAGAAAAGAGCTTCTAGGATAAAGTTATAAGAGGAAATAGATATCACCTGCTCAGGTGTAAGTTGATTGAATATTTCCTGGATGCGATCGCGTAAATTT
>JAESGY010000368.1_pt1 | contig 22364 bp, 16 predicted proteins | sample 9269841 | NCBI WGS metagenome assembly JAESGY01 (sample SAMN17022865, study PRJNA683097) | algae metagenome | isolation source: Spirirestis rafaelensis WJT71-NPBG6 and co-occurring heterotrophs from... | place: USA: Pinto Wells, Joshua Tree National Park, Colorado Desert, CA | collected 2006-08-15
TTCGCCAAGCTGAAGGAGTTCCGAGCCGTCGCCACTCGCTACGACAAGACCGATACCAGCTACGCCGCTACCATCCATCTCGCGGCCGCGATCATCGCTTCGCGCTGAACGTCAACAGAGCCTAGCCCCAAAGAAATCCTGCGGCTACGTGCCTTGCTGGCGGCGATTGCGGTTGCTGGCTTCTGCGAGGTGACGGAAAAGCCGACCGCCGTCCAGGTGCTCCCCACGGTGGCGGGTGGAGGCGTTGAGACCTGGCCTCGCTTGATGGGGCGTGCCCTGGAGATCATCTTCGGTACCAAGGAGTCAGCAATTCATCGGCTTCGAATCGACCCTGTTCATGACCGCTGGCCGACCGATATCCTCGAAGCCTGGGCAACTTGCATTTGGGCGAGTGAAGCGGCCCTCAATGCGGCGCGGGCCGTACCAGCTCTTTCGAACTTAGTGCCGATCTTGGCGGCACTTGCTGGGCGGGTGGTCCAACTAACTGCCCTTACTGCCGAGGAACGCTCGTCCTCAGAATTTCTGGCTGTGTACGAAGCGATGACCAAGCGTTTCCGGGACCGCTTGGGGCTAAATGAGGTCAACAAGCCGTCCGCAGACTCGACCGGCAGCCGATCAAGAAACTTCACTTTTGTGCCTGGGGAAAAGAAAGCCGAGCATCTACTGGGCGGCGAGCCTTGTAGATTAAATTACCCGACCCCCAAGGTCCGGAGAGAAAAGACCAATCGGAGAGCGAATTCCATGCTCGTTCCGACTGCGCACCCTCAAGGTGTATGCCGAGAACTGCGGGAAATCTGCGGCTCAGCAAGGTGTCCGTACTGGGGAGAATGGTTCTGGAACGACCGACTGGAGCTCCAAACGCGATTCGAACCGTGAGCCTCAGCCTCGCGCTCAAACCCCAGTAATTCCTCGCTCCACCGGCGCGTACCAAACCGCCCAAGTCAACAGGTCCGGAGAGAAAGCGGCGGAGAGAGCCGGTTTCGGGCCAGCATTCCGGCTACGCAGTCAACAGGTCTGCGGCGAGAACCGCGGGAAACCTGCGCCTCAGGGCAAGGCGGCAGCGAGCGGAGAATGGCTTTCGCAGCTGAGCTGGCGGATGGGGTGGGATTCGAACCCACGATACGCTTTTGACGTATACGCACTTTCCAGGCGCGCGCCTTCGACCGCTCGGCCACCCATCCCGCACCGCAGGCATCCCCGTTGGGGTCCTGCGAGGGCGCGGACCATAGTGGCGCGACCCGCCCAGGGCAACCCCACCCAAGCGCAATGATGGAACCTTTTCCGCGGCCTTCTCCCGCCTCCGCTTCCATGGTTCCTGCCGCGCCGCACGAACCCCGGAAGGGACCCGGATCCATGGACCGCCGCGCCATCCTGCGCTGCAGCGCGCTTGCCGCCACCGCCGCAGCCCCGCTCGCTGCCCCCGCCATTGTCCACGCCCAGGCGCCGGCGCTGCGCTGGCGGCTGACCAGCAGCTACCCGACAAGCCTCGACGCCATCCACGGCGCCGCGCATGTCTTCTCGAAGACCGTCGCGGAACTGACCGAGGACCGCTTCCAGATCCGCGTCTTCGGCCCGGGTGAAGTGGTGCCGGCGCTGCAGGCGCTGGATGCCGTCCAGGCCGGCACGGTGGAGGCCTGCCACACCACCGCCTCCGCCTATATCGGCAAGAACCCGGCCTTCGCCTTCGCCACCGGCGTGCCTTTCGGCCTCAACACCCGCCAGCAGAATGCCTGGATGTGTGAGGGCGGTGGGATCGAGCTGCTGAACGGGCTGTTCCGGCAGTACAATTGCTACAGCCTGCCAATGGGCACCACCGGCGCCCAGATGGGCGGCTGGTACCGCAAGGAGATCAAGACGGCCGAGGACCTGAAAGGCCTCAAGATGCGCATCGCCGGCCTCGGCGGCACGGTGCTGCAGCGGCTCGGCGGCGTGCCGCAGCAACTCGCCGGCGGCGACATCTACCCGGCGCTGGAGCGCGGCACGATCGACGCCGTCGAGTGGCTCGGCCCCTATGACGATGAGAGGCTCGGCCTCAACAAGGTCGCGCCCTATTACTACTTCCCGGCCTGGTGGGAGGGCGCGGCGAACACCAGCTTCGTCGCCAATCTCGACCAGTGGAACGCCCTGCCGAAGAGCTACCAGGCCGCCATCCGCGTGGCGGCGGCCGAGGCGACGCACTGGATGGTCGCCCGCTACGACACCCGCAACCCGGATGCGCTGCGCCGCCTCATCGGCTCCGGCACGCAGCTCCGCCCCTTCCCACGGGAAGTGCTGGAGGCCTGCTACCGCGAGACCCAGGCGCTGGAGCAGGAACTCGCCGCGCGCAGCCCGGAATACCGGAAGATCCACGAGAGCTGGTCGAAATCGCGCGACGACATGCGCGCCTGGTTCCGGGTGGCGGAGCTCTCCTTCGACAGCTTCCTCGCGCAGGCATCCCGGCGCTGACGCGCGCGGCCCGGCGGGCTCGTGGCCTCAATCCCGGAAGGCGCGCCGCACCCCGTTGCGGATCGGCGTCCAGAGATAGCTCAGCGGCGTCCGCTTCTCCCCCAGCACGTAGATCTCCACCGGCATGCCGGCAAAGAGCCGCACCTCCGGGAAGCGCGCCAGCACCTCCGGTTCCAGCTCCGCCCGCACCGTGTAGTAGCTGTTGCCGTTCTGCAAAGTCACGATGTCAGGCGAGACATGGATGATCCGCCCCGGCAGCACCGGCAGCTCCCGCATCCGATAGGCCGAGAGGCGCAGATTGGCCCGCTGGCCGACCGCCACCTGCTCGATATCCGAGGGCAGGATATTGCCCTCGACGATCAGCCGGTCCTCGGCCGGCACCAGGTCCATGATCGGCTGGCCGGCCGCGATGCTGCTGCCCGGCGTGAACATCTGGATACTGGTGACCCGGCCGGCCTCCGGCGCCACGACCTCGCGCCGCGCCAGGACGTCCTGCGCCGCCCGCAGCTGCTGCGCCGCGGTGGCGACGGTCGCCTCGGTGGTCTGTAGGTCGGTGGCGATCTCGGCGAGCCGCGTCAGGCGGAGGGTCGCCAGCTGCTTCTCGCCCTGCGTCACCGCCTCGCGGTACTGCGCCGCCTGGGCCGATGCCGCGCCGGCCGTGGCGGCGAAGCTCGCTTCCTGCCGCTGCAGCTCCAGCACGGTGAAGCGGGAGGCATAGCCCTGCACGAGCAGCCGGTTCAGCCCGGCGATCTGCTCGCGCGCCGAGCGCAGCTGCCGCTCCGCCCCCTCCTTCTGGGCAAGGGCGCCCGCCATCTGCTCATGGAACTGGTTGACCTGCCGCTCCTGCACCGCGACCTGGCCATCGTGATTGGCCCAGCGCGCGGCGAACAGCGCCCGCTCGGCCTCGAGGAAGACCCCGATCGCCGGGTCGGCGGCGGCCGCCCTCGCCAGGTCGGCGGGGAAGTCCAGGCTGCGCCGGTCCTCCTGCTCCGCCCGCAGCCGGGCGATGCGGGCGCGGCCGCTCCAGAAGGCGGCCTTGGCCAGGTCGGCTGCGGATTCGGCCTGCGTCACGTCGAGCTGCGCAAGCGGCTGGCCGGCGGCGACCAGGCTGCCCTCCTTCACCTCCAGCCGGCGCAGGATGCCCGGCTCCAGCAGCGTCACGGTCTTGCGCTTGCCCTCGGGGATGAGCTGCCCCTGGCCCAGCACCGCCTGCTCCATGGTGGTCAGCGTCGCCCAGCCGCCGAGCGGCAGCAGGGTGAGGGCCAGCACCAGCAGGGCGCGGCGCGTCAGCCGCGCCACCGGCGGGGTGCGGATGGCCGCCTCCAGCTGCGCCTCCAGCGAAGGGCGGGGAAGGGGGGAGGGAAGCGGGATCGCCCCGGCGCGCCCGCTGGCGGCGCGTTCAATGAGCTGCTGCAAGGCCGGTCTCCTGCATGGCGGCTTCGGGGCGCAGGCGGTGCGCCTCCCAGGCACCGCCGAGGCCGAGGATCAGGCGGGTGTCGGCGACATCCGCCCAGGTCTGGGGCTCATGGGTCACCACCAGCACCACGCCGCCGCGGGCACGGGTCTGCTCCACGGCCGCGCGCATGGCGCCGCGGGCGGCGCCGTCGAGGCCGACCTCCGGCTCGTCCAGCACCAGCAGGGCCGGCTCCCCGAACAGCGCCCGCGCCAGCCCGACCAGGCGGCGCTGCCCGGCCGAAAGGCCGGCGGTCTGCCCCGCGGGGGTCTGGTAGCCGAGCGGCAGGTGGCCGATCATGTCATGCGCGCCGGCGGCCCGCGCCGCGGTGACCACCGCCTCCGGCGCCGCGCCCGGCCCGCGGCCGATATTGGCGAAGACGTCCATCTCCAGCAGCTGCACGTCCTGCGGCAGGTAGCCGATGCGCCCGCCGAATTCCTCCCGGTCGCAGCGGTGGCTGTCCTGGCCATCCAGCAGCACCCGCCCCGCGCCCGGCTCCAGCAGGCCGAGGGTGAGGCGCAAAAGCGTGCTCTTGCCGACGCCGTTCGGGCCCTGGACGGTGCAGACCGTGCCGGGTGGCAGGTGCAGCTGGATGCCGCCGATGATGGGCGCCGGCCGGCCCGGCGGGTGGAAGCGGAGGCCGTCCAGCAGCAGCCCGGCCGGCGCCGCCGGGTCGCGCGGCAGAACCGCCGGCGCCGCCTCTTGCCGCATCACCGCCCGCAGCTGCTGCCAGGCGGCCACGCCGCCCGCCCAGCCCTCCCAGGACTTCATGAGGTGGGAAAAGGGCTGCAGCGCGTTGGAGGTGAGGAAATAGACGATGATCAGCATGCCGGCCGTGGCCGAGCCCTCGAAGAGCAGCAGAGCGACATAGAGGAAGGCGCCCATCTGGATCAGCTCGGCGGCCAGCGCCTCGATGCCGTGCAGCGCCCGGGTGCGGCGGTGCGTCGCCTCCTCCGCCGCCAGCGCCGCGCCGTAGCGGTGCTGCCAGCGCGCGAGGGTGGCAGGCACCAGGCCGAGGCCGCGCACCAGGTCCGGATGCGAGAGCTGGCCGGAGAGCTCGGTCGCCGTCTCCGCCATGGCGCTGGTGCTCGCCTGCAGCGACCCGCGGGTGATGCGGTGCATGAGCACCCCGAGCGCGGCGACCAGCGCCGCCCCGCCGAGCCCGATGAGGCCGAGGCCGGTATCGAGGCCGAACATGATGAGGATGGCGATGAAGGCGCCGGTCAGCTCCAGCACCTGCACCGCGGCGCGGCTGGCGAAGAGCGACTGGACCCGGGCGATCTCGCGCAGCATGGCGGCGCCCTGCGCCGTGTCGGTGCGCACCGCGTTGCGCACCGCGGCCTGCAGCGCCTCCGCCCTGAGGGTCAGCCCCAGCTGCTCCGCGATGGCGCCGAGCATGGCGCCGCGCAGATGGCCGTACCAGCCGGAGAGGATGGTCACCAGCCCGAACAGCAGGGCGAAGCCGATCGCGGTCGCGGCGTTCCGCGTGTCCAGCACGCCGTCGCTGATGTGCTTCATGACCAGCAGGAAGGCCAGGAAGGCGAGCTGGCTCGCGGCGGTCAGCAGGATGAGGGTGGCGACGAAGGCCGGCGTCACGCCGACATCGCGCAGCCGGAGCCCGGCCGGGCGCAGGGCGGCGCTCATCGTGCCACCATCGCTGGGCGGCGTGCCCGCTGTCCCGGTCCCCGGCCTTCCAGCAGGGGTTGGTCCTCACCCGCTGGCACCAGCGCGCCGCGGCGGATCGCCAGCACGCGGTCGGCGACCGCGAGCAGGTTGGGCCGGTGGGTGGTGAAGACCACCGCTGTGCCCTCGGCCCGGAGGCGCCGCAGCAGGCGCGCGACCTCCGCCTCGCCCTCGGCGTCCAGCGAGCCCGCCAGCTCATCCAGCAGCAGCAGGCGCGGCCGGCCATAGAGCGCGCGGGCGAGGGCGATGCGATGGCGCTGGCCCATGGAGAGCTGGTAGCCGCCGGTCAGCGGCGTCGAATATCCCAGCGGCAGGCCGATGATCGTGGCATGCGCCCCGGCGCGGCGCGCCGCCTCCATCACCTCGGCCATGTCCGGTTCCTCCAGCCGGGCGATCGCCTCGGCGACCGTGGCGCGGGAGAGCAGGGCGTCCTGCGGCAGGTAGCCGACATGCCGCGCCAGCTCCCGGCGGTCCCACTGGCTGGTGGCGTGGCCGTCCAGATAGGCGCCGCCGCCGCCTGGGCGCAGGATGCCCATCAGCAGACGCAGCAGCGTGCTCTTGCCGCTGCCGGAGGGGCCGACGATGGCGACGACCTCGCCCGCCCCGACCGTCAGGTCGAGGTTACGGAACAGGGCCGGCTGCGGGCCACGGAAGCCGAAGCCCAGGTGCTCGGCCGTCAGCCGCACGGCCGAACGCGGGAAGGCGATGCCCTCCGGGATCGCGGCCGTCGCCCGCACCATGGCGCGCAGCCGCCGCCAGGCATCAACGCCCTCGGTCAGGCTGCGCAGATGCAGCCCCAGCCCCATGAAGGGGCCGGCCACCATGCCGATCAGCAGGACGGAGCCGGCGAAGGCGGTGTTGACGTTCTGGCCGCTCAGCATCAGCGCGGCCATGATGAAGATGATGCCGCCGCGCAGCAGGCCGGCCAGCATCTCCAGCAGGGTGCGCAGCCGCTCCGCCCGGCGCTCGCTCTCCCAGGCCTCGGCCGAGCCCTCCGCCGCCGCCTCCATCCAGTGCCGCACCAGGCGCGGCAGCATGCCCATGGCCAGCACCGCCTCGCCCGAGCGCATCGCATCCGCCGCCATGCCGAAGGCCCGCGTGCGGGAGGCGAAGGCGACCGCCGCTGCGCGCTGCGCGGCGCGGGCCATCTGCAGGCTGACCACCGCGCCGAGCGCGCAGAAGATCAGGCACATGACGAAGGCCGCCCAGTGCAGGGCCAGGATCAGCGCCAGCAGCACCGGCGCGGTGACGAGGCCGAGCGCGACAAGCGGCAGGTCGCCCGAGAGCGCCCGGCGCATGGATTCGACCGCCTCCAGCGCCTCGCTGGAGAGCACTTCCGGCCGCCCGGCGCGCTGCGCGGTGCAGAGCACGGCCGGCACGGCCAGGCGCTCCGCGATGTAGCGGGAGACGGTGGCGACCGCCCGCTCCTGCAGGTTCCGCACCGCGGTGACGGCGGCCAGCGCCATCAGCCAGAAGATCCCGGCCGCGAACAGCGTGTCGGTGCTGAGCGTCACCGGCAGCTGGCTGAACAGGGTCGTCTTGTTGATGACGATCGCATAGGCGATCAGCAGGCTGACCAGGCCGAGGCCGAGCATGAGCGCCATCCAGCCGCCGACGACGCGCAGCGTGTCCTCGATGGCGCCGCGCAGCAGCGCATCCGCCGAGCCGGGAGGGGAAGGGCTGGACATCCGGCTCAGGCCAGGCCGCGGAGGAAGGCGGCTGCCAGGGCGCCGGCCGAGAGGCTGGCGAGCAGCGCATAGAGCACGGCCTGCCAGGGATCGATCCCGCCGCGGGCCGGCGCCTGCGGCGGCGTGGCCAATTCCGCGAGCCGGGCATCCAGGCGCGTCAGCCAGAGCTCCATATGGGCGACCCGCGCCTGCAGCTCCTCGCCGGCCTGCCCGGCATCGGGGCCTGGCGGCTGGCCGGCGCGCTCGCGCAATGCCACCAGCTCACGCTTCAGCTCGCGCTGCTCCGCGATCACGCCCTCCACCACGCGCTGCAGCGTGCTGCCGGTGGGCGGCTCCTCCCGCCGCGGCAGGCGAGCGGCGATCTGGAACTCCCGGCCATCGGCGCCGAGGGCGACCACCGCCACATCCTGCATGCGGTCGCGGCACTCGGCGCGCAGCGGCAGTTCGAAGGCGTGGCAGCCATCCCCGATGCCGGCCTTGGCGAGGTCCGGCCGCGCGCCATCGGCGATCGTCTCCGCCAGGGTCTCGCCGGCGAGGCGCAGCAGGACCCGGACGCGATGCGCCGGATGGCCGAAATCCCAGGCCCAGCCATAGAGGCGGTCAGGCGTCGCATTGTCGATCACGCCGCGGACATCGGAGATGAGGCCCGTCGCGGCGGAACCCCCGGTTACCTGCCCGGCCTCCGGCGTCGAGGCATCCGGCTTCAGCATCATCATGGGGTGGGAGTCCCTGGCTGGGGCGGATGGATCACGCGGCCCGCGCATCCTGCGCGGCGCGACCCCGCCCTTGGGCATCGAACTGAAATGAAACCACTCGGCTTGAATGCATTCAGGCGGCGCGGGCCATGCGCCGAGGCCCCAGGATCTCGCGATAGAGGGCGTTGTGGTGCGCCGCCGCCTCGGCGATGGTCACCGGCGGCCGGATGCCGGCCACCAGCCGCTCCCACAGTCCCTCGGTCTCAATGGCCCGGCGCATGACGCGCGCGAGGCCGGCCGGGTCCGCAACCGGGGCATGCAGCCCGTCGACGCCGTCCCGCACCATCTCCGCCATGCCGCCGAGATCGCCGCAGATGACCGGGCGGCGGTGCAGGAAGGCCTCCTGGATCACCAGCGGGGCATTCTCCCACCAGATGGAGGGCAGCACGACCCAGTCCAGCTGGGCCATCAGCCCGGGCAGCTCCGCCGCGCCATAGGGGCCGCGATGACGGGCCTCCGGCGCGGCGGCGAGGCCAGCGGTGAAGCCTTCCATGAATTTCTCGGACTGGTAGGCGGCGCCGCCATGCAGCGTGAGGGCATGCCCCACCCCGGCCTCGGACAGCCGGCGCGAGGCGTCGAGCAGCACGAGGCCGCCCTTGAAGCGGTTCACATGGCCGAAGAGGCCGAAGCGGTCGCGCCGGCCATCCGGCGCCGCGCGGTGCGGCGCGGGCGCCGCGGCGGCGATGCCGTTGCGCATCACCAGGATCTTCCCCGCCGGCCAGCCGGCGGCGATGTAGCGGTCACGGGCGAACTCGCTCGGCGTCAGAATGCGGTCGCATTCACCGAGGACGTCGCGCATCTCCAGCTCGCGCATGACGAAATCGGCGCCCGGCCGGCCGGGGAAGCAGGCCTGGCAGCGATCTAGCGAGGGGCCGGGGCAGAGCCGCCCCTCCGTGGTCAGCAACTGGCCTTCCTGCGGGCAGAGCGGGAAGAAATCATGCGCGGTGAAGACCAGCTTCGCGCGCGGCGCGGCGCGGCGGATCATGTCCACCGTCTCCACGCCGAATTGCAGCAGATGGTGGATATGCACCACATCCGACCGCAACTGCTCGATGACCGGGGCGAGGGAGGCGAGGCCATAGGTGTCGGGCTGCGCCAGGCCGAAGCGGTCGAAATGGCCGAGCCAGACCAGCGCCTCGTCCGTCGCATCGCCGATGCCCTGCAGCAGCGTGCCGGGGCGGCGTTCGCGATGCGCGCCGGTGACGGCCGCGAGGAAGAGGCCCTCCACCCCATGCTGTTCGCGCAGCGCCCGGAACAGGCCCCGGGCGAAGACCTCGGTGCCACCGGGCTGCAGGCCGGGATGGTTGTGGCACAGGAAGAGTACGCGCATCAGCGGCCTCCCGCGCCGGCATGCCGGGCCATCAGCGCCGCGATGTCGGGCGCCCAGCGGCGATGGTGCAGGCCGCGGTTGTAGGTGGCGGCCAGGCTCTTCGCATAGCCGCCATGGTCGCGGATCGACTGCCGCTCGAAGTGGAAGAGCTCGGCGGCCGGGACGTAGCCGATCTCGCCGCCATCGGCGCGGAGCCGGAGGCAGAGGTCGGAATCCTCGTAGTCGCCAATGACATAGTCGGTGCTGATGCCGCCCACCGCGCGCCAGGCCTCGGCGCGGACACAGAAGGCGGCGCCGGTGATGCCGGGCACGCGGCGGGCGACCTGCGCCGCCGGGAAGTGGCGCGGATGGCCCTTGAAGTAGTGGTCGTTGAACCACTCCGCCTCGCCCGGCATCTGCAGGAAGTAGAGCCCGGCATGCTGCAGCGAGCCGTCCTCGAAGAGCAGCTTGGGGCCGACCGCGGCGAGCTTCGGCTGGCGCCGCAGCGCCGTTAGCATCGGCTTCAGCCAGCCGCGCGCCGCCGGCACCACATCCGAGTTCAGCAGCAGCAGCACCGGCGCGCGGGCCTCGGCGGCGCCGGCATGGCAGGCGGCGCCATAGCCGTAATTGCGCGGCTGGATCACCAGGATGAGCGGCAGGCCGTGCAGCCGGTGCAGGCCGCGCAGCAGGTGCTCCACCTCGTCGCGCTGCTCCGGGCTGTCCAGCACATAGATCAGCTCCACCTCGCACAGGCCGGGGTCGCGCGCGAAGGCGCCGAGCTGGGTGCGCAGGAAGCGCAGGTTGCGGTAGAGCGGCACGATGAAGGCGGCGGCCGGGTCGCGCACGGCGCTGCCCATGCGGATCACCTCCGGCGCGCCGCGGCCGGCCATGACCAGCGCATGCAGCCGCTCGACCGGCGGGGCGATGGCCTGCGCCATCAGCGCGGGCGTCGCATGCGCAGGCGCGATGGCGGAGAGAATCGCCTCCCGCGCCGCCTGCGGGTGCAGGAGGCCCGGCGGGGCCGTCAGCGTCACCTGCTCCCCGGTGGTGAGGCCGAGGCGGAGGCGCCATTGCGCGGCGGGGTACGGCGCAGCCTCTGGCAGGTGCAGGGCGAAGCCGGCGCGGGCATCGGCGCCGCCATGCGGGGCGGCGGCGAATTCCTTCACCAGGTCGGGGCGCGGGAAGCGCAGCAGCGCGGCCTGGGGCAGGCGCTGCTCGCCATAGGGACTGCAGAGGGTGAGGCTGTCGATGAGGCCGAGCGGGTCGCGCAGCCAGCCGCGCAGGAAGAGCCCGCCGGCATGGTCCGGCACCGCCAGGTCCAGCCCGGCGCCGAAGGGCTCGCTGGGCGCCGCGTGCTGGCGGATGCGGGCCGGCGGGACCAGCAATTGCTGGTCCCGCAGCAGGCGGCCCATGGCCGGCTCCGCCGGGGCGCGGCGGAGCAGCTCGGCCTGGGCCGCGGCGTGCAGGGCGCGGGCGCGCGCATCCTTGCCGCGCGCGAGCTGGACGAGGCCCGGCAGGCGGGCCCTGACCGCGGGGAGCAGCACCAGCCCCTCGCTCTGGGGCGGGACCAGCCAGGCCTCCGACGCCCCCGTCTCCGGCAGGATGGCGGTCTCCGCCGCCAGCGCGACGCGCCGGAGGCTGCGCGGCCCGAGCAGGAGATGCGGCCCGGCCGCGAGGCCCGGGGGCAGGGACCAGAGCAGCGCCTCCGGTCCGCATTGCGCGGCGGGCTCGGCCGGGCGCGCGGCGGTGCGGGCGGCGGCGGCCAGCTTCCGGCAGGCGGCCGCCAGCACCGGATCCTCGCCGGCGCGGAAGATGCCGAGCGCCTTGCCGGCGATGAAGCGCAGCAACTGCAGTAGCGGCCCGGGCTCGGCGGTGCCGAGCAGCGCGACGGCATCCGCTGCCCCCCGCAGCCCGACCGCATGATGGCCGCGGTCGGGGCTCAGAAAAGTCAGCTCGGCCCCGGGCGTCAGGCCCGGCTGGGCGCGCGCCAGCAGGAGATGCAGCCGCTCCTCACCGATCGTCAGGCTCTGCCAGGAGAGCGGCGGGCGCAGCGCACCGGCAGGGCCATGCAGCGCCGCCTCGGCGGGGCGGGCGAGGCCAGGCGCCTCGGGCAGGGCCAGCAGCACCAGGCCTGGCGAAAGAGGCAGCATCCCGGCCATGGGCTGCGCCGCAGCTGCCAGGGATGCTGCCGGCAGCCTGTCCGCCGCGCCGAGAAGGAGACCCGCCGTCATACGGATCAGCTAGGCGGCAGTCCTTGCCAGTCTCTGGATAGGCTGAACCAATCGCGAGGCGCGAGGGTCAGATTCCGTAATGCTCCCGGAACCAGACGACGAAGGCGGCGGTGCCGGTCACGACATCGGTGGCGGGGAGATAGCCGGTCAGCGCCCGCAACAGCGAGGTATCGGCCCAGGTCTTCAGCACCTCGCCCGGCTGCATCGGCAGGTAGTTCCGGATCGCCTCCCGGCCGCAGGCCTTCTCCAGCGCCGCGATGAAGTCCAGCAGCTGCACGGGCTGCGCATTGCCGATATTGACGATGCGGAAGGGCGCGACGGGGCTGATGGAGTCGCAGTCCGCGACCTTGCGTCCGGCCTCGGGCACGCAGGCGACCAGCCGCAGGATGGCCTCCACCAGGTCATCGATATAGGTGAAGTCGCGCTCCATCCGGCCGTGGTTGTACACCTCGATGCTGCGGCCCCTGAGGATGGCGTCGGTGAATTTGAAGAAGGCCATGTCCGGCCGGCCCCAGGGGCCATAGACCGTGAAGAAGCGGAACATGGTGATGGGCTGCTGCCACAGCGATGCGTAGGAATGGCCCATCTGCTCGGTCGCCAGCTTGGTGGCGGCGTAGATGTTCAGCGGCGTGGCGACCGCATCCGTCTCCTTGAACGGCATCGCGGTGTTGGCGCCGTAGGCGGAGCTGGTGGAGGCCATCAGCAGGTGCCGCACCGGCCGGGCCTTGCAGGCCTCCAGCAGCGCGAAGGTCCCCTGGATATTGGCGTGGATGTAGCTCTCGGGATGCTCCAGCGCGTAGCGGACGCCGGCCTGGGCGGCGAGGTGGATGACCATCTCCGGCGCCTCGGACGCCATCACCTCCGCCAGCCGCGTCGCATCGGTCAGGTCGAAGAGGTGCGGGGTGAAGCCGGCATGGCGCGCGAGCTGCGCATGCCGCGCCTCCTTCAGCCGGACGTCGTAATAGGGGACCATGGCATCGATGCCGGCGACGGCATGGCCGGCGGCCAGCAGCCGGCGCGCGACATGGAACCCGATGAAGCCGGCGCTGCCGGTAACCAGAACCTTCATTGACCGGCCTTCCATTCATTCGGCGCCCAGATAGGCCAGAACCTGTTGCGGCGAAATGGACCGGGCGACGGGCGGCGTCGATCACGGAATTGTAAACACAATATTGGTGATAGTGTATCTGCCTGAGGTTGAAACAATCCTGAATTGCCTGATCCTGCAAGCCATGCCGGATTCGAACCGACAATCGGATTTCGCCTGTCTGACGGCCGCGGGCGTGGCGGGGGCCTGGATCGGCGGCCTCGCCGACCGCTTCCGCACGCGCCGCGCCAGGGTGGCGGTCATCGGCCTTGGCTATGCCGGGCTGCCGATGGCGCTGGCCCTGGCCGAAGCCGGTTTCGGCACCCTCGGCATCGATGCCGATCCCGCGCGGCTCGCCTGCCTCGCCGCCGGGGAGACCGGGATGCGCCATGTCGCCGCCTCGGCCCTGCAGGCCGCGCTCGGCGCCGGCCGGTTCGAGGCGACGGCGGCCTGGGCGCGGCTGGCGGAGGTGGACGCGATCCTGATCTGCGTGCCGACGCCGCTCGGCCCCGGAGGCCAGCCCGACCTCTCGGCGGTCGAGGCCGCCGCCCGCTCGGTCGCCTGGCACCTGCATCCCGGCCAGCTCGTCGTGCTCGAATCCACCACCTGGCCCGGCACGACACGGGAAGTGGTGCGGCCCATCCTGGAGGCAACCGGGCTCCGCTGCGGCCAGGACTTCTTCCTGGCCTATTCGCCGGAGCGGGAAGACCCGGGCAACCCGCATTTCCGCACCGCCGGCATCCCCCGCGTGGTCGGCGGCGCCGATCCCAACTCCCTCCACCTAGCGGAGGCGCTCTATGGCGCGGTGGTGGAGCGGGTCGTCCCGGTCGGCTCGCTCGACGCGGCCGAGGCGGCCGAGGCGGTGAAGCTGACCGAGAACGCCTTCCGTGCCGTCAACATCGCCCTGGTGAACGAGCTCAAGCTCAGCTTCGGCGCCACGGGCATCGATATGTGGGAGGTGGTGGCCGCCGCCGCCAGCAAGCCCTTCGGCTACATGCCCTTCTGGCCGGGCCCGGGGGTGGGCGGGCACTGCATCCCGGTCGATCCCGCCTATCTGGCCTGGCGGGCGCGGGCAGCGGGCGTGCCGGCGCGCTTCGTGGAACTCGCCGGCGAGATCAATGCCGCCATGCCCGGCCACATGGTCGCGGCGCTGGAGGCGGCGCTGCGCCGGCAGGGGCGGGACATGGCCGGCAGCCGGATCCTGGTGCTCGGCGCCGCCTACAAGCCGAATATCGAGGATGTGCGGGAGAGCCCGGCGCTGCGGCTGATCGAGCTGATCGAGGCGCGGGGCGGTGTGGCACCCTATCATGACCCCCTCGTCCCGGAGCTGCCCCGCCTGCCGGAGCATCCGGCGCTGGCCGGCCGCCGCTCCCTGCCCTGGGCGGAGGCGATCCGCGGCTGCGACGCCGCCCTGATCGTCACCGACCATGACGGGGTGGACTATGCCGGGCTCTGCGCCGCCGTGCCGCTGGTGGTGGATACGCGCAATGCCTGTGCACGGCGCGGGCTGCGCGGGCCGGGGATCGTGAAGGCCTGACATCGCGGACGACGGGGGCAGCTCTTGCCACCCGCTGCCGGGCGCGCCCTTCGGCGCCAGGCCCGGGACCGCCCCGGCCCGGCCAGGGCCGCCCTGCGCAAGCGCTTCACCATTCTCGAATGGCAAGCCGCCTGACCCGCAGGACGGTCACTCAGGGCTGCTCCGCCGCGCAGCCCAGCTCATCCCAGGCCTGCACCGTCAGTTGACGCGCGATCCGCCCGTCCCGCAGTTCCAGGGTCATGGCGGAGACCACCTGGCAGCCATCGGGACAGGCGCAGCGCTCGACCAGGGCGATGCGGTCCGGCCCGACCACCTCCTCCACCACCGCACGGGTCATGGGGCGGCTGCAGACATCCTGCCAGAAGCCCTCGATGGCCGCGCGGCCCAGCAGCCGCATCGGCGCGCTCGGCGGGCGGTTGCGGTCGACGATCGTCAACTCCGCATCCTCGGCGTAGAGTGCTGCCAGCATCGCCGCGTCGCCCCGCTCCAGCGCCCGCCGCAGGGCGGCGAAATCGAACCCGCCACTCGCCATGCCTGTCTCCCCCGGTCCGGACGGCAGGCGCCGTCCGCAGCGGGGAAACGCCGCGGAGGCGCGGATGTGGCGCGGCCCCTGGCGGGGCGGCGGCCTCTGCCCCACATTGCCGGCGAACCGACGGAGGGACCCACCATGGCCGCACCCGAGATCGACGAGAAGACCCGCACCGAGCTGGAGGCCGCCGCCTTCCGCAAGCTGGTCGAGCATCTGCGCAACCGGGCCGATGTGCAGAATATCGACATGATGAACCTGGCAGGGTTCTGCCGGAATTGCCTCAGCCGCTGGTACCGCGAGGGCGCGGCGGAGAAGGGCATCGCCCTGGCCGATCCGGATGCGCGCGAGATCGTCTATGGCATGCCCTACAAGGAGTGGCAGGCGAAGCACCAGAAGGAAGCGACCGCCGAGCAGAAGGCGAAGTTCGCGGCGGCGAATCCGGGCCACTGACGCAAAGGGGGCCGCGCCTCCTCTGCACCTCCCCGCCGGATGTCAGGCGGCCCCGGGGCCCGGCCCGAGATTGGCGTTGCTGATCCGGCCCGGTCCCGGTAAACCCGCCGCCCTTCGAGTAGGGGGCCGCAGGGGATGAGCGACGTGGAAGAGGAAGCCCGGGCGAGCCGCGCCCGGCAGGAAGCCGATCCGGATCCGGAGGTCGGCGGAATCGCCGTGGACCGCCTCCGCAGCATCATCGAGCGCGTCGAGCGACTGGAGGAGGAACGCAAGGCCCTCGCCAGCGACATCAAGGACATCTTCGCCGAGGCGAAGAGCGCAGGCTTCGACGTGAAGGTGGTCCGGCAGATCATCTCGATTCGCAAGAAGGAGCCGGCCGAGGTGGAGGAGCAGGAGACCCTGCTCGACCTGTACCGGCGCGCGCTGGGCATGTGATACCGTTCCGCATAAACGCTCACACATTTATGCGGCCGCAGGCGCCGGCGCCGCCTGCGGCGGCTTGGCTGCGCGGCATAGGCCGCGGGCCGCATTCGCGGCCTCAGCCGCCGATGGCGGCTGCAAGTCAGGACTTACGCCGGTCGGTATGAGCCCTGGCCGGCGATCGCCCCCGGTGCCGGCACCGGGGGCCTGAATCGCCGGCGCGAGATCCGGCGGGTGGGGGAGGGGGACCCCCGCCCAGGCCGTCAGCCCGGCAGGAAGTCCGGCACCGACAGGTAGCGCTCGCCGGTGTCGTAGTTGAAGCCCAGCACCCGCGCGCCCTTCGGCAGGTCCGGCAGCTTCTGCGCGATCGCCGCCAGCGTCGCGCCGGAGGAGATGCCGACCAGCAGCCCCTCCTGCGCCGCCGAGCGTCGCGCATACTCCTTCGCATCATCCGCCGAGACCTGGATCACGCCATCCAGCAGCTGCGTGTGCAGGTTGGCCGGGACGAAGCCGGCACCGATGCCCTGGATCGGGTGCGGGGAGGGGGCGCCGCCCGAGATGACCGGGGAGGCCGAGGGCTCCACCGCGAAGACCTTCAGCCCGGGCCACCTGGCCTTCAGCACCTGCGCGCAGCCGGTGATGTGCCCGCCGGTGCCGACCCCGGTGATCAGCGCATCCAGCCCTTCCGGGAAGTCGGCCAGGATCTCCTGCGCCGTCGCCTGCACATGGATGTCGATATTGGCCGGGTTTTCGAATTGCTGCGGGATCCAGGCGCCCGGCGTCTGCGCCGCCAACTCCTCGGCCCGGGCGATGGCGCCCTTCATGCCCTTCTCGCGCGGCGTCAGGTCGAAGCTGGCGCCATAAGCCTGCATCAGCCGGCGCCGCTCGATCGACATGCTCTCCGGCATCACCAGGACCAGCCGGTAGCCCTTCACCGCGGCCACCAGCGCCAGGCCGATGCCGGTATTGCCTGAGGTCGGCTCGATGATGGTGCCGCCGGGCTTCAGCCGGCCATCCTTCTCCGCCGCCTCCACCATGGAGAGCGCGATGCGGTCCTTGATGGAGCCGCCCGGATTCGCGCGCTCCGACTTGATCCACACCTCGGCCTCGCCGAAGAGCCGGCTGATGCGGATATGCGGCGTGCCGCCGATGGTCTCGAGGACGCTCTGGACTTTCATACGACGCCACTCCGTGGAATTTTGGTGCTGTAACCGATAATCCACCTGCCAGTCGCAGGGAAGGGCGGTCCGCGGGACAGGATCGCGTGACCACAGGGCTCCGGAGCGGCCCCGCTGTCCCGACCGCCCGGACGCGCGCCCCGGGCAGGACCGAAAATGCCGGCAAGGATATGGCTCATCGCGGCCATGGCGGTAGGGCCGGGCCGCCGGCGATACCCGCGCGAGGAGGGCTACCTGCCACCCGCCTCGCGTCCTCTGCCGGCAGGTCGCGGATGGCCAGGACCAGCCGGCCCCTCTCCACGGCGTGACCGGCCGCCTGGGTCGCGGGCCGACGCCATGCCGCACCATCCAGCCCCCATCGCGGAGGCGCCGCTTCCCGAGACTCGTCGTCACTACGCGCTGCAATCCGTTCCTTGCGGCCTGCACGGGCGCGGGCGACACTGCGCCGCTTTCCCCGACGAAGGGCACCTGGACCGGGGCCGGGCGTTGGGGAAGGGACCGCACCCGGACGACAAAGGGTGCGGCAGGGGGAACGCCGAATGGCTGATGGGCCTGGGCCCGCGACCGGGGCGCCAGGGCCGGGGTTGCGACGGGTTGCGCCGCGCACCGGTCCACGAGGCCGAGTGGCAGAGGAGGCGGCACGCGAGGCCGTCCGCGCCGCAATCGACGCGCTGCCGCTTCGCCGCGACCTGCTGATCGAACATCTGCACGCGCTGCAGGACCGACATGGATGCCTGCGAGCCGGCCATCTGGTCGCGCTCGCCGATCTGCTGCGCCTGGCGCCCGTGGAGGTCTTCGAGGTCGCCAGTTTCTACCACCATTTCGAGGTGCTGGAGGATGCCGCGCCGGCGCCGCCGCCCGTGACCATCTGGGTCTGCGGGAGCCTGCCCTGCGCCATGGCCGGCGCGCAGCGGCTGCTGGACGCCCTGCAGGCCGCACCCCCCGCCGGCGCACGCATCGTGACCGCGCCCTGCATGGGCGCCTGCCACCGCGCCCCCGCCGCCGCACTCGGGCATGCGCTGATCGAGCAGGCGACGCCGGAGCGCATCGCCGATGCCGTCGCACATGGCCCGCCCGCGCTGCCTTCGCCGCCCGGCCTCGCCGCCTACCGGGCGCGTGGCGGCTATGCCGCGCTGCGGCGCGCGCAGGCGGCCGGCGCGGCGGGGCGGGAGCGGATGCTGGAGGCGCTCGCCGCCGCCTCGCTCCGTGGCCTCGGCGGCGCCGGCTTCCCCGCCGCGCGGAAATGGCGGCTGGTGATGGCGCAGCCCGCCCCACGGCACCTGGTGGTGAATGCCGATGAGGGCGAGCCCGGCACCTTCAAGGACCGCTTCTGCCTGGAAACCGAGCCGCACCGCGTGCTGGAGGGCATGCTGATCGCCGCCGAGGCGATCGGGGCGGAGGCCTGCTGGATCTATCTCCGCGACGAATACCCGCATCTCCGCCGGGCCTTGCAGCATGAGATCGCGGCGCTGCGGGCTGCCGGCCTCGCCCGGATGCCCATCCATCTCCGCCGCGGCGCCGGCGCCTATATCTGCGGGGAGGAGACCGCACTGCTGGAGAGCCTGGAAGGGCGCCGCGGCTATCCCCGGCACAAACCACCCTTCCCGGGCGAGCACGGACTCTTCGGCCAGCCGACGCTGGTGCACAATGTCGAGACGCTGTGGTGGCTGCCGGAGATCCTGGGCGACCCGGAAGGCGCCGCGCGGCTGGCCGCCAGCGGCAGGCGTGGCCGCCAGGGGCTGCGCTTCTTCTGCGTGTCGGGCCGGGTGCGGAAGCCCGGCGAGAAGCTGGCGCCAGCCGGCGTCACGGCGCGCGAACTCATTGAGGAATTCTCGGGTGGCATGCTGCCCGGGCACCGCTTCGCCGCCTATCTGCCCGGCGGCGCCTCGGGCGGCATCCTGCCGGAGCGGCTGGCGGACCTGCCGCTCGATTTCGGCACGCTGGACGCGCAGGGCTGCTTCGTCGGCTCGGGTGCCGTTGTCATCCTCTCGGACCAGGACGACCTGGCGGAGGCGGCGCGCAATCTGGTGCATTTCTTCCGAGACGAGAGCTGCGGGCAATGCACGCCCTGCCGCGTCGGCACGGCGAAGGCCGCGGCGCTGCTGGGGGCGCCGCGCTGGGACCGCGCCCTGCTGGAGGAGCTGGCATCGGCCATGGCCGATGGCTCGATCTGCGGCCTCGGCCAGGCAGCGATGAACCCGGTGCGGAGCCTGCTGCGCCACATGCCGGAGGCGGTGCCGTGAGCACGAACGATCCCGGGACAGCGCCGGCGGGCGGCATCCGCTTCACCCTGGACGGCCGCTCGGTTTCGGCGGCACCGGGCGAGAGCCTCTGGGATGTCGCGCGGCGCGAGGGCACGGAGATTCCGCATCTCTGCCACCGGCCGCAGCAGCCCGGCTACCGGCCGGACGGCAATTGCCGCGCCTGCCTGGTGGAGGTCGAGGGCGAACGGGTCCTCGCCGCCTCCTGCATCCGCGCCCCGCGCGAGGGCATGGTGGTGCGCACCGCGACCGAGCGCGCCGAGCGCGCCCGCCGCATGGTCTTCGAGCTGCTGCTGGCCGACCAGCCCGGCGCCGAGGGGCGTGATGCGAATGCCGGCTTCGCGCAATGGACCCGCCACCTCGGCCTCACCCGGTCCCGCTTCGCGCCGGAGCCGGCAAGGCCCGCGCCCGACCTCTCGCACCCTGCCATGGCGGTGCAACTCGATGCCTGCATCCAGTGCGGCCTCTGCGAGCGCGCCTGCCGGGAGGTGCAGCACAACGACGTCATCGGCCTGGCCCGGCGCGGCATGGCGGTGACGGTCAGCTTCGACCTGCTCGACCCGATGGGCGCTTCCTCCTGCGTCGCCTGCGGGGAATGCGTGCAGGCCTGCCCGACCGGCGCGCTGCTGCCGAAATCCGTGCTGGACGAGGTCGGCCACCGCGCCGCGGCGCCGGCGCGGGAGGTCGCCAGCGTCTGCCCTTACTGCGGCGTCGGCTGCCAGGTCGGCTTCCGGGTGCGGGACGGCGCAATCGAGGAGGTGGTCGGCCGTGACGGCCCCTCGAACCAGGGGCGGCTCTGCGTGAAGGGCCGCTTCGGCTTCGACTATCTCCGCCATCCGGACCGGCTCACCCGGCCGCTGGTGCGCATCGCGCCGAAGGACCCGGCGGACTGCCTCGACCCCCGCCGCGCCCGCGCGAAATTCCGCGAGGCGGGCTGGGAGGAGGCGATGGCGCTCGCGGCGGATGGCCTCGCCCGCATCCGCGACGGCCACGGGCCGGATGCGCTCGCCGGCTTCGGCTCGGCCAAGGGCTCGAACGAGGAGGCGTATCTCTTCCAGAAGCTGGTCCGCACCGGCTTCGGCACCAACAATGTCGATCACTGCACCCGGCTCTGCCACGCGGCCAGCGTCGCCGCCTTGCTGGAAGGCATCGGCTCCGGCGCCGTGACCGCGCCCTTCATGGCGGCGGCGGAGGCGGAGGTGATCCTCGTCATCGGTGCCCGCCCGACCGAGAATCACCCGGTCGCCGCCACCTTCCTGAAGGAGGCCGCGGCGCGCGGCGCGACGCTCGTCACGCTCGACCCGCGCGGCAGCGCGCTGGACCGCTTCGCCACGGAGGTGGTGCGCTTCGCCCCCGGCCGCGACGTGCCGATGCTGAACGCGATGCTCCACACGGTCATCACGGAGGGGCTCTACGACCGGCAGTATGTCGCGGCGCATACGGAAGACTTCGAGGCGCTGCGCGCCCATGTGGCGGCGCTGACGCCGGAGGCGATGGCGCCGCTCTGCGGCGTGCCGGCGGAACAGCTCCGCCGCGTCGCGCGGCGCTTCGCCCGGGCGCGCACGGCGATGATCCTCTGGGGCATGGGCATCAGCCAGTCCACCCATGGCACGGACAACACCCGCTGCCTGATCGCCCTCGCGCTGCTCTGTGGCCAGGTTGGGCGGCCGGGGGCCGGGCTGCACCCACTCCGCGGGCAGAACAACGTCCAGGGTGCCTCGGATGCCGGGCTGATCCCGATGATGTTCCCGGACTACCACCGCACGACGGATGACGCGGCACGTGCGCATCTGGAGCGGCTCTGGGGCGCGACGCTCGATCCGAAGCCGGGGCTGACGGTGGTCGAGATCATGCACGCCATGGCGCGGGGCGAGATCCGCGGCATGTATGTCATGGGCGAGAACCCGGCCATGTCGGACCCCGATGTCGCGCACGCCCGCGCCGCCCTGGCGCAGCTCGGCCACCTGGTGGTGCAGGACCTCTTCCTGACCGAGACGGCGGCGCTGGCCGATGTGGTGCTGCCGGCCTCCGCCTGGCCGGAGAAGGACGGCACCGTCACCAACACCAACCGCCAGGTGCAGATGGGCCGCGCCGCCGTGCCGATGCCGGAGGGCGTGCGGCAGGATCTCGACATCATCGTCGGGATGGCGAACCGCCTCGGCCTGCGCTGGGACTACCGCCACCCGTGCGACGTCTTTCCCGAAATGGCGGCGGCGATGCCGTCGCTGGCCAACATCACCTGGGAGAGGCTGGAGCGCGAGGGCAGCGTCACCTATCCCTGTCCCGCGCCCGAGACGCCGGGAGAGGCGATCGTCTTCGGCGACCGCTTCCCGACCGCGAGCGGCCGCGGCCGCTTCGTCCCGGCCGGGTTGCGCGACCCGGACGAGATGCCGGACGAGCGCTACCCCTTCGTCCTGACGACCGGACGGCAGCTGGAGCACTGGCACACCGGCACCATGACCCGCCGCGCCGGGACACTGGACGCTTTGGAGCCGGAGCCCACGGCCTCCCTCGCGCCCGCCGATCTCCGGCGGCTCGGCCTGGCCCCCGGGCAGCGGCTGCGGCTGGAGACGCGGCGGGGCGCGATCGAACTGGCGGCGCGCGAGGACCCGGCCCTGCCGGAGGGGCTGGTCTTCGTGCCCTTCGCCTTTCGGGAGGCCGCGGCGAACCTGCTGACCAACCCGCAACTCGATCCTTATGGGAAGATTCCCGAGTTCAAATACTGCGCGGTGCGGGTCGAGCCGGCCCCGGAGACCTGGCGCGAGGCGGGGCGGGCCGGCCTGCCGGATGAAGGCCCGGAGGGCTGGACGCGCCGGGCCGGGGGGGCACCTCCGGCGCCATGGCCGGACCGCGACGCCGGGCCATGACGGGGCAGGTCCGGATCCTTCGCAGCCGCCCGGCGGTCCTGCCGCCAGGGCCACTGCCGGGCCAGGCTGGCGCGACGGCCTGGCGGCGCCCATTCTCCGGCCATGCTGTCGCATGAACCCGTTCTCCGCCTCGGCATCTTCCTCGGCGTCCTGCCCGCCCTGCTGGCGCTGGAGCGGCTGATTCCCTGGCGGCAGGCGCGACCGCTCGGGCGCCGGCGCTGGCCGGCCAATCTCGGTCTCGCGGTGCTCGGCGCCCTGCTGGTCCGCGCGGTGATGCCGGCCGCGGCGGTGGGCGCAGCGCTCTGGGCGGAGGCGCGGGGCTGGGGGCTGCTTGTAGTGCGCCCGGATGTTGAGACAGCGGACTGCGCTGTTCAGGCGGCCAAGGGTAGGTTGGCGGGTAGGCCCTGAGCAAGGCTGCGCTGCTCGGCGCGGATCTGGTTTGGGGTGCGGTAGCCGTGCCGGGCGACGAGC
>JAESGY010000369.1_pt1 | contig 22328 bp, 23 predicted proteins | sample 9269841 | NCBI WGS metagenome assembly JAESGY01 (sample SAMN17022865, study PRJNA683097) | algae metagenome | isolation source: Spirirestis rafaelensis WJT71-NPBG6 and co-occurring heterotrophs from... | place: USA: Pinto Wells, Joshua Tree National Park, Colorado Desert, CA | collected 2006-08-15
GTCCCGCTGGTCATGAGCCCGGTCGAGATGGAGGTAGTTCGGGTTGAAGCCTGCGATCTCCTTTAGGCGCTCGGGATCAAGGATCGTCAGGGTCTTGTTCTTGAGGCTGATCAGATTCTCGTCCCTCAGCTTACCCAGCATGCGGCTGACGTGCATGGGAGTGAGCCCCGTCGCATCGGCCAAGTCAGCCTGGGTGATCGGAAACTCCAAGGTCTCATCCGTGGTCATCCCCACCATGCGATAACGGACCAGCATTTCGTAGAGGAGATGGGCTATGCGTTCATAGGCATCCCGCCGGCCATGATCGACCACGCGCTCACGCAGCACCGCCAAGTCGGTGAGCGTGCCCCACCAGAGCGCTTGGGCAATGCGGCCCTGGCCGCTGAGCAACTCCCTCATCTGCTCGCTAGAGATCAAAGCCACCCTCGCTGGCGACATCGCCGCAACCGAATGATCCATTTCCTTGAGGATGAAAATTTCCGCATCGCACAGGTCGCCTGGCACGAGAAAGGCCATGATCTGGCGTTCGCCATTTGGCAGCAGCTTGTAGCGCGAGGCCAGACCTGAGAGCACGACATGGCACTCGGGCGAGTGATCGCCTTCCCTGAGGATGTCCTCGCCAGGTGCGTATAGCCGCTGCCGCTCGGAGATCAGCCTGTCGAGCATCTGCCGCTCCTCGTCCGAGAAGCGGGTGAACTGCTCCATCTTCATGGTCCAGGGGTTCGCCACGCTTGAGCCTCTCACGATGCCGCACGGGAAGGCTGTCCTTGGACCAATGCGTCAGGCGGGGTTTCGGTCCGCCTTCTTGGTCGAATTCGTACAGAACCGATCCATGTTGTTGGCGGCGCCTCTGTTCGGCCTCATACCAGGTCGCATCACCGGCACAGTTTCCTTTGGGCACCGGTGACTGGGAGACCCTGTGTGCTCTTGCCCTGATTGGGAAGAGCCATGACCATCGCCCGAGCCACTGTTCGCAATCGGCTCCTCCGGGCCATGACACTGGACGACTTTGCTCGTCTGGCGCCTCATCTTGAGCCGGTGACCTTGAGCGTGAAGCAGGTGCTGGTCGAGGCCAATCGGCCCATCGAGCATGTTCACTTCCTGGAAGCGGGGCTGGCATCCGTGGTGGCGATCAGCCCTGACAACGAGCGCCTGGAGGTCGGGCACATCGGTCGCGAGGGAATGACCGGCGAGCCCATCCTCCTCACAGTCGATCATACTCCTCATCAGACCTTCATCCAGGTTACCGGGTCAGGCTTGCGGATGCGGGCCAACGACCTTTTGGCCGCCATGGAGGCCAGCCCCTCGCTCAAGGCTCTCTTGCTGCACTGGGTGCACGTGTTGATGATCCAGACCGCCCAATCAGCCCTGGCAAATGGCCGCTTCGCCATTCAGGAGCGGCTCGCCCGCTGGTTGCTTATGTGCCATGACCGCCTGGATGGCGACGACCTGCCCCTCACGCACGAGTTCCTCTCCCTGATGCTGGGGGTAAGGCGTTCAGGAGTGACGGAGGCACTGCATGTTCTGGAGGGTGTGAAGATCGTCAAAACCAGCCGTGGCCGCATTCACCTGCTCGACCGTGCCCGGCTTGAAGAGCTTGCGGGCGCCTGCTACGGCCTCCCGGAGGCTGAATACGCCAGGCTCATTAGGGTACCGTTGATGAACTAGGCGGGTTGGCTTTGCTGTGCTTCAGTGCGGACGCGCGTTGACGGCCCGGCACGGGAGCGCCGGCCATCGACATAAGTCATCCATGAAATGCGATAGGTATGCTCCGGACGCTAGCGGCGCCCGCTCCCGGTGGGAAGGGTTGACCCGAGCCAGGTCGCGGTTGCTTGCCTGTGACGGGTCGTCGATGTCTGCCTTGGGAACGACAAACACGTTGAAGTCTTTGTAAGTCCCGCGCTTTGAACCGACGTCGAACGCCAGTCCGGACAGCACCTACTCCTCCACCTGGAGCGTCGGACCTTTAAGCAGACGCACCACCGGCGGCTTCAGGCTTGCTGAGGCGCAGAACTCATTGGATCCAACTTCTCGTCCGATGCTCTAGTTACCTCCTGGGCTGACACAAAGGGCTGCCCTTGTGGGCGTAGCCGCCGATGGACAACCCATTGAGGAGGATGCCATGAGGAAGCTTGTCACACCCGATGCCCTCAGGAGCGAAAAGGCCTCCGGCGACGCCGTGACCAGTGAGCTCGAGCGGACAGGCACGCCGCCTGAAGCGATCACCGAACAACCGTTGCCCGAGCCGGTGCCAACCCGCTTACGCCGGATTCCAAAGGAGTTCGGCCAAATCGTTCTCGTGCTTCAAGGCGGCGGCGCGCTCGGCGCCTACCAGGTCGGTGCTTATCAGGCCCTGCATGAGGCTGGCGTCGAGCCGGATTGGGTGATCGGCACCTCGATCGGGGCGATCAACGCCAGCCTGATCGCCGGGAATGCTGCGGAGGACCGGATGGAGCGGCTTCGGGAATTCTGGAGCCGCATGCAGCACAGCCCTTGGATGGAGAGCTTGGGAGCCTGGCCGCTGGTGGAGTCTTGGGCAGCCAACCTCAGCACGATCATTCACGGCATTCCAGCCTTCTTCAGACCCAACCTTCCCGCCTTTTTCGGGCCTCACGTGCCACTTGGATCGGAGTCTGCCGGCTACTACGATACATCTCCCCTTGCCCGGACGTTGTCCAATCTCGTCAATTTCGAGCGGATCAACAAAAGGGAGATGCGCCTGACGGTGGGAGCGGCCAATGTGCGCACCAGCGAGATGCGCTACTTCGACAGCCGCGACATGGAGCTCGACATCCGCCATGTGATGGCCTCCGGTGCCCTGCCCCCGGCTTTCCCGGCCGTGCGCATCGACGGGGATCTGTACTGGGACGGCGGCATTCTCTCGAACACACCGGTCGAAGCCGTGTTCGACGACAACCCGCGGCGAAGCTCAGTCGTGTTCGCAGTCCATATCTGGAACCCGCAAGGTCCTGATCCGGATACGATCTGGCAGGTCATGAGCCGCCACAAGGACATCCAGTATACCAGCCGCACCGTCAGCCACATCGCACGGCAGAAGCAGATCCACCGCCTGCGCCACGTGATTGCGGAGCTTGTCCGCCACGTGCCCGAGGCGGCGCGGAAGACCGAAGCCGTCAAGGAGTTGGCTGCTTATGGCTGCCTGACCCGGATGCACGTGGTTCGATTGCTGGCGCCGCCGCTGAATGGGGAGGACCACACGAAGGATATCGACTTCAGCCCAGGAGGGATCCGCCAACGATGGGAGGCCGGATACGCCGACACGGGCCGCGTTCTTGAATTGGCGCCCTGGTCCGGCGAATTCGACCCGGCGGAAGGCTTCATTCTTCACGAGGCACGGCCCGGGGTCATTGTGACGGCGGCTTGAAGAGTAGGTCCGGTACGCGGGCCTCCCGAGAGCGTCGTCATACATGAACATATGGAAGCTCACGCCCTTCAGTTGGTCGGCCAGGAGTGCGGTGAGTATTCCCTCCTCCTCGACGCGGTCGTTGTTGATCCATGCGGGGCCCCCTTCCCGCGGCGAAGCTCCAGCACCGGCAGCCCGCCCCAGCCCCAATTCTCCGTCTCCACCTCCTCGATCACCACGAAGGTGGAGTCGAGAGGCTTGTTCAGGACGTCGCGCAGCACCTCGCTCACGCCCTTGATGAGTGCTGCTTTCTCCTCGGCGGTCACGGCATTCACGCCCTGTTTCGTCCCCTCGCGGGTGACCTGGATCGTCACGATTGGCATTGTGGTTCTCCTATGGGAATACACGGAGCGGGTCAGTGTCCCCGCTCCGTGTGGGGTTAATGACCGGCGCTCTGGCCGCCGTCGACGTGAAGGATCTCGCCAGTCACAAGCCCGGCCGTCTCAAGGTAGAGAACTGCCTCGACGATGTCGGAGACCTCACCCATGTGCCCGACCGGGTGAAGAGCCCCAAAGGCCTCGTGGGTCTCGACCGGGTGCATGGACGATTTGATGATGCCGGGCGAAACGGCATTCACGCGGATGCCGCGCTTGGCGTACTCGATGGCAAGCGATCTGGTGGCAGCGTTGAGGCCATCCTTCGTCAGCGACGCGAGCACGGAGGGCACACCGTCAATGGCGTGATCGACAAGGCTGGTCGTGATCTGCACGACATGACCGCTGCCCTGCTTCTCCATCTCGGCGAGCGCGAGTTGCGTGATGTGGAAGAAGCCGGCGACGTTGACGCCCAGCACGGCGGCGAAGTCGTCCGCGGTGTACTCGATGAACGGCTTGGCGATGAAGATGCCGGCGTTGTTGACGAGCGTATCGATGCGCCCGAAGCGGCGAACGACATGGTCGGCCGTTGCACCGCCTCGGCGATGGCTTCGGCATCGCGGTAGTCGTTCTTGTGCCCCTTGAGGAAAGGCTTCACGTACTGGGCCGGGATCAGGCGCACGTCATGACCGAGCGCCTGAAGCTGGCGCCCAAAGTGGTGAGCCCCGGCACAGGCTTCCATGCCGATCAGGCAGGGTGGGCGCTGGGTGAGCGGCGTGCGGGAGAGCCTGAGGCGCAGCACAATGGCGCCGCGATGATCCTGGCCGACAAGGTGGAAGCTGTTCTTGCCCAGATCGATGCCCAGGGTGGCGATTGCAGCAGAGGCAGAAGACCGTGACATGGAACGTGCTCCTTGCGTGGCTCGAAGCCCCACAGCTTACAGGCAAGCGGGGCAGGAGCACGGCCGGACCATCCCATTACCAGACGTTCGGGTAAGCGAAGGGTATCAGTTGAAGTGGTCCCATCTACTGATAGAAGGTCCAAAGAAGACTTTCGCTGAGTTCTTTCAAAGCCGCGACAGCATCAGGCCGCTCGCGAGCAATAGCAGAAACGATGGCATCAGCGAGCGCGAAGGCGGCAGTGGGTGAATTTGGCAGCAGCCGGTTTCTTGCCGGGGCGAAAAAGGTCACGTCGGCGACGGGCACAAGCGGTGAACTTGGCGCGTCCGTCAATGCCAGTACTGTTGCTCCGCGTTCCTTGGCGAGTTGTGCCAGATCAACGGTGCCACGGGAATACCGCGGGAGCGAGATCGCCACCACAAGATCGCCCGGCCCTACGCTCATGATATGCCGGATCGCTTTCTCCGGCCCGCCGCGCGACGATGCGAAGATGACGTTCGCATCGAGATATAGCGTCAGCCCTTCGTCGAGATGAGCTGCCACATGGTGGCTGGCCCCAGACCCGAGGATGAATATTCGGCGGGCGCGCAACAACGCCTCCATCCCTTGTGAGAAGGTCCTCTCATCGACCACTGCAAGGGTCTCACTCAAATTGGCAGCCTGATCCTTGATGGCCGTGACGAAGGTGGAGAAAGCGGAGCTTTTCGTGCTGTGGGCATCGGCAAGGCTGTCGACGGGTGCCATGGCGAGCCGGAGTGCCTTAGACAGCGCCGCCCTGAACTCGCTGTAACCGGCAAAGCCGAGAACGCGAACGAACCGGGTAACCGTCGCGGTGGAGGTGCCGCTACGTTCAGCGAGGCCCTCGATGGTCATGGTGGCCGTCTCGAGCGGGTTGTGCAGCACGAAGTCCGCGGTGCGCCGATGGGCCTCGCTCAAGGAGGGATAAACAAGCCCAATGCGGTGGGCGAGATCCGTCGTCGGCTTCAGGACATGCACATCGACGCTCCGAGCTGGTTGACGTCATAAAATTTTCATGATTTCTAATCTGTGAAAATAAATCTGTCAAAAAGGCAGTTCCAGAGGAACCGGAGAATCCTACTATGCGTCATCCCGCTCTATTCGCCTTGATGGTTGGCACCTGCCTGCTCAGCGCTCCCGCATGGGCGCAGTCGCTCAAAATCGCGCTCAGTTCCGAGCCGACCGCCATCGACCCACACTATCATGATCTGACGCCGAACAATGCCCTCGCGGCTCATATCTTTGACGGATTGACCAAGCAGGACGAGAAGCAGAAAGTTCTGCCCAACCTCGCGACGTCCTGGGAGAACGACGGCAAAAATCGTTGGACCTTCAAGCTCCGCCAAGGCGTCACCTTTTCCAACGGCCAGCCATTCACCGCCGACGACGTGATCTTCAGCTTCTGCCGCACTTTGAAGAACGAGACTGCGATCGCAGGCTCCTTCGCTGACATCACGGGCAACTTCACGGCCGTCGAAGCGCCCGATCCGCACACAATCGTCATCACTACGAAGGCCCCGGATCCACTGCTCCCGAACTTCCTTTCCGGTCTCGCCATCCTGAGTTCGTCCATTCTTCCGCATGAGAAGCTGACCTTCGACGTCGCGAAGAGCTGCGGCGTCACCGGACCTTGGCCCGTCGTCGGCGACTTCAACGACGGTAAGCTCGCCGTCGGCACCGGTCCCTACAAGTTCAAGAGCTACACAAAGGGGACAAGCGTCGAGCTGGAACGCAATGACAAGTATTGGGGCCCGGCGGAGCCTTGGGCCAGCGTGACCTTCGTGCCGGTCCCCAATGCCGGTCCGCGCTTGGCGGGTCTGCTTGCCGGCGACTACGACGTGATCGAGAACCCGGCTGCGCGCGACGTGTCCCGCATCAAGGACGACAAGCGCTTCGGCCACGTGATCACGCCTTCGACTCGCGTCATCTACTTCCAGCTTGATGTGGAGCGCGAGCCGAGCCCGTTCGTGAAGGCCGAGAACGGCAAGAACCCGCTGAAGGATCCGCGTGTGCGCAAGGCGATGTCGCTCGCCATCGACCGTGACGCCATCATCAAGCGCATCATGGACGGCGCCGCCGATCCGGCCTATCAGTTCTTGCCCAACGGCATGTTCGGCGCACTGGAGAACCCGCCGAAGCTTGCCTACGATCCGGCGGCGGCCAAGAAGCTCCTGGCCGATGCCGGTTATTCCAACGGGTTCCAGATCACGCTCTCGACGACCAACGACCGCTACATCAACGACAGCCAGATCACGCAGGCCGTTGCTCAGTACCTCACGCAGGTCGGCATTCGCTCTGAGGTGGACGCGATGGCTCGCGCCATCTACTTCCCACGTCGCGCCAAGAAGGAATTCAGCGTGGCCCTCGGGGGCTGGGGCTCCACGAGTGGCGAGGCCTCGTCCTTCCTGAAGCAGTGGGCAGCAACACCCGATGAAGCGAAGACTATCGGCGGCTCGAACTATGGCGGCTATGCCGATCCGGAATTCGACAAACTGATCCGCACGGCAATCACCACCCTTGACGACGCCAAGCGGTCCGAGCTTCTCAAGCAGGCTGGAACGAAGGCCATCGAAGGCGGCGCGTTCATCCCGTTGCATTTCGAGAGCACCATCTGGGCCTACAAGGCGAACCTGACTTATGCCGGCCGCGCGGACCAGTTCACGATGGCCATGCAGGTCAAGCCCGCGAAGTAAGCTACGTCTGAGACCACGAGCGGACCGGAACGCCTGACATGACGGCCTACATCCTGCAACGTCTGATCCAGAGCGTCCTGGTTCTGCTCGCGGTCTCGGTCGTGGTCTTCCTCGCTGTCTATGGCATCGGAGACCCAATCGAACTCCTGGTTCCTCCGCAGGTCAGCGCCGCCGAACGCGCGGCGATGATCCGTCGCCTCGGGCTCGACCTCCCCGTCTGGCAGCAATATTTCGGCTTCCTAGGCAATGCCCTGAAGGGTGACCTCGGGCGCTCCTTTGTCCACGGCGTCCCGGCCGTCGATCTGATACTGGCGCGCCTGCCGGCTACGTTTGAGCTTGTTCTTCTGGCCATGAGCCTTGCCGCTATCGTCGGCATTCCGCTCGGTCTCCTCGCCGGCCTCAACCCCGAGAGCCGTCCCAGTCGTGCCATCATGGCTGGAACGATCCTCGGCTTCTCCCTTCCAAGCTTCTGGAAGGGGATGATGCTCATCCTGCTCTTCAGCGTCTTCCTCGGCTGGCTACCGACGGCGGGACGCGGAGAGACGGTCTCCGTTTTTGGCGTTCCGACGAGTCTGCTGACGCTCGACGGCTTGAAACACCTTGCCCTGCCCGCCCTGAACCTCGCCATCCCGAACATGGCCCTGATGATCCGCCTCGTGGCGGCGGGCACGACGGAGGCGATGACGCAGGACTATGTGAAGTATGCCCGCGCCAAGGGCGTGCGCCGCAAGCGCATCGTCGGACGACATGTGCTGCGCAACATCCTGATCCCCGTCGTGACGGTTGCCGGCATGGAGTTCGGCAGCCTCGTCGCCTTCTCGACGATCACCGAGACCGTGTTCGCCTGGCCGGGCATGGGCAAGCTCCTCATCGACAGCATCTATCAGCTCGACCGTCCCGTCGTGGTCGCTTATGTGATGCTCGCGACGCTCCTCTTCGTGGCCGTGAATTTCCTTGTCGACATCCTCTACGCCGCGCTCGACCCTCGCGTGAAGCTGACGGGAGAAATGGCTTGATCGCTTCAAAGACAGTGGTCGTGACCACTGACGCCGATACGGCGCTGCGCCACAAGGTCCTGCGCCGCATCAAAAACCGCCCCACGACGCGAGGCGCGGTCATTCTTCTCGGGATCCTCCTGCTGCTCGCGCTATTGGCTCCCTTCATCGCGCCGCAGGATCCGCACGACCTCGCCTCGCTGAGCGTGATGGATAACCGCCTGGAGCCCGGCGCGCAGGGCATGACGGGTATCACGTACTGGCTCGGCACCGACGCGCAGGGACGCGACATGCTCAGCGCGATCCTTTACGGCCTCCGAACCAGCCTGCTGGTCGGCCTGACATCCACCGCGGGCGCGCTCGCCATCGGGGTTCTGGCTGGGCTCGTTGCGGCCCAGTTCGGCGGAGCCGTCGATGCGGCGATCATGCGCGTCGTGGACTTCATGCTTGGCTTCCCGTCAATCCTGATCGCCCTCGTGCTCCTCGCCTCCATCGGGCGAGGCGTCGACAAAGTGATTATCGCTATCATTCTGGTGCAATGGGCCCAATACGCACGATTGATGCGCGCAGCGGCACTCGTCGAGCGGCGCAAGGAATACATCGAGGCTGCGGTCAACTTCGGCCTGCCGACGCGCCATATCATGCTCGCGCATCTCCTGCCGAACTCCATCAGTTCCGTCCTCGTCGTCTCGACGATTAGCATCGCCGGCGCGATCACGCTGGAAGCCACCCTGTCATTCCTCGGCGTCGGCGTCCCGGTAACCGAACCCTCCCTCGGCCTTTTGATCGCAAACGGGTTCGAGTTTCTGCTCTCGGGAGAATACTGGATCGCGGCCTTCCCGGGTATCGCTCTAGTGCTCCTGATCATGTCGCTCAACCTCGTGGGCGAGCGCCTGCGCCGCAGCTTCAATGTGAGGGGCCAATGACCTCCCCGCTGCTCGAGGTTCGTGGACTGCGAACCGTCTTCCACGATCTTGCCGGTGCATGGCCGGCCGTCGACGGCGTCGATCTCGTCGTGCAGCCCGGCGAAGTTGTGGGCCTCGTGGGCGAGTCCGGCTCCGGGAAGTCAGTGACCGGCTTCTCGTTGGTTCAGTTGATCGACGCTCCCGGCGAAATCGTTGCCGGCGACGTTCTGTTCAAGGGAGAGGACTTGCGCCGGGCAACGGAGGAGCGCCTGCGCCATCTTCGGGGCGACCGCATCGCGATGATCTTCCAGGACCCGCTGATGACCCTCAACCCGGTTCTCACCATCGGCGAGCAGATGTGCGAGGCCATCCAGGAGCACCGCCCCTGCAGCCTGCAGGAGGCGCTAGGAGAGGCATCAAGGGCACTGTCCCGGGTCGGCATTTCCTCTCCCGACGTGCGTCTGAAGCAGTATCCGCACGAGTTCTCGGGCGGCATGCGCCAGCGTGTCGCCATCGCGACGGCCCTCCTCAACAGGCCTGACCTGATCATCGCCGACGAGCCAACAACGGCGCTCGACGTCACGATCCAGAGCCAAATCCTGTTCGAGGTCCAGAAGCTCAGCCGCGAGAGTGGCGCCGCGGTTCTCTGGATCACGCACGATCTCGCCGTCGTCGCCGAACTCGCCGACCGGGTCGCTGTCATGTATGCCGGGCGGATCGTCGAGATGGGGACCGTCGACGACGTTCTCGATCGTCCTCGCCATCCTTATACGCTCGGCCTGCTCGGCTCCTCGGCCGCGACGGTCGCTCCCGGCGAGCGGCTGAAGCAGATCAACGGCGCGGCACCCAGCATCGACGCGCGCCCGAGCGGGTGCCCGTTCCGTCCGCGATGCGAACGCGCTCTGAACCTTTGCGCCGAGATCGATCCCCTGTCGCAGGTCATGAGCAACGGACAGAGCTATCGCTGCCACAACCCCGTGCCCGAAAGCCCTGCCACATGACCGAACCCTTCTTCGAGTTGCGCGGCGTCAAGAAACACTTTCGCGGCAAGGCGACACTCGCGCAGCGCATCCTGGCCGCGATCGGGAACGCTCCGCCCCCGCCTGTGCTCAAGGCGGTCGATGGAGTCGATCTCACCGTCACCCGAGGCGAAGTACTCGGCCTGGTTGGGGAATCCGGCTGCGGCAAGTCCACGCTGGCCCGGGCCGCGACCGGGATCGCTAAACCCAGCGCTGGAGACATCATCTACGAGGGACGTCCGGTCAGCGAACTTCGCGGCAAGGACCGGCTGGATTATCTCCTCAAGGTCCAGATGGTGTTCCAGGACCCGTATGCCTCGCTCAATCCGCGGATGCAGGTGCGCACCATCGTCGGGGAGGCCTTAGCGGTTCATGGCCTGCTGCCGAAGAGCGAGATCGACGCCGCCGTCGACAAGGCCTTGACGGAAGTCGGCCTCGATGTCGCCTACCGCAACCGTTATCCGCATCAGTTCTCCGGAGGACAGCGCCAGCGCATCGGCATTGCCCGCGCGCTCGCAGTGAAGCCTGGGTTCCTGGTCTGCGACGAGCCGGTCTCGGCGCTGGACGTCTCGATCCAGGCACAGGTGATAAACCTGTTCATGGACATCCGCGAGAAGCACGGACTGACCTATCTGTTCGTCAGCCACGACCTCGGAGTCGTCCGGCACATCAGCGACCGGGTCGCGATCATGTATCTCGGGCGCATCGTGGAGATCGGACCGGCCTCCGCCGTCTTCGCCGAACCGGCCCACCCCTACAGCGCGGCACTCATCGCAGCGAGCCCTTCCACGGCACGGCGCAAGCGCGCGTTCCAGCCGCTCAAAGGCGAGCTGCCCTCACCTCTGGCGCCGCCCGGCGGATGCCCGTTCCACCCGCGCTGCGAGCATGCCATGGCGAAATGCCGTGAAGTTCGCCCGATCCTGAGAGAGATCGCCCCGGGACGCAGTGCAGCCTGCCATTTGCACAATTCGGACGACACATGACGACAATCATGCTTACCCCTGAGATCGGCCGCAGCACACTTCCGTTCGTCGACCCGTATCACCCGGAGAGGTCGATCGAGGTGAACTTTTATCGCCCGGTCAATCATGGCCCCGACGATCCGGTCGTCATCGTCCAGCATGGCATGCTCCGCAACGGCGACGAGTATCGGGACTTCTGGGTTCCTGCTGCTGAAAAGCATTGTATCCTGATTGTTGCTCCCACGTTTTCCGACGTACAATTCCCCAAGCCGGAATCGTACAATAACGGCCTAGTCATCTATGACGACGGAAGCGTGCGCCCTCACGAGAAATGGCTTTATGCCGTTCCGGCCCGCGTCTTCGCCGCCTTGCGGAAAGGAGGAGTGACGCGCCGCCCGAAGGTGAAACTCTTCGGTCATTCGGCTGGCGGACAATTCGCGCACAGGATGCTCGCAACCCAGGACCATGGATCTTTCGAAGCGGTCATCGCAGGAAATCCAGGCTGGTACACCCTACCGACGCTGGAGCGCGACTTTCCTGAAGGGCTTGGCAAGCTCGGCCTCGACGAGGCCAGCCTCGCGCGCTGGTTCGCCTACCCGATGCATATCTTCGCAGGCGATCAGGATATCAGCACCGACGATCCGAACCTGCCTGCGCAGGTCGAGGCCTTGAGGCAGGGGCCGCACCGCTACGCGCGCGCGCAGTTCGTCTACGACTTCGCCCATCAGGAAGCCAGGCGTCTCGGACTTCCCTTCCATTGGAAACTGATCCGCGTTGAGGGCGTGGGTCATGACGGCGCCGCCATGTCTCGCGCGGCCGCCGCCTATTGGTTCGAGGGGTGCGTTCCGCCAGCTGAAGAGCTGATCACCGCAGAATTGGGCGCTTTGTGAAGCGGCGTCGATTTGACGACCATCCACGGCCGACTTTGGAGCGAGACATGAACGTCCGAAACGGGATCTGGCAGCATGTGGACGCTGCAAAGAGCCGCCTCATCGCCTTGAGCGATTGCATCTGGGGGATGCCGGAGGTCTGCTACACCGAAGTCCGTTCGGCTGCCGAACATGCTGCAGAATTGCGTCACCAGGGCTTCCGCCTCACCGAGGGTGTTGCCGGTATCCCGACTGCCGTCATCGGCGAAGCAGGCGAAGGCGGCCCGGTAATCGCTTTCCTGGGCGAGTACGATGCTCTCCCAGGCTTGAGCCAGGAAGCCGGCGTTGCGGAGCAAAGTCCCATCGAACCAGGCGGGCACGGACATGGATGCGGACACAATCTCCTCGGATCGGGCGCCATGCTCGCCGCTGTCGCCTTGAAGAACTGGCTTGCCGAGAAGGGCATTCCGGGTCGCGTCAGGTACTATGGCTGCCCTGCCGAGGAAGGAGGCGCGGCCAAAGCTTTCATGGTTCGCGCCGGCGCCTTTGACGACGCCGACATCGCGATCTCATGGCATCCCTACAGCTTCTGGGAGGTCGCACCGGCTTTGTCGCTGGCCAACACGCGCGCCGACTTCGCTTTCACGGGCCGTGCAGCCCATGCCGCCGCCGCTCCTCATTTGGGACGCAGCGCGCTCGATGCCGTCGAGTTGATGAATGTGGGCGTGAACTATATGCGCGAGCACATGCCGTCCGATGCCCGTGTGCACTATGCCCTGCTCGATACGGGCGGCATCGCACCGAACGTGGTGCAGGCTTATGCCCGCGTGCGCTATTCAATCCGCGCCATGGACCTACCCGGCATGCTTGACCTAGTCGAGCGCGTGCACAAGATCGCGCAGGGAGCCGCCCTCATGACGGAAACCAGCGTCGAGATGCGGATCGTCAGCGCCGTCTCCAACACAGTTGGAAACACTCCGCTCGAACATGCTCTTCACAACGCTATGGAAGAGCTTGGACCACCCCCATTCGACGACGCCGATCGTGACTTCGCGCGCAAGATCCGCGCAACCTTGTCGCAACAGGAGATCGCATCCGTCTACCGGGCCATAGGGCAGCCGAAGACCGATACGCCTCTCGCCGACTTCCTGACACCCCTCGACTCGCCGCGCAAGCCTATGATCGGCTCGACCGATATCGGCGACGTGAGCTGGGTTGTCCCCACCGTTCAGGCACACGCTCCGACCGTGGCTATCGGCACGCCTTTCCACACGTGGCAGGTTGTGGCCCAAGGCAAAATGCCGGCCGCCCACAAAGCGATGGTGCATGTTGCCAAGGCCATGGCCGCAACCGGCATGGCCGCGATTACCGATCTATCCCTGATTGCCGCGGCCAAAGCTGACCTTGTGGAGAGAACGCGGGAAACCCCTTATGTGAGTCCATTATGTGAGGGCGTCGAACCGCCGTTGGAAATGTCGCGCAGTTAAGCTCTAACTAATTGTGGGCTCTGGCGGGACGGAGCCTCACCCGCGCCGTGCCGCCTTGATGGTAGTGTTCCAAACTTGGCCAGGATCGTCAGGTTCGAAGGTGACTTCTTAAGGTCGGCATCGGGTCAGGCATTGACGATCCCGTGCCATTCAGGAATGTCCGGTGGTCTCCTGGCGGGCTGACATTCGGCTGACTTCTGGGATGTGCCACGAACAAACCTTTTGGGCATGCCTCGAATCTGCGCGCTTTGCGCTTACTTCCGCCGTGACGGTGCTCGCCAACGAGTCTGGGGAGCGGCCAACCAGATGTGGACGCCGCCGGACACGTGACGAACTTTTGAGCGAGACACCATTCGTCAACGTGGCTTCTCAACCGACGCTGCGCTTCGGCAGCACGCGCTTGGCGCTCCGGCTTGGGCTGCGTACCCGCCATGCACGAAGCGGCCTCACGACCCGCAGGTCCAAGAGTACCACGCCCGTTACGGCCAGGACGGCCACGCACAGCATCCACTTGGAGATCGGCTCCATGGCGCCCTCGATTTGCAGCGCGTGGATCACAGTCGCCACAACCACGATCGCCGCTAGACCGTTATGAATCAGCCGCCAAACCGAATAACCTAGACCCAGCCGGCGACGGAGGAGCACCAAGATCGCCGTTACTCCTACACCCCACATGGCCGTGACGCCGTAGACCGAGAAGGGGGTCGGCGAGACGAGCAGGAGGGCATCGATCGTGTCCTCCGGGCTGGCGAGGTAGAGACCGCCCACATGGAGCGCCACCGCCACGACGATCGCAACGCCGAGCCAGCGGTGCCAGCGCCGTCCGGCCACCCCCTCCGATCCGGCGAGGTAGCCTGCGGGCAGAAGCGGTTGGAGGAAGAGAAGCGACAGGCCGACAATGCCGGCGAAGCCGCCGACGATGTAGGGCATATTGCGGGATGCAAGATACGGGCTGAAGGCTGCGACCGCGACCGGCACGATCATGATGGCGGCGACGCTGACCCAGGTGAGAGCGGACGAGACCCGGAGGCGGCCGATCGACTGCATGAGGGTCGCGCCAGCGATCAGGCGGGGGCGAGGACGAAGTTTGCCGACACGGATGTGTCCCGCGCGCTCGGCATGACAGGGCGCAGGAAGACCGTCTGGAACGCGCCGTCGTCATACGCCAGATGGGCGTGGGGCTGCCCAAAGTTCGGCACGATCTGCGCCATCTCGAGCTCGAACGAGCCGTCGGCGCGGGTCAGAACGCTTCCATGGTTGACGGGATCGGGCTCGCCTCCGAGAACCGTCGCGGCCCAGATCTGAATGCGCAAGCCTTTCAGGGGCGCGCCGTCGCCGGCCCGCAGCACCTTGCCCCGCACGAAGAACCCGGAGCCAAGCCGACCTACTATGGGTGCGTTCGGCCGGTAGTTGTTGGCGCCGCCGCGCACAGTGGGGGTAGGAGCAAGCCCGCTCGCAGCCGCCGCAGGGGCAACGAGGCCGAGGGACCTGGAAAGAAGAGCCGTGCCGGCAAAGCCAGCCGTCACCGCAAGAAGGGAGCGACGGCTGAGAGGTTCATAAGTCATGTCGCATCTCCCGTGTAGGAGGATGTGTATGCGCTGAGAGGGCTTAAGCCCTCAGGCGAAAACAAATCCGAGCACGCAGCGCGAGCTGCCGAATGTGGTGCAGCAGGGCACCGACTGACTTGGATAGAGGTAGCGCCGCCCGCGGTCGTGGTCCATGGCGGCAGCCGACCGATCAAGCGTTAGTGATGAAGGCCTCATCCAAGCTGGTGTGCGGGTCGATCGCACCGGTGTAATCTCTGCCGAGCTTCAGGCGCTGATTCGGGAAGCCGCAAGCTGCCAGTGGGACGAGGCAGGGTGGATTGTGGCACCACGCCGAGCAGGCGGCTCACCACGTTCCTCAGTTCGACGCCGTCGTTCCATGAACAGCCAACCCTGGACGTTGTGACAGCTCCAGCAAAGTTCCGACCTTGGTCAGGCAGTGAAGTTCGTTCACTGGCAGGAACGTCCGATGTTCCTGTCCAAAGCAGAAGTTCGACCCCGTCCGGAATGTACCATAACTGCCATTCCGCTGGACGATTCTGTCATCGCGACTTCAGCCTGCGGTGGCCGGAGCAAGCGTCCGCTCTGAACTCGTCGGCGCATGGACGGGCAGACCATCCTGCAGTTCTGCCCGCCGAAGCGTGATCCGCGTCAGTTCGGAGGAACGCCCGAGCCTCAAGGCAAAGCCGGGCCAGAGTGCGGTGCCGTTGTTGACGTAGAGCGTCATGCCCCCGACCTGGTATCGGCCTGAGACAAAGCCGTTGTTGGCGCGTGCGACCAGCCGGTCCAACCCGGGGATCATGCCACCGTGGGTATGCCCGGACAGTTGCAGCGCCACACCACGTGCAGCCGCCTGGGCAGCGTTCCTCGGCTGGTGGTCAAGCAGGATGATCGGCGTGTCGGATGGGGCACCCGCCAGGGCAGCCGATAAGTCCGGTGCCGGATAGGAGGATCGAGGCGCCGACAGGTCGGTGACGCCGGCCAGCACAAGCGATCCCCCATCACGGGTCAGGACCGTATGATCGTTGGCGAGCGCCTGCATCCCCAAGCTGGCGTACTCGAGCATCCACTCCTCGTAGCCGAAGAAGTACTCGTGGTTGCCGGGGATGACCCACACACCATCCTTCGCACGCAGGTCGCGCAGTGGCGCCACGTCGTCACGCCGTGCGCCGAATGAGCCGTCGATCAGATCGCCGGTGACCACGATCAGGTCGACACCGAGCGCATTGGATCGCTCGACCACCGCTTGGGCCCACTCTCTGGGAAACAGGCGACTGATGTGCAGGTCGGTCAGTTGCAGAAGCCTGTAGCCGTCGAACTGAGGCGGCAGGCCGGGGATGGCGATCTCGACATCCTTGAGCGGCGGCACACGCGTCGCCTGGTACACGCCGAGGGCCGAGAACAGCATGGCCGCCGTCGCGGCCGTGTAGCGCACGCTGTCCGGTATGGCTCCGCCGCCCCGGACCAGCCGCGCAGCCACGACGGTCACATCAAGGGCAATCTGCATCACCGCCAGCAGCGCGATTGCTCCGAATGCCCAGTTGAATAGAAGCACGAGAGCGCGTGGGAATTCGGGCGAGAAGACCGAGCCGGACGAAAGGCGGCTCCAGAGATGGTATTGCGAGGCCACGAGCACGGCGATGGCAAGGGCGATCTTCCCGCCCAGCGCCCACGGAAGCGGCCACACGAACCGCGCCAAGACATAGAGGGCGGGCAGTGCGAAGGTCAGGTGGAACATGAACGCCCTTGGAAAGAAGGAAGTGACCGGAGCGGTCGGCTGGAAGATCGATTAGCTAGAACGGTCGACGGGGTCGATACAGAGCCTGTCGCGCAGTCCCTAAAGATCCGCCGCAGGATTGGGTACTCGGCGCGGCGCTGTCACCTCACGATGTCGAGACCCGTTCCTAGCCGCCTATGCTTCAGAATTCAGGCGTCATCGCTCCTGAGCGCATCGAGACAGTCGCCGAGCTGCCCTACCAGCTGCGTGTGGATCACCCGGAAGGGCTGGAACTCTGGCCTGAGGCAGGCGATGGCGGCCCGCTGATCATCTACGACGCCCCTGCCCCGAAGAGAAACGACCCTGACACGCTCATGGAGCACGCTGACGTGATTTCCCTCAGGCAAGCCAAAGACGGTCGAAGCTGGACGCAGCGTCTGGCTACCTATTGGCTACCTGGGATAAAACGGCTCAAAGGGCAGATGCCGGTAACCCTTTGATCTTGTGGGTGAGCGCGCTGGGACTCGAACCCAGGACCCTCTGATTAAAAGTCAGATGCTCCAAATGGGGTGATGCACTCACACACCACTCGACTGTGGACCCGGATTCTGCGATGCAACTAAATCACAATACGGTGGATCTAACCCGCTGAGGTTATGCTACATTAATTAGTGCCTTGATTGCTTGATTTGTGGCCGAGAGTGGAAGTGTGAGAAAGGTCCGCCGCTTGTCAGGGGCCTACCTTCGCGCATGGTCGCAGCGCTGTCCGGTACGCCGGGAGCGCTCCTGAACCCGGGGTTAATCCCAGAAAGGCATCCTGACCTTACGGGCATGGGGGAACTTGGCGTTCATGAGCGGCTCCGCGTACGAGAAAAGGAGCCGGCGTCGGAACGAAGGAGGGGTCTCGACGATCTGGATGTCACGTGCCTCGGGCGCGTCCGGCCAGAAATAGGGTCCGCCTCCGCCCATGAAGGCGGCTTCCCGCGTCCACGCGGGCACCTTGAGGCCCCAGCGCAGCGCCAAGTGCTCCCCCATGGCCCCGATCACCGCGTCGTGCTCTGCGTGCCCGGTCGCGACGGGCACGGGATTGAGCATGGCTTGCCGCACTGTTGTATCCTCCTCCATGTAGAATGCGGCATCGAACTCTCCAGACGCAGGGCCAAAGTCGTCCCGGTCTTTGCGCGCCAAATCGGCAACCTCGGCAATGGATCTGGGCCTCGCCTCGAAGGTCGGCCCGTAGCCGAAGCGATCGAGTGCGGCCTCAAAGAACGAGAGCCGCCTGCCGATCTCCCGCGCCCTGTCGCTGTCGTCCTTCTCCTTCCGCTTGAGATAGGGATCGACGAGGGCCTTCAGGTCTCTGCCCTTCCTGATCCCGATCCCGGCGGCGATCCGCACGGCTGGCTCGAGGTCGTCGATGCCGAGGTCACCCATTGGGCGGAGCGTGGCCAGAAACACCATCGGGACGAGCAGCCGGGGCGGTGCTGCAAGCACCCGAAGACCCGGCCGCTCCCATGTCGGGTACATCCCGGTCGGGAAGCCTCCCGGTGAGGACGGTCCCTCCCCGCACAGGAACGGGAGGATGTCATCCACCCAGCCGTCAGGCAGCCCGACGCGTCGCCCGGCCCAGGCGGTCGCCTGACGGACGACCCCGTGCTTGCCGTCGAACGAGATGTCGGCTTCGATGCAGGAACCATCGTCGGCCCAGCTATAGCGAAGGAGACAGGCCCAGCCCGCATGGAGCATGATCTCTCCAAGGATCCTCCGCTCGCGGACGTCCTCCCCGGCAAGTTCGAGTGCCCTTCTGACAGTTTCCGCGTCGACGAGCTTCGGCTTGAGCATCTCGGTTCATCCGCATCGAGGTGGTCCTGCGGAACGTAGGGTGCTCGGCGGCTTCGGCTATCCTTCGGGCTACGCCGATCCACTGCCCGAACGGAGCTCCTTGTCATCTGCCACATCTGGATTGCCCATGAAGGCTGCGCCGCTTGGCTGGAGTTAGGGAATGACAGCGGTGCCGCTCACTCCGCAGGTGCGAGGCTCTCGCGATGCGCCGGGACCGGCTCAGTCTTCGTTGCTGTGAAGCCGATATAGATGAAGAGTCCGACCGAAATCACGGTCACGAATTCACCGCCGAGCAGAAGAGGCAAGCCCACACTCATGTGTCCGAGCACGACAAGCGTGAGACCTGCCATCATTGCAGGGAGGCCGGTGACGGCAGTCCAGAAATGGATCCACGAAAGCCCGGTTGCGGCCATGTGCGGAAAGTGGCGATAAAATAGCGCGTAGAGGAAAAAGTGGATCCAGCCGAGCAGGTTCACATGCACATGCACGGGCCTGATCGTGAAGTCCTGCGATAGGGACATGAATATGCCCATGGCGACGCCCGCTCCAAGAAACACGAGAGCCGTCCGGAGAAAGAGGTTCGACAGATTGGCCACAGCTTCTGATCCTTAATGCAATTTAACTCTGGCGAGACGGTACCGCGGTTGTGAGATCTACCGTGGCCCGTGGCCGAGACGTCACGCAGTTCGGGATCCGGCGCAGTTCACAGCTCCGGCACCGGTATGCGCCCCGGCTTTCATGAATGTTGTTACGCTGCGAATGGCGACAGCACCTCCGGCTCCCGATCGAGAGCCTGCGAGGTCGTCGCGGATGTGAGCACCGATAGTTCAGCTCCACACACGGCGCAGGTGTCGATCGAAGGGGCTGCAATCAGCTGCGTGGTCCCGCATGCCTCGCAGCCGCACAGCGCTGGGAACAGCGTCCCGGAGCCTCGTCCCGCGGCTCTTCTCAAGGCCTCGCTTGTTTGTACGATACAATCGAACATGGTCTTCCTTCCTGATGTCTCGTCCGGCGATGCGCTTGCCGGCCTGCCTCTTCGGTTGTGCGGCGGTTATAGCGAGCGTTTTTTTCCGTGGCTCTTGTCGGAAGTTGTCTGTATTTTCCGGAAGTTGCCCGACCATTTTCCGGGAGCCCACGGACAGGCTGGGTGATGCTGGACGACAGGAAACAGATTGCGGCCGTGATCAGGGATTACATCGCGCGGGAACGCATGTCGCGCGAGCAGTTCGCGTTCAAGACGAAGCTCGGCAAGTCGACGGTCGACAAGCTGCTGACAGGTCACTTCTCGGACAAGACGCTGTCGATCGTCGAAAGCCAGACACAGCTTTCCCTACGGTCCGTGAGCGGTGGATCAATCCGGCTACCGGACGGCACGGCCCGTCAGCCGTTCAAGACCGCGGATCTGAAGCCCATCGACAAGCCATCCATCGCCGTTTTGCCCTTCGTGCACATGGGGGTAGATCCTGAGCAGGACTATCTCGCGGATGGCATCACCGAAGACATCATCACGGCTCTCGCACGTCTGCGCTGGCTGTTCGTAATCGCCCGGAACTCCACCTTCGTCTACAAGGGCAAAGCCGTGGACGTTCGACAGGTCGCCCATGATCTGGGGATCCGGTATGTCCTAGAGGGCAGCGTCCGAACCGCCGGTTCGCGCATTCGCGTCACCGGCCAGCTCATCGACGCGACAACGGGCAAGCATATCTGGGCCGAGAAGTACGACCGCGAGATGCAGGACATCTTCGCCGTTCAGGACGACATCGCCGAGCGGGTCGTCGCGGCGGTCGAGCCGCACCTTTATGCCGAGGAAGGATTCCGGGCCTCGACGCAGCAGCCGGACAGCATTGATGCCTGGGGCCTCGTGGTACGTGCCATGACCCTCCTCAACGCGGTGGAGCGGACGCGGAACGAGGAAGCCCAAATGCTCCTGCGGCGTGCCATTGGTTTGGAGCCGGGCTATGCGAGAGCCCATGCCCTCCTGAGCTGGGCGATCTGGTGGGCATCCATGTGCCTGTGGACGCCCGACGTGGAGGCCGGCTACGAGCAAGCCGCCATTCACGCCCAAGACGGTCTTGTCTTCGATCCCGGCGAGCCTTGGGCCAAAATGGTGTCCGGGCTGTGCCTCAGCACGGGCGGTCAGCACCAGCGGGCCCTTGCGGAGCTTGGAAATGCGCTGATGCTCAACCCGAGCTTCGCACTCGGCCATACGGCCCTGGGCTGGGCGCTCCTACGAGCAGGCCGGTTCGAAGATGCAATCGTCGAGACCGGCTGGGCCCTGCGCATGAGCCCACTCGACAGCTTCTCCGGGTTCTACACCACCACCCATGGCCTTGCCCTCTTGGCGGCGCGTCGCTTCGAGGAGGCACTCCCTTTCCTCCGGGCCTCCGTTTCGAGTTTCACGGACTACACCGGACCCTTCAACACCCTGATCAGCTGCTGCGGCCACCTGGGGTTGATCGAAGAGGCCAAGGAACTGACCGCCGTTCGAAACCGCATGGGTGGTGTGCCCCTGAGCCTGAGCCTCGTCCGAAGGCATATGCACAGGTTTGCGCATTGCGACGTCTTCGTCGACGGTCTTCGCAAGGCAGGTATCCCTGAATAGGGACTGTGAATTCAGCCTTTGGCGAATAGCGTCATAATTAGATGAGCATTGTTTCCGCTTATGGGCGAGCGGCAACTACTCGGCTCGATTGAAGGTCAGTTCCAGATCAAGCTGAGTAGTATAGCGAAAGCCTCAGAAGGTCCTCTCACGATCGAAATGCAGGAATAGAGCAAACATCTGCCTCTAACCGGGAGTAACTACCACCCATTGGAGAATGATCTGGAGGAGTCTGGCACTGCCGTTAACGTGCTTGTACGTGCTGGCCGTCGCTCCTGATCGCTGGCTTTGGGTATGTCTTGCGGGCGATCCTTGGCGCTTTGGCTTTCTCAGAGCGGCAGAAATCGATTGCTGCTTCCAGGAAGGCTTGACGGGCTTCGGAATGTCTGCTGACGGCCTTGATCCAGGGTTTGTCCGCAATGAGCGTCACGAGCCGTTCCGGCATCAGGCGATGCTTCTCCTCCTCCGCAACCACCATCCGCTCATAAGCACTAAGCAGTTTCGATGGATTAGCCATGAACACTCCACAAGTGATAACGGGCAGACACGGCATCTGTCCCGACGTGCAGTCTGTCGTTACTCCAAATCCATCTAGCGATCGTTAATCCGGAACTGTGTTCTCGAACCAGAATCCCATGATAACCCGAGTGATGCCGGTGATTGTCGCTACCGCCAGTTCTCCTTCGTGAGCAGATTGTAGCCTTGGACCTCGTAGGTCATCAAAATCAAAAACTTAGCACACCCTTGAATTGCTCTTGTGCACCAACGCTGTCTACTCGTTTCGAGCCATCGTAGGTCACAAATATGACCCTGACGGAGCGGATCGCTGTCGATCGGCCAACCTTGGACAAAAGGCCTCGGATTTCTCTGAGGCCTTTCTACTCTTAAAAGAGAATGGAACTTAGAAGCCGCCCATTCCACCCATGCCGCCGCCCATTCCGCCGCCGGGCATGGCCGGAGCAGATTCCTTCTTCGGAGCCTCGGCAACCATGGCTTCGGTGGTAACCAGCAGACCAGCCACAGAGGCTGCATTCTGCAGGGCCG
>JAESGY010000370.1_pt1 | contig 22262 bp, 11 predicted proteins | sample 9269841 | NCBI WGS metagenome assembly JAESGY01 (sample SAMN17022865, study PRJNA683097) | algae metagenome | isolation source: Spirirestis rafaelensis WJT71-NPBG6 and co-occurring heterotrophs from... | place: USA: Pinto Wells, Joshua Tree National Park, Colorado Desert, CA | collected 2006-08-15
TCTGGGCCAGGCTGAAGGAGTGGCGTGCTGTTGCGACCCGCTATGAGAAGACCGCCTCATCCTTCATGGGCATACTTTGCCTCGCCGCTACTCTCGACTGGCTCAAGATCTAACAGGCCCTAGGAGCCAGGCAATACTTCAGGCTGATGAAGTCATGGATACTCTCGAAGACTTTGCCGAAGAGTACGGAAGGGATCCTGCGGCCATCATCGCGCAAATCGGACCCGATATCGCTTGGCCGGCAGATCCCGATTTCGTGGTAGGGTTTCAACCGGCCGCCTTCGGGGTCTATGAGGTAAAGACGGGCATATTTATCAGGCTCGGGCCATGAACCAGCTCGCCATCCCGGCTGTCTTGCATGTTCCCCCTCCCGTGGCTGCTGCCGGCGACCGTGCCACCTATCGCTTCCTTGAATTCTTCACGGCGCAGATCCGCAACCCGCATACCCGCCGCGCCTATATCCGGGCGGTGGGCGATTTCTGCGCTTGGCTCGAGGCGCGGCGCCTAGCGTCGATCACCGCCGTCACCTCGATCCACATTGCTGCCTACATTGAGGAGCTCGGAGGGGTGCACTCAGCCCCAACGGTTAAACAGCACCTGGCGGCGATCCGGATGATGTTCGATTGGCTCGCTACCGGCGGTATCCTGCCGTTCAACCCGGCCAGCGCCGTGCGCGGCCCCAAGCACGTGGTCAAACGCGGCAAAACCCCGGTGCTCGACCCCCGCGACGCGCGCCAGCTCCTCGACAGCATCGACGTGAGCTCGCCGGCCGGCCTGCGCGACCGCGCCCTGATCGGGCTCATGGTCTACACCTTCGCCCGGATCGGCGCTGCCACCGCCATGACGGTTGGCGATGTCTATGTCCAGAACCGCCGGCTGTGGGTGAACCTGCGCGAGAAAGGCGGCCAGGTCGTCGACCTGCCCTGCCACCACACCCTCGAGGAGTATCTCCACGCCTATCTCGACGGCACCGGCCTTGCGGCCGATCGGGATGGACCGCTGTTCCGCACCATCGGCCGCGGCACCGGGCAGCTCACCCGAACCCCCCTCCCCCAGGCTAACGCCTATGCAATGATCCAGCGCCGGGCCCAGGCAGCTGGGATCCAGACCCGGATTGGCAATCACACCTTCCGGGCCACCGGCATCACGGCCTTTCTCAAGAACGGCGGCACCCTCGAGAAGGCCGCGGCGATCGCCCATCACGCCTCGACCCGCACGACCCAACTGTATGACCGGCGGCACGACGAGGTTAGCTTGGATGAGGTCGAGCGGATCCTGATTTGATGACTGCTGCTTGGGGCAAAGAAAAGAACCCTGCCTTTGTGAGGCAGGGTTTAGTTTCTCCTCGCATTCGGATGCTCATCCGAAGACACGACCAGTAGCGCATACGCCCAAGCTGGTGTCAATCAGTAGACGACCGACGCAGACGTGAAGTTGTCTAATGTAATCTTCTTAACTATTTATTCACCACACCGCAGAACCTGACCTGTAACTTATCAAGTGTTGCAGCTTTGCTATAGCTGTCCTTGGCGCTCGGCCATAAGTTTGATCCACGACCTCGCACAAGGAGCAATGCTCATGAAAACTCGTCTTCTCGGTCTGCTTGCCGCTACGGCCATCACCACCCTCGGTGTCTCCGCTGCTTCGGCGGCTGACCTTCCTTACCGTTCTGCGCCTCCGGCTCCTGTCTTCGCCGCGGCTCCGGTGTTCACCTGGACCGGGTTCTACGTCGGCGTGAACGCCGGCTACGGCTGGCAGGACAACAATGACGGCTCGGTGTTCGTGCCCGCCGGCACCATCCCGAACACCGGTGCTGGCACCATCACCTACGGCGACGACAACGGCGACGGCTTCGTGGGCGGCGGCCAGATCGGCTACAACTACCAGATCGGCTCCTTCGTGCTCGGCCTCGAGGCCGACCTGCAGTGGGCAGACCTCGGCGGCAACAACGGCACGGCTCTGGTGCCGGCGGCCTTTACGGCAGCAGGCTTCGTGCCCGCCGGCGCGGTGGGCGGCATCGACTGGTTCGGCACCGTGCGGGCCCGCGCCGGCGTGGCCTTCGGCCAGGCGCTGATCTACGCCACGGGCGGCTTTGCCTATGGCGGGGCGGACGATGACGATGATGAGTTCGGCTTGGTCAACAACGACGATGTGCGCACCGGCTGGGTGCTGGGTGCGGGCGCGGAATACGCCTTCACCAACAACCTGACCCTCGGCGTTGAGGGCCTGTGGGTGAACCTGGACCAGGAGAACAACCGCGCGTTCATCGGCACGGTGCCGGCTGCTGGCGGTGGCCGCACGGCGGTGTTCGTGCCCGGCAGTGACGATGATGAGGACAACGAGTTCTTTGTGGCCCGCGCCAAGCTGAACTTCAAGTTCGGCACTTTCTAAGCCGCACACCTCACCCAAACGAAAGGCCCGGAGCGATCCGGGCCTTTTTGTTGTTTCAGCCCCACAGCTTCAACGTGAAGGGTGGAGGTCAGACCAAGGTGTCGGTCTCTGAGTGCAGCCGCATCCCACCCATGGCAGCGAAGGCGGGTGTGGTAGAGCGGTCTATGAGCGATCAGGCCCGGCAGATGCCTTCCTGAGTTCAGCCGCAAGCGTGCGGCGCAACTCCGCTGTCAGGGGCGTGGGGTTGGCCTTGTTCCATGCTCGCTGTGCTCTCTGGATGAAGCCTTTCCGCCGACGCCTTGCCGCCCCTGGAAGGTGGGTCGCCAGGGGTGCAAAGTCGCGGAGCAGTTGAGCCTCGGTGCGTTTCCTCGACGGCAGGGCGGCCTCCACAGCTTCAGCCGCGGCTATATCGTCCAGCGTTGGATCGGGATGGCGGGCCAGAGCATCGTCCTCAATCTGGCTGAAGGCTTGGTCCTTGGCCTCATAGTACTGTTTCAGGCCAGGAGCGTGCTCGATGAAGTACGCTGCTGCGGCCTCATCCCTCACCCACCAGTCGGGTTGAGGGAAGGAGGCATAATCGCCTCGTGTTCCTGGAGTGCTCACCATTGCGACAGCAGCCTTTCTGGTTTCGTGCTCGCGCTCTCTTATCACATAACCGGAGCGCGACAGGTAGGTCGCGGCTGAAAACCGACCTGCCTTGCTCGTAACGGATTGTTAACTATCGGGTTGGTAGGAAGCTGCTTCAGGTCTTGTCCCTACAGACGATCTGCAACTTCCAAGCGCCCCGGCTTTCTGCGGGCGCTTTTTCTTTGCGGCCTTAGGTGCGAAACAGGCCCAGCGGCCGATGCGTGGAACCGCTGGACCTGGCCATGGGTGGGTCGCTTGGGGGCAATGTTCATCCCATGGCCCGCTCAACTTAACTCTCTCCCGTAGCCGTATTTGGGCCAAAGCGAGGTAGGGGGCGCTCTCTTCCGATGAAGCCTGATCTCTGAAGGGCGGCACAAACGGCTTGCTCGTCCTGATAACAAGAAGTGCCTTGGCGGTGCACTAGGCGCATGGGTGACAGGGAGAATGACCAGCCCCTCGCCGTCGGCTTGGCGCACCACCAGACTGACCTAGTGGGGGCGCTCGTGAAGCTGCGTTGGATAAAGACGAGTGAGGCATGGCCCAAAGGCACTTGGCCTGAGAGCCATTGGACGTGCTTTGACGACGCTAAGCCCGGGCGGAGGAGCAACGGTCTCCAGGAGACGGACATTGGCAGCGTGCACCAGATCAGAGATGGTGGTGACGTGGGGAAGTGGTCCTGGAGCATGACGGCCTCCCCCTCTCGCCCGAAGTGTCCTGAGCCTACCAGCGGCACGGCGGCCAGCCGAGAGGAAGCGGTCCGCCGGGTGAGCGAGTGCTATGAGCGCATGCTGACTTACTACAACAGGCACCGTGCTGACGGTTGAGAGCCCATGCGCCTCCCCCTGCCGGCGGGGAGAGTCAGATTTGCTGGTGCGCCAGATCAGACGATGACCGGGGGATTTCCTATCATGTCGCTGCATCAGGGCTGACCTGCGTGTCCGGGCAGTGGACCTTTCCAGGCCCAATAGGTACGAAGCCGCCCCCGGATTTCATGCCCCCACGATAATTCGGCAACTTCAGAGCGCCCCAGTTTTCTGCGGGCGCTTTTTCTTTGTGGTTTCGAGTACAGAGAGGCCCGACGGAGCAGGGGATCAGGGGTGTGTCCGTCGGGCCTGACTATGGGCGATACCTGCGGGGCTACTCACGTCCATGGTCAACTCAGGTTTAACCGATGACTGGAGCCAGGCAGGGGCCAAAGCGAAGTAGAGGGCATTCCAAACTGGCGGAGCCTTAGATTGTGGTTCACGCTTCCTGATTACTCCAACCAAAGAGAAGCGCCTCGGTGGTGCACCTGGCGCTGAGTTCAAGCAGCAGGGGCAAACCACGCTTTGAGCTTGGCCAGCTTGGACTTGTGGGCAGTCGTCGGTGTCACACTCTGCTGAACCGCGTCCAGCCTGGTCCTTACCTCCTCAGGTGCGAGCATGTCAGACTGTCGGCCAATCCCCGCGACACCCTCGAGGATCTCCAGCATTTCGTGGAACGGGAGACCGTATCTGAGCCGCCAGCGATATAGACCTCGCGCTCGCGCTCGACCTCGGCTGTGTCTGCGCAGGCCAGGCGGGCCACAAAGGGCAGGAGTTGCTGCCTGATGCGCTCAAGCAACCCCATCATGCACCCCGCCGGTCCGACAAAGCCGCCACGGTGAGGATGGAATCCAACGATCGGCCCGAAAATCTGCTGCCGCACGGATATGCCATCGACCACGGTTGAGATCGGGCAAGCTTGTTCAAAGGTTACCTAAAAGGCTCGCCACAAAAATTGAGGTTGCTACATAGCGTCTGGGCAATTAGAATCGCTTGTGTTCGACGCGCTGATGGCGATCGCCTGTGTTCGACGCGCTGGAGAATCCCTCTGCGGGGTCATCGGCATCGACTTGCGTCGTCCCGTGCAATTTGGCTGCCTGACACCCACTAGGTTGCGGCAACCGACGAATGGGTGCCCGAATGAAAGTGTGGGAGAAAACGAACAATGGCTGCCGTGCGTAAGACGGAGAGCCGATTGCCGGCCGGGGTGGATGCCGCAGGTCTGGGAGAATCCGTCGTTGCCGCCGATGGGCGCTGCGCACTCGTTTCGTTCATCACTGCTCCGCTTGCAACAGGCCGTGCCAACACCTACGTCGTTTTCGTCACGGAGACCGCGCTGGCCGGAGCAGTCGAGTCATTCGAATGGTCTTTCGCGGAGGACGGCGCCGCCCCGGTGGTCGTGACAACCGATGCAGGCGAGGCGGTGTTCACGCCCACGAAGGAGGGCTACCTCAGCGTGAGCGTGCGCCTGCTCGATGGTGGGACAACCGAACAGGCAACGCTCACACTCAACCAGAAGGTAAGCCCGCCAAACGCCAAGGTCGAACAGCTCATTGCCGATGCGGCGAACCAGCCCGGGCCGGGCCGCGGCAACCTCGACGTGCTGCGTGAACTGGTCAACGACCACAACCCGTACTACCTGATCGTCACGCTTGCAGTGCCGGAATCTGGCGATGGCTTCAAGCGATTCCTGTACAGTCTGGTGTACGACGGCGCGCTGAAGCGCACCTCGGCCGCAAGGTCTGCGCTGCTGGAGCAAGTTGCGACCTCGCTGAATGCGGGCGCACCGGACTTCATTTCGGCAACGGCACCGGGCCTTGGCGTCGCGGGCGTGCGTTTGTCGCTCGCTGCGATGCTGCTGCCTCCGAACAGCATTCCGTTTACCGAGCTGGAGACGGCCACCGCGGTGAACGCCTCGGGAGACGAAGAGGTGCGCGCGAAGCTGGCGGCGCTCAGCGAGACTGATCGCATCGATCTCTTCAACCGCGCGCGGTTTCCGAAATCGAACATTCTCCTCTGCGGCAAGCTCCTCGAGGCACTGCGAGATAAGCTCTTCAGCGGCGTGAGCTTCGATGACGTGCGGACGAAAATGTCTGGCACGATGGCTGAATGGATCGTCCTCAACTATAACTGGGGGCCGCTGCGCCGGCCCTGAGCGCTCGGTCCCAGCCCCCCATCACCGGAGCGCCATGCCCACCCGCGAAAAACAAACGGCAAATCCCGCCAAGGAAAATCCCGACCCGGCCCCGAAGCCGGATCCGCTAGCGCGCATCCTCTCCCTGCAGAGTTTCCTGACCACCGCGTACGGAGCCGAGAAAACCAATCTCGAGCCGCCCTCTACCAACATCAATGGTTTCATCGTTGGTCGCAAAGAGGCAGCCATCAGCATGGTGCTGATCGACAGGACAGGCGATCACTACGCTGGCATCGACGACACACTCATGCACTATTCCGGGAGCCTAGTGAAAGTCGCCGCGCTGTACGCCGCTCACGACCTGCGAGCGGCCGCACGCAAGCACGCGCGCGACAACACGTTCACCACTCCAGCCGCGTTCAATGCATCGTTCCTAGCCTCGATCGATACGTCGACTGCGGTCGCCTCACTCCTGAGCTTTCCGAGCGGCCAGAAGCCGGTGCTCACGAGCGTGTTCACCGGCTTCAAGGCGACCGCGCCAAACCGCGTCGAATTCGTGCCGGCTTACCAGACCGCGCTGAACGACATCTTCAACAACTCGAGCGCGGGGATCGTCATTCGCGGCCTGGGTTACCGCTACATCAATGTGTCGCTGATGAAAGGCGGCTTCTTCGATCGCAATGCGTCTCCGCCCGCAGGCATTTGGCTGGCCGGTGACTACTCTGCCGAGCAGATCACTAAGAGCGTGCGAACGCCGGTTCTAAACGACACGGTAGCCGGTGGTAGTGGCCAGGCAATCACTACAAAAGAGATGGCCCGCGTGTTCCGCCTGATCCATCTCCGTCAAGCCTATCCGCACGTGGCAGACGCTGGCGATCGCACCGATGCCAATACTGGTGTCCATCAGATCCTGCGTGCTCAGGAATCCTTCTTCTTCGACACACAGGCTGGTCGTCTGATGGAGCTGGCCGAGACGCCGGGGTTCGCACAGCATTGCGCAAAGGTAGGCATCGGCTCGCTCGGCAAGCTCCGACCCGGCGGAGGGACGGATGGTCCTTCCGTCTACTCCGAAGGCGCCGTAATGAAGTGGAACACCATGGCGCAGATCACAGCATTCAATTCGGCCAAGCAGCGCTCGCTCTCGGGCTTCTTCGCGCTAGTCTGGCAGAACGCCTATGACGGCCCCGGGAGGTGGGATGCGCTCGTGCGGATCATCAATGGCAGCATCCAAAACTTCCTCACTCAACCCTGACCGGACCGTACGATCGTGGCGAACTCCCTTCAAGACCTGCTGACACAAATCGGGCTTGCCATGGCCCCATTGCGCGCGCTGAAGACGCCGGCGCAGGCGGTCGCGTTCTTCCGCCGGCTCGGCTACGAAGTGCCGGCCGCTTCTGTGGGTTCGGCACTCAACGACGTTTCTGCGCGAGCGAACGACCTTGCAAAAACGGTGCGAACGCTGGCCACCGCGACGAGCGATGTAGCCATCGCCACGGCAGTGGCCGAAGCGCTCGCGGGCCTCGTGCAGATTGTGAACGCCATCGGCCAGCTCCACGTGCAGATCAAGGCAGGTGGCGGAGGCGGCCTGCCAAACATTGATGACTTCCCGCGGCGATTGACCGATTTGCTGGTGCTGGATCTGCTGAACCAGCGCCGGCCGGGTCTGCATGACACGCTGCATCTCCTCGGCCTCATCGAGAACCAACCTGCGCCGACGCCAGGCCAGGCCTCGCGACGCCTCAATTGGGAGCGATTCTCGCAGCTCATCCTTCACCCCGGCCAGATTGCGAACGACGTGTACCGCTGGGACACCGACTTCGACACCTCGAAATTCCTCACCCGCCTCGAAACGCTGATGCGCACGGAGGTAATGGCCGGCGGACTCTATCCCCAGACCGGCACGATCCAGAGCGTGCTCGGCAACGCCAGTGCCGGGCTGGCCGAGTTGCGCTATCCGCTGTTCCAGAAAGGCGTGACGCCGGAGACGTTCGCTCAGTTTGGCGTTACGTTCACACCAGTCGAGGCGCAGGGCGGCCAGAAGAAAGGCATCGCGCTCCTGCCCTATCTCACCGGGACTAGCTCGTTCGCATTCGACGTCTGCGACCGCGGGCAACTCACGTTTGAATCCACGGCCGACATTCGCGGCGTGGGCATCGTCGTACGTCCACCGTTCGATGCGCAGGGGCTACTGAATCTTACTGGGTCGTTCCACGCCGCAATCAAAGTGCGTGAAAAGCCGGAGAGGGCCCAGGAGATTATCGTCATCGGAACACCCGGTGGCACGCGACTGTCGCTGCAGGGGCTCGGCATCAATTGGTATGTGAGCGGCGCGCGCGAGAAGCTGAACGTTGGCTTTGAAGCCCAGATCGACGCGGTTCGGCTCGTCGTAGCGCCCAGCGAAGGCGACGGCTTTCTGCAGAAGGTGCTCTCCGGCGTGCGCGTCGACGCGCACGCCGCGGTCGCTTTCGGCATGTCGCTGCAGTCTGGCTTCACGTTCAGAGGCGGCGGGAAACTCGCGCTCGATATCGGCACGCATTTGGATGTCGGCCCGGTTCACGTCACCGGGTTGCGGCTGGCGTTCGCGCCGAGCAGCGACGGCCTCGCGCTTGAGTCCGGCGCGAACCTGAAGTTCGATCTCGGCCCGATGAAGGCCGTCGCCGAGAACATCGGCCTGCGCTCCACGTTGCGTTTCACGCCGGGAAACCTCGGGCCCGCAAATCTCGATTTTGGATTCATGCCGCCCACCGGCGTCGGCCTGACTCTGGATGCAGGTGGATTCAAGGGTGGCGGGTACCTCCGCTTCGATCCGGCGAATGGCGAATATGCCGGCGCGCTCGAGCTGGATTTCAATGGCTTGTTCTCGCTGAAGACCATCGCGCTCATCAACACGAAGATGCCGGACGGCTCGCCCGGCTTCTCGCTGCTCGTACTGATCACCGCAGAATTCACGCCGATCCAGCTCGGCTTCGGTTTCACGCTGAATGGTGTCGGCGGCCTCTTCGGCCTCAACCGTACAATCTTCGTCAACGCGCTGGTCGAAGGCATCCGCACGAACGCGATCGCCAGCATCCTGTTCCCACAGGATGTCATTGCGAATATCACGCGCATCATCAGCGACATCAAGCAGTTCTTCCCGCCGCAGGAGGATCACTTCGTCGTCGGCCCCATGGGCAAGCTCGGCTGGGGCACACCGACCATCATCACCGCGGAGCTGGCACTGCTGCTCGATCTGCCGAAGCCAATGCTCGCCATCGTTGGCATCCTGCGCGCGGTGCTGCCCGCCGAAGAAGCGGCCATCCTGAAACTGCAGGTCAATTTCATCGGCGTGCTGGATCTCGATCGCGGCTACCTGTTTTTCCGCGCCGACCTGTTCGACTCTCGGTTGCTGCTGTTCACCATCACCGGGAGCCTCGCGTTCATGGTGTCGTGGGGCGAGGAACAACTGTTCGCGCTCAGCGTCGGCGGCTTCCACCCGGACTTCCACGATATACCGACCATCCCAGCACTGCCGGATGGCTTCCGAAACATGGCTCGCATCGGCATCAGCCTGCTCTCGGACGATAATCCGCGGCTAAAGGTCGAATCGTATTTCGCCGTCACGTCGAACACTGTGCAGTTCGGCGCCAAAGTCGAGCTCTACGCCTCGGCCGCCGGGTTCAACATCTACGGCTTTCTCGGCTACGACGTGCTGTTCCAGTTCGATCCGTTCTACTTCATCGCGAAGCTGTACGGCGGCATCGCGCTCCGCCAGGACGACGATGTGATCGCCGGAATCAATGTCACCGCGCAACTCTCTGGCCCCACGCCCTGGGACGCGCGCGGCACAGCCTCACTCACCATTCTCTTCTTCGAAATCTCGGTCGACTTTCACGTCACGTGGGGCGACCCGCCGCCGGCGGTCGATCAGAAGACGGAAGACCTGCTGGATCTGCTGAAACGCCAGCTGGGTGACACTCGCAACTGGCGTGCAGAGTTACCGCCTGAGAATCACCTGTACGTGAGCCTCCGCACGATCGAGCCACCCACGGCAGGTGAGGTGCCGCTGGTCATCCATCCGGCCGGCGTGCTCACGTTCACCGAGCGATCACTGCCGCTCGGTGGCTATCTCATCGAGAAGTTCGGCACGCGCAAGCCGCTCGCTGACAACAAGTTCACGCTGTCGGGCGCAAACGCGGGGGGCCTCGCGATCCCCGCCGACTACCAGGGCGTGCGCGAACAGTTCGCTATCAGCCAGTTCACAGAGCTCAACGACAGCGAAAAACTCTCGCGCCGCTCGTTCGAGCGGCTGCCGAGTGGTTTCTCGCTGACCGGCACGTCAAATCTGCAAGCGACGTTGCCTGTGACGCGCGAAGTGATCTACGAGCTGAGCTATCTGCGGCGCAAGCCAATTCGCGTCGAGTTCAGCGGCTTGGTGCGACTCGCGCTGAAGGCCTACGACCGGCTCGTCAAAGGCAGCGCCGTTCGACAGTCTGCCCTCGCAAAACAACAGACGCGTCCGTCCTTGAACGCACCGCCTCAGGTCAGCTTACCGGCGGATCAATTCACCGTGGCGAGTGTGGCGGATCTCACGGGTTACGCGGCCGCCGGCGAGTCTGCACGGACGTTTCATACTGAAGCCGAGGCTTACCAGCACCAGAAGGAGCTAATTCGCAGCAATCCGGCGCTTGCTGGCCAGATCCAAGTCGTCTCGCAGTTCGAGCTGGCGAGCTGAAGGGAACGCCATGGCCATCGAAGTTGCCAAGTATCAATTCCAGTCCTGGGTGCGCAAGGGCATCGCAACCCAGATCAGTGAGCAGGATTCGCTGGGGAACCCTGCTACACCGCTCCCACCGGGCGAGCGCGCATCGGTGCCGATTGGTGTGTCCATCAACTCCACGCCGCAGGACGCGAAACCATTCGCGCTCATCGGCCCGGGCGACATCATCGGTGTCCATCGCGACATGGTCGTGCGCACCGAGCCGCGGAACGGCAACGTGAGCTTCGAGCCGAACTATCTCGCCTTCATCGAGTTCTACGACGAGGATTTTCCCTGGCGCTACACGCCCGCGAAGCCCGACGGTGACAAGCTGCGGCCGTGGCTCCTGCTGCTGGTTCTGAAAGAAAACGAGCTCATTCGCGACGACCGGCGCGTGCCCCTTCCGGTGGTCACGGTCAAGAGCCAGGAAGCGCTGCCCCGCTCGGACGAGACATGGCTCTTTGCCCATGCGCACCTCGAACAGGCCATTCCGCCGAATGTGCTCTCCAATCTCGAGCTGTATCTGAAGTCTCTACAGGAGGCCCTGACCACTGACCCCGACAAGCTCTACAGCCGCTTGATGTCGCCACGACATCTCGATCCCAACACTGCGTACCAAGCTTTCCTCGTGCCGGCCTTCGAGTGCGGGCGCCTTGCCGGTCTCGGCAAGCCCAACACTGGCGTGCCGGCGCAGAAGCCTTCCTGGGATGGCACCGCCGGCGTCGAGCTACCGTTCTACTACGACTGGTCGTTCCGTACCGGCGAGGAAGTAGACTTCGAATCGCTGGTGGAGATCATCGAGCCACGAGTGCTCGACCCGCGCATCGGCATCCGGAACATGGATTGTGAGCATCCAGGTTTCGTGAAGGTGGATGCGCAAGGGCGTGAGCGACCACTGGCGCCGGGTGACGATCCTGGACTACCTGCGGCGCTTCCTCCGGTGCAGGGATTGGAAGGCGCGCTCAAGACGGATCGCACGAAGTCGCTCCCTGAAGCGTTCACGCCGAATGCCTTCCAGGATGAGCTGCAGATTCTCGTGAATCTTCCCGAGCAGATTCAGACGGACACGAGTGCGCTGCCAGGCACGGTCGAAGATTTTCTCAACGACCCGGTCGTGACGCTGCCCTTCTACGGCCAGAACCATGCGCGTCAACACAAGACAGACAGGGTGCTGCTCGATGCAACGAAGAACGGCTGGTATCACGATCTCAATCGCGATCCGCGCACGCGTGTGTCTGCAGCGTTCGGCGCGCTGGTGATCCAGAAGAATCAGGAAAAGCTCATGCAACGCGCCTGGCAACAGGTGCAGAAGGTGTACGAAGCGAATCGCAAGATCCGCAACGTTCAGTTCATCATGCATGTGTGCACGGGGTACACGAGCCAGTTCTTTTCGGCGGTCGCGCCTGCCCAGCTCCTCGCGATGACCTCGGCCGTGCACGCGAAAGTGCTCGGCAGCCCGATGACGATCCGCCAGCAGATCCGCAGCAGCCCGCTGCGCGCGCCGGTGCTCGGGAGCGCTTTCCGTCGTCTCGCACGACCTGCAGGCAAGGTCGCGCAGCGCCTCTACGCGAACGGCACGCCGTTTCAGCTGAGCACGCTGGTTGAGGACGTGAACACCGGCCGCGCCAATCCAGCACCGCCGCGAGAGGTGCCTGCGGGTCTTCCGTCAGTCGACGATCTCGCAGGAGACGTCGGAACAGGCACGTTACCTGAGTGGCTACGCTGGCTGGTTACCCATCGGACGATCGCGCTCGTGCTCGCCCTGATCCTGCTGTTGATCTTGGGCTTCGCGACAGGGTCGCTGATTGCATTCGCGATCGTCGCCGCCGCGGCTGTGGCGGGCTATGTCTATCTCGGCTCACTAGCGCGCAAAGAGGCCGAAGCAGCAGTTCTCACTGACCCTATCAAGGCAACGGAAGTGATCGGAGCCCTGCCGCCGCGGCCGGACTTCAATGTGCCCGTCGCCGGTGAAGCCACGCCGCCACTGGCGACGCCCGGACCTCAGCCCGGCACAGATAGTGTGGAAGCGGCGCGCTTCAGGTCCGCGATCCTGCAACTGCAGTCCCGGCTTGCGATTCGTGTGCCAGAGCCGCCGCCGCTCGTGGCGCTGGATATTCGCAGTGCGCATCGGAAGCTCGCGACGGCCATCGATCCGCACGTTTCGTTCCCCCGGCGCCTTTCCGCGCAGGTGAAGCTCCCCGGCCTGACGCTTGAGCAACCCGAAGAGATCGTGGACGCGATGGCGCATCCGGACTTTGAGGACGCCACCTACGCGCACCTCCGCGACATCAACAAGGAACTGCTGATCCCCAACCTCGACCTCATTCCGCCGAATACCATCTCGCTGCTCGAGACCAATCCGAAGTTCATAGAGTCCTATCTCGTCGGCCTAAATCACGAGATGGCGCGGGAGCTGCTCTGGCGTGAATACCCCACCGACCAGCGCGGCAGCTACTTCCGCCAGTTCTGGGAGGTAAAGGGTGTGAGCAACCCCGGCTCGCCAGGGGATGCCGAGCAGCTGAAGGACATCACGAAGCTCCATACCTGGCCTGCGGCGAGCCTGCTCGGGACCCACAAGCCACCGCCGCCCGCGACGGCGGATGTAAAGCCCGGCGAGAAGCAGCTGGTACTCGTCATTCGCGGCGAACTGCTGAAGCGCTACCCGAACACAGTTATCTACGCACAGAAAGCCATCGACGACGGCAAGGGCAATCGTGCGATCTTCGACAAGGACATGACGCCCGGCCAGTTCGACACGCAGCTCAAGTTCCCGTTGTTCCGGGCTGAGATCGACCCCGACCTGCGCTTCTTCGGCTTCGATCTCACCATCGACAAGGCGCGCGGCACGGTCGGGAGCAACGATTTCTTGAACGACAGGCTCGGCTGGTTCTTCGTCATCCAGGAAGTGCCAGGCGAGCCGCGTTTCGGCATGGACATCAAGTATGAGCCTGCGCAGGACACCAACAACAACCCGCTGGACGATCCGCTCGACACATGGAACAACCTTGCGTGGAACTCCTTTGGAGCCGCAGAACCGCCGTTCGTGACGCGCACGCCAGCGCCGTCCCTCCCACGCCCGAATCCTGCAGAGATCAATGTGCATCGGTGGGGTTCGAACGCCGCGGAGATGGCCTACATCCTGTTCCAGACACCAGTGATGGTGGCCGTGCACGCCAGCGAAATGCTTGAGAACGCCGATGCCTGATTTCAACCAACAGCTCGAGACTATCGCACGCCTGCGCTCCGAAGCTCGCCAGCACGAAGAGGCGCTATACGGGGCGCGCATCCGCTCACGGAAGCTGGAGCAGCGACTCACACGCGCCAAGCAGCACATGACGACTCCGGTGCCAGACCAGCAGAACGGAGTCGCTCAGCTGCGCGCCGAGATGGGGCGCGTGAACCAGGAACTAGCGACATTGCGAGAGCAGGCTGGTGAGATCACCCGGACGCTCGAGAAGCTGGCGGAGCAGCGGCGGATCGTTGCGCACCTGAAGCAGAGTCTCCCCGCTCTGCGCACCCGGCTCGAAGCGCTAAAACGTCGTCTCGACGAGCTTGAGCAGGAGCAACCACGGCCAGACGATGAAATCGCGCGCGTGCGTGCCGAGATCGAGCCTCTCCAGAGTTCGCAGGCCCAGCTCGAGGAAGCGATCCAGGTCGCCATGGCACGCATCGATCAGATGAGCCGGGAAGAGCGCGCCCTGCGCGAACGATTGAGCTCGGTTCAGGAACGCATGCTCGGCCTGCGTGCGGACCTTGCAGGGCTCCAGGACCGTATCACAGAGAGCTCGCAGCCGGTGTTCGACGACCGGCGGGCGATCGAGGCGAACATCGCTGATCTCGACGCGAAGGCCAAGCGCAGCAGCGCGGCAGGAAGCAGTTTGAAGGACGAGATCTCCTCGCAGCTCGGCGGACTGTATGCGCAAGACCCGCATCCTCGCCGAACACTCGCGCTCCTGGACGATCGCACTCCCTTCCTGTTGTTTCCAGTGCGCATTGAAACGATCTTCGCAGGCAACGAGCTACGCGTGCGCATTTTCCCGGACGAGATCGCTGTCCACACGCACGAAGCGACGCTCACCGATCGGGAAGTCGACGCTGGCCAGCTTTATTGGATTGAGCTCGTAACCGCCGCACATCTCAAAACAGAGCGCGAGCGACGGCGGCGAGCCGCTTGGACGCAGATGGTGAACCTGCTGGGCGGCCAACGTGCTGCCTACGTCACGAAGAGCACGAAGCCTGCGGATTGGGACACGCTCGCGGCAGCCGGCGAGACTCAGTCGCTTATTGCATTCCTGCTCGCTGCCGACGCGAGTTTCTTCACTTCGCTCGGAGCCCTCCCACTGACTCCACAGACGCGTGCGGCGCTAAAAACAGCCGTCAACGACGAGGACGGCGATGCCTTCATCAAGCTCGCTGAACAGCAGGCGTGGGGTGAGCGCATCAACCTTGCCATCCGGGGCGAGATCGACAGCTTCCCGGTCATCGACGTCACGAAAACAGATGCCTGGAGTCGCGCGCCGCGAACGCGGGTGATGCCCGACCGCTTCGTTCTGCTGCTGTATCCCAGCGAGACCTCGGCTCCGCGTGAGGTTCCTGGCGCGCTGGTCCCTGACACAGTGATTCTCGGCCCCGATCCGCTCGACTCCGCCAAGTTTCTGGTCGAGAAAGACAACGCGCGGGTGCCAGGCGGCGACAGTGCGTGGCTCTCTGACTTTGACCTCGCGGTGGCGCAGGGCCTAGGAATCCGCGTGCCGCTGTCCGAGCAGGAAGCGGCCTCTGGCTTCGCGCGCGTGGCGGTGTTGGGTTTGCGGCTCTCCACAGGCGCGCAAGCTGGTGCGGCGATGCTCGAGGAACTGATCACCAACCATCAGTACGCCCCGGGCGGATTCAGCCTCATTCCACAGGGCACGCCCACCAACAACACGGAGCAGAACGGCACCGGCTACTCGGACAACGATCCCTACGACGACCTGGCATTCTTCACCGAGCTCGACCCGCCGGCCTTCGACGCCGCCTCGCCCGATCCGCTGAAGAGCCAGACAGACGGACGCCTGCTTGCCGACGCGCTGGGCATCTCGTATTCGGCACTCGAGCGCGTACAGCACGCGGATCAGCGAGACATTCTCGGAGCGCGCTCGATGAATGCAGCCCTGTTTCCCTCAACGCTGGGATACTGGCTGAAGACGTGGATGGGGCCGGTAGTCACGCCAACCGCCGCGCGCATCACGCGCTCGTTCTTCGATCAGCACGTCACGGGCCGCGGGCCACTGCCGGCTATTCGGGTCGGAAATCAACCTTACGGCGTGCTACTGACGAGCGACCTCTCGCACTGGAAGTACCCGGCGACGCAGGGTGCGCAACTCGCGATCCTGCCCATGTTCGATGAGCTGACGCCCTATCTCGCGAACCTCCATCGCATCCTCACTGCGCTTCAGAACCACTGGAATACGCTCGCGGCAGATCTCCTGTATGTCGGCAAGCCCGGCACAGATTCCTCGGACGTGCTGATGAATGTGCTCGGGCTGCACCCCACATCCGTCGAGTTCTACCAGCGCATCGGCTTCCACGAACAGTACCTAGGCACGCTCGGCAACTTCATCAGGCCCGGGGCCTATAAGAACGAGCTCGAGTCGCTGCGACGGAGCTTGCCGGCGAGCCTGCGGCACTATCTCCTCAACACGCTTGGGGTAGCCACGGACGACGGCGAAGTCGCGAAGACTCGCGCCACGCACGTGCTGTGGCAGCACTATCTCACATCGCTCGATGTGCCCAGCCTCGTCGAGAACAGGCCGCCGTCCGAGGTCGCGACGCTCGCAGTCAACTACATCGACTGGCTTGCGAAAGCGCCGGATACGGCACGGATTATCAATGAATCATTCCCCGGCACGAAGCCGGCGGCGCTGCTGTACGTGATGCTTCGGAATGCTCTCCTCCTGCAGCTTCACAATGGCTCGTACGATTGGCTGAAGGAACGTAGCACCTTTGAGCTCGCGCTGGAGACTTCGATCAACACCGTCGCGATCGCGGGTGTGCGTCCTTCGGTGCCTGCGGTGTCCAAACTCGAACTGATGGCCGTGCCGGTGAACACCGTGCAGCCGGACCATCCCGTTCCGACGATGCCCGTCGCGGACTGGATATGGAGTGGCCCAGTCGCTGCGGAAACCGAGGCTGCGTTCGTGAAGGAGCAACGTGCGGCACTCGATATTCTGGCGAAATCCAGCACGGCAAGCCTCGAACGCTGTCTCGTGGAGCATCTAGATTGCTGCCACTATCGCCTAGACGCGTGGCAGACCGGCCTCATCGCCCAGCGCCTGCAATCCCAGCGCAACGCAAGCTCCGATGGCGAGCAACGCATGACGGGAATTTACCTCGGCGCATACGGCTGGGTGGAAAATCTGAAACCGATGCCGAGAATGACTCTGCGCCCCGAGGCGCTGCCCCCAACGCTTCGCCCCAAGGACGGCAGGCCTGTGCTCGAGGAAGATGAGATCGCCGCCGCCACTCCTACGCAGGGTGGCTTGAAGCAAGGGGGCTACGTTCATGCGCCGTCGATGAATCACGCGGCGGCCTCGGCGCTTCTGCGGAGTGCCTATCTCAGCCACGCGAGCAGTGCTCAAGCGCAGATGCTCTCGGTCAATCTTTCCTCCGGTCGTGTGCGTCGCGCGCAGTTCGTGCTGCAAGGCATGCGCAATGGGCAACCGATCGAGGCGCTGCTCGGCTACCAGTTCGAGCGCGGGCTGCACGACCGCACATCGACCAGCGTGGCGTTGAACGAAGTTCCGGTCCTCGAGCTTAACGAGTTCATTGAGCCCTATCGCACGGCGTTGCCGCTCGATTCGCGCGAGATCCCACAGGCGGGTACGGGTCCGGCCACCGAGACGGTGCCGCCGTACAGCGTGGTCAACGGGTTGAAGCTTACGACCGCCACGCTTAATGCCACAAACGGCTTCGGTCTCTCGGCCGTGCTGCCCGGGCCGAACTGGCCCAATGCGGATCAGGGCGCGGCGATCCTGGCCGAGCGGGACTCCTTGCTCGAGACACTCGATGCGGTGAAAGACCTACTCATGGCGGAGAACGCGTTTCAGCTCGTGCAGGGCAATTTCGACCGCGCGGCTGCGGTGTCGCTCGCACAGAAGGACGCGCGAGTTCCGAATTCGCTCGAAGTGCTAGATACGCCTCGCGGGACGCAGTTCACGTTTACCAATCGCGTAACACTGCATTTCGAAGATCTCGATCCCACGCTCGCCGCCAGCAATCCCTGGTCACCGGTCCCCATGACTCCGCGCGCCTTGACGGAGCCGGGGAGCAACTTCTGGCTCGGCGAAGTGCTCGGCGGCTCACCGGGCGACGTGTCCTGCGAAGTCTGGAGAGTGGTGAAGGCTGCCGATGGCACGGAGACCCGCGCTGACATTCGCGCCGTGACGCTGGCGGATCTGCAACTGCAGCCGATCGATTTCATTGCACTCGCCGGCATCAACTCGGCGGATGCGCAGGGCGCCACCGAGCTGGAAACTCGCGTTGCTTACCAGTATCGACGCTCGCACGGCGTCGCGATGTCGGAAGTTGTGCGAATCGGCTTTGATCCTGTGGTCGGAGCTGGCAAGCAAACGTTCGGGCAGCTGCTGCCGCTCGCGCGGCGATTGCGCTCATTGCTCGGAGAATGTCGCGCACTGGGTGCGCAGGACTTCCTGCCCTCTGCCGGAAGCAAAGCCACTACGATCGAAGTCGACAAGACCAATCCGGATGGCTACGACGCGACTGAGCTTCTCGCGCGCGTGAACCGTGCACTAGCCTCGCTCACCGCGCTCGCGGATTTGCTCGACGGGCCAGTAGCGCCCAGCATCAACCTGTTGTTAACGCGTGATCCAGACGACGCGACGGACGATGAAGCGTTTGCCGGCGCCCTGGGAGACGCCTTCGCAAAGCTCGACGAAGTCGGTGCGGACTTCGCTGACATCACTGCCGTGCAGACGACATTCTCGCTGCTGCAAGCAGAAGCGCTGCATGCGACGCTTCGTGCAATCTCGTACTTCGGCATCAGCGATGCCTTCCCGCCCGAGTCTGACCTCACGAGCGACGCAGCTCGACTCTCCTTACTCTCCCGCGCGAGGCGCGTGGCTCGCCGGCTTCGTCATGGTGAACCGACGGACGGCGTACTGGATCGGGCAGCGGCTTTGATCGCGGCTGCGACGCCCGACCACACGGTCGCCGAGCAGGTGACGAGCCTGCTGCAAGCCGGCCGAACGCTTTTTGCAGAAACGCTTCAATTCCTGCCGCAGTTCAACTGCTACAACGAAGTGGATTTGGCGACCTCCGACGCTGCCCGCGCGCAGCTTCTCGCTCACGCGCTCAGCGTGACACCCGGTATTGACGCCGCAGATCTCATCGACGAATGGCTGCAGGGACTCGCCCGTGTACGTCCGAGAATTCAGACATGGGAAGTCGTCCGCGCACTCGCGGATGCGCTCAACGATTCGGTGCTGGGCATGCGCCCTGTGCAAGTGCCGTTTCGCGACAAAGATAGCTGGCTGGCGGTCGAGATTCCGGAGAAGGACCCGGTTGATCCGACCAGGCCGTTCGGCATTTCGCGCGACACACTGTCGATCACGGCGCACGGCACCTCGGCGTTCAAGGCCAGTTCCGCGCAACGTGGCGTGCTGCTCGATGAATGGACCGAAGAGATTCCAACCGCCAGCGAGAACACGGGCATCTCATTCCGATTTAATCAGCCGAACGCCGTGCCTCCTCAAGCACTGCTGCTCGTCGTGAGTCCGGAGGAAACGGGCTCCTGGAATTGGGACCATCTGGTCGGCACGCTGAATGACACGCTCTCGCGCGCGAAGCGCCGTTCCGTAGAGCCTGCGCAACTTGAGAAGAACGGCTTGATCTGGAATGCGATTTCGCCCGCACTCGTGTCGGAGTTCAGCACCATTGACAAGGCGGACGTGTCGCTTGACCTACTGCGGGCGCTGGAATTGGCGACGATCCACGAGTTCTACGGCGCAACACCGAAGACCTGAGAGCAAGCAATGGCATCCACACTACGCCTGAACCAAGTGCTAGCCGATTCACAGCTGTATCGGTTGCCGCGAATCATCGCCTACAACAGGCTCGAAGCCCGGCCACGGGCGACGGACTTCACCCGCAGCATCCGTGCCGAAGTGCGTGACCCGCTCTGGATGTTGACGCGACAGTGGCAGTTCGGCGAATTCCGTGGTGAGGATGCGGCATCCCCGGTGACTGCGCGCATCGCCTTTCGACACCATCGCACCAGCCTTCTCTCTCTGCGCGATGGTGCGCCTTCAAAGTTCGATCCGACGGCGATGCCGCTGGAGACACACGTAGAGCGCGAAGCGATTCCGATGGTCTTGCGGACACTCGCAACAGGAGAAGTGTTCAGCGACGTGCCCTTTGCCATTCGCTGGGGCAAGCGTCTGCTGCGGATGATGAAGGACAGCGGTCTCGACGATCACTACGGGCTTTATCTCGTGCATTTCCCGATTCGAGTGCTGCCGCCGCAGCCCAGCGCGGGTGTCGAACGTCCTGTCGAGGATGCAGAAGCCGAGTTCATCGTGCGCTCAGTGGCAGGCCGCATCGTCGATGGAGTCGCTGTATGGCGCGCCGTCACGGCCGGTAGTCACGATGTCTGGCTCGACAGCGAGGCGCCCGGCGACGAGAACGAGTTGAAGGCTCTCGTCAAAGAGTTCGCTGACGGCTGCTCACAGGCGACCGCGCGTTTGTTCGTGCAGCCGGAAGCTGACGATGCGAGCGCCTGGGTGCCGAACCATCTCGAGTATCAGTTCGCCGTCGGCGCGCAGCCACCCGAACAGCGGTCCATGCCGACGCTGCGCGCGGATCAGTACGCCCAAGGGCACCTCGACTGGCACTCGTTCGATGCGTTCATGGATCGTCCATTCCCAGTGCCGCAGGACCGTGCTGCGGCCGCCTCGCCCGACGTCGACGAGGAGCGCGTCGAGTCTTTTCTTCCGACGCCCGTCCGTTTCAAGGGGCAGCCGCAGCCGCGTTTCTGGGAGATGGAGGAATCGGAGACTAATTTCGGGCAGATCGACACGTCTGCGACTGGACTCCTGCATCTGCTGCTCGCTGAATTCGGGCTCATTTACTCGAACGACTGGTTCATGCTGCCGCACCCAATGGACATCAACACGGTGTGCGAGGTGCGCGGCATTCTTGTCGACGACACGTTCGGCCGACATACGTTCATTCGCGCAGCGGGGCGTGGGCCTGAGACGCAATGGCAGCGCTTCTCGATGTTCCATCTCACCGAGCACGGCACACGCGAAGATGCAGCAGGTAATCTTTTCTATCTGCCGCCGGCCGTCGGCAAGGTGCTGGAGAGTGCTCCGATCGAGCGGGTGAACTTCATGCGCGATGAGATGGCGAACATAGTGTGGGGCGTTGAGTCGACGGTGCCCTCGCAGACCGGACAAGGTGTGAGCGGCTACGAAACCACAGTACAGACGACCATTTCCACCCCTGCGCTGGTAGACGAGAACGTGCGCATTCGTTACGTCGCTGGCACGACGGTTCCGCGCAACTGGATTCCGTTCATTCCCGTTCACGCTGAAGGAAGCGTCAGCGAGATTCGTCTGCAGCGCGCGCGCATGGCGGGCGGCCAGCCGCCGCGAGGCCGGCTGCTGCGCGAAGTGCCGTCGCCGTATTTCGTCGAAGAGGAAGAGGTGCCGCGTGCTGGTGTCTACGTGGAGCGCACATGGCAGCGCGCGCGCTGGCTGCGAGGGCGCACGCTCATCTGGGTCGGCCGACGGAAAGTCGCCGGCCGCGGCGAAGGCTGGAGCAACCTGGTATTCGATCGCGTCGTCGATCTGAAACCCTGACCGCGCGATGCCGTGCGACGCATGCGTCTACGCCAGGACGGTGGGACGAACTTTCATCAGTTGACATCTATGCATAGGGGACCGGGGGCCGGCTTGATCTGAGACGTCCAACGCTGGTCTAGTCTGGACTGATCGAACTTAAGGATCGCGCGGATGCGCTCCTTCTCAACCAAAGGGTCACCTATCCCGAAGCAGTGGACCAAAAATCCACCTAGAGCATCGGGATCAAAGCGCACACTGAGGGAGCGGTCCTTAGGGGAATGGCCGAGAGCTGGCGCTAGCACCTGATTGCGGCACACCTCCCCGCCGAGCACCCTCGCCAGAGAGTGGAGGTCAACCAGCATAGGCGGCCCCCACTCTCTTCAGGATGTCAATGACGGCATCGCCGAGCGCGACCCGACTGGGCGAATGGCTGCCGCTGAGGCATTGTCCAGTTAGAGGATTTTGCTGAGCCTTAATCTTGCATGCGCCGTCGTCCTGGGGACCAGCCAGAGCGGCGGCTTCTTTTTGCATCAGCCTTATAAATGGTGGGACACTGCAGCCGAATTCCTGTGAGTTTCGGCGGAGATAGGACGCTGTCCCACCTCTTCTAGAGCGGATTCGAGTTAGGTGAACTCGTATCCGCAGTTGCTGAGATAGTTCTGGCACTCCCCGGCTGGGAAGCAATCGAGCAGCTCTCCGATGGTGCTCCAGAGTGCCTCCTTGGTGCGAGCAGC
>JAESGY010000371.1_pt1 | contig 22257 bp, 13 predicted proteins | sample 9269841 | NCBI WGS metagenome assembly JAESGY01 (sample SAMN17022865, study PRJNA683097) | algae metagenome | isolation source: Spirirestis rafaelensis WJT71-NPBG6 and co-occurring heterotrophs from... | place: USA: Pinto Wells, Joshua Tree National Park, Colorado Desert, CA | collected 2006-08-15
GTCGCGGATAAATGGGTAATGAGGTATGCATGATAAGCACCTCTTCACTGAGGAGCCGTGTAACGGGAAACTGTTAAGCACGGTTTTGGAGAGCAACGGCTCTCGTGAGGGAGTCGTTGACTTTAATCAAATCGCCCGCGAAGCTGAACAAGGTCGGCGATATGCAGATAAATTAGTCAAAGTTTGGCAAATTCAAGGAGAAGAAATTTGGCTATTAATTCATGTAGAAATCCAGGCAAAATCAGAAGACACTTTTGCACAAAGAATGTTTTCCTACAATCTACGAATATTTGACAGATTTGCTAAACCTGCCATGAGTTTGGCGATTTTGTGTGATAATGACCCGACATGGCGACCAAACCAATATAGCTATAATTATCCCGATACCAGGCTTAACTTTGAATTTGGAACCGTCAAGCTGCTGGATTATCAAAACCGTTGGCAAGAATTAGAAGCCAGCGATAATCCCTTTACAACCGTAGTAATGGCGCATTTAAAGACGCAAGAGACGAGTAAAAAGCTAGGAGAACGTAAAGCTTGGAAATTTAGCTTGATTCGCCGATTGTATGAATTAGGATTGCAAGAAAAAGATATTCGTAACCTTTACCGATTTATTGATTGGGTTATGATTTTACCAAAAGCCTTGGAAGCAGAATTTTGGGAACAGTTTAAGCAGTTTGAGCAGGAGCGGACTATGAGCTACATTACCACAGGCGAGCGCATTGGCTACGAGCGGGGAAAACAGGAACAAGGACAAACACTCATCTTACGGCTACTACAAAGACGGGTAGGAGAGTTATCAGAAGAGGTTCGGGGGGACATTCAAACTCTTTCCCTAGAGCAATTAGAAGCACTTGGTGAGGCTTTGTTGGATTTTACAGCCATTGAGGATTTACTTAACTGGTTGTCAGCAAATCAAACAACATAAAAGTAGGGGAATGGTTGTCATTCCCCTACTTTTATGACTACGCGAATATGGCGCTTGTAATCGTGCTAGACTGCGTATATTTCAAAGTTGCTAGCAAGTCTGCACCCGCGCTGATGAGGGTGTCGCTACCGTTTTGGCTGATGTTCAAGTTGTTGAAAGTTAAACCACCAGTTAAAGTGATGCGATCGCTTTCATCAAACTTAATAATTGTGGCAATGCCAGCACCTTCACCCAAAATAAAGCGATCGCTTCCATTACCTGCAAAAATCGTATCAACACCACTTGAGGTAATTCTATTGTTACCTTCCCCAGCCAAGATAATGTTATTTCCAACACCAGCCTTGATAACATCATTACCAGCACCAGCATAAATCAAATCATCGCCTGAGCCAGTAGTTATAGTATTAACTTGTTCCCCTGCGAATATTTTATTGTTGCCGTTGCCTGCCTGAATGATGTCATTCCCAGCACCAGCGTATATCGTATTATTACCATTGCGTGCGTAGATGGTGTTGTTGCCTTCACCTGCGTAAATCGTGTTATTGCCACCTAAATCGTAAATGGTGTCATCATTATCAGTGCCATACAGCGTATCGTCTTCGACACCCCCTTGAATACCCAATAAGTTAGCGGGATTGCGCGGATTATAGCTGGTGGTGTCAATCGTCAACGCATCTGGTAAAGCGTTAACAACGTTTTCCCAAGGAACTAGTTTAAAGTTGGTGTTGATGTTTTCGCCATCGACAATTTGCGCTGGGGAATTATCACCGTCTTGGGTAACAAACAAACCAAAGGGGAAATTAGCACCCAGCGGCACGTTAATTACATCTGCACCATCAGATTCTTGTACACTATCAATTGACCCGTTATTCCCAACGGCAAATCTACCCAAGAACTCGTTGTTACCTTCGCGGGTGTAAGCAGCAAAGGTGTTATCGCCTTGGCTGGATGCTAACAAGTAGCCTGTACCATCTTTGCCGTAATATATAGTTAGTCCTTCTGCGTCATCGGTGAGATTTGTTCCACCTTCAAACCGGACGCGATCGATTAAAGTACCAGTTGTACCACCGTTAGGTTCAGCTTGAAACTTCCAAATACCGACATCTTCTTGAGCAATGTAGAGAAAACCAAGTTCTTGATCTACGACTGTTCCTTCGGTTTGCGGAGAACGGTCAGGACTTGTCGGTGAAGGTAAGGTGAATTCCCGCACTCTTTCAACACCAATCTTACCATTGCCTTGGTCAATTAATTTGAACTGCGCGACATCTCCAGTTGCTCGGCGATTGGCGAAGACGTAGTAATCATCAGTGACAGGACTGCGATATAATGCTAGACCGTAAGCACTCCGCGTTGATGCTGAATAAGGAGCTTCAAAGGGTGCGGATTGGAATAAAGTTCCGATGCTGCTATCGGTGATGTCTTCTAGATATTGACCGGGATTATTCGGATTGATTTTGAAGATTGCGAGTTTATCGTTATTGCGATCGCTTGCAACGGCAATATCAATCGACTCTCCACCCAACTTGAAGCCATATTGCAAGTCGATATTGTTATAACGAATATTGCCAGGATTTATTTCTTGTACCAAGTTGCCTGATAAATCATAAACTCGCAAACCGGCATTTTTCACCGTCGTTAATATCAAGCTTTTTTCTGAATTAGTCGAATTAACGTAGATTGCCGGATCATCAGCATCAGCACGTTGGTCTATGGGTAGTGTTTCGTCGTCAAATAAATCAGGACGAGTTTCTACTGTAGGTGCTGCGGTGGGAATTAAATCTGCACCCAAAGTCAGAACTTGGGTAAATTGACTTTGGCTGAAGTTATTGTCGCTCACCAACACAATCGATTGCCGACCATCAGGTAATTTGGGACCGAAGGTGATACCTTCAATATTATCTGTACCGTTAGGTAAGTCGAGCGAGTTGAGATTTAACAGCAAGCGCTTTTCCGCAGGTTTGATCGCAGCAACTTCGTCAGAACTTAAACTGTTGAGGGAATCGGTAAAGCTAATATCAGTTGCACCTTGCAAACTGACTTCGTAGATTTTAATCGTATTGCCAACACCAGCAGAAAAAGAACGCTCTAACGCGAGAATTGTACCTCGATTATCAATTGCGAGTAAATCGACCAAACCATTATCAGCGAAACTTGTAGCGGGATTTGGTTGTGCAGCGATCGCATCTACATTATATAGATATTCTTTTTCAGGTTGTCCCGTAACCAGATTATATTGCAAAATCCGCGAACGAGAACCGTTAGTTAAAGATGCGATCGCTCCATCTTGGAATAAAGCGCTTTCAGTAGCGGTGTACAATGTCTTTTGATCAGGTGCGATCGTTAGACTTTCAAAAGCCAAATTGTTGCGAACACCGGATACTTGAATATCACCTGCATCGACAACACCGTTTCCATTCGTGTCATCTACCACTGGAAGGAATTTTTTCGGTACAGATAAAGAACGAATTTGCTGTCCTGTGGAAAGCGAGAATTCATTAATAAAAGGATTCGTCACCCTACCCACATTTGGATTCACCTCACCTTCAGACGAGATGAAAACAGTGTTATTGCTGCTTAAAGCAATTCCCTCTGTATCTAAACTATTGAGGGGAAAGAAGTTGCCATTTCCGTCTTTGAGTGTAGTAACGTTGGTAAAATTAACTTCTGGTGAAGTTCCCAAGTTAGCGTTTAAGGTATAAAAACGCGCAGGGGCAAATTGCGATCTATCATCAGCGATCGCATAAAAGCGGTTATTTACAGCATCGTAAGTTATACCAGACAACCCACCGATTGGAGTTTCTACACCATTAACTTCTCCCGCTACACCAGAGGGAATAAAACCTGTAGGGAAAACTTTCTCTCCTTGAAATCCTACATTAGAAACAGTTTTACCTGCTTCCGTTCCCCCTAGCTGCAAATCTACCCATACTTGACGATGGTCAGAAGAGGGAAAACCACCAGGAAGATTAGGGTTAAAAGTACCTACTAAGGGGAATGTCGGGTCAGTATTCAGCGACCAAAAGACTCCAGAATTCTCGATTTGCAAATCAGTAGAAGGTAACACATAATCTACCCGCAAATTCCCTGGTGCGGTATCTGCAAAATCTGCCGTATCAAAAGCGGGATTTCCGCGTTGAGTTAGATTTGCACCACCTTGCAATATCGCTTGTTGAGGACCGCCCTCACTGGTAGGAATAAAGTTAGTATTGATATTGGGATTTTGTAACAGTTGGCGAATAGCGTTATCGAAACTATCACCATCTACAGGGTCTGCATTCTGATCGCCCATGATAACAAAACTCGACCCTTGATTGATAGCGCCCCTTTTTCCTGTATCATCATAGATATAATCGCCTTTCCCTGGTGTAATGTAGTCTGACCAAAAACGGATTTCATCAAAATTGCGTTTGCCGTTGCGGTCTTCTGCACCATCGAAAGTGGGGGGTGTGGGATGACTAACTAAAGCGTGAATTGTCTCACCATTCACTATGATGGGAACATCCCAATGACTTTTAGAAGAGAGGGGCAAAGCTGCTTGTTCTTCTGGTGAATACCAAGGAGTTTCCGAACCAGGGGTGCTAATTGTCGATAGCAACGAATCTGGCATATCTTTCCACAAAAAGTTTTGGAAAGTCCGCACATTCGCAGTATCGATGGGATACTTCGATAAAAGCAACATTCCAAACTGACCGGGAAAATTGCCAAATCCCAAGGCATCATTACCGTATCCCGCTTCTCCTGGATTTGTAACTACTTTCCCATCGTTGTCTAAATCAAATCCGGAAGCGATACCTGTATTTGATGGGGCAATGTAAACATAAGGATATTCTACCGGAGTTGCGCCATTTTGACTCACGCCAAGGTAATTTTGCTGAAATAATTCAACAGCTTTGAGGGGATCTTCTGCAAAGTAGTCAAACTCGTTGATTAGCTGTACATCTGCATTAGTGCGCTGGATGATTTCCGCAACTGATGCAGCTTGCGCGTTATTTGGGGTAGATAAATCGGTTATTAACTCACCTTCAGCGTTGCGGTTGAGGGATGCGTTGAATAGAGAAAAACGGATTGTGTTGGTAGTTACCATTGATTTATTCTGAGGAGAGTAAATAATTTTTTTTAACGAACCGCAGAGTACGCAGAGAACGCAGAGGAAATTCTTCTCTTATCTGCGCGACGCCAGGTTGCTCAACGGAGGGAACCTCCGCACGCAACTGGCTCCTCTGCGTGAGATAATTAAGCGATATTCAGGCTGCTTAATTGCACATACTTCAACGTCGCTAGCAAGTCTGCACCCTCACTAACTAAAGTATCATTACCAGCAACGCTAACCGTAAAATTACTGCTTGCTGGTAAACCGCTACCGCGAGTAATTTGGTCATTGTCAGAGAAACCGAAGATGGTAACTGCACCTTCACCGGCATCGAGGATAAACCGATCGCTTCCACTACCAACATAAACTCTGTCGTTACCCGTTCCCGCAGATATGATGTTATTACCCGACCCTGCATAAATCAGGTCATCACCCGCACCTGTGGATATGGTGTTATCACCCGCAGCTACATAAATCAGATCGTTACCAGTTCCTGTGACAACCCGATTTGTACCTTCACCAGTGTAAACGCTGTTATTACCATTACCCAGGAAGAAGACATTATTTCCTGCATCACCGTAAGCAATATCATTCCCACCTTTTGCAAGAAAGACGTTATTGCCTTCGTTAGCGTAAAGAGTGTTATTTCCCTCACCACCATCTAAGAAATCGTCAGCTGAAGTACCGTAAAGGGTATCATCTTCATTACTGCCTTTAATCTGCGATGTTGGTAAGCTAAGTCCAGCAAGACCGACACGGGGATCTAAATTGAGTGGTTTGTCTAGCTGTAGTTGGATAATTTCGTTGTTATCAATACCGGGTGGTCTTCCCACAGAGAAGGGATAATTATTGTCATTGGCAACTAAGATGGTATTTTCATCAAGTACCAACACATCTTCGATGGTTTGGAAGGGAAATGTAAAGCTGGTGCTACCATCTTGGTTCAAATCATTTGGATCTTGAATGTTCAGAAGGTCAGCAACTTCTTCTTTAGCAACAAACCCATTTGCATCTTTTTGCGACAAGTCAACTTTGAAGATTTTCTTGAATTTAGCGGTGTCTCCCTGTCCGTTATCGCGCTCAATCACCAAGTATTCATTATCGTTGATAACGGTAAAGTCGCCGATCGCATTGGCGGTGTCTTCGAGTTTGTAATACCCAACTAAACCCTGATATTGCTCACTAGCGATATCAAATTCATGAATTCGCAACGCATTTGCTGGATCGCCAACAACTGAACCCTCTAATAAAGGATATAATTTTGTTTTGTCGGGATTTATTGCCATTCCCTCAAAACCTCTAGAACCAGCGAGATTCGCTACTACTGGTGTTCCGACAAATTCGTTACGAACAAGATCCCCTGTGTAAGGAAAGTCAGTAAAGTAACCGTCAACCCCTAACTCAATAAACTGCTTGAATTCCTGCGTCGGATCACCGTTATAATCGGCTGACAAGAAAAAGCCTTCATTGCGGAATGTATAAGGATGCACTAACAAACCTGCCGCATGAGCATCTTCTACTAAAGAAGTTGGAGTACCCAAAACTCTATCTGCATCGCTAATTGTACCATCGCCATTCAAGTCATCCGGTCTACCATCATTATCGTTGTCAACCGTTTGCGCTGGGACAATCAAGCGTTTGTTAGGACCAATACCAGATGCGTAGTCGTTAATTTCATCCAGTTCCGCAGGTTTTGTCAAATCTCCGTAGGTGCGAGTATCGCCGCTAACAACAAAATCATAGGGACGTTCTGTCGCACCACCAAATAGCTGGATAAGTGGTAAATCTATTCCTGCTTTTGGCAACAAATCATTATTAAGTTCCTGGAGATTGCCAACTTCAAAGGATTGAATGAATACCCGCTTGGGATCGGTGAAGTCATTAGCAACCAAAGTATCAACCAACAGTTGACCTAAAGATTGATTGATCAAGGTTCCATCTATATATTTTCCTTCAGAAGCCAAGAAAGTGGGGTGCTTGGTTTCAGGATAAATACCAATCTTGCGTCCTGTTTCCTCCTCAACCTGCTTGACCAAATCGATAATTTCTGTCAGGGTGGGAATTTTTAGTTCATCGTTATTGAAGCGAGTACCCCGTAAGGCAGGCAAGCGCTCGATCGCATTCAGGGTCTTAATTTCTGCTAAGGTAAAGTCCTCTGCAAACCAACCCCTGACATTGCGACCATCGATAACTTTGGTTGTTAAGAGATTGGCAAATTCTGGACGGTTGTAAACGTCCGTTGTTGTGTCAGAGGTGTTGAGCGTACCATCAGCATTCAGAACTGCCAGAGCGTTTTCGTGACGCGCAATCAGCACACCATCTTTAGTCACTACCAAGTCTGGTTCGATGAAGTCAGCACCATCAGCAATTGCTACTTTGTAAGATTCCAGAGTATGTTCTGGTCGCTCACCACTAGCTCCCCGATGACCGATAACAAGGGGAGCATTGCCATCAAGTGTATTAAACTCAGTCCTGTTCAGAACATCTGGATTTTGAGGCGATCGCACAAAGTCCCCAGTAATCTGATCTCTAACTCTATCTCCGGTTCCGGGGAAGTCGTCGAAGAAGCCATCTACACCTAACTGGATAAACTGTCTTAATTCCAGTTCCGGATTGCCTTGATAATCTGCTGCTAAATACCGAGCTTCGTTGCGGAAGGTGTATGGATGTACTAGTAAACCTGCGTCGTGAGCATCTGTAATTAAAGATGTCGGTGGTAAAGTAGTTTTATCAGCATCATCAACTGCACCATCACCATTAATATCATCCGCGGTGCCATCGCCATCAGCATCAGTTCCCTTGACTGAAACAATCATCCGCTTCCAGGGACCAATTCCATCAGCGTAAGTTGCAACTTCCTTTAAACCTTCAGGAGTCCGTAAATCTCCATAAGTGCGAGAATCGCCACTCACGACAAAATCATAAGGCTTGGTTTCGATCAGCGAACCATCTAAAGCAACATCAGTTGCATCCAATAACTGTACCAATGGCACATCTATCTTTTGGTTGAGTTCTTTCAGGTTGCTAACTTCAAATGATTGAATGAAAACTCGATTTGGATCGGTGAAGTCATTTTTATTCAGGATATCAACTAATGGTTCTTCCAGAGAAAGTCCGACAGAATCATGGTAAGTCGGGTGTTTAGTTTCCGGATAGATACCAATTTTCTTTCCTGTATCCTTTTCAACCTGCTTCACCAGATCGATAATTTCCTGAAGAGTAGGAATTTCAAACACATCGTTAAAAACCTGCTCGCGGAAAGGAAGACGCTCTATTGCTCGTAGAGTCTTAATTTCCGCTAAAGTGAAATCATCAGCAAACCAACCAGTTTCCTCAATACCATCAATAACTTTGGTTGTGAAGCGGTTAGCAAATTCTGCCCGAGTTGCAACATCGGTGGTAGCTGAAATATTGACTTCATGACGAGCAATTAATACCCCGTCTTTTGTTGATACCAAATCTGGTTCAATAAAGTCAGCTCCTTGCTTAATTGCTAATTCATAAGAAGCCAAAGTATGCTCTGGACGCTCACCGCTAGCACCCCGATGACCAATTACAATTGGTGCTTTCCCATTCAAAGTGTTCAGTTGAGCAAAGTTAGGCGTAGAAATAGGAGCATCTAACAATTTACCTGTAGCATCAAAGTGCAACAGATAAGGACCAAACTCATCGCCAATCCAGATTGTGCCATCTTTAGCTAAGTTGAACGATTCAATATCGAAATCTGCACCAGTGAGTAAGCGGTCTGTTGTGCCTTCATTGACAATCTTAAAAGAAGCCTTATTATCAGGATCAGATAACTGAATGAAGTTTAAAACATTAACGCTACCGTCACCTGCTTCTGTACCTCGGAAGTTCGGCTCAACGCGATAAATCCTAAGCAGAAAATCTGAACTGTTTGTTTTAGCACCATACCCATTATCAGGCATAAACCAGAAGCTATTTTGATCGGCAAACTGAACTCCGCTAAAGCCTTGAATCGGTTGTCCGGGAAATGGACCTGTGCGACCATTAGCAGAAATTTCCGCACCTGATGCGGGACCTACCGCAAATGTATCGGCTGGTAGTGTAGCAAAGCCTTTGAGTGTTATGGTTGACATGATTTCCCTGGTTTTCAGCAATACAGACTTCTACAAAAATTCGATATTCAGACATTGAAAAATTAAGTTTGAACTATCGGTTTGGAAAAGATGATGTTAGAAAATACACCCATGTCCGAATCGAATTAAAATGTACAAAAACTTTAGATAAGCTTTCAGTACACTTGTCTCAAAGCTCTCATACGTAGGTTAAGATAAGGAAATGTTTTGATTAAAAACAGTATTATTTCTCGATACAGATGTAGTTAAGGAACGCGATCGCTCTGTTTATATACTGAGAATTTTATCTAAAGAAAGACATTTATAAAGGGAGCGATCGCCCAATACTTGAAAACGAGCGATCGCTTTTCTTGGGGAAGAACATTCCCCAGTCAAAACTTCAACTAGACGATACTTACTGTTTGCGCCGACTTCAGCGTCGCTAGCAAGTCTGCACCTAGACTAACCAAAGTGTCATCACCATTAAAACTTACTGTCAGCGCATCGGTAGCTGTCAATCCAGCACCTCGGCTGATCGAGTCATCAGATGAGAAGTTATAGATAGTGACTGTACCAACGCCAGCACTAAGAATGAAGTTGTCAATACCACTGCCGACATAGACTGTATCGTTGCCTGTTCCCGCAGAGATGGTATTATTACCGTCACCAGTGTAAATCAAATCATCGCCAGCACCCGTTGTGATGTCGTCATTACCTGAACCAGTGTAGACAACATTGTTACCTGCACCACCAAGGATAATGTTGTTACCGTCAGCCGCATAGATAAAGTCATCGCCAGCACCCGTTGTGATGTCGTCATCACCTGAACCAGTGTAGACAACATTGTTACCTCCGCCACCAAGGATAATGTTATTACCCTCAGCCGCATATATCAAGTCATCGCCAGCACCTGCATAAATCAGGTCATCACCTGAGCCAACATATATGATGTCGTCGCCAGCGCCTGAGAAGATACTGTTACTACCTTCGTTAGCAAAAATCAGGTCATTACCAAAACTGGTATAAATGACATCATCATCAGAACCAGCATAGACAGTGTTATTGCCATCATTGGCATAAATTGTGTTCTTACCTTCACCAGCGTAAATGGTGTCATCACCAGCACCAGTGTAGATAAATTCATTACTAGCGTCGCCATAAACAATTTGAGGTTCGTTAGATACCTCTTGTTTGGGAGAACCCGTAACCGCAGCATACATGGTCTGGTAGATATTAGTTTGATCCACAAGCCCTGGAATGCCAGCAATATCATAACCGTAACTTGTATAGCCTTGACCCACAGATTCAGTGAGGGCTTCAGAACCAGCACCTTGATAGTAAACAGGGACGGGACGATTAGAATGATTTCCCCATCCGTACTTGACATCAGGATCGGAACCCCAGAAGTGTCCAGCTTGGGTTGGATCGTTTTCAGCTGTCAGCGCTTCGGCACCTTTTTGGGCTAGAAGTTGCGGAAAATCAGGATTCAGGTTGAGGTAGTGGTCATGGTCTGCGGTGACAATTAGTAAGTTTTCTTCCCAACCACCATTGTTGTTAATCCAGTCAATCGTTGATTTGACAGACTTATCGAAGTCGTTGACGGTGCCGATAAGGTTGTCAATGTTGTTGTCATGCGCTGACCAGTCAATATCACCACCTTCAACCATCAGCCAGAATCCGTCTTGGTCTTTACCCAAAACGTCTAAGGCTGCTGTGGTTAAATTTTGGAGTGTAGGATTCTCGTTAACTTCTCTGGCTATGAAGGATTCGTCTGTTTCTCCAGGAAGTAGGGGACGGAGTGTATCGGGGTTGGCAATTCCTGGAGTAATATTCCTCGCATTTCCAGCTTGAGCAGAACTGAATAGGGAGAACATATCCAGCCCTGTGGTGCTGTAGTCTCCATTGGCAGAACTAACAGGTAAGTTACCATTTTGACCACGCGCACCATACAAGCCCAATAAGCGATCGCCATTATTTGGATCTAAACTTGCCGCAGTCTCTGCCAATCTAGCCGCTGCGTCAGTTCCCCGCTCTAAGAAGTTGTAATTGTAGATGTTGCTAGTGGGATTATTGCTGAGTTCTTCGTAAGTAGATTGGCTGATAAACTCATTGCTGGTATTCGGCTCAACTCCCTCTGGCAATGGATCTCCTGGGGTAGAGAGTGGGTGCCCACCCCCCAGTAACACTGTCGGCTGATAAACGCGCAGTTCTTGTTGCAGAATGCTATCTAGAGTTGGAAATTCACTGTCATACTTGGCGCGACGGTTAACGGTGGCTGCGGCAGCACCAGGAGTAGCATGATCGATGGGAACTGATGTCACCAAACCTGTAGACTTACCGTTCAAACTGGCTGTTGCCAATATCGTTTCTAAAGGTTGCTCGTAAATATCTACGCCGACCGCATTGTTGTAACTCTTCACCCCGGTGTAAAGGGTGGTAGCTGTATTTGCCGAGTCGGGATAGCTCCACTTGATGTAGTCTGGATCATTGCCGGGAGTCCAGGGGTTGATACCACCACGCTCCGGGTCATACCCAACTAAGTTACCTGTTGCACCATTGCTGACTGTTGCACCACCAGTTGCTGTGTTTCCTGGGTTAAAAGCTGGATCGAAGGTAAAACCAGGTCTGATCGGACTGCCCCCTGTTACGGGTTCTGAACCGTCTAAAGCGGAGCTACCCGTGCTATATACACCTCTGCTATCGGCGATCGTTGTGCCGTAGGTTGTAGAAAGGGTGTAGTTCTCAAGGGTTTGGAAACTCAGCCCTTCTCCTTTACCAGATGTGTAAAATGGCACTCCATTCGCTGTGGCAGCAGCACGAGCCATTTCCCAGCCCATACCGTCGCCAATCATGATGATGACATTTTTAGCCATGATGTATTAAGCTCCCTAATTTAGTGAGATAAATCTTTGAAATCGTCAGAATTCGATTGATTAGATAAGTAAGCAAAATAGCAACACCTGAGCGCAAAAAAACATCATTGCGTCACAAGTATAATTTGCACCCAAAAATTAGTAATACTAGATGATTTCTATTAGATATTATCATACAGAATTTATTGCCAAGCTCTTTCTTTTATAAAATATGTATGTTTAGAAAATCACCGTCATGATTACTATTATCATTTTTTTAAATTAAATTTAATCATCCAATTTTAACTATAATGAAATATTTTTTTGTATTTATAATAAAGAAATGCGTTTACCATCTTTGTTGCCGACAACCGCATTATGGTTGCTGAATACACATGGTAACTTATAAATTGATTGTGATTATTTTAGTCTTTTATCCTAGCTATAGAGCCATCCTCAGGTTTACAGATGTGACTATTAACAACATTTGCAAGTTCTCATTTATTGCCTGTATGCCGCCTGGAGCCTGAGTCAGTTCTCTAATAGCACGCATTCGGATTTATCCGGCTCTAATTATTTAATAGTCTGTTTCAATAACCTTGTGCTATTAGCAATATTCAACAGTATCAACGAGAAAAGTTTTTAAATTAATTTATGTTTTTATATAATTTTGGTAATTATAAGGCTTTTTACATGCCAGATTTTTTTAAATAAAGTAATATTTATATTTACCAAATATTTTGATTATGAATATTGTTCTCACTTTATTAATCTCAATTTAACCAAATAAAATATATATCAAATCAAATAATCTTTTAAGTTAAGGATAAAAAAAATGATTCGTCAATATACTTATTGCCAAATTTTAAACTTCCTACTATGTGTAGATGAATTGCATAAAAACTATCTTTTAAGTTAAAAATTCAAATCTATATCTGTGGCTATATTGAAAAATAATTGATATTTGTTTAAATATTCTCAATACCGTGAGCATTGCTCTAAGCAAATGAGACTTGCTTTTTGAAGCTTGAGGCGATCGCTTTGTTGGGGAATGTCCGCAACACAGTTTGACCTCACCCGAACAAAGCGAGATTGCCGACAACTGCCGCGAAGTCGCCGAAACAATCACCGCTCTTGAAACGTTTAACCGAAACGTCCAGAAACGTAATCACGGGTACGCTCATCAAGAGCGCTACCAAAGATTTGACCGGTGACACCAAATTCCACCATTTGACCGATGCGACTTTCATCGGTGTTAAAAAAAGCTGTAAAATCAGAAACACGAGCAGCTTGCTGCATGTTGTGAGTGACAATTGCAATTGTCAACTCACTACGCAAACTATCGATCAGTTCCTCTATTTTCATAGTAGCGATTGGATCTAAAGCCGAACAAGGCTCATCCATGAGGAGAACTTTTGGCTTGACAGCTAAAGCACGAGCGATGCAGAGTCGCTGTTGTTGTCCTCCAGAAAGTCCCAAAGCTGATTTATGCAGCTTATTTTTTACTTCATCCCACAAAGCAGCATTTTTGATCGCATTTTCGACAATTTCATCTAATTGAGCTTTGGAATTAAATCCCGCTATTCTCAATCCATACGCAACATTATCGTAAATACTCATCGGAAAAAGATTAGGCTTTTGAAACACCATTCCAATTTTCCGGCGTAATCTATTTAAATTGACCTGACGCTCATAAATATTCTGACCATAAAATTCTACTTGACCTTCTACCCGCACTTGACCTTCTAATTCGCTAATGCGATTTATGGATTTAATAAAAGTCGATTTACCACAACCACTAGGACCAATAATTGCAGTTACTTTATTTTGGTGAATATCCATTGTCACCCCTTCTAAGGCTTTTGTAGTGCCGTAGAAAAAGCTCAGACTTTTGATTCTAATGGCTGGGATTAGTTTACTCATTTTTGATAATTATGTGAAACCAAACTAAATAATTTTGTACAGACGCGATTAATCGCGTCTCTACTTTTCGGCTCTTTTTTCATCTTGTCTTTTTTCGGCGAATAAAGATGCGAGATACAAGACTAATACACAATACAAGACCAAGTAAAATGATAGAAGCAGTCCAAACTAATGCTGTTTTTTCTGGTGAGGGATCGTTGTATAAGTTAAAAATTAATACCGATAAAGAAGCTGTCGGACTAGATAAACCCTCAGACCAATATTGACTAAATAAAGCAGTAAAAATCAACGGTGCTGTTTCGCCAGCAGCGCGGGATACACCTAATAAAACACCTGTGGTAATACCTGGTAATGCAGCGGCAACGACGACGCGAAAAGTAGTTTGCAGGCGATTGCCTCCCAAGGCTGCGGAGGCGAGACGTTGGGGAACGGGAATAAGTTTTAAGGCTTCTTCGGTTGTGAGTACGACAATCGGGAGCATAATAACGGCTAAAGCAAAACCGCCAGCGATCGCACTAAATTGTTTCTGTGTCAAAACGATCACACCATAAGCAAATACTCCCACAACAATCGAAGGCACGCCAGTCAAAATAGTGGTTATAAAACGAATACCACTTGCAACTTTAGAACCTTGACCAAACTCTGATAAAAATATCCCGGTCATCACTCCGCAAGGAATACTAATTAACGAAGCGATTCCAACCATTACCAAAGTTCCGACAATCGCATTAGCAAAGCCATTATCAATGACTTCTTTAAAGAACATTTCCGGTTTCAGCCCGGAAAGTCCTCTTGTTATAATTTCCCATACAACTGACAGCAAAGGAATCAACGCCAAAATTGCTAAAGCAAATGCAACAACTGTCATTCCATAGTCAAAGAACAGCCGCTTACCTTGTAAAGGGCTACATAATTCTTTTGCTAAAGATTCATTTATATCTGATTCTTGATAGCTAGTCATACTATTTTAAATTTTGTATTTTCGATTTTGGGCAATGGGCAATGGGAATTAAAACAAGTTCTTTGAAAGTAATGCGCGAACGATCCGAGAATTCTTTCCATGCCCATTGCCCAATGCCCAATGCCCCAATCTTTATTTCCCCTTTACACCAAGCAACTGCACCAACATCACAGCGCCAATATTCACAGCTAAAGTTAAAGCGAATAAAATCAAAGCTAAATAAGTTAAAGAGCCAATGTGCAATGCACTTGCAGCTTCCGGGAATTCATTAGCTAATACGGCGGGAATTGAATAACCAGGGTCGAGTAAGGAAGAACTGATAACTGAAGAGTTACCGATTACCATAGTTACAGCCATTGTCTCACCCAAAGCTCGCCCCAGTGCCAGCATCGCTGCACCGACGATTCCTGAAGCACCTGAGGGTAGCAATACTCTAAAAATTGTTTCCCAGCGGGTTGAACCCAAAGCCATAGAGCCGGTTCGCAATTCACGGGGAATTACTAACAATACATCTCGACTAATTGCTGCCATCGTGGGTAAAATCATGATAGCCAAGATGATACCAGCTATCAACATGCTCGGACCTGAGGATTGAGTATTAAATAAGGGTATGACTTGAAATTTATTGTATAACCAGTCCTGTAAGGGTGTGAGGAATGGAATTAAGACATAAATTCCCCACAATCCAATGATGACGCTGGGAATGGCAGCAATGAGTTCAACAACAAATGCTATAGGCGATCGCACCCAATCTGGCAGAAAATCTTCACTTGTAACTAAAGCTACTGCCAATCCTATTGGTACAGCGATAAGCAAAGAAAGGGCGCTACTGATTATTGTCCCATAAATATAAGGCAAAGCACCAAAAATTTCATTGGGTACATCCCAATCTTTGCCCCAGAAAAATCCTAATCCAAATTTGGCGATCGCTGGACGAGCTTTGTCAAAAATTACCCAACTTATCCAAAACAGCAGGGCAACTGTCAAAAAAGCAAAGCTACGAACTAGCCATATAAACCCATCATCTATAGATAAATTTTCCCCTTTTTTATTTGTAATATCAAGGTCAATATTTACTGGGTTAGGAAATTTTTCAGATATATTTGCCATAGATAATTAATCTAGCTTTATTACACTATATAAATTTTATTTTTTGAGTTTATCTTTTCTCTTTTTACTTTTTCGGTAGAGGGTTTATTCTCTACCGAGCATATATCTGCAAACTACAAACTATTTAACACTGCTGTTAACAGTATTAATAACTTGACTTGCTACACCACTAGGAATCCGGGTGTAGTTTAGGTCATCATTGATATCTTGACCTTTTGTGAGAATCCACTGAACCAAGCTCTTGACAGCTTTCGCTTTAGCTGGGTCTTTATAGCTCTTGTAAACCATAAGCCAAGTCATTCCCACGATGGGATAACCTTGTCCTGGATCTGAGACAAAAACGCGGTAATTGCTAGGAAATTGCACAGTTGACAAAGCTGCATTTGCAGCTTGTAAAGAAGGAGCAACATATTGTCCCGCTTTGTTTTGCACTTCTGCTGATTTCAGGTTGCCTGATTTAGCGAATTGATATTCAACATAACCAATAGAACCGGGAGTGCGAGCAACTAAAGACGCTACACCTGGGTTTCCTTTTCCTTTGAGACTACTTGTCAACCATTTTGGTGCTGTGTTAGCACCAATTCTACCTTTAAAATAAGGACTGATAGCACTCAAGTGGTTTGTGAAAATAAAAGTTGTACCGCTACTATCAGCACGAACAACAGTTTTAATTGGTTGATTTGGGAGATTAACTCCTGGGTTATCAGCTTTGATTTTCGGATCGTCCCAGTTGGTAATTTGACCAGAAAAAATTGCTGGAAGTGTACTGCGAGACAATTTCAGGTTATTGACACCAGGAGCGTTGTAAACAACGGAAACTGCACCACCTGCGGTAGGTACTAAAATCACACCTTGCTTAACTTTACCTATTTGGGCATCGGTCATTGCTGCATCGCTTCCGCCAAAGTCAACTGTGCCGGCAATTATTTGGTTAATACCACCACCGCTACCAATTGCTTGATAGTTCATTTTTAAGTCTGGAATGCTTTTTGTAACTTCACGCGCATATCTTTCATAAAGCGGTGCCGGAAAAGTTGCTCCCGCACCATTTAAAGTTAAGGCTGAGGCGATCGCTGTAAAAATTGGACTAAATGCAACAGCTACTGTTACCAATGAAGTAGTAACAGCACGATTCAAGCCATTGATAGAAAAATTCATATCACTTAGTATTCCGGAAATGGTTTTATTTAACTTAGAACCCAAAATAAAGCTACATTCTTTAGACTGATCAATACTTTAAGCTTGGTTTAAAAAATAATTAACTCATGATTAATTTTGTTTTTTTGTATCAAAATCTGGATTAAATGTTGTCCATAATACAAATTTTGTATGATATTTTGTCAGATAAAAACAGGACTTACGTAACTGGCACATTTATTTTCAAACTGTCACATTAAATTAATTTAGCTCTAACGTTTATAAATCAATGCTTACAAATATTAACGTCAAATTTAAGTATATGTGCCAGTTGACATTATTTTGTGACGCTTGCGTAAGTCCTAAAAAAGCGAAATATATTTTTGTTTTTAATTTAGGCGTACCCGCTCAAAAGCCATCTGAATAACTGAATTTTTATTTTCTAGTTTATTCTGCAACCATTTATGGTTTTATGTCCAACGACCAAATCAGCCGTAGTGCTGGTTTATCTTCTAATGCTTCGTTAACAGTGAGTCTCAGCGGTAATGACACTCTAATTACTGCTGATAGTATTTGTTAGCAACTTTGAAGTGGACGCAATTAAGTAGTGTAAATATTGTTTAGTCGGTAATTTGTAGTTGGTAATTACCAACTACGAATTATGTAGACTCACATCAAGAAATTTAAAATGTCACGGGAGGGATGCTCCACAAAAGTTATTTATATTTGTGAAGCATCCTTTTCCACAGGATTCGGCTTTTCACTGACTCCTTCGATGCTTACCTGGGCTGTTGAAGATTCATGCCAAAATTGCAGATAAATCAGTTCGAGTTCGCAGCCAACTTGAGAAAAATAGTTAATTTGGCGCGATCGCACAATTATAAAAATTCGCAAAAACACCAAAGCCAGAATCGCCACACTCATCCCAGTTGCAGATGCAATCAGCGCTTGAGCGATACCACTTGCAACCGCAGACACATTAAGACTGTTCACCTGACCACTTCTTAGCTGTTGAAAGGTGGTGAATAGACCGGCTGATGTGCCTAATATACCCAGCAATGGAGCGATCGCCATAACGCTTTCCAGCAGTTTATCACCTTTATACATCTCGACACATTCTTTATCGCATGATGCTTTGATTGCCAGGTGAAAGATTTCTGGAGAGGATGAACGCAGTCTTAGCGGTGCTAACAAAAAGCGACCAATCGCTAAACCTTGAGAACGAGAAGCGATCGCTTCTGCCTTTTCTAAGTCTACCCTGGCTGCACTCAGCACTTCCTGCACTATCTGTTTTTCTTGCATAATTAGCTGAAACCAGAACCAACAGCGTTCTACAGCACAGCCAAACGTAGCAACAGATAAAACCAACAGGGGAAACATAACAAGACCGCCTGCCTGTAAAATGTCATATATTCTGCTCATATTTAATTTAGATAGGCACAATGGTTGTAAAAATTAATGCAGATTCCGGCTAGGATACCTGAATCTTTTGTTTGCGATCGTTAAAAAATAATAAATTATAGGGCAATGGGCATTGGGCATTGGGGCATTGGTAATAATTATTTTCCTTTTCCCTTTTCCCTTTGCCCTTTGCCCTTTGCCCCTCTTCAAATTGCCACTAACCACCAACCACTAACAAATAACTAATAATATAAGAAAGTGCTTTACATTTATTTACTATAAACAATGGCAAGAGATTTACGGGGATTCATTAAAATTTTAGAAGAAAAGGGACAATTAAAGCGGATTTCTGCATTAGTTGATTCAGATTTAGAAATTGCGGAAATTTCTAACCGAATGCTGCAAAAGGGTGGTCCCGGACTGTTATTTGAGAATGTGAAGGGTTCACCGTTTGCAGTAGCGGTGAATTTGATGGGAACAGTAGAAAGGATATGCTGGGCGATGAATATGCAGCATCCCTTAGAATTGGAGGATTTGGGGAAAAAGTTAGCGATGCTGCAACAACCAAAGCCGCCAAAAAAGATTTCCCAAGCAATAGACTTTGGTAAAGTGCTGTTTGATGTCCTTAAAGCAAAACCAGGACGAGACTTTTTCCCCGCTTGTCAACAAGTTGTCATCCAAGGCGATGATTTAGACTTAAATAAGTTACCGTTGATACGTCCATATCCCGGTGATGCTGGCAAGATTATCACGCTGGGGCTGGTAATTACTAAAGATTGTGAGACAGGTACGCCTAATGTTGGTGTGTATCGCTTGCAACTGCAATCTAATAACACGATGACGGTTCACTGGCTATCGGTGCGGGGTGGGGCAAGACATTTGCGAAAAGCTGCCGAACGTGGAAAGAAATTAGAAGTAGCGATCGCTCTGGGGGTAGATCCTTTAATTATCATGGCAGCTGCCACGCCGATTCCGGTAGACTTATCAGAATGGCTGTTTGCTGGACTTTACGGGGGTTCTGGAGTAAGTTTAGCGAAGTGTAAAACCGTAGATTTGCAAGTTCCCGCAGATTCAGAATTTGTGCTAGAAGGAACAATTACACCAGGGGAAGTCTTACCGGATGGTCCTTTTGGCGATCATATGGGATATTACGGTGGGGTCGAAGATTCCCCCTTGATTCGCTTTCAATGCATGACACACCGCAAAGATCCGATTTACTTAACAACATTTAGCGGTCGTCCACCCAAAGAAGAAGCGATGATGGCGATCGCACTCAATCGCATTTATACTCCAATTCTGCGGCAACAAGTCTCAGAAATTGTTGACTTCTTCTTACCAATGGAAGCGCTATCCTACAAAGCGGCAATTATATCTATTGATAAAGCATATCCCGGACAAGCGCGACGGGCAGCTTTAGCCTTTTGGAGCGCTTTGCCACAATTCACATACACCAAATTTGTGATTGTTGTAGATAAAGATATAAATATTCGCGATCCGCGTCAAGTCGTGTGGGCAATTAGTTCTAAAGTAGATCCTACGCGAGACGTATTTATTTTACCGAATACACCTTTTGACACTTTAGATTTTGCCAGCGAAAAAATCGGTTTAGGTGGAAGAATGGGAATTGATGCAACTACGAAGATTCCCCCAGAAACCGAACATGAATGGGGTGCCCCTTTAGAATCCGATGCAGATATAGCAGCGATGGTAGAAAGACGATGGGCAGAATATGGTTTAGCAGATTTGCAATTAGGAGAAGTTGATCCGAATTTGTTTGGATACGATATGAGGTAGAACCGCACCCCCTACCCCCTCCCCGCAAGCGAGGAGGGGGAACTGGAGGTAAGCTAGGAGGAGGCTATGAATTTTGTTTCTATTTCAAGCTAAACCATTTTTGTGCAAAAACTCTTTTAGCAAATATTGACTTATTTCTAATGCTTTTCTAAAATATTTAACGACTTGTTGTAAATTATTTATTCTTTCCTGATTATTATCGTTTGCCATTTGCATATCTAAAATTTGTTCTTCTAGTTCATTAATCTTATTTCTTTGTTCTTTAATTATGTTTCTACCAGTTAGAGCAATTTCCTGCTTAATAACATCTCTTTGAACTAAAATTATCTCATTAAAAGTTACCAAAAATTTTGCGGCTTCGCGGACTGCTAAACCTGGTGATTGGGCAAACAATGAGCTAATACCAGTACCAGCACCAGTCCCAAGAATTGCACCTCCACCAACAATTACAGCCATTCCACCTGCCATGCCAAAACCACCAGCTGCGATCGCACCTCCACCAAGGGCAGCTAACACAGCTGAAATCGCTGCTGCTCCCGAAAGTCCAGGCGCAAGTATTGGAGCTAACAAAGGTACGAGAACAGGTATTGCAATAGCAGCAGCTACCACTGCTACAACTGCTCCCCCAATCAAACCTCCCAATAACATATTTAGAGGGTTATAACCTGTAATTTCATTACTCCATTTTTGATAATTGGATTTAAAATTTTGAACACAGCCTCTTTCTATTCCCAACTCATTAGCAAAAAATTCAAGTTTTTCTAGGATTGTTGGGCAAAAATTGTCACTATTTTTCAAGCTTTTGAACTGTTCATCATCCTCAGTGCCAAAAGGAGCGTAGAGAGTAAACAATGACAGTTCCAAGAGAATTGAATATAAAGGTCGTCTTTTATTTATTGAACATTTCATTCTTTTAACTGCTTCCTCCAATAAAGAATAATCAATATACAATAAACAATTATTTTTTTCTAAATCATTAGTAGCTATAGTTTCTAAAAAATTTTCAACTGATTCTCGCCACTTATTCAACCATCTACGCTTGAGATGCTTTTTTACAAAGTCTGTCTCTTTATCAATATCTTCTTTTAGCAAAAAATATTGAAAGCTATACAAAATTCTTGTTTGCGAAAAATTTAGTCCAAATTGATCCATTGGTGAACTCATATATTTTTCTCTCGTTGAAATCTATATATAGTCTTCCCATAATGCTCAAATGACTAACATAATTAAATTTGTATTAACTTCAGCAGACGCGATCGCACCCCCAAAACCCCCACACACCATCACATCCTTAGCCCCCTCCCCGCTTGCGGGGAGGGGGTTGGGGGTGGGGTTCTATCTATGCAACCAAACTGCAATCCCCTCCAACACCCCCTCAATTTCCTCCAAAACATCCTCATTCCTAAACCGCACCACTCGCAACCCCAAAGATTCCAAAAATTCCTGACGGATTGCATCTTCCTCTTGCGTGTAATCGTGAATTCCCCCATCCACCTCCACAACTAACCGCGCTTCCGCACAATAAAAATCCACAATAAAGCGGTCAATTGCTTGCTGACGGCGAAACTTAAACCCCAAAAGTTGCTTTTGTCTTAACTTTTGCCAAAGCCGCTTTTCGCTTGGGGTGGGTTCGCACCGCATCTGTCGCGCTAGTGGCTTGAGTTTCTCCCAGAGTTCTGGCTGGCTTTGCCAAGGCATCGGAACCCCACCCCCCCTCGCGGCAAGCGAGGAGGGGGGATTGGAGTTGTTTGGAAGGTTTGGCTTGCAGTTTTGATGTTGAGTCATTGGCTGGTGGTTAGAGTAATGAACATTTCCTTTATTCTTCCCAGCACAACCGCAGCGAAAATGCGTAGCCTTGACACTCCCCCGTTTATAAAACGGGGGATTCTTGGGTTAGTGGGGAGCTATTGCTTAACCCCTCGCCAAGCATCTTGACCGTATGCCCTACGGCTCTTAGACCACGTTGCATTACCACCATAGCA
>JAESGY010000372.1_pt1 | contig 22255 bp, 28 predicted proteins | sample 9269841 | NCBI WGS metagenome assembly JAESGY01 (sample SAMN17022865, study PRJNA683097) | algae metagenome | isolation source: Spirirestis rafaelensis WJT71-NPBG6 and co-occurring heterotrophs from... | place: USA: Pinto Wells, Joshua Tree National Park, Colorado Desert, CA | collected 2006-08-15
CCAAAGGGCCGCCCGGAGACCCCCCAGCCGATGGGCGGCCCGCCTCTTGATTGCAGAAAGGCGCGGCGGGCAGAGCCCGCGCACAGGACGAAAATCGGGGGGCGGCGCGCCTGCGCTCGGTCCCCTCCCTGGCCGCCGCAGAAAGAGCATGCGTTCACAGCCCTAGACGATACCATTCAACCTAAGTTGTAACCGCTCTTGCGACGCACAATTCCGCGCCGTGCTGCTAAGTGGGCACGCTCCCGCTGTCCGACATGCCCCGCGCTCGCGCCAGGAAGCCCGCAGGCGGCGGCTAGCACCCTGCCCCTACTTCTCTCTCTCGGGCTGCCCGGAGAACTCCCTGCGGCTCTCCGGGCCGGTCGATCCCCTCAGCTTCGAGAGATTTTCTCGCGCCGCTCACTAGTGGTCGCATGAGGCGCGACCTATTCTGAGGGTGTCCACATGGGGGCGCATGTCGTCGCATTGCAGACCAAGAAGGCTCGCCTAGACGCGGCTAGGGCTGAGGAGCTTCGGCAGGGCATTCTCTCCCTGGATGGTCTCCCAGAACCGCTGGTGACGAACTTCTTCGCTGCCCTGGACAGTCACACCGCAGCCACGAACGGATGGACCTTCGTGATGATCTCCGCAGAGCAGTTCGACCGGGTGCATGATTGGCTGCTGGAGAACAGCAAGCGGCCCGTCGTCGCTGTGCGGCTCTGGAGCAAGCTGTTTCGCAACATGGCTCGCAGCGGGTATGTCGCAGCCACGCGCGAGGAACTCGCTGAAGCAGTCGGCATCCGTCCCGCCGAAGTTTCGGCGGTCATGTCCGAGCTGGAGTCTATCAACGCCATCAGCCGCGCCCGCATGAAGGTTCCGGGAATGCGTGGCCCTGGCACGGTCCACTACCGCGTGAACTCACATGTCGGCACGCATCTGACCGGCGCAGCCCGCGACAAAGCGCAGGCCGAGGATGGCCCGCTGATACGCTTGGTAGAGGGCTAGGGCTTAATGTCGGAGTATTTGCTCATCACAGCGACTGACTATGAGAGCCTTCCTGCTGAAGACGACGAAGAGAGCTTCCTTGCTCTTGAGGCTATCTGCCGTCGCAACCTTGAACGCTTATCATCAGGGCAGTCGATTAGTCAGATAGGTTCGCTGCGGGAGAGCTACATGGCCATAGTCTTCAACGCAGCCTCAGAATGTGGAATCTCAGATTTAACCTATTCCCGCACAGGTAATGTTAACGACAGGTTCGCGCAGTTCGTCACGGACGTTGATGGGTTGGTTGCAAGGCTACGCCTTCGAGGTCGGCGTCGAAGTGGCCCCTACTCGGTCCAGCTTACGACCAACACACGGACCAAGATTGAGCACCAAGTGTCTCGCCTTCGACGGATGATCGAAGAGTCCGATCTGCCAGAGAGCCGCAAGAGGGCGTTGCTGGCGAAGCTAGACGAACTGTCCCAGGAGATCGCCAACAGCCGTCGCGTTAGCTTTGGCAAAATCCTAGCTTGCCTAGGGCCGGTGCTGGCAGCGGTGGCTGGCCTCACTACCATATCGGCCGATGGGCCTAACGCGGTCTCAAACATCATCACGCTTATCAGCAAGGACAAGGAGACGGAGGACAACGCGCTCCAGAGGTTGGCACCTCCACCCAAAGCTCTCCCTGCTCCTTTACCTCCACCCGAGCCAGCCCATTTGGACGACGACATCCCCTTCTAGGTTGGCGTCTCTAACAGCCAAAAGGGGAAGCCTTCCAGTCCCGAGCTGCCGCGTAATCCCATCGGCGTCACGCCCTGCGTTTGCAGCAGCTGCGCCCCGCTAGCTTTCACCCACACCTATGTCGTTCACCGCCGATTTCCGCGCCGGTCATAGAAGGCAGCGCCGCCATAGGGCTTCCGCTCGATGGTGCCGAGGCGGGTGCCGTCCTTACCATACACAGCGCTAGAATTGGTGCCCGGCACAGGCCGAACCTCCAGGCGTTCGCCAGGTCGGGCGCCTGGGACACGCGGCGCCTCGTATCGGTCATCTGGCCGACGAAGCAGCAGGTCCTGCGCCGAGCTCGCCGCTGGTGCGAGGAATGCCGCTACCGCAGCGCTGGCAATGAGGAAGGGGCGCATCACTGCGCCATCCTTGCCAGCACGTTCTTCACCGCAGTTGCTGTCCACTGCCCACCGCGCGCCGTCCTCACGCCCATGTCCTCTAGCTCGCGGGCAATCTGCCGCAGCCCCTTTCCGCCGTCGTGCATTGTCTTGATCGTCGGCAGCACGCGCTTAGCGAATTCGTCGGCGTCGCGCTTCGCTGCCTTGCCGCCTTCCCGATACACCTTGCCGCCGAACCTCTTCGGGCTGCCAAGCTTCGCGCCACGAGCCTTCGCCGCCTCCAGTGCTGCCTTCGTCCGCTGGGAGATGCTGTCCCGCTCCTTCTCGGCGACCAACGCCAGCATCCCAAACATGAAAGCATCTGCATGCGACGCATCCAGCGGGATCACCGGGAAGGGCGCGTCGCGCAGTGCCATCAGGTCACGCGCCTTCCTGCCGAAGCGGTCTAGCTTCGCCGCAACCAGCGCCGCACCCGTCATGCCGCAGTAGTGCATCGCCTCTGCCAGCTTCGGCCGGTCGGAGCGCGTCCCGCTCTCGACTTCCTCAAAGAAGACGACCGGCACGCCGAGCTGGCGGGCGTAGGCCTCGATCGTCGCCCGCTGCGCCTCCAGCCCCAGCCCCGACAAACCCTGCGACTTCGTGCTCACCCGGCAGTAGGCGGCGATCCGGGTGAAGTGGCGGGAGTTGTCGGCGGGCATGTAAGACTCCGATACGGTCATATCGGAGATTTATACAATCATCTTGCCGGTGGCGAGTGACAAAGCCGTCAAGAACCGGCCGCAGATATCTTAATATAAATAGTAAGTCTTATCTAAAAAAGTGACTTATGCACCCAGGTCCATAAATAACCTGGGGCACTATAGAAACACCCTTGTAGCATTATATGTTGCATTGACCATGTATTGTTAGACAAATCAGCTGCTTACTTCAAAACACGCAACAGTCTGCACCGTTTGCGGGCCATTTCGGCATCTCGATATGCTTATTTTTAATTACGAAATTGCGATAAATCCGCTTAATACTTTGCATTCAGCGTGCCGGGGCCTGGTGCGCTGGGGCGGTTGGCGGAGGCTTCGCCTCAAAGAAAATCGCCGCCACGCGCGATAGTTGGTCCGTTCGGTGGTGGCCAAGCTTGCTCTCCCTATAATCAATAATGGAGCAATGCCGCCCACATTTCGACCAAGAGGTTGCTATGTCAGACCCGTCATCACCATCATCGCCTTGCCCAGACTGGGGCAGGCTCGCCGCGCTTCTCGGTGCGGTCGATATTGAGAACGACGCGCCCCCCACCGAAGCGGAGCGGCGTGAACATCAGGCCAAGCTCGCCGAGCTTCGCCAGGCCCAGGCCGGTGCCGTCCGTAGGCACAAGGCGGAGCAAGTCCGCGCGCTCCTGAAGGAGCACAACCGCCGCAAGGCCGGCGAGCCATGGACCGAGCCGGGGGAGCCGATCTAATGCCGCATCCCAGGCCGCGCCTGCACTTCATTGACCTGGTCGAATACCAAGAGCTCGCTTTGAGCGACGACGGCACTTTCGATGCACACGAGACGCTGGAGGTCTGCGGGGCTTTCATCAGCATTGGCCATCACCGCGTCATCGGTCCGTGCATCCTCGCGTGCCTTGGTCCCGATGGTGGCTTTGTCGCCGAGCTGAAGAACCTGCCAGCGCCCCGCACCGGGGACGCTGCGTGACCGGTGGTCCATAGCCGCGACGCACTTTGTCGGCTCGTTTGGTTGGTCCCAGAGAAGCCAACCTTTATAATGTTTGCAGAACTCGGCCTCGGCCGAGTTTGCATCTCGCGCTGGTCGGGTGTGACAGCAGCGGCGCGAGATTAACGCTTACTGTGGGATCCTCCCGAAGGCGAAGCCCGGTCCGAAAGGCGCGAGGGTGGGAGGCGCGGAATACGAGATCCGCGTGAAGTAGGCGCTGAGGCGGCAGGCACGTATGCCATGTCCGCTGCCCTAAACGAGGCGCCTTCGCGGCGTGATCGGGCGGGCGTAGGGACCGTCCTGACCTCCACTGGAGGCCGGGATGGTCTTCCTATGCCCTACCGAGTTTGTTTTTAACGCCGAGAAGCTCATTGCGATCCGACAAAAAGACTCATGCTGCTGAGGCCAGCTCAATAGCGACTGGCAGCTCACCCCAGCACCAGGTCTTTCATGCGCCTCCCTGCCCTTGTCTGCCTTTTCGCACTCGCTGCCTGCGGCAACCCAGCCTCCAGGCTAGAGGTTGGCGGCCGTCAGCTTGTCATCGACGCGCCCGAGGTGACGCTGGACCTGAAGGGACGGCGCGTGGTGGACATGGGGATCATACAGCCCAACCCCGTCTGGGAGTCCTGGTCGCCGGAGATCGAGGAGCGCATGACGATGGGCGGCGAGCAGATGGCGAGCCGCGCCTGTGGCGGTCCGGTCGAACTGGTGAGCCTCTCGCGTTTCATGCTTGCTGCCCGCAGCGCCTCCCTGCGTTTCCGCTGCCTCTGAACGCCCGCCTCCAGAACACCCCCTTCTAACCCCGATTTCCTAGCCCTGGAGCGGCCCGCTGGTGCTGGGTGTCCCCTTTCATCCCCTAGCAGCTCCAGGCGCCTCCAGCGCGATCCTGGAGGGGATTTCGACGGCAGGAAGCCGCACACGCCGCTGCACCCGAAAACTGCCTGACGCTTGGACGGCCCTCAGGTGCGCAAGTCTGAAAGCTTTCCTTTTGGCCCGCAGCCGCAGCGGTTTGATTCTGTGCCCTCGACAGGGCAGGATTGAGGAATCCGCACTAGGAGCCTGACCAAGAACTCAGACCCCTAAACGCAATGACGGCCTCCCCCGGTCAGGGAAGGCCGCCAAAGGCCGCCGAAGCGGCGATCAGATGATGACTCGCAATCTCATCCTGGTCGACCGCCATTCGAAACGCAAGCCCCTGGCTGCGAACGAATTCGTGCGTCCTGTCGGAAGCCCTCCAGACCGGGCGGGGCCTCAACCTTGAGGCCTCAACGATGACGCATGCCCACCCCTGGCACGCCGGGAGTCTATTCAGCGCCGGTCCTCGTCGGCAGCTCACACGCGATGAGCGCCGCATCTGGTTTGCGCGCCTGGAGCTTCATTGTCGCAGCCGGGAAATCACGCGGACCCATCGGGACATCGGCAAAGTCATCCTCGCCCGGCTCGGCGAGGATGGCCGGCTAGACCCGAGCCACGACACGATTGCCGCCGACGTCGGATGCTGCCCGCGGACCGTTCGGGAAGCCCTGCGTCGGTTTAACCGGCTCGGGCTTGTCTCCTGGCTTCGGCGGCTGGTCCGGACCCAGGATGGCACTCGGCAGACCTCAAACGCTTACAGCCTCCATCTCGGCAATGCGCCAGCGGTATCACGTTGCGGCGGCAGAACTTGCCGAGAAACCCCATCTTATAAGAACTATCCCCCCTACCCCCTCCCCCAGCAGCCGGCGCCGTTGCTGGAGCGGATCGCGGCTATGGCGAATGAGGCTCGGCCAGGGTGGCTTGCCGGCGACGGGCTCCATGCTTTCACCGAAGCTCGATGGCGCCGGCTAGGGCTTGTGAAGTGAGGTGCCGAGGTGACGACGGTTCATACCTCGACTACCTGGCCAGCATGAGCCTGCCCCCTGACCAGCCGCCGTCATCGCCACCCGCGAAGCCCAAGCTCTCAGCTGAGGAGCGCCGTGCCCGGCAGGCCGACCGACTGACCATGATCCGCCTGCGGATGGCGATCGGCCGGGAGTTGGACGACCGGGGCATTACCGATCCACGGGCGATCGGCGAAGCCCTCGGGATGCCGGCGCAGGACGCGAACAAGCTGCTGAACCGGCGCCAGTGGCGGGAAGGCGATGTGGAACTGCTTGAGGCCGCGGCAGCTCGGCTGGGGGTGCAGGTGCCGGGGATACCCAAGGAGACCGATTAGGGCTGCATTCCGTTGGTCGCCACCAGCTTCGGGAGGTGAGTGCCCTGGCCCAGCTTCTGAACTAGCGTCCCACTCTACCCTTCCGACCAACATAGCCAAAAGAAAGCCGGCGACCTCAGAGAGGCGCCGGCCAAGTTTGGGACTTGGGAGGAGTCATGAGCCGAAAGCTCCCCCTGACTATGCATGATCACAGATCGCAGAGGTGTGAATTCTCGGCAAGCCGTTGCCAGACCGCGCCGCTCTCGGTGAAGGCGCCTCGCTACGCTGTGCCTATCCAGGGTTGATGCGGCCTCGTCATATTATCCCTGCGGGGCGGGCTAGGCACTCTCTCTCCTCCCTCCTTCGACCTTTCCTAGCGGCAGGCTTCTAGCCTGCCTCCCCCGCGCCTTTCCCATAAAGCAGGTTATGCGGTTGCGATTTCCAAACGGCGCTCGACGTGCCCAACCGGAGACAAAACATGTCAGTCCGCATTAGCGGGAGCGGTCGTGAGGCGGCTTCTGTGGCTTCCGTTTCGGGGCCGCACGGCGGATCAAGGCGCTAAACCGGCGCCACCAAGGATCAGCACTAACTTGAAGATCATTCAGTCGCAAAAACGGTAAAAACTTGATATGAAGGTCGATCACACTATAAGTTAACTCATTTCTAGCAGTAAAATATGCCTTTTCTCGATCTGCTTGCTCAGGAGAGAGACCGTCAGAGCTTTCTTGCAAGTTCATTCTTTTGGTTTGGAATTTAATACGAGATATATCTTTGTGTATTTTCTCCAAGTGAATAACCAAATCGTCATCAAATAGAAATCTGCTTTGATTTATTAAATTATGTATAGCACTCATTTCAGAGCTATACTTCGTTGGAGAATAATCGTGGAAATCTACAGCACTCATCATTACTTTTTTCAGCTCTTCGTAAACTTTAAAGCGTCTATCATACAAATCGTATTTAAGTTTTTCCTTCGCTATTCTTAGCTGCCATCTACTTATGGAAGTGCTTTGCCAAGAAATAGCTATGGCTAGGAGGGGCAACCCCAAAGCTTTTGCGTATTCAACCCACAGGGGCGCTTGGGCGCTAGGCGTTTCCACTCTTTCCTACCTCCACTACCCAAACCGCCGGCTCCGCGTCCGGCATGCCGGCGATGACGCGGACGCCCTCAGGCACGGCCTCCAGCCGGAAGCGCCAGCCTTCTAATTCTTTCCGGACCGCCCATCCGCCCGGCACGGTCCGCCACGACTGGCGCGCGATCCATGCCTCGAGCCCGCCTGGCCCATCGCACCGCCGGAGGAGCTCGCGGGCTTCGGCTTCGGTCAGTTCCGGGGGGCCTTGCGTCGGTTTAGGCGTTCCCACTCGGCCCACTCTGCGGTCGCTTTGTGAGGATCAGCCTCGAACAGCAAAGCGTATGCCCATGGGTTAGTGTATCCCAAGACCTTCTTCCCAAACTCTTGGTGTGGCACCCCAAGAGCATCGGCGAACTGAACTAACCGCTCTGGCGGCACCACATTGCGCCCTACTTCAATAGCCGAGATCCCGGTGTAGTAGTTCATACCGACTGCTTTCGCGAGGTCGCTTTGCGTCATGCTGCGCGCCTCACGCAAATCCCGGATGTATTTTCCCAATTCCTCTTTGAGAACCTTGCCGATCTCGCGGCCTAGCATGGGCTTGGTATGCGCCGGCATTGCCACCCTCGTCTGTTGCGACACCGGATAGATACACTTATCCGCATACGCAAATCAACCATAGAGTGAGCTACCCCAACCACCGCCGCCACCACGGCCGCCGCAGCGCCTCGAGCTCGCCCTCGAGCCGCGCCGCCCGGATCCGCGCCTCTTCCCGCTCCTCTCGGAGCGTCGCCGCCCCCTCCCACGTTGCGATCCGCGCCTCCTCCAGCTCCGCCCGGAGGCGGACCGCCTCCGTCCGCGCCGTATCGCGCTCCGCCCGGAGCTCGCCCGCCTGCGCCTCCGCCGTCGCGGCGCGGATCCGATCCGCCTCCCGCTCCTCCCGGATTGCTTGCGCTTCGGCCTCCGCCTTGTCCGCCCTGATTCGCTCCCGCTCTATCTGCGTCCGAAGGAGCTCCGTTAAGTTTTTGTCCGGGGCGGAATCCGTCACCTTGTCCGCTCGCCGCTTTTCCGGGGCGGATTCCGGGATGAAATCCGGGGGGATTGCTACCCGCGCCTTGCCGTCATTGCCGGGCTGGCGTGGCCACCTCTCGCGGCGGGCGTAGCGCGCGACGCTCTCCGGCCCGATGCCGAGCCTCCGGCCAGCTTCCTCGTATGTCATCCATTGGGAATCCGCCCGGATTTCCGGCCCGCTGTCCGCCATTACTGCCCCCGCCATCCGTCCGGATGCTCCGGGCGGAGACTACAGCGCCGTTGTAGGGGCGGAGAACGGGCGGAATCCGGGCCGGATGGGGCGGAGGAAACTTGCGAGCCCCGCAAGTTATGGGCCCGGCCCCAGCCGGGAGAAGCCGAGGGAAGCGGGGCACACGCACTTACCCGCCTCCCTCGCCACTAGCGTCCGGTGAGGTTCGGGATCCGCCACTAGCAGCGAGAGCATCAGAGCACGCTAGCTCTATTCCGCATACTCAACGTCTAGTGGAAAGCCCCGGCGTGCTAACCGCTCCGGCCGGGCGAAGGGGGAGTTCGAGGGGGTGAGCACGGGGCCGGAGGCGAACCGGTAGCGCGAGCGGGAACGGGGCAAATGAACCCCGAATTGACTGCATAGAAAATCGTCGGAGCGCCGGTCGCAGCCCCAAAACTGCTAGCGATTCTGTGCATGCCATTACGATGCCGCACCGGCATTCCTCTCTTAGGGAGGGCGACAACAAGCAGGGGCGACCGGCCAACAGGGAGGGAGCCGGTATGGAAAGTGATCTTCGGGTTGCGACCGTCGTTTGCATTTCGGTCATGGGAGTTATCGTTGCTCTCAGACTAACCGCCTGGGGGACCATCTTCCTGGGATAGCCCGCGCTAACCGATAGGGGGCGGCCTGGGAGACAGTCGCCCGGGCTGCCCCCGCTTTTCCGCACATCGCCCGACATGCCCCGCGCTCACGCCAGGATGGCCGCAGGCGGCGCCGGCTGTCTGCTTGGCGGGTTGCGGCGAGCAGAGCCCGCGCACAGAGAACGAGGATGCATCTGAACCGCAAAGGTGACAGTATCTGACTGCATGGCATCCCCCCTGGTGCCATGCAGTCAGGGGCCGTTGCATGGCTTACCCCCCTCTTGCCATGCAGCCCAAAGGGCCGCCCGGAGACCCCCCAGCCGATGGGCGGCCCGCCTCTTGATTGCAGAAAGGCGCGGCGGGCAGAGCCCGCGCACAGGACGAAAATTGGGGGGCGGCGCGCCTGCGCTCGGTCCCCTCCCTGTCCGCCGCCTCGAAATGCTGCGACGCAGTGCCCGCGCGTGCCACTCACAGCTGGTTGTCACTGAAGTTCATACATTACGCTGACTTCCCGGCCTAACTGGTTCTGCGCGGCCCTAAAGGCTGAGTGATTCATTCTATCGCGCCGATGCCCGACATGCCCCGCGCTCGCGCCAGGATGGCCGCTGAAGCCGTTTGCCGCTCCTGCGCCTTTTTGAGGCCCGCGGTTTCGCCCTAGGCCGCTCAGGGCGCGGCGGAGCTGGGAGCACTGGCACCGGTGCCGACCGGAGGCCGCAATGGTGCGACCAGCAGCCTCCTCCTGAGCCATCCTGACCTCAGCCCGGCCTGTGTTTCACTTGCAGGGGCTCTGTCGCCATCGCGCCTCCATCACAGATCGTCGTGCAGCCAGCAGATCACGGCCAGGATCGGAGATCGGCGGGAGAGTAGGAGGTGGAACTGGAGCCTCTGTAATTCTTATAAAGCTACTTTCACGGCCATTTTGGCCGCCGCAGCGGAGGCGTAGTACCCCCTGGATCGCCGGCGCCCGTGGCGTGATCGGGCGGCCGTTCGGCACCAGTTCGTAGGCGTTGCTGGTCTGCTCGGATCGCCACGCCCCTGGTCGCCGCACAAGGCGGCGCTGCCACCGGAGTAGACCGAGGGCGTCGAAGCGAGCCAGAGCGCGGCGGACGGTGCGCTCGGAGCAGCGCGCCCGCTCGGCGATGGCCGCATGGCTCGGATCCAGGCGACCGTCCTCGCCGAGGAATGACAAGAGCGCCCGGCCAGCCAGGTACTCCTTGCCGCTGATCTGCCGGGCCTGGAGGGCATTGCCCAGCTTGCCGAGCCATAAACACCGATCGCCGAGCGAGAGCGGCCGGCGAGGGCCAGAAACGAAGAGTGACCCAGCATGCCATGGCCGGGGGTGTGCGTATTCCATCGGACCTTCCTTGTGGAAGGCCCGCGACCCAAGAGGCTCAGGGGCAACCGACAGGCCGCACGCATCTGTTCGCAGCCAGGGGCTTGCGTTTCGAAAAGAGGCCGATCAGGATGGGTTTGCGAGACCGTTTATCCTGATCGCCCCGATACGGGGCCTGTGGTGGCCCGCTTCCCTTGGGAGGCGGGCCGCTGCTGCTTTTAGAGGCTGGGTGGAGGTGAGCTCCGCAAAATGGAGCCCCCATCCTAACGGCGCCTTGCAAGGTTCTGCAAACACCGACGAAACGTGCGTTTATCGCTCTAAAGAGACGGGCTGTCTCCGTGGGTGTCGTCAGCCATGAGCAGCGCCGGCAGCCGGCGCCAGGGCAGGTGAAGCTTGGGCTGCGGCCGGCGATCCAGATGCCGGAAGAGGTATGCAGACCACTCGCCGATACCGTGCTGGCCTTCCTCGTCGAAGAGGGGCTAGCACGGCCGAGATTCGAAGCTGCGACCGCGGCGAGTGCATCAGCCGCGCTCCCGTGACTGGAGGGGTGTGAAGACGCGTACGCCCCGCTGAAGGGTTCAGCAGGGCGTCGGGGTGTCGGACCAGTGGTTCGCTGCGGCGGGCTAGGCAGGGCTGAGACCGACCAAGGGGGGGGCAGGGAATATGTCGCCTATAAGAGAGTGAGCTGTGCGCCCCAGTGACCTCCTATGAGCGCTTACAGGCGCTCCGTGGAGTCGTCGTGCGTCGGGTTCCGCCCGCCTGCCCTCCTACGGCGCTTTGGTGCCTTGCCCTTCGCGGCCTCGCGGCAGGCGAGGTGCTCCTCCAGAATGATATTGACGGCGCCAAGGATGGCCACCACAGCGTGCAGCTCCCTGCGAACGTCCTCCAGATCATCGTCCATGTCAGTCTGCTCCCCAGTTCCGCGAGGGGCCAGGCTGATGGAGCCGACGTTTCAGGACGTCGACAGGCGACATCGACTCAGGAGGAGGCGTGTCGGGGGTGCTGGCCTCCATAGGTTGAGGGGGCGGCATGGCCGCCTCTCCCTGCTTCTCTGGCCGATGCCTGCGAGGAGGAGAGCCGTCCTCGGGGAGTTTAAAGTCAGGATGCATCGTCCTGCTGCGCATCTGCCTGCTGTGGTTCGGGCATCGGCTCGATGGCGTCAGCTAGCGAAGCTTCGGTGAGAGTGGTGGAGTGAGTGCTGTCCGTGACGGCAGTACGGAGGCTCGCATGATGAAGGGCCTCCGCCACAACCAGCTTAGCGCCGGCGTCGGTGGCAGCGGATTCGAGTTGGCTCAGGATGTCTCGAAGCTCTTGAGCAGAGTGCGAAGTTGTAAGCATATTCAAGGGAATCTCTGGTATCAAAATGTGTGAGGTGCTATAATTGCGGCGTCCTCGATGGGACGCGGCTCGCACCGTAAAACCAACCACGGCTCGACAAGCAGTAGTTGGCAAAGGGGGGGAGGATCGGAAACGGTCCTCTCCCTTTTTCTTTAGCGGACGTGCAGACCCGGGCGCGCCAGGTCGGTGGCGGCCAGGTACAGACGGCCGTGGAGACGGATCGTCGGAACGCCTTCACGCCGGATACGGCGCCTGGCGGTCCAGTAGTTCAGCCCGAGGCGCTTCGCGGCTTCGGGCAAGTCGATGAATGCGCCAGATCGAATGCCGGCACAGACGAAGTTATAATCAGCGGGCCCCATGGCAACATTATACCATGATTAGCGCCGCGCTTTCAACGTAATGACACGTCAATATAGATCATGATACAATACTGGCACGGACAGGTATTTAGCCGATAGTCCGTTTTTCTTGGCGTGCCTGCGAGCCGCCGTTCATCCATTAGAGGAAATACATGTGACTTACACGAATGAGGCGCCGGCCGATGCCGCTGCGCCCGATATGCAGGACAGAATCACCGCCACAAGATTCCCCGACCATGCTGCGAGGAAGAAGGAGGAACTGTCCGGTTCATGGGCCGATCTGCAAGCCGCGATCCTTGGGACGGACGCACCGAGCAAGGGCGAGTTGCCCTGGATCAAGTTGGCCCGGTTTGGGGATATCAAGACCATCAAGGGCAGCCTGCGGCACGATGCCAACGTGCTGGCCATCACCGGAATCGAAGCCGACTATGACGCCGAAAAGGTCTCGGTGGATGAAGCCGTCGAGATGCTGCGGAAGGCCGGCATCAAAGGGATGGTCTACACCAGCCCGTCGCACACCTCCGAGAAACCGCGCTGGCGTGTTCTGTGCCCTGTCTCGGTCGAGATGGCGCCTGACCAGCGTGCGCGGCTTGTGGGGCGCCTGAACGGAGTGCTGGGGGGGATTCTGGCTGGGGAGAGCTTCACGCTCAGTCAGTCTTACTACTTCGGCAGCGTCAACAAGAACCCGGCGCACCGTGCCGTCATGGTGGATGGTGAGCCTATCGATCTGCTCACTGAACTCGACGCCGGCAGCATCGGTCGTCCCGGGACGAAGGCGGAAGCCAACACAGCCGGTAGGAAGGGCAGATCGGACATCAACGACGCGCTGGCTGATATCGCTACTGGTGCCAGCTACCACGCGGCGACGACGCGGTTGGCTGGCAAGTTGGCTGCACAGGACGTTCCTATCGAGAAGGCGCGGGGGGTGTTGGAGGCTGCCTTTGACGCTGTCCCAGTCGAGGCGCGGGATGGCCGATGGGAAGAGCGGCGCGGGGATGTGTCGCGGTGCCTGGCCGATATCTATGCCAAGGAAGAGGCCAAGGGTGACGATGAGGAGGGTGGCAAGAAGGGCAAGACCCCGGCTTCCGACCTCGTTATCGACGCTGTCTTGGGAGCGGGGGTGACGTTCTGGCGCGATGCTGACGGGGAGGTTTATGCCCGCGTGAGCGTCGGCGATGGTGTGATGAACCTTCCTATTCGGGGGAAGCGCTTCGAGACGGTGTGCCGGCAGCTCTACGGGAGGGCATTCCCCGTCATGGGGGCGCATGGGAAGCGGCCGGGTGGGGTCAACGACAATACCATTGCCACGGCCATCAGTGCGTTTACGGCGATGGGGTTGGAGTCCAATGACGTGTTCACACCGGGTGTCCGGTTGGCTGAGCACGAAGGGGCAATCTGGATTGACCTCGGCGATGACACCTACCGCGCAATCCGTGTCACTGCTGACGGTTGGACGATTGAATCCCGCACGACGGCGCCGCTGGTGCGGAGGGACGGGATGCGGGCACTACCGGTCCCGGTGCGTGAGGATGGGAGCCTGGAGCGGCTTCGCGGGCTGCTCAACATCGGCAGCGATGACGATTTCCGCCTCGCCTGTGCATGGTTGGTTGCGGCGCTGCGGCCTGTGGGACCCTATCCGATCATCGCGGTTGATGGTGAGCAGGGGTCGGGCAAGTCCACGACCTGCCGGATGCTTCGCAAGTTGGTGGACCCGAACGCGGCTGACTTGCGGGCGTTGGCGCGGGATGAAGGGGATCTGCTGATTGCTGCAGTCAATAGCCGTGTCATCGGGGTCGATAATGTCAGCTCTATCGCCCCCGACATGGCTGACGCGCTGTGTCGAGTGGCGACGGGTGGGGGCTTCGGTAAGCGGGCCCTCTACAGCAACCTGGATGAGACCATCGTCTCGGTGTGCCGGCCGATCCTGCTAAACGGAATCCCCGCGGCAACTACGACACGGAGCGATCTGGCCGACCGGTCGATTGCGCTGACACTGCCGGTGATCCCCGAAGATAAGCGGCGCGACGAAGCGGCAGTGTGGGGGGACTACGACGCTGCCGCGCCGGGTATCTTCGCTCTGCTGTTGGATGGACTGGCGATGGCTCTGAAGCACTTGCCAAGTGTGAAGCTGGAGCGCCTGCCCAGGATGGCTGACTTCGCCAAGCTCGCTTGCGCGGCGGCGCCGGCTTTCGGGTGGGGCGAGGCAGAGATGGCTGCGGCGATTGAGCGCAACCGGCAGAAGGCGACTGAAGCCGTGGTGGAAGGTGACACCATCGCTTCGGCGATTCTGGAGATCGCGGACGAGAACCCGGACGGATGGACCGGGACTGCGACCAATCTGTTGGAGGAGATCAGGGAAAAGGCGCCGGAAGGGGCTGAGCGCGATCGGACCTGGCCGAAGGATGCCGCGAGGCTTTCGGCGCGGGTGAAGCGCGTGGCGCCGAATCTTCGTCGCGTGGGGGTGGTGATTGAACAGACCAGGGAGGGAGGCACCGGGAAGAGGGTCTGGCGGATCGCCAAGACAGCGTGAAGCGGGGGAGGGGGCTTCGCCCCCTTCGCACCTTGTGGCGCTGATTGTGGCGCTGTGGGGAGGTAGCGTCACGGAGTAAGTGTTTGAAAAATAAGGGTTTGTGTCGGTGTGACGCTTGTGGCGCTGTTTCGCCCCTACTCCCCACCCTTCTTCCACTCGCACTGCTGCGCGGGGCTCTCCCTCCCTACGCGGGGAGGGGCGGGGGGTCCCCCCCCCTCTCTCTCTCTCTCTCTCTCTCTCTCTCTCTCTCTCTCTCTCTCTCTCTCTCTCTCTCTCTCTTCTTTCTAGTTGAGAGGAAGAAGATCACCGTCACCAGCGTCACAGCGTCACAAACCCTTATTCTACAAGGGTCCAGCCCGTGACGCTCCCCGCGCTCAAGCGTCACCAGCGCCACGCACCAGCGTCACCCGCGCCCTACGCGCCAGCGCTGCGCCCCTGCGAGGCGGGCACTACGTCACGGGGCGTACATGGCCTGTGGTCTAACTGAATCGGCCCCTACCCTACCCCCACGGGTCCCTTCTTCGTTGCCTAACCGTTGGTAAAGCATTTTAGGTTACAGCGCTGATCGCCCCCCCCGCGTTGGCTGGCGCGGCGTATTCCTAGGCTTTTGATATCGTTGGCAAAGCATCAACGTCAGGAGTGGCGTTCCAGACCGTTGCGGAATGGCTTTACGAAATGAAAACGGTCGTATAGATTCCGTATCGAGTTCAGACGGGGTTGCGGACCATGGCCACGGGCAAGTTTGTCTCCTACTGCCGCGTATCGACTTCGAGCCAAGGGGCGAGCGGTCTGGGTCTGGAAGCCCAGCGCGAAGCCGTCGCCGGCTTTCTGAATGGCGGCGCCTGGGAGCTGGTTGGGGAGTTCGTCGAGGTCGAGAGCGGCAAGCGCGCTGATCGGCCTGAGTTGGCTCGCGCGCTTGCTGCGTGCAAGAAGCACAAGGCGACGCTGGTTGTGGCGAAGCTCGACAGACTTTCGAGGAGCGTCGCCTTCCTCTCTGCGCTCATGGAGAGCGGCGTTGAGTTCGTCGCGGTCGACAATCCGCACGCCAACAAGCTCATGCTGCATATGCTCGCGGCCTTCGCTGAGCATGAGCGCGACCAGATCAGCGCTCGCACGAAGGCTGCGCTGGCTGCCGCGAAGGCGCGGGGGGTGAAGCTGGGCAACCCGCGTATCGAGGGTGCGCGCGAGGGTGCTGCGGTGGCGTTGAAGACCGGCGCTGACAAGCGTGCTGCGAATGTGCTGCCGATCATTAAGGCGATTCAGGCGAGCGGCGCGAAGACACTGAGCGCGATTGCTGTGGCGCTGAACGCGCGCGGTGTGAAGACGGCGCGGGGTGGCGAGTGGCACGCTTCGACGGTGCGAGACGTGCTGATGCGGGCGGCATAAGTGTTATTTCCCCGGCGGCGGGACGCGCGTGGGGCGGTTTGAGTGTCGCTGCCCCGGGAAAACTGTCGCCTATAAGGAAGCCCCGCCCACTACGGAGCCTCTGACCAATACCCTGTGGCCTGCCGCTGACCGGCGGTGGCTCGCGTGGTCTGCCGCCCCGGCTTTGCCCCAGCTCCGGGCGGCTGCTTACCGGCGGGCGACCGGCGCTCACATAGCGAGGCTCATCCTTTTTGACGTCTCGAGCAGTTCCCCGAGACGCTGAGAAGGAATCCAACAGTGCTGCATGATCATCTGATTCAGGGCGCCATCGCAGCCCACAACCGGCGCAGCAAGCGCCGTGGCTTCATCGCGCAGGAGCCATGTCCCGCCTGCTGCGACGTGGAAGAAGGCGTCGTCATTCTGCGCAATGGCTACCGCGAGCTTGGGCGGTACAGGTTCGTCGAGAGTCGCAGTCGGTTCGAGTGGGTGGAAAGGCACTGTGGCAGAAGCGGCACGGATCCAGTCACTGTCATCGCGAGCAGAAACTAAAACGATATAGTATCGTTGCTATTTATATGCATTTCGGGCAATTTGCCGCTCCATCCAATCTGTCGCATCTGGGATCAAAAAAGATACCAGATGGTCTGGCGGAGAGACCGGGAGCGACCTATGCCCACCGACCTCACCCCCACGCCGATCGGCCCCGAGTTCCGCGTCAATACCTACACCGAGAACTCTCAATACACCTCCTCAGTGGCGGCGCTGGCGGATGGCGGCTTCGTCGTGACCTGGGCCTCCAATGGCCAGGACGGCTCGGGCTGGGGCGTTTACGCTCAACGCTATGGTGCAGATGGGCAGCCGATCGGCCCCGAGTTCCGCGTCAACACCTACACCGAGAGCTCCCAGTACACCCCCTCAGTGGCGGCGCTGGCGGACGGAGGATTCGTCGCTACCTGGACGTCTATTGGCCAGGACGGCTCGGAGGGAGGTATCTACGCCCAGTATTTCGGTGCGGATGGGCAGCCGGTCGGCGCGGAAGTCCGTGTCAACACGCATATTGGTAGCCCTCAGTCTGTCCCCTCAGTGGCGGCGCTGGCGGACGGAGGATTCGTCGCTACTTGGCAATCCTGGACCCAGGATGGCTTTGGCGAGGGCGTCTACGCCCAGCGCTATGGCACGGATGGGCAGCCGGTCGGCGGGGAGTTCCGCGTCAACACGCAAATCGGCGGAGAGCAGTACGATTCCTCGGTGGCGGCGCTAGCGGACGGCGGCTTTGTCGTGACTTGGACCTCCCTTATGGTCTGGATTTCTTGGGGCGGGCAGAACAGCTCGCGTCACGACGTTTACGCCCAGCGCTACAACGCGGACGGACAGCCGATCGGCGGGGAGTTCCGCGTCAACACCTATACTGACAGCGAGCAGCATGCCCCCTCGGTAGCGGCGCTGGCGGGCAGCGGTTTCGTTGTAACCTGGCACTCCCAGAGCCAGGACGGTTCGGACTACGGCGTCTACGCTCAGCGCTATGGCGCGGACGGGCAGCCGGTCGGCGGGGAGTTCCGCGTCAACACCCAGACCGGCAACGGCCAGTATGCCCCCTCGGTAGCGGCGCTGGCGGGCGGCGGCTTCGTTGTAACTTGGCACTCCCAGGGCCAGGACAGCTCGGAATTGGACGTCCACGCCCAGCGCTATGGCGCGGACGGGCAGCCGGTCGGCGGGGAGTTCCGCGTCAACACCCACATCGATAGCTATCAGGAGAGCCCCGCTGTGGCGGCGCTTGCTGATGGAAGTATCGTGGTGACCTGGACGTCTTATGCCGGCCAGGACGGCTCGGTACTGGGCGTCTACGCTCAGCGTTTCGAACTACCCAGCGCGAATCCGCTCCCCACCACCGGTACGACTCTCGAAGGCGGACCTTGGGGCAACAGCACCCTCGCCGGCACAGACGGGCCGGACAGCATCACCGCGCATGGCTGGAATAACCATATTGAAGCTGGCGCCGGCGATGACACCATCAACGGCGGCGAGGGGAATGCCTGGATCGACGCAGGCGCGGGCTACAACACCGTCACCGTTGGCGGCTGGTCCAATACCATTCTCGCGGGGGACGGCGGCACCAAGCTGACCGGTCCGCAAGGTAACACAACCGTCCGCTTCGGTAGTGGCAACCACGTTGTCCAGCTCGGCGGTTCCTCGAACTTGGTCGAGCTCGGTATCGGCAACAGCGTCGTCGAGGTGGGTGAGGGCAACTCCACAGTCCGTATTGCCGGTGGTGATAACACCGTCACCCTCGGCGGCTGGGGCAATCGTATAACCACCGGCGACGGTGCTGATGTCATCGTGGCCGGCGCGGGCACTGCCATAGTCGATGCGGGCGGAGGCGATGACCACATCGGGCTTGCTGGCTGGGGCAACCACGTCCGTGCTGGCGACGGCAATGACGTTGTCCTGCTCGCAGCAGCCGATGGCGACGGATCGATCGATGGTGGCACAGGAACAGACACGCTCGTTCTGCCTGGCACGGTTGGGGAGTACCGCTTCGGCGAGGCACCTGACAGGGCGATCTATGTCTCGGGCCCGGGGTCCAAGTCCTACCAGCTCACAAACCTTGAGTTCCTGGCCTTCGGTGGCGGGACTGCTGGTGACCCGGCCGCGCTTTCCGTGGTGCTGGCCAAGGCTGGCCTAGAGGAATTGGCGGCGAAGACGGCGGACGGCGCCTCATCCCTCGTGCTGCCCGACCTCTACAAAGGGCCGGTGGAGTATCTGCGCTACCAGCTTCTGGGTAGCGAAAGCGGCGAGGCGCTGCGCGCAACGGCGAGCGCGGACTTCGTCAACCTGCTAGGCGGCGACGATGCAGCAGACACAGGCGCCGGCGATGACGTAGTCGATGGAGGCCTCGGCTCAAACTTCATCACCGGCGGGGCGGGCCGGGACGTGTTCTTCCTCGATGGCCGCGGCGGCGGGGCAACCTGGAGCACCATCACAGACTGGGAGGCAGGCGAGCAGTTGTCGGTTTGGGGTTGGAGACCCGGCATCAGCCAGACTCTCTGGGCCGACAACGAGGGGGTGCAGGGCTGGAAGGGCGCGACGCTGCACATCGACTTTGACGGTAACGGCTCTTGGGATGCCTCGGTGACATGGAGTGGCATCGCCCGGTCTCAGCTACCAACGCCGCGCGAGTACGAAGGCTTGCTCTGGTTTGCCTGAGAAGGAAGGGGGGGAACGCAAGACCTGCGTCCCCCTTCTTTTGGCAGGGCGCTTTTCTCAAGGACCGCTGAACCGCTCGTCTTGTCTTGTCTTGCCGCCGTGGACAGTTGGCCGACAGCGCGGCAAGCACATCGGGCAATCCGGCCGCTAGGCCGAAATAGGGGCGCCCGGTAATTGGTAGCGGTGACGACGGCCACCGCCGCGACTACTTGGCCAGCATGATTCTGCCCCCTGACCAGCCGTCACCACCATCGCCACCTGCGAAGCCCAAGCTGTCGGCCGAGGAGCGCCGTGCCCGGCAGGCCGACCGACTGACCATGATCCGCCTGCGGATGGCGATTGGCAGAGAGTTGGACGACCGCGGCATCACCACGCCCGCTGCCATTGGTGAAGCTCTCGGGATGCCGGCGCAGGACGCGAACAAGCTGCTGAACCGGCGCCAGTGGCGGGAAGGCGATGTGGCGCTGCTGGAGGCCGTGGCGACGCGGCTAGGAGTGCAGGTAGGCCAGCCGTGACCGGCGGCAGGATGCCGCCACCAAGCGGCGCGACGGGCAAGGCCGTAAAGAGCTTCAGCCAGGGACCGTCAAAACCCTCCGTCGCCCCCTCGATTTCGCCCGCCGCATCGAGAGCCTGCCCCTGCATCTTCGGACGGCCCACTGAAGCTTTGTCCACGAAGCGTCCACGAAGTGCCGGGCACGGCAGGATAAAGGCCAGCAATGACCAGCATGCCGCCCCAAGCGGCAGCGATAGCTGATTTCCTGGCCGTGGAGCGGGTCTGCGGGTCGTGGGGTACCTGTCCCCATCGGCAGCCTGGACGGCCTGGACGGGCTTCCTGGCGGAAGCGGCGGGGCGTGTATGCGGCGCCATAGACAACCAGGGCTTGGTGGCGCTGTCCGGAGCCACAGGGGCAAGCTCCTGCTGCGGCGGACAGAGCGAACCACGCTGCGGGGCGCGTTATGCATCCCCGCCCCGTGGCACGGGCTCTCGTCCGCCGCACTGCCGCCCGGGCATGGTGGCGGACCGTCCAGCCTGCGCCCCTCCTGAGCAACCTGGCCTGTCCGCTGCCGCTCAAACCGCAATGGCGCCAACCGCGTTCGGTGGCCTGATCGGAGGGCGACCTTCGATTGGGGAACGCCATCGCTGGCGGGGCCGTCCTACCCGGCACAGATTGGGCGGCCCACCCCTCCTCATGGCCATCACAGGCACCGCGTCTTCCTGGCGCGACGGAGCTGGTGACCAGCTGCTGGGAGTTGCCCTCCCACCGCTGCCCCGAACAGCCCTGGTGACCTTCCTGCCATGGCCGCGCACAGCCAGCACCACGGCACCATAGATCCGATTACGCGGTTACGGGCTCAGACCGAGCAGCACAATAAAGCCGGCGACCTCAGAGAGGCGCCGGCCAAGTTTGGGACTTGGGAGGAGTCACGAGCCGAAAGCTCCCCCTGACTATACATGATCACAGATCGCAGAGCTGTGAATTCTCGGCAAGCCGTTGCCAGACCGCGCCGCTCTCGGTGAAGGCACCTCGCTGCGCTGTGCCTATCCAAGGTTGATGCAGCCTCTTCATATTTTCCTTGCGGGGCGAGCTAGGCACTCTCTTTCTCTCCTCCCTCCTTCGACCTCTCCTAGCGGCAGGCTTCTAACCTGCCTCCCCCGCACCTTTCCCATAGAGCCGAATTATGCGGTTGCTGATCCGCAACCTTACCCCCTGGCTAAGGCACGGTGGGCGAGCATTCACACACTGTACGGTCGACCCAAGCCACGGCGGGGGAGAAATCAACCGGCCGTCCACTTTTTGATATTAATTATTTCTATATAGAGATAGAGTTTCTGTTGCTATATCGTATATTTCTGCGTTGGAGTCCGGGTATGGAACGGCGAAAGGCGCCCAGGCACTACATGATCAAGGGGGCGGAAGTCGTACTGTCCTCCAGGCTTTTGCGAGGTGCGGTGCTGGACCTTTCGGCTACCGGGGCACGGATTCACCTATTCTCCCCCATGGATGTGCCAGATGTGGTGGTGCTGCGGCTCCCCAATGGGGTGACTCACACCGCGAGCCGCCGCTGGCAGCGGGATACTGAGGCTGGTTTCGAGTTTCGGAGGCCACCCCGGCTTAGGCTCGTTCAGTGCCTAGAACAGCTTGCCGCGTAGAGCCGCTGGCACATGAACCGGCTAGTCGCGGCCGCGATAACGCGGACGGCCTATCCGCCCGGCACGGTCCGCCACCGCTGGCGGGCGATCCACGCCTCGAGCCCGCCTAGCCCATCGCACCGCCGGAGGAGCTCGCGAGCTTCGGCTTCGGTCACTGGCGCTGCCACGCCGATCCTGCCTTCGTGGAAGCCGGATTTATCGGAGGTAATGAGCGACCTGCTCGCCTCCTGCATCAACCGCCCTGCCCCTCCCTGTTGCCATTTGAGTTGCTGTCCGAAGTCGCGCCAAATCGGCGTTAGCGCCCGGCGGAAACAGCACAATGCGCATGCATGTCCCTACCCGCCAGCATCGAGAGAACAAGAGGCAAGCACAGAAATTATAATATAGGAATATTTTATAAGCGTATAATGACTTGGTGTGGCTTGTGCATGAACATGCATAGGTGTTTAGTTCCCGTCGCCAGAATGTTTTCTGGTTAAGAGTGAGGAACGAGAAGACGTGGCAATATCCTCCGAGAAATTTGTTGAATTGCCGGAACCAGCTAAGCTGGCGATGCTCAAAAATGCAGTACGAAAGGGAACTGACATTCCAGGAATAAATATGGTGGAAGACAACCCGGCTATAAAGACTGGAGAGGTACTTACCGGGCAAGATGGAGTTCCTGATTTTTTCATCTTTCAGGGTGCGACTGGCACCAACCAGACCACGATCAACAACTTTGATGCTGAGGACTCTCTCGTCCTTCTCGATACGCGCGGCGCGCCAGTGATCGCCTTGGCCATGAGATCGGTTGACCCCGTGACCGGCGAGGAGTTCAACCAGCATGTCGTGCAGTACAGCACCGAGGAGGCGAACGTGAGCATCCAACTCCCGGGTGTCGGATCGCTCTCCAACGACCAAATCCTGGCTGCTTAGCGAGGTGCTGGGTAAAAAAGAAGGCGCAGTTCGACTTGGGTGTGGGATGGCTTCGGCAGACCGCAGGTAGAACTACGCCAGTGCCCGATCCAGCAGTGCCTTTCCGGTGAAGCCTGGGCGCAGCATCGCCCGGTGCCAACCGAGGTAG
>JAESGY010000373.1_pt1 | contig 22253 bp, 20 predicted proteins | sample 9269841 | NCBI WGS metagenome assembly JAESGY01 (sample SAMN17022865, study PRJNA683097) | algae metagenome | isolation source: Spirirestis rafaelensis WJT71-NPBG6 and co-occurring heterotrophs from... | place: USA: Pinto Wells, Joshua Tree National Park, Colorado Desert, CA | collected 2006-08-15
ATGCCCCAACTGCTCGCGGATGCCGGGCTGGATTTGAATTGGTCGCGCGCTTACGCGGTCGCCGACATCGGCCGGGCGGACTTTTGGGCGCCGTCCGTCACCTCTTTCCGTGTCCTGTTGCCGAAGGCAGGCACGATGACGGAGGTGGAGGCGAACGCATTCGTGGGTGAACTGGAGCGCGCCTCGGCCGAAAACCGCTTCTTCGCCGCCTGCAACTTCTACACCTATGTAGCTCAGCGCGATGATTAGGCCGATGTGGGAGGAGGCAGCCAATCAGGTGGTCACCGCCGCTTGAACCATGATTTGCGCCGGCAGCCGGGTCAGCAGGCATCATGCCCTTCAGATTGGGCCGATGACCTGGGGGAGGGAGGAACCATGAGCCAGGATGATAGGGGTAGCCGGATCGCGGACGACTTCTCTTCAATCGCGGCCCGCCTGCGCGAGCTAAGCGGCCAATCCAGACAGGTGGTTGCTCACCCTGGGTGTCGCACATGCGACGACAGGGGGTGGCTCTGGTCTTCCACCCTCCTCGATTGGAGCAGGTGCCCGCACTGCGGTATGTTGCGGTGCTCCCCCAAACCTCAGCCGCGGCGCTGAAGTTTATGGAAGCGGGATGCATCCCACACAGACCTACGGCGGGCGGTTCTCACTCTGTGTGGCCATGCCAGCTACAGGATGCTCTCCTCGGTCATATCTTCAGGCGTCTTCTGGATGGGCTCGGCAGGTGTGGCGCGCAGATGCAGAGGTCGAGAGCCGGATGACGCTGTGCGTCGGCGAGCTTCGACCTGCGGGCGGGTGATGTGCTCGGCCAGTTCCGCGAGGTCGAGGAAGGCATCCGCCTGCCGGCGCAGGTCGTCGGCGATCATCGTCGGCTGGGTGCGGATGGTGGAGATCACCGTCACCCGCACGCCGCGGCGCTGCACCGCTTCCACCAGCCGGCGCAGATCGCCATCGCCGGAGAAGATCACCACATGGTCGAGATGCGGGGTGAGGTCGAGGACATCGACCGCCATCTCGATATCCACGCTGCCCTTCACGCGGCGGCGGCCGGTCGCGTCGGTGAACTCCTTGGCCGGCTTGGTGACCACGGAGTAACCGTTGTAGCCGAGCCAATCCACCAGCGGCCGGAGCGGGGAGTACTCCTCCGTCTCCAGCAGCGCCGTGTAGTAGTAGGCGCGGATGAGGTAGGAACGCTGCCGGAAATAGGCCAACAGGTTCTTGTAGTCCACGTCGAACCCAAGGGTTCGCGAGGCCGCGTAGAGGTTGGCGCCATCGATGAAGACGGCCACGCGTTCGATACGATCGGGCTGCAAGCTGTGGGCTCTCGAAATGTGGCGCATGCCGTTTAGGCACCTTCCCATACTAGTATAGGATTATCCATCCGTAAGCGAGAAAATCGTGATCATAATCGCCTTAGGGGCGAATATCCCCGACTCCAGCGGGTTATCGCCTCTCGAAACCTGCCGGGCCGCGGCCGCCGCGCTGGATCGCCTGCCTGGCCTTCGCCTGCGGGCGCTTTCGCGCTGGTACCGAACCACGCCGGTTCCACCCATGCCGGGCGCACCCGACTTCATCAACGGTGTTGCGCGGCTGGAGGGCACCGTGGAGGATCCCGCGCAACTGCTCGCCGCACTCCATGCCATCGAGGCTCGGGCGGGCCGGCAACGGCCCTATCCCAATGCGCCGCGGCCCCTCGATCTCGACCTCATCGACCTCGACGGGTTGTGCCGCGACGGCCCTGACCCGATCCTGCCGCATCCCCGCGCGCATCTCCGCCGCTTTGTGCTCGAGCCATTGCGAGACGTCGCTCCGCACTGGGTCCATCCTGGCCTCGGCCGGAACCTGTCGGCGCTGCTCGCGGATTTGCCGGCCGATCCAATGCCGCCGCAGCCAATCTCCTCCTGAAATAGGTGGCACGACTATATCACGCCAGTGGCGGATGGGTTTCAGATTGTGTCGATCGATGCTGCGCTGCGGTAAAAAGGCTGGGCTTCGCGCTTGCACCGGGCGGGCGTGGTGGCTATCTGGAAGGTTCCTCTGCAGCAGTGCGCCGCGGGCCTCCTCGCCCGCCGCCGCCCCATTGATCACGAGGCCGTCATGGCGCGCGTCACCGTTGAAGACTGCATCGTCCAGATCCCCAACCGGTTCGAGCTGGTGTTGCTGGCCGCGCAGCGCGCCCGCAATATCGGCCGCGGCGAGGAACTGACCCTCGACCGCGACAACGACAAGAACCCGGTCGTCGCCCTCCGCGAGATCGCCGATCAGACCATCCCGCTCGAGGCGCTCGAGGCCGACCTGATCAAGTCCCTGCAGCGCGCGCCCGAGCCGGAGCCGGCGGAGGAGGAGGTCCTCGACCTCATCGCCACCGACGAGAACATCTTCGGCGTGATGGACGTCAACGAGGAGCTGCCGGCCGAGGGCCAGGGCCTCGAGGACATGTCGCCGGACGACCTGGAGGCCGCCATCGCGGCCGAGCTGGGCGGCGGCCGCCGCTGAGGATCGACCCTTGACCTCGCGCGACGCCGGGCCCTTGCAGGCACCGGTGCCGCGCGCACCGGAAGGGGCGGTGACGGGCCTGGCAGAGGCCCCCGCCGCCGAGCCGGTCCCGGGGCTGGAGGAGGCGCTGGCGCTGGCCCGCCGCGTCGCCGGCTACGACCCTCGCGCCGATGTTGCGCTGATCGAGCGCGCCGGGCAGACCGCCGCCGAGGCGCACGCCACCCAGTGGCGCGAGAACGGCGATCCCTACATCACCCACCCGATCGCCGTCGCCAATATCCTGGCCGATTACCGGCTGGACAGCGCGACCATCGCGACCGCCCTGCTGCATGACGTCGCCGAGGACACCGCCTTCGGCCTGAAGGAGATCGAGCGCCGCTTCGGCGCCGAGGTCGCCCGGCTGGTGGACGGCGTCACCAAGCTCACCCGGCTGGAACTGCAGTCCGAGCGCACCAAGCAGGCGGAGAACCTGCGCAAGCTAGTGCTGGCGATGAGCGAGGACATCCGCGTCCTGCTCGTCAAGCTGGCCGACCGGCTGCACAACATGCGCACCCTGCACTTCGTCCCGAAGGCGGAGAAGCGCAGGAAGACGGCGCGCGAGACCATCGAGATCTTCGCGCCGCTTGCCGAGCGCATCGGCATGGATGCGCTGAAGACCGAGCTGGAGACGCTCTCCTTCCAGGAGCTCCACCCGGAGGCGCGGCAGACCATCGCCGCCCGCCTGACCTATCTGCGGGGCCAGAGCGCCAACCTGATCAAGGAGATCGAGCACGACCTGAAGCGCGTGCTGGCGCGGCACGGCGTCCAGGCGCTGGACGTGATGGGGCGGGAGAAGTCGCCCTATTCCATCTGGCTGAAGATGCAGAAGAAGAACGTGGCCTTCGAGGCGCTCTCGGACGTCATGGCCTTCCGCGTCATCGTCGAGGACCGGGCCGCCTGCTACGCCGCCCTCGGCGCGGTGCACGACGCCTATCGCGTGGTCCCGGGCCGCTTCAAGGACTACATCTCCACCCCCAAGACCAATGGCTACCAGTCCCTCCATACCGGCGTGACGGTGCCGGAGCGGCGGAACGCCAAGATCGAGGTGCAGATCCGCACGCGGGAGATGCACGAGGTCGCGGAGAACGGCGTCGCCGCGCACTGGATCTACAAGCAGGGGCCGGAGGGCAATACCTCGGCCGCGGGCAACCGCAAGCGCTATCCCTGGGTGCGGGCGCTGCTCGACATCCTGGAGAATGCCGAGGGCGCGCAGGACTTCCTCGACCATACCAAGCTGGAGCTGCACCGCGACCAGGTCTTCTGCTTCTCCCCCAAGGGCGACCTGATCGAGCTGCCGCGCGGCGCGACGCCGGTGGACTTCGCCTATGAGGTCCACAGCCAGGTCGGCGACAGCTGCGTCGGCGCCAAGGTCAATGGCAAGATCGTCCCGCTGCGCCACCAGCTCGAGAACGGCGATCAGGTCGAGATCATCACCGCCCGCGGCGGCCAGCCCAACCCGGCCTGGGAACGCTTCGTCGTCACCGGCAAGGCGCGCGCCCGCATCCGCCGCTTCGTGCATGCCCGGCAGAAGGAGGAGCATCGCGAGAGCGGCCGCGCCGCCATCGTGAAGGTCTTCCGGCAGGAAGGCGTGGACGCGACCGAGAAGCTGCTTGAAGGCGCGCTCAAGCCGCTCAAGCAGCCGGGGCTGGAAGAGCTCTACACCGCCGTCGGTTCCGGCTCGCTCTCGCCCCGGGAGGTGCTGCACGCCGCGGTGCCGGAGCTGCGCATCCCGCCGCGCATCACCGATCCGCTGCCGCTGACCCGGCCGCGCGGGCGGCTCGGCGCCAGCCCGCTGCTCGGCCGGCCGGAGCGGGCGGGCTCGCCGCGCGGCGCCGCCTCCGCCGGCCTGCCGGTGACGGGCATCGTTACCGGCATGCCCTATCATTTCGCCGGCTGCTGCCACCCGCTGCCGGGCGAGCGCATCCTCGGCATCGTCACCACCGGCAAGGGCGTGACCATCCATGCCGCCGACTGCCATACGCTGGAGAATTTCGCCGCGACGCCGGAGCGCTTCCTCGACATCGACTGGGACGAGACCTCCTCCGCCGCCCGGGTCGGCCGTGTCGTGGTGGAGACCCGGAACCGCAACTCGGCACTCGCCGCCCTGACCGAGACGGTGGCGCAGAATGACGGCGCGGTGACGGGGCTGAAGGTCCAGCACCGCGACGCCGAATCGATCGAGGTGCTGCTGGATGTCGAGGTGGCCGACCTCCGCCACCTCGAGCGCATCATGGCCGCCCTGCGCGCCCCCGCCGACAACCTCCGTGTGGAGCGCATGCGCGGATGATCCTTGGCATCGGCAATGACGTGGTGGATATCCGCCGGATCGAGCGGGTGCTGGAGCGCCATGGCGAGCGCTTCCTGGAGCGGGTCTTCACCCCGGTGGAGCGCGCCAAGGCGGAGCGGCGGACGGAGAGGATCCGCGCCAGCACCTATGCCAAGCGCTTCGCGGCGAAGGAGGCGGCCTCCAAGGCGCTCGGCACCGGCTTCAACCAGGGCGTCTTCATGCGCGACCTGGGCGTGGTGAACCTCTCCTCCGGCAAGCCCACGCTGCGGCTGTCCGGCGGCGCGGCGAAGCGGCTGGCGGCGGTGACGCCGCCCGGCCATGCGGCGCATGTGGAACTCACCATGACCGACGAGTACCCCTATGCCAGCGCCATCGTCATCATCTCGGCGGTGAGGCTGTCGGGATAGGCGGGAACCGTCGCGCCCCCTATCCTCCCGCACCTGGCCGGCGATCGCCCCTCGTGGGACCACTCGGGGCGTGAATCGCCGGCCCGGAGAGATCCAGCCGGATCGCGCGGCCGGCTCGGACAGCCGCGATCCGGCCTGGCGGGAGGACCCCCATGAACGCACTCGATCTCAAGGGCCGTGTCGCGGCCATCACCGGCGGCGCGCGCGGCATCGGCCTGGCGGTCGCCGAACGCGTGGCGGCCAGCGGCGGCCGCCCGGCCATCTGGGACGTGGACCTGGCCGAGGCGGAGAAGGTCGCCGCCCGCCTGAACGGCTTCGCTGCCCAGGTGGATGTCACCGACTACGGCGCGATCGAATCCGCGCTGGCCCGGACGGAATCGGCGCTCGGCCCGCTCGACATCCTGGTCGCCAATGCCGGCATCACCGGCCCCAACGCCACGGTGGACGCCTATCCGATCGATACCTGGCGCCAGGTGATTGAGATCGACCTGACCGGCGTCTTCCTCTCCTGCCGCGCCGTGGTGCCGGGGATGAAGGCGCGCAACTACGGCCGCATCGTCAATGTGGCCTCCATCGCCGGCAAGGAGGGCAACCCGAACGCGGCGGCCTATTCCGCGGCCAAGGCGGGTGTCATCGGCTTCACCAAGTCGCTCGGGAAGGAGCTGGCGCAGTCGGACATCCGGGTGAATTGCGTGACGCCGGCGGCGGCGGCGACCGACATCTTCAGGCAGATGACCCAGGCGCAGATCGACTACATGCTCTCCAAGATCCCGGCCGGGCGCTTCGCGCAGGTGGAGGAGATCGCGGCGCTGATCTGCTGGCTGGCGACCGAGGATTGCAGCTTCTCGACCGGCGGCGTTTTCGACGTCTCGGGCGGGCGCGCGACCTACTGACCGTTGGGCGCCTCTGGCGCCCAACGCCCCTCCATGTCCCGGAATCCGGCAACCGTCACCCGGCGGCCTGCGCCTTCTGCTCGCGCAGGATCGCCAGGGCGCGGCGGAAGACATCCGCCATGCGGTCGGGCGGCATCGCACCGCTGAACAGGACATGGCCCGAGAGGGCGAAGGTGGGCACCCCCGAGAGGCCGAGGCGGCGGAAGCCCATATCCTCCTCCAGGACCTGCTGCTCGCCGATGCCGCTCGCCAGCATGTTGGCGGCGTCCAGGGCGGAGAGACCAGCCTCGCCCGCGAGCTCCGCCAGCACCCCCGGGTCGCCGATGTCGCGACCTTCCTGGAAATAGGCGCGGAACAGCCGCTCCACGACGGCATTCTGCGGCGCCGCGCCATGCTCTCCGGCCCAGCGGATCAGCCGATGCGCCTCCACCGTGTTGGGCGTGCGCGTCATCAGCGCGTGGCGGAACTCCAGCCCCGCGGCGCGCCCGGCCGCGGCGACCTGCGCGTCCAGCTCCCGGCTGCGCTCCAGGCTGCCGAATTTGGCGGCGCGGTAGGCGTCGCGCTCCACCCCCTCCTTCGGCATGTCTGGGTTGAGCTGGAAGGGGCGCCAATGCACCTCGAAATGCTCGCCCTCCTCGGCCAGCAGAGCCAACGCGCCCTCCAGGTTGCGCTTGCCCACCCAGCACCAAGGACAGACGGCATCCGAGACGACATCGATCCGCGAGGGCGCCCGCCCCAGCGGGAGCGGCAGCACCTCGCCGCCCGGAACCTCGCACCCGTCCGGGCCGCAGACCACGCCCTCGGCCACCTGATCCGCCATCGCCTGCCTCCCTCTGCGCCCTAAACCTCGTGTCCGGGCGACCGGCGCGCAAGCCCATCGAACAGGTCGAGCATCCGCTCCCGCCAGGCATGCACCGGGTCATCGGCCTCCAGCAGGCGGAAGCCGCTGACCGCGCGGGCCCAGAGGAAGGCGCCGAAGACGATGTAGTCGGCATAGGCCGGTGCGGTGCCGGAGAGGAAAGGCTGCACCCGCAGCGCCAGCCGCACCGGCTGCAGCTCCTTCCGGAAGGTCTCCCGGGCCTGCTCCCGGGTCGCCACCAGTGCCTCCAGCGTCATGCCGAAGCGCTTCTCCCGGCTCTCGCGGAAATAGCCGGTATCCTCCGGCCGCAGGCAGTCCAGGAGGTCCCGCACCACCATCCGCGCGATCCAGGGATGCAGGATGCTGTCCGCCCAGCCATTGACGAAGCGCGCCAGGACCTGCGCCGCAGGCCCGCCGAACAGGCTCGGCCGGTCGGGGTAGCTGTCCTCCAGGTATTCGGCGATCGCCCAGGAATCATGGACCACCCGGTCGCCATCCACCAGCACCGGCACCAGCTTCTGGCCTGAGAAGGCGAGGCGGTCCGTCTCGGTGAAGCGCCACGCGTGGTCTCCACCTCCAGCCCCTTATGCGCCAGCGCCAGCCGGGTCCGCCAGCAATAGGGGCTGAAGCGCAGCGCGGGGTCGGCCCCGGCCAGGTCGTAGAGCAGGCGGGTCATGCGGCGTTCCTCCGGCGCGCAGTTTCGCCCGCCGGCGGCAGCGGCGCAAACTCTTGCCAGGGCGGGGGGAGGCGGCACAGTCGGGGCCGATACGGGGAGAGAGACCATGCGCACCCAGGTGGGAATCGTGGGGGCCGGTCCGGCGGGGTTGCTGCTGGCGCATCTGCTGCAGCGCGCCGGGATCGAGAGCGTGATCCTGGAGGCGAAGTCCCGCCAGCATGTCGAGGAGCGCATCCGCGCCGGCCTGCTGGAGCAGGGGACGGTCGATATCCTGACCGGGACCGGCCTCGGCGACCGCCTGCACCGGGAGGGCCTGCCGCATGCGGGCATCGAACTCCGCTTCGACGGCCAGGGCCACCGCATCGACCTGCATGGCCTGACCGGCAGGCGGGTGACGATCTACGGCCAGCAGGAGGTGGTGAAGGACCTGATCGCCGCCCGCCTCGCCCAGGGCGGGCCGCTGCTGTTCGAGGCGGAGGAGGTCGCGATCCACGACCTCGACAGCGATTGCCCGCGCATCACCTACCGCCACGGGGGCGAGGAGAAGATGCTGCATTGCGACGTGATCGCGGGCTGCGACGGCTTCCATGGTGTCTGCCGGGAGGCGATCCCGGCGGGCGTCCTGAAGGCCTATGAGCGCGTCTATCCCTTCGCCTGGCTCGGCATCCTGGCGGCGGCGCCGCCGGCCTCGCATGAGCTGATCTATGCGCGGCATGAGCGCGGCTTCGCGCTGGCCACCATGCGCAGCAACACGCTCTCCCGCCATTACATCCAGTGCCGGCCGGAGGAGGACATCGCCGGATGGTCCGATGACCGGATCTGGGCGGAGCTGCATGCGCGCATGGCGGACCGCGACGGCCACTCCCCCATCAACGAAGGCCCCATCCTGCAGAAGGGCGTCACGGCGATGCGCAGCTTCGTCGTCGAGCCGATGCGGCATGGCCGGCTGTTCCTGGCGGGCGACGCCGCGCATATCGTGCCGCCGACCGGCGCCAAGGGGATGAACCTCGCGGTGGCCGATATCATCGCGCTGGCCCGGGCGCTGGAGGCCTTCTATCGCGGCCGGGGCATGGCGCTGCTGGACGCCTATTCGGCGACGGCGCTGCGCCGCGTCTGGAAGGCGCAGCGCTTCTCCTGGTGGATGACCAGCCTGCTGCACCGTTTCGACGGCGCCGATCCCTTCGAGCACAAGGTGCAGCTTGCGGAGCTGGACTATGTCTGTGGCTCCGCGGCTGCCTCGCTGACGCTCGCGGAAAATTACGTGGGCCTGCCTCTGGAGCCCGGCTGACCCGGGCCGGGTCCAGGGGGCGCCTGACCCCTGTTGGGGGTGTAAGGGAGGCAAAGCCCGCCTTTGTTGTTCGTGGCAGGACCGGCGTAGCGTGGTGGCGGGAGGACCCGCCATGAACCGAGCCGTCACGGCCGCCTTCGTTGCGCTGCTGGCCGCAAGCCCGGCTGCCGCGCGCATCACCGCCTTCGAGATCACGGCGCAGGAGAGTTTCGCGGACGGCCAGGATTTCGGGGCCGGGCCCTATCTGCGCATCAGCGGGATCGCGCGCGGGGAGCTGGACCCGGCCGACCCGCGCGATGCGGTGATCACCGATCTCGCCCTCGCGCCGCGCAATGCGCGCGGACGGGTGGAGTATGCGACGGAGGTGGTGATTCTCCGCCCCGCCGATCCGGCGCGCGCCAATGGCCGGCTGCTCTATGACGTGACCAATCGCGGCCGGAAGCTGCTCTTCGCCTATGCCTATGATGCCCCGGCCGGGCAGGCGGAGCTGAATGCGCTGCGCCGGCCCGCCGCGGTGGGTCTTGCCCTGCCGCTGCGCGCCGGCACCACGCTGGTCTGGAGCGGCTGGGACCCGGAGGCGCCGCGGGCCAATGATGGCATGCGGATCGACATTCCCGTCCTTCCGGGCGTCACCGGCCTAGTGCGGGACGAGTTCGTCTTCGGCACGCGCGTGAACCCGCCGGACCGCCCGACCGCGCCGCTCTCCTACCCCGTGGCGGACCCGGATCCGGGCAAGGCGAGCCTGAGCATGCGTCGGCGGCGGGAGGATGCGCCGCAGCCCGTCGCCTTCGCCTATGCCGGTGATGCGGCGTCCCCCCGGGCCATCCGCCTGCTGCCGGAGGGCCGGCGCTTCGAGCCGGGCAGCATCTATGAATTCCGCTATCCCGCGACCGGCGCCCGGCCGCTCGGCATGGGCTATGCCGCGACGCGCGACCTGGTCAGCCATCTGCGCCATGATGCGCCGGCGGCGCTGGGCGGGATCGGCATCCGGACGACCCTTGCCATCGGCATCTCCCAGTCCGGGCGCTACCTGCGGCACCATCTCGATCTCCGGATGAATGCCGATGCCGAGGGGCGCCGGGTCTTCGATGGCGTGCTGGCGCATATCGCCGGTGCCGGCCGGGTCTTCGCCAATGAGCGCTTCGCCCAGCCCGACCGCACCGCAACCTGGCACGAGGATTTCGCCCATCCGGAGAACTGGTTCCCGTTCGCCGCGGCGGAGACGGTCGATCCCGTCACCGGCCGGCGCGACGCGCTGCTGCAGGGCGATGGCAGCGACCCGCTGCTGATGGAGGTGAACAGCTCCACCGAGTACTGGCAAAAGGGCGCCAGCCTGATCCACACCGACCCGGGCGGCACCAGGGACATGCCGGCGCTGCCGAATGTCCGGCACTACCTGGTGGCCGGCACCAGGCATGCCGGCCGCTTCGGCGCGACGACGGAGCGGGGCCGCTGCCACAACCCCAACAACCCGCATTCCGCCGGCCCGCTGCTGCGTGCCCTGCTGGCGGCGCTGGAGGAATGGGTGGAGCACGGCATTGCCCCGCCGCCCTCCCGCGTGCCGCGCCTCTCGGACGGCACGCTGGTGCCGGCGGAGGAGGTGCTGCGGCGCTTCCCGGCGATCCCCGGCCTGCTGCGGCCGCGCTTCGCCACGCCCATCGCGCCGGTGACGGACTGGGTGGCGGGCAGGCGCGGGGCGGAGGAGGCCTGGCGCCCGCTGGTGCCGGCGGTCGATGCGGATGGCAATGAGCGCGCCGGGGTGCGGCTGCCGGATATCGCGGTGCCGCGCGGCACCCATACCGGCTGGAACCTCTATGCCGCGGAGGGGCTGCGGGAGGAGCCCTGCGACCGGGAGGGCAGCTTCCTGCCCTTCGCCGCCGATGCCGCCGCCCGCCAGGCCGCCGGCGACCCGCGGCCGAGCCTCGCCGAACGCTATCCGAGCCAGGCGGCCTATGTGGCGGCGGTGCGGGTCGCGGCCGCCGTGCTGGCGGCGAAGCGGCTGCTGCTGCCGGCGGATGCCGAGGCCTTCCTGGCCACGGCGCGCGAGCGTGGGTTGCGATGATGCTTGCCTTTCCGCGCCGGAGGCGACAGAGGGACCGCGCGGGAGAGGAGGTGCAGCGTGACCAATCCCTATCGCGGCCGCCCGGACCACTGCTTCTGGCGCCAGGGGGTGGCGGAGCGGGCGCCTGGGGGCGTCGATCCGGTGACGGCGATGCCTTTCGTCATCGCGCCCGGCGATGCCGTGGCGACGGCCGGCTCCTGCTTCGCCCAGCATCTCTCGCGCCAGCTGGCGGCGCAGGGATTCCACGCCCTCGTCACCGAGCGGTTCACCGGGGCCGCCGGCACGCGGGATGAGGGCTACGGCACCTTCCCGGCACGCTTCGGCAATATCTACACCGCGCTGCAATTGCGGCAGTTGCTGGAACGCGCCTATGGCCTGTTCCGGCCGCAGGCGCGCGCCTGGGCGCTGCCGGGCGGCGGCTTCGCCGACCCCTTCCGGCCGCGCATCCAGCAGGGCGGCTTCCCGGGCATCGAGGCGCTGGAGGAGGACCGCCGCCGGCACCTCGCCGCGGTGCGGCGGATGTTCGAGGGCTGCGACGTCTTCGTCTTCACCCTCGGCCTGACCGAAGGCTGGGTCGCCGCCGCGGATGGCGCGGCGGTGCCGCTGCATCCCGGCGTGCTGGGCGTGGAGACACCCCCCGACGCGTGGCGCTTCGTCAATGCCGGCTTCGCCGAGACGCTCGGCCATATGGAGGCCTTCCTGGAAGGCTTCCGCAGCGTGAACCCGCGGGCGCGGGTGATGCTGACCGTCTCCCCCGTGCCGCTGGTGGCGACCCATGAGGACCGGCATGTGCTGGTCTCGACCGTGGCCAGCAAGTCGATCCTGCGCGCGGTGGCGGATGAGCTGTGCCGGCGCGACCCGGGCATCGCCTATTTCCCCTCCTACGAGGTCGTCACCGGCCCGCAGGTGGGCGGGCGCTTCTTCGGGGAGGACCTGCGGGAGGTGACGCCAGAAGGCGCCTCGCAGGTCATGGCGCTGTTCCGCCGCCATTGCCTGGTCGGCACGCCGGCGGAGGCCACGCCGCCACCGCCCGCGCCGGCCCGGGGCAAGACGCCGCCGCCCGTCGCGGTGAACGAGGAGGAGCGCGCCCGCTACCGCGCGCTGACACGGGTGATCTGCGACGAGGAGGCGATCGTCATGCCGGTGGGCGTGCAGGGGAGTGGCGCCTGATGCGCATCGCGGTGCTGGGCTGCTGCCAGGCGCATGGCTATGCGCATGCCCTGGCGCATCTGCTGCCCGAGGCGGAGGTCGATGCCTTCGAGGCGGTGATCAGCCGCAACCAGCAGAAGCTGGAGGCCGCGGCCGAGGCGCTGCGCGGCTTCGACGTCATCCTCACCCAGGAATTCGGGGCGGAGTTCGGCCCGCTCGGCACCGACGCGCTGCCCGCGCTCGGCCCGCCGGTGCACCGGCTGCCGCTGGTCGCCTTCTCCGGCTACCACCCGGACATGGTCTATCTGACGCTGGACGGGGCCGTGCAGGGCTCGCCGCTCGGCGCCTACCACTCGGCCATCATCGCCGCCGCCTTCTCGCTCGGCGTCGCCGAGGAGGATGTGCCGCAGCTCTTCAACCGGCTCGTCTATGGCCGGCTGGGCTATCTGGAGGGTTTCGGCGCGGCGCGCACCCTGCTGCTGGAGATGCTGGGGCGCTACGGCCTCGACCTCTCGGCGGAGTTCGAGGCGTGGCACGCGCGCGGGCCCTTCATGCACAGCATCAACCACCCGCGCGGCATCGTGCTGGCCGATATCGCCCGCGCCGCGGCGATCCGCGCCGGACTGCTGGGCGCCGCCGCGCCACGCGTGCTGCCGCCCTTCGACCACCTGGCGGCGGACACCATCTGGCCGGTCTATCCGGAGATCGCGGAAGTTCTGGGCGTGCCGGGCGGGATGCTGTTCAAGCGTTTCTCCCGTCCCATCGGGCCGCTCGGCAACGCGCTCTATATCGGCCTGGGACGCCTGGTGCGGGAGAGCTACGGGATGTACCGCGCGCTGCCCGAGGCGGCCTTCCGGGAAGGCGCGGTCGGCCAGATGCGGGAGAGGCTGGCGGCGGTCATCGGGTAGCGGCGCCCGCGGCCGCGGGGCGGGCGGGCAAGCCCTGGATGCCGCTCCAGCCCGGCAGGCCGCGCCCCGGTGCCCGCGCCGGTCAGGACCCGGCTGCGAGGATCGCCTCCACCACCTCCTGCACCTCCAGCGCCTCCCGCAGCGTCGCCAGCCGGTGCGGCTGCCCGCGCGTCATGGCGGCAAGGCCGGCGAGCTGGCCCTTCAGCACCAGCGGCCGCATCTTCTCATTCGGCAGCGCGTCGGGCGCCTGGTGCCAGCCGCCATCCGCGCCCGGTCGCTCGGCGAAGGACCAGTCGCGCAGCCGGATGGCGCCGGCCGGGCCCTGCAGCGTCCAGGTGTTGTGGTCGTCCTTCTCCGTGGTGCCGACGCCGCCCGTCAGCGTCACCGGCAGGCCGCCGGCGGTCAGGCGCGCGCGGATCGCGGTCTCCGACCCCTCGCAGCCCGGGTAGCGCACGCTCGCCTCCTGCAGCACCAGCGGGCCGAGCTGCCGGCGCGTCAGGAACAGGAAATGCGAGACCACCTCCCGCGTGAAGCCGCCCTCGGCGCGGCGGGAGAGCCAGGGCGCGGCATCCTGCTGCCAGCCGCGCGGCCATGTCGCGAAGGCCACCTCGATGTCGAGGCGCTCCGCCGGGCCGGTCGCGCCGTCCTCCCGCCAGGCCGAGAGCTGGGCGACGGCGGGGGAGGAAGCCATGGGGAAGTTCACCGCCCCGCGGGCGCCGATCGCCTCGGCCTTGGTGACGAAGTCGCGCGCCTCGGCCAGGCTCACCGCCAGCGGCTTTTCCAGGAACACCGCGCGCCCGGCGCCGAGCGCGGCCTCGGCCAGCGGGATATGGGCGGCCGGCGGCGCGGCGACATAGAGGCACTCGCAGGCCTCGATCACCGCCGCCGCGCTGTCCAGCATCGACAGGCCGGGCGCGATGGCGGCCAGCCGCGCCGCGGCGGCGGGGGAGGGATCCCACACGCCGACGGGCCGGACATGCGCCGCGGCATGCTCCAGCGCCGCGCGCAGCAGCCGCTCCCCCATGATGCCGAAGCCGATGATGCCGAGGGCGATGGGGGCGGGCATGGGCAAATCTCCTGCGCGAGAGCGGATGGCCGAGGGGCGTGAATCTGCTCGAAAAACAGGGCTGCAGCGGATGGGCGTTCAGAGATGAACGCAATCCGCTGTAGGTCGGCGCCCCTACAGCAGATCGCCGGCAGGTGGCAAAGCCCCCAGGGGAGGGGCCGGCCCGCCCGGCGGGAGACTGCGCCGCGCCCCGCGTCTTGCCCGTCCCCCGATGCGGCAGCATCCTCCACCACCCGCAGCGGCGGCGATCCTGCCTGCATCCGCCATTCCGTCGGGTGATCCAGCCTTCGGCCGCCGCAGCCGCTGATGATCGCGCCCCCCTGGAGGAACACCGCATGGCCGATGACACCCCGCTGCTGGTGACGCGCGAGGGCCCCGTGGTCCGCGCCACCATGAACCGGCCGGAGCGCCGCAACGCCCTCAGCACCGCCATGGGCGAGGCCTTGGACCGGCTGCTGGCGGAACTCGCCACGGACCAGACCGCGCGCGTGCTGCTGATCGGCGGCGCTGCTGGGCATTTCTGCGCCGGGCTCGACCTGACCGAGGTCGCCAGCGACGAGACGCCGGAGCAGCGGCTGGCGAAGCAGCAGGCGCGCAACCGCCGTGTCGGCCAGCGCTTCGCCGACATCGCCGCGCTGCCGCAGGTGGTGGTCGCGGCCGTCGAGGGCGCCTGCCATGCCGGCGGCCTCGGCTTCTGCTGCGCCGCCGACATCGCCTTCGCCGCTGGCAGCGCCCGCTTCGCGGCGCCGGAGGTGCGGCGCGGCCTGGTCCCGGCGCAGATCCTGCCCTGGCTGGCCCGCCGCACCGGCCGCACCGCGGCGACCCGCCTGGTGCTGGAGGCCGGCGTGATCGACGCGGCGGAGGCCGGGCGGATCGGGCTGGTGCACCAGGTGCTGCCCGATGCGGCGGCGCTGGAGGCGCAGGTGCAGGCAACCATCGCCGCCGTGCTGGAGGGCGCGCCGGGCGCGCTGGCCGAGACCAAGGGGTTGCTGGCGGCGCTCGGGCCCGTCTCGCCGGAGGGCTATGCCGAGGCCGGCGCGGCCGCCTTTGCGCGCACGGCCTCTTCCGCCGAGGCGGCGGAGGGCATCGCCGCCTTCCGGCAGAAGCGCAAGCCGAACTGGGCAGGCTGACCAGGGAGGCCGGGCAACCATCTTTCCTCCCGTCGCGGTCATCGTCCCGGACTGGTTCCTGCGCCGCCCGGCCTGGCCCCGCCCGGCGGGCGGGAGTCTCCTTGAACCGAGAGCGGGGCGCCGGGCTTCCCCGGGCTGGCGGGGCGCGACGGCCCGGTGTCTTGCCAGCCGGCTGCCGCCGGGGGAGTGTCGCGCCGACCAAGAATGGAGGAAACGCATGTCCGCCACCGGCGCACCGGTCGGATTCATTGGCCTCGGCATGATGGGCCTGCCCATGGCGCGCAGCCTGCTGCGGCGCGGCCGTAGCCTGATCGCCTGCGACATGAGCGAGGCGGCGCGCGCGGCGCTGGCCGAGGACGCCGCCCCCGGCGCGGTGCGCTTCGCCGACACCCCCGCGGGCGTCGCCGATGCGGCCGAGGTGATCGTGCTGATGCTGCCCGACAGCCGCATCGTCGCGCAGGTGATGGAAGGGGAGGGCGGCCTGCTGCCGGCGCTGCGCGCGGGCCAGCTCGTGATCGACATGGGTTCCTCCGTGCCGGCCGAGACGCGGCGCCTGGCGGCGCTGGCCGCGGCGCGCGGCGCCATGCTGGTGGATGCGCCGGTCTCCGGCAGCGTGGTGAAGGCCAGGGCCGGCACGCTCGCCATCATGGCGGGCGGCGAGGATGCCGCCTGGGCGAAGGCGGAGCCTGTGCTGCGCGACATGGGGGAGACGCTGATCCGCACCGGCGCCGTCGGCAGCGCGCATGCGATGAAGGCGCTCAACAACTACGTCTATGCCGCCGGTCTGCTGGCAACCGCCGAGGCGCTGCGCATGGCGGAGGCGCTCGACCTTGACCTCCCGGTCTTCGCCGATGTGCTGAACGCCTCCTCCGGCCGCAACATCGCCACCGAGACCAAGGTGAAGCAGGAGATCCTGCCCGGCCGCTACCAGGGCGGCTTCCAGCTCGGCCTGATGCGGAAGGACCTGGAGACCGCGGGCGCCATCGCCGCCGAGACGGGGTTCGACGCGCAATCCCTCGCGCTCTGCCGCGCGCTCTGGACCGATGCGGTCGCGGCGCTCGGCCCCAAGGCGGACAACACGGAAATCCACCGCTTCCTCGGGGGGAAGGCATGATGCGCCTGACGCGCCGCGCGGCGCTGGCCGCGCCAATCGCCGCCCCGCTGGTCCTGCCCGGACTCGCCCATGCCCAGGGCACCTGGCCCGACCGGCCGGTGCGCATCGTCGTCGCCTTCCCGGCCGGCAGCGTGACGGACACGCTGCTGCGCCACCTCTCGGAGCCGCTGGCGCAGGAACTCGGCCAGCCCGTCATCATCGACAACCGCCCCGGCGGCAATGGCGTGATCGGCACCGAGAGCGCGGCGCGCACGGCGCCCGATGGCCTCACCTGGGTGGTGCTGTCGGTCACCAACGGCGCCCTTGCGCCCTATGTGGTGCGGCGGCTGCCCTATGATCCCATCAAGGATTTCGCGCCGATCGGCTTCCTGGCCGAGACCGCCTATATCCTGGTGGTGCGGGCCGACCACCCGGCGCGCGACCTGCGCGGGCTGATCGAACTGGCGAAGCAGAAGCGCGGCGAGCTGACCTTCAGCTACGGCAACCAGAGCGCCCATATCGCCTCCGCCACGCTGGCGCGCATGGCGGGGGTGGAGATGACCGGCATCCCCTATCGCGGCGGGCCGGAGGCGCTGACGGATGTGATCGCCGGGCGCATCGACAGCACCTTCACCGACATCCCGGCGGGCCTGCCGCAGGTGAAGGAGGGCAAGCTGCGCGCCATCGGCATCACCCAGCCCGAGGTCTTCCCGCTGGCGCCGGAGATCCCGCCGGTCGCGACGGTGCTGCCGGGCTATGCCTTCCGCTTCTGGTTCGGCCTCTCGGTCCCGGCGGGAACGCCGGCGCCGGTCATCGCGCGCGCCAATGCGGCGCTGAACAAGGTGCTGAACCAGCCGGAATTCACGGAGCGCGTGGCGAGGCTCGGCTATGTCCCGCGCCCGACCGAGCCGGAGTGGTTCCGGACCTTCCTGCAGGGGCAGATCCGGGAACTCGGCGAGCGCGCGCGGGAGGCGGGGATCGAGCCAGGCTGAGCGGGCGGGCACCGGGGCGCGGCGGCGGCCTCCCCGCGGCTGGCGGAGGGCTGCCGCCGGGCTCCCCCGTGCCGCGGCGCGGCTGAACTCCGTCCAGCCGCATCTCATACCAACGGCCATGGTCGGTAACCCCTGCAGCGCGGGCGGTAGCCCGTGCTGAGGCGGTTTCTGCCGCCCGCCGCAAGTGCGGCGCTCTTGCCCGGATGCGGTCACGCATCCGGGCCGTTGGTATCAGCCGGGATGACAGAAGAACCGCTCCTCCGCGATCCTGCCGTCGCGCAGCGTGTAGAGCGCGACCTCCTCCATCCGCAGGCGCTGGCCGCTCGCCTTCGCGGTTACGTCGATCTCGAAGCGCAGCGCGAATTGCGCGCCGTTGACATAGGGGCCGTGCGTCACGACCGAGTGGATCTCGTGGTTGGCGTACCACCACTCCGCCTTGCCACGCAGGGCGGGCTTGCCGCGCAGCACGGCCATCTCGCCTTCCATCGGCTCGATGCTGACGACGTCTTCGGCCCAGAAGCGTTCGCCCGCTTCCTCGAACTTGCCGGCCTGGCACAGGGCGACGAATTCCTGGGCGACCTCCAGAGTGTTCATCGGATATCCCTCCGGCGCACCGGGCGCCGGAGAGAACGTATCAAGAACATGCCCTGGGCTTCAAGCCGGCGCGTCACACAGGTAGCGGCGCACCGCATAGGGCTGCCGCGCGAAGGCCGGGCAGAAGCTGCGCACCACCGGCTCCAGCAGCGTGAACAGGTCCCGCTTCTCGGCATTCAGCGCCTCGAGCCGCGCCCGTGCCTCCTCCGCCTCGCGCGCGAGTTTCGCCAGGTCCACCGTCAGCAGCCGCCGGCCGCGGACGATGAAGCGCCCGCCGACCATGACATGGCGCAGCGCATTCGCGTCCTCGGTATGCACGAGCTGGTTCATGGTGCCGTTCAGCGGCATCCAGTTGGGATGGCCGAGGTCGAGAAAGACGATATCGGCCTTCATCCCCGGTGCGATGGCGCCGATATCCCCGAAGCCGAGGGTGCGGGCGGAGCCCTGCGTCCCGGCGCGCCAGACCTCCTCCGCGCTCACCCACCCCGCCGGGTCCGGGCCCTGCACGGCCGAGAGCTGGAAGGCGGCCCGCATCGCCTCATACATGTTGGAGGTGTCGGAGGAGGAGACGCCATCCGTCCCGATCCCGACCGTGACGCCCATGTCGAGCGCCCGGCGCAGCCGGAACATGCCGTTGCCGAGCCGCATGTTGCTGCCCGGGTTGTGCGCGATGGCCGCGCCCCGCTCCGCCATGATCCGGAAATCGTCATCCGTCAGCCAGATGCCATGCGCCGCCGAAAAGTGCGGGCCGACCAGGCCGAGCGCGTCCAGGTGCTGCACCAGCGTCTTGCCGTAGCGCCGCATCCCCGCCAGCGCCTGCAGCTTGCTCTCGGCCACATGGCTCTGGACCGGCGCGCCGTATTCGGCGGCGAGCCGGCCGCAGCCGCAGAGGAATTCGTCGGCGCAGTGCAGCGGGATGGTGGGGGCGAGGGCCGCGCGGATATCGGCCGCGCCCCAGCGCCAGTGCTTCAGGATGTCGGCCATGGCGGCGAGCGTCGCCTCGCCCGGCGCCGGGCGCGCCGCATCGACCTTCGCGCGCAGCGCCTCGGGCAGCGCGTCCCTCAGCCCGGGCACGGCCTCCCAGACCGTGCGGTCGGCGACCATGGGGGCGATGACGGCGCGGAGCCCCACCTCGGCATAGGCCTCGGCAGCGGCATCCATGCCCTCCCGCGTCGGCAGCGGCGCCTCGGCATGGAGGTCATAGGCCGCGGTCACGCCCTTCAGCGCCATCTCGGCGGCGCAGAGCTGGGCCGAGAGCTTCTTGTCCGCGAGGCTCCGCCCGCCGCCCATCCAGGGCGCCGCGGCCAGCAGCAGCTCGAGCGTCCACTTGTCCACGAGTCCACGCGCCAGCCCGCCATGGCCATGCGTGTGGGCATTCACCAGGCCGGGATGCAGCAGCATCCCCGAGGCATCCTCGACCCGGGCATCGGCGGGCGCCGGCAGTCCGGCGCCGACGGCGCGGATGATGCCGTCCTCCACCAGGATGTCGGCGGCCTCGGCGCGGCGCGCGGCGGGGTCCGCCAGGCGCCCGCCGTGGATCAGGATCCGGCCCTTCTCGATGCCCGCCATGTCTCGTCCCCCGGCTGCTGCGCCGCATCATGGCCGGGGAGGGGCGGGTTTGTCTCGGGGCGCGGCACGGCGGAGGCTGCCGCAGGGCCGGCGGGCGCCGCCCGCCCGGTCCGATGCCGGCCCTGGCGGCGCGCGCCGATCGGGGCCACCATGGCGGGATGGAGGAAACGACCCGTCTCGCCGCGGCCGCGGAAGCGCCGCCGCGGCTGTTCGCGCTCGCGGATTTCCGGAGGCTCTGGGGCATCGGCCTCGTTGTCTTCCTGGTCCGCTGGCTGGAAATGCTGGCGGTCTCCCTCTTCGTCTGGCAGGCGACCGGCTCGGCCTTCCTGGTCGCGATGATGGGCATGCTGCGCATCCTGCCCATGGGGCTGTTCGGCGCGCCGCTCGGCGTACTGGCGGAGCGGATCGAGGCGCGCAGCGCCCTCATCCTCATCGTCCTGGCGAGCCTGCTCACCTCCCTCGTGCTGGCGCTGCTGGCGCATCTCGGCGCGCTGGCGGTCTGGCACCTCGCGCTGGCGAGCTTCATCAACGGCATCGGCTGGGCGGCGGACAACCCGGTGCGGCGGATGATGATCGGCCAGGTGGTCGGGTCGGACCGCATGGGCCAGGCCATGTCCTTCGATGTCGGCAGCAACAATGCCAGCCGCATGATGGGCCCGACCGCCTCCGGCCTGCTCTTCGCCGCGCTCGGCATCAAGGGCACCTTCCTCGTCGCCGTCGCGCTCTACCTGCTGGCGCTGCTGGCCGCCGTCACGCTGCGCACCCGCAGCGGCGGCACGGCCCCGACCGGGGAAAGCGTGCTGGCCCGGATGGGGGAGGGGCTGGCGGCGGTCCGCCGCTCCCCGCGGCTGCGCGGCACGCTGCTTGTCACCGTCCTCTTCAACATCTTCGGCTGGCCCTTCACCAGCCTGGTGCCGGTGGTGGCGCAGGACCGCTTCGGCCTGGGGCCGGAGGCCACCGGGCTGCTCGCCAGCATGGATGGGGTCGGCGCCTTCGCCGGGGCGCTGCTGATGGCGGGGCTCCCGCGGCCGGCCTGGTATGCGCGGCTCTATGTCGGCGGGCTCGTGCTCTACCTGATGATGGTCTCGGGCTTCGCCCTTGCGCCCGGCGCCTGGACGGCGGGCGCGGCGCTGCTGCTGGTCGGCTTCGGCCAGGCCGGCTTCAGCATCATGCAGGCGACGCTGGTCTATCTGCTGGCGCCGCCGGAGGTCCGCATGCGCGTGCTCGGCCTGCTCTCGGTCTGCATCGGCATCGGGCCGGTCGGCTTCCTGATGCTGGGCGTCGCGGCCGATGCGCTGGGCGCCGCCGCGGCCTGCGCCCTGACCGGCATCGCGGGCCTGCTGGCCCTGGCGCTAACCTGGCCGCTCTGGCGCGCCATCCTGACCCAAGGGGAGGACACCAAGCCATGACCGACCTGACGATCCGCGAGCTGCGCACCAGCCTGCTCCGCCTGCCCTGGCCGGCGGATCCCTGGCTGGCCGGGCATCCGCTCGGCGCGCAGCGGGATCTGGTGGTGGTGGAGGTGGTGACGGAGTCCGGCCTGACCGGCATGGGCTACCTGCACCTGCTGAACCTGCCGCTGCAGCGCACCATCGGCGCCTGCCTGGAGGAGGCGATGGTGCCGCTCCTCCTCGGCCGCGACGCGACGGCGGTGGAGGCGATCTGGCAGGATCTCTGGCGCGCGACGCTGACCGGCGGGCGCGGCGGCGTCACCATGATGGCGCAGTCGGCGATCGACATCGCGCTCTGGGACGTGGTGGGGAAGGCGGCCGGGCTGCCGCTGCACCGGCTCTGGGGGCATCATCGCAGCCGCATCCCGGCCTATGGCAGCGGCTGCTTCCGCGGCACGCTCGGTGAGGGCATGGCGGCCAAGGCGAAGCACTACGTCGCGCAGGGCTACAAGGCCATCAAGATGCAGGCCGCGCATATCGGCGACTGGCGGCAGGATGTGCGGAACCTGCGGATGGTGCGCGACGCGGTCGGGCCGGATGTCGAGATCATGATCGACATCAACATGGGCTGGACCGCCGACCAGGCGATCATCGCCGGCCGCGCCTTCCAGGACTACGACCCCTACTGGATCGAGGAGCCGGTGCTGCCCGATGATTTCGCCGGCTATCTCCGCTGCGCCGAGGCATTGACGACGCGCGTGGTGGGCGGGGAGACGCATTTCGGCCGCGCCGACCTGAAGCCGGTGCTGGAGAGCCCGCGCCTGCCCATCCTGCAGCCGGACCCGATGCGCGGCGGGCTGACCGAGCTGCGCAAGATCGCCACGGTCGCCGATACCTGGGGCATGACCATCGCGCCGCACCTCTTCCCCGAGCTGAACGTGCACCTGCTGGCCAGCATCCCGAACGGGCTCTGGGCGGAGCAGATGGGGCTGCTGGACGATGTCTGGGTGGAGCCGCCGCGCTTCGAGGACGGCCACATCGTCGCGCCGGAGCGCCCGGGCCATGGCCTCGCCTTCAGGGAGGAGGTGCTGCGCGACTTCCGCCTGGCCGGATGAGGGGGAGGCGCGCGGCAGCGCCGGCCGGGCCGCCGCACCAGCGGATAGACGTTCATATCTGAACGCCCATCCGCTGTAGGCCATTGTTTGTAGAGCAGATTCACGCTTCCGGGCGTTCACGCCCGTCCGCGATCTGCTCTAGCCGAACACCTCGTCCCAGGCCGCCATCAGCGCCGCATCCGCCTCCTCCATGGTGGCGGGGATGCCGAGGCGGTGCAGGCTGGTCACGCCGTACTGGC
>JAESGY010000374.1_pt1 | contig 22169 bp, 18 predicted proteins | sample 9269841 | NCBI WGS metagenome assembly JAESGY01 (sample SAMN17022865, study PRJNA683097) | algae metagenome | isolation source: Spirirestis rafaelensis WJT71-NPBG6 and co-occurring heterotrophs from... | place: USA: Pinto Wells, Joshua Tree National Park, Colorado Desert, CA | collected 2006-08-15
ACTCTGGCAGGAGCAGGGTTTCCTCACATCCCGGCGCGCATGCAAGCCAACAAAACTCCGCCCCGCCCTCCGCGACGGCATCGTCCATGCGCTTTGCTACGCCGCATAACTGGCCAAAGCCGAGCTACGGCCAGCACGAAAAGTGGTCGCCCGCAGGCGCCTGCAGCATCATGAGTTGAAGGGTCTTTGTGCGGTTTCGTACGCACCGCGGCTCTGCCCACACGTTGGCTCGCCACTCTCGGACTGCTTCGGGGGTAGCGGGAGCGGCGTGAATGCGGATCCTAATCGTCGAGGACGAGGCGCTGATCGCCCTGGAGCTGACCGAGAACTTGGAACACGGTGGGCATGAGGTGGTGGGACCGGCCACGACCGTGGCCGAGGCCCTGACGCTGTGCCAAGAGGCGGAACCGCCGGAACTCGCTCTGCTGGACATCAACCTCCGAGACGGCAGCAGCGGCGTGATCCTGGCGCGGGCTCTCTTGGCGCGGTGGGGCGTGCCGTCGATCTTCGCCAGTGGCCAACTCATGGAGGCGCGGCAGGCGAGGGACATCGCGCTCGGCTGTATCGGGAAGCCCTACCACCCCGAGACGGTGCTGCGCAGCATCGAGGTGGCACGCGAGATCATGGGCGGCGGGATGCCCACGCACATCCCGGCGGGGTTCGAACTTTTCTCCACGGCCGACTGAGCCAGGACGTGAGGGCCCCCCCCGGATAGTCACTAGGCCCATTGGGCAATCCAGCGTAGCTGTCGGCGGCGGTCGCATGACGGCGTCCGCCGGTCTCACAGTCTCACCCATAAGGGTCAGAGACAATGAGACCGTATGGCGACGATGGGATATTTCACTCAGCGGCCTACCAGATATGAGCCACTGCATATGAGCCACTGCCTCCCCCTGAAACGTTCACAGGAAGACGCTCGCTTCCGGCCAGGGAATGGCTGAGGATCCGGCCGGCTAGGAGCCGAAGGCGGACCCGATCCGATGGAGATCCCAAGGTCCGGTAGGGCCAGCCCGGTTGTCTGATCGCCGGGTTGCGGGACGTGGCGAGCGAGCGCGAATGGAATGGGGGAGGCAGAGCCATGAAGCTTGGCGCGATGATGTTTGTCACGGACTACTCGATGGCACCCGGTGAGTTGGCGCGGGCGCTGGAGGAGCGCGGCTTCGACAGTTTCTGGGCACCGAAGCATAGCCATATCCCGCTGTCGCGGCTGTCGCCCTGGCCCGGAGGCGGCGAACTGCCGAAGCAGTACTACAACGTGATGGGCCCCTTCGTGGTGCTGACCGCAGCAGCGGCGGTGACGCGGACGCTGCTGGTCGGTACTGGGGTTTGTCTGGTGGCACAGCGCGACCCGATCCAGACGGCGAAGCTGGTGGCCTCATTGGACCAGGTCTCGGGCGGGCGGTTCCTCTTCGGCGTCGGGAACGGCTGGAACCGGGACGAGATGAGGAACCATGGCACAGTGTTCGAGACGCGCCACAAGCTCGCACGCGAGCGGATCGAGGCGATGAAGGTGATCTGGTCGCAGGAGAAGCCAGAGTATCAGGGCGAGATGGTTTGCTTCGGGCCGATGATGGCCTGGCCGAAGCCGGTGCAGAAGCCCAATCCGCCGATCATTGTAGGCGGTGCCTTCCCTTACGGCGCCCGGCGGGCTCTGCGCTACGGCGACGGCTGGATGCCGATCCGCAGCCGCGAGGGCTACGCGAATGCGGTGGAGTTGCTGCCAAAGTTCCGCGAGATGGAGAGGGAGGCCGGACGGGATCCCGGCTCCATGCCCGTCACAGTCTTGGGCGCAGCCGAGGACTTGGACGCGCTGAAGCGGGACCGTGATGCCGGCGTGTCGCGGGTCGTGGTGACCTTGGAGAGTGCGGCATCGGATGTGATCCTGCCGCAGTTGGACCGCTGGGCGCGCCTGATCCCGGAGCTGGTGTAAAAGTCGGTACTTGATCTGTCGGACAGTGTCCGATTGGAGCGGACGAGTGGCCCTCGCCAGTTTGCCTCGGCGAAGGAGCGCCGCCGTCAAGCCCGGCGCCTTCGGCGCCCCGCTCCGCGGCTGCGGGGCTTGACCGCGGCGCTAGGCCGAGTGTTGGGCATCGATGCCATCGACGCCGGAGCCTGCTCCTCGTTGCCGGTCGAGGTTGGGACTAAGGCGGGCATTGTCCGTCAGGTCTAATCCAGGCTTTTACATTTTGAAAGCTTGGCTGCGGCAACTGCCTGCTGTTCAAGGCAGTCTCTCGATACTGGGCCTATATGCCCTGGCTCATGCGGCAACTTGGCTATGGGACTGTGCTCGAACTGCAGGCAGGCGGCAGTCTCACGGTCTCGGTGCATGGGCTTGAGACCATGAGACTGCCTTCATGGCCTAGCCGCCGCTGGACCTGAACTCCTTATACCAGCGGTACGCGGTCGCCTTGGAGATTTCCAGCTCCTCCATCATGCCCCTTGGTGTCTTGCCCATGGCGAACATCTCCATCGCTTGTGCGTGCTTGTCGCTGGGAGCACCGTAGGTCCAGGAGACCATCCTGGTCTCTGGGCCAATGACGAGGGTGGCTTCTATTGGGTTGGCATCCGTCCCGCTGAAGCCACGTGCCTTCTCGAAGGAGATAATGAACCGAGCCCCCTGGTCAGGCTCATAGTCATCGGGTCGCTTCAGACGTATGATGGTGTCAAGGGTATCTTCCCGCCGAGATGTACCGCGCGCCGTGCCGTTGCGCCCGGCGTGGTGGACGAGAATGACGGCGATGCCCTTGCGCCGAAGCTGCAGTAGGAAACGCTGGATCGGCAGCCAGTCATCCCCCTCGTTCTCACGGGCACCAGACAACGTGCTGAGATTGTCGAGGATCACGACGCGGGCGGGGCCTAGGTTATCCTCAATGGTCTGCTGGCCGGCAGGCGTTGCGAGATCGGGTATGCCGTCTGGATGGCTGTCCGCAGCCAGTATACGGAAGTAGTCATCCTCCGGCATCTTGGCATCCGGTGCGCCCTGCGCAATGCCCCTCAGGCGTACCTGAAGGCTCGCCATCGGCATCTCGCCATCGACGTACAGCACTGGCATGGGCTCAGCGCATGTCCACCCGAGCACGTTGCTTCCAGTGGCGATGGCGTAGCTCATCGACATGGCGACGTACGTCTTGCCGGTGCCGCGATCCGCATACATCATCATCAGCGCACCGTCGGTGAGGATCGGTGCGAGAATGGTTCGACGCTCAAGGATGGTGCTCTCAAGCAACTCGCGCATGGTCATGGCTTGGACCTGCCCTTTCGGCCCGCTCCCAAGAAGTTCAGTCACTCTGTTGCTCCTCATTGGGGCCGGAGCGCAACACGTTGGCAGCGAGAGGGCGAGCCAGGTGGTATGCCATGCGTGTCGAAGCCGCGTTAACCACCAGAGTACACGCTTCCCGCCGGTCGTCGCATCGGCCCCGGCGGTTGCGTCTCAGCCGGCGCCGACCACGGCGCGCAAGCTGGCAGCATCCACCAGCGTGCGCCCACCAACACGAACCAGCTGCAGGCGGCCAGTTCTAGCGTGGCGGTATAAGGTGCTCGTGCTCAGTCCGGTGACTGCACTGGCGTCCGTGAGCCTGTAAGCCAGCGGATTAGCCGGGGACCTGGCGGACTTGCGGGCGGGATGGTCTGCCGCGTTACGGTGAAAGTTCATAATGTCGCCTTCTTCAGCGCGGCGCGGGGTGCGCCGGAGCGACACAGGTTCTATGGGCGAGATCACGAGAACGCGAACAGAAACCTGTGGAAACTCGCGGAAACCGATTTCCGGGTCCGGCTCAATACCTGTGCTGAACAAAGAGCTTTAGCCAGGTGCGAATGGTCGTTTCCGATGGTGCCTTGTCACCGAACTTGTCGGCACACCAATCCACCATGGTCCGGACCAGTTCCATCCAATCGTCTAGCAGGCCGTCCAAATCGGCCAATCGGACAAGCTCCGCGACGACGTCTTTCTGCGCGCCGTGCGCTGGCCGGCCGCCTTTGTGTGGCGGTGCGTGATCCTGCGGGTCCGGCGTGGGAGCTTGGGGGTGGCCGAATGCGGCGCATACGATCGGCCGGATTGTCGGTTCAGGCGGAAGGACCGTTGCTCCCATCCACCGTGCAAGCGCGTGGCACGACATGACAGGGATGCATCGCACGGACAGACCACCGGAGATCGGGATGCTGAGGTGCTCTCGTTGCAGCACCGCGGCCAACGGATGCTGTGGGAAGGGCTTTGAATAGATTGCTCTGACTATCGGACCTACTGCCGGGGGCGCATCGAGCAGCGGCGCATTGACCAGTTGGCGCCAAGCTGAAGCCGGTATGGAGATGAGGTGACCCGGAAGGATGTCGGCATGGCCGACGGTGATAATACCAGCGGCCAGCAATGTGCCGTTTGCGAGCTGGTGTGCGAGGTGCGTTAGGATAACAGACCGGCTTGCGGCGTGCGCTCCCGATCGGCTGTCGTTCGCGTCGTGCGCCCTAGAGAGGGCTTCGGAATACAGGTCGGATATCTTGAATGGCGGGTGGAGAGGCTTCCATCCGTCGAAGTTGGCCCGGATATGGTACGTGATATGTTCGAGGGGGAAATACCCTCTCGGGCAGATTAGGTCTGACACTGGCGTGGCGCCCGCATGTACCCGGTTCGTCGGGTATGGACGCCCAAAGGGATGGGAACAGGACCCTTCCGCCAGTGGGCTCACTCGTGCCCGGCACGTCGCCGGGGCACGACCGCAGGTCAAACCGATTTAGTTGGCGCGAGTTCCCGCGAGCGGAGGCACGCCTTTGGCTTCAGCGCCAAATGCGGCTGCCAGAGCAGACAAGGGCACACTGTAGTGGCGCCTGGATCAGCTAGGCTTCCGGAGAGGGAGGACGCTGGCAGTCAGGGCGGGCGCCCCCACCAGGCCTCGTATGTAAGCTTCCCAGACTGCGAGCACCGCTGACTTCTGTGCTCGGTATCGGGCCTTGTTGTAGATGCCTGCGACACCGCGCCTAGCGGCACCCGAGACATGGTTCAGGCACGCCTCTACTATGTGTGGCTCAATGCCTGTCTCATTTGCCCACGTGGAGAAGGTGCGGCGCAGGTCGTGCAGCGTCCAATGGGGCAGGGAGACCTCCCCTGGCCGTGCTGGCCGTCCATGCACGGTGAGGAAGTTCTCTTCCATGGCTTTCTGCATGCGCCTGTCCAGCCTCGCCTTGCTTTGCGACCAGCCCGAGAACCTTGTCTCCGGCCCGCTGAAGACGAAGCGGTTGCCAGGCCGGCGTGCCGGCAACTGGGCGAGTGCGAGCGGTCCCAGCGGAACCTCATGCGGCACCCCGTTCTTCGAGCGGCCGGCTGGCAGGGTCCAGACGGCGGGTGGGCCGTTGCCGAACTCGGACCACTCCATCGCGCCGACCTCGTCGCGCCTGGCGGCCGTCATCAGCAGCAAGCGGACGATGCAGTCGTAGTCGCCTCCATGGGCCGTGCAGCGCCATATTAGGGCAAGCTCGGCATCGGTCAGGACGCGTTCGCGCGGCCCGTTCTCGATCGCCTTGGGGACCAGCAGGACGGGGTTCGTCTCGTTGGTGATGAGCCCGTTGCGATCGCCCACTTCCAGAGCGAAGCCAAGGTGGTGCGCAGCTTGTTGGCGGCCGTCGGCCCGGATCGGGTCTCCGTCCGCCGGATAAGGGCGGCGATCATCGCGCGCTCGACCGCCTCCATAGGCAGCCCGTGCAGGGCCTTGGCCTGCTGCTTCAGGTGCAACTCGACATTCCAGTAGGAGCCGGGGCGCATCTGCGCCTTGGCGAAGGCAAGGTAGCCCTCGAACGGACCGTGCGCCGATACCCCGCCTTCGATGACCTCCTGCACGGTGAGTGCCGCCCGTGCCCGCATCTTCTCGGCGTGGGGGTCCTGGCCGAGCTTGGCCATGGCGAGGATCTCGCGCGCCGTCTCGCGCGCCTCTAGCAAGGTGACGGTCTTGAGGTCGCCAAGGGTGAGCCGCCGCGACTGCCGGCCGACCCGATACTGGGCAATCCAGGACCGACGGCCGGAGCGCCGCGCGATGATGCCGAAGCCTGGCAGGCCGGCATCCCAGATGAGCGTCACGTCCCTGTCCGGCTGGCAGACGGCCTGGCTGACCGTGGCGGTCGTGAACCGGAACTGCGTGCGGCTATCCGCTACGGCGCGCGGTTCTCCGCCGTGGCGCGTGCCGTCCGGATGGGGAGAGGTGTCGGTAAGTTGGTAAGCACCTGGTAAGCAGGCATCGGAGCCGGGCCGGGTGGCCGGTCTGGAACGCCGCTCGTAAGTGCTTGATGTCCCGGAGCAGATGGTGGGCGCGACAGGGATTGAACCTGTGACCCCTACCGTGTCAAGGTAGTGCTCTCCCGCTGAGCTACGCGCCCATCGTCCGGGGTGGCGGTGTTTAGCCCGCCCGCTCGGGGTCGGCAAGCCTCTCGCGGCAATATTCATGGCGGTTGATGACCTTTGTCATGGATGACAGGGGACGACGCCTGTGGCTTGATGGGCGCCGCCGATGGATCTCCCGCAGGACCTGACCCTCGTCCCGACCCTTGTCGCCGAGCCGCCGCCCTATCTGCTGACGCAGCCGGCGCAGCGGACCTCGCCGCTCGTCTTCGCCTCGCCGCATTCCGGCCGCTTCTACCCGCCGGATTTCGTGGCAGCCGCGCGGCTCGATCCCGTCTCGCTCCGGCGTTCGGAAGACGGTTTCGTGGATGAACTCTTCGCCGCCGCGCCCGAGCACGGCGCGCCCCTGCTGGCGGCGACCTTCCCGCGCGTCTTCTGCGACGTGAACCGGGAGCCCTGGGAACTCGACCCCGGCATGTTCGACGGGCCGCTGCCGGCCTGGGTGAACACCGCCAGCCCACGGGTCGGCGCCGGGCTCGGCACCATTGCCCGCGTGGTGGCGACGGGAGAAACGGTCTATCGCCGCAAGCTGAGCTTTGCCGAGGCGGAGGACCGGATTCGCCGCTACTGGCAGCCCTATCACGCGGCGCTTGCCGCGCTGATCGCCGAGACCCGGGACGAATTCGGCTTCTGCCTACTGATCGACTGCCACTCCATGCCGACCCACCCGGCCCAGGCCGGCAACCCGCCGGATTTCGTGCTGGGCGATGCGCATGGCACGGCCTGCGCGCCGAGGGCCACGCGGCTGGCGGAGGAATTGCTGTCTGGCCTCGGCTACCGGGTGCGGCGCAACGATCCCTATGCCGGCGGCTATGTCACCCGGCATTACGGCCGGCCGCGGGAAGGGGTGCACGCCCTGCAGGTCGAGGTCGCGCGGCCGCTCTACATGGATGAGACGCGGATCGAACGGCTGCCGCGCATGGCGGCGCTGCAGGTGGGCCTGACGCAGGTCATCAAGGGGCTGACGCGCGCCGACTGGTCGGCGCTGCGCTGAGACCCGGCGCAGGGTTGGTGCGGCGGCTGCGCGCCAGGACAAGCCTCATGCCGGCCACACGGCGCGCGACCATAGCTTGCCACGTCGTGCGCCCGGCACGAGGCAGAGCCGTGCGCTGCTCCGGATCTCCGGCATAGCCTGGACGGATGCTGCGCCGGACGGCCGGGATGAGCATGGCGCTGCGGACAGGCGCCATGGAGGCGACGCGCCGCTGTCGTGGTCAGCCCCGCTTGCGATCCGCCGCTGACCCGGCGGCTGATCGCGCATCGGAAGGCAAGGTGCGGCTCGCCCGGCCCTGCCGGGCGTATCCCGGCGCGATCCCTGTCGTCACCGGCCTGGGCACTACGGGATCGTGACTCGGATGGCGAGTCCGTGATCCCGCCCGGCGCCAGCGCGTGCGAAAAAATAGGCGGTGCCGCGAGGCACCGCCGAGTTTAGGGAGGAAACGTCCAAGAAAGACAGACAACCCGGCGATGCCGTGTTGCTGCGATGCACAAGTTAGGTGCCCATGCGGCGCCTGACAAGGGTTTTTTGCGTCGCAGCATATTTTTGTTGCGACCGCGGCCGGCGGGGCCTTCCGTCCGGCCAATTATGCATTGCCGATCAGCCATTTGTCATGTGCGGCTGCTGCCGCCCCTGAGGAGACCGCCGCATGCGCCTCGCCGCCTTTGCCGCCCTGGCCCTGGGATTTGCCGTGCCGATGGCCAGGGCGGAGCGGCCGGCGCCGCCCCCCATCGAGCCGGGACAGATGTGCCGGCAGGCGGTCCAGGCAGCCGAACGGGAGCACCGGCTGCCAGGTGGCCTCCTGCTGGCCATCGCCCGCGTGGAATCCGGCCGACCGGATGCCAGCGGCCGCGGCGGCGCCGGCTGGCCCTGGACCGTCAATGCCGAAGGGCAGGGGCGCTACTTCGACACCAAGGCGGAGGCGATCGCCGCGGTCGAGGCCCTGCGCGCCCGCGGGGTAAGGCTGATCGATGTCGGTTGCCTGCAGGTGAACCTGCACCATCATGCGCAGGCCTTCCCCAGCCTGGAGATCGCCTTCGACCCGGCGGCCAATGCCCGCTATGCTGGGCTGTTCCTGACCCGGCTCTATGCCCAGAGCCGCAACTGGGAACAGGCCGCGGCTCACTACCACTCCCAAACCCCCGAACTGGCGGAGGCCTATCGGCTGAAGGTGATGGCCGCCTGGCCGGCGATGGCTGCCCGCTTGGCGGAGGAGCAGCGGCGTACCCAGCTAGTCGCGGCCTGGACCAATGGCCGGGTGGTGGAGGCACGCTCGATCCGCGGCAATGGTTTCCAGGTGGTGGCCATGGCGAATGCGCAGGGGCAGCCGGCCACGGGCCGTGGCCCGGGCGCGCCTCTGCTGGTCATGGGGACGCCGGTGCTGCGGCCCGGCCTGAACACCCCTGCGACACGGCCCACGACCGCGCGGCGCCCGCTGCTGCTGGAAGTGGCGGAGGCGCCGACGCGGCGATAGGCAGATTGCGGGGGCCCGCGAACGACCGGACGCGTAGATCCGCTCTCCAAATGATGACCTGCAACGGACTGGCGTTCAGATACGAACGCATTCCGCTGCGGGGGGAGCTAGCAGATGCATTCGTGCCCCTCCGCGGTCTGCTCCAACCGGCTTGAACGCCGGCCGATCGGGGTCCGCTCCTCCGCGGTCCTGGCCAGGCGACTTGCGCTGCATGCCGGCCGCCCGGGGGAAGCGGCCGGGACGCCATGCTACCCGCCGAATTCCGCCCGGATCGCCGCCGAGTGCTGGCCGATGGACGGCACCGCGCCGAGCGCCCGTGGCCCCTCCGAGAGCCTGGCGGGCGGCGCGCCGATCTGCACCGGGCCGTTCGGTGTCTCCACCGTCACCCGCCGCAGCGCCGGGTGGGTCCGCAGCCCCTCGCAGTCATTGACGAAGCCATAGGCGGTATTGGCGCGCCGCAGCTTCGCCGCGCATTCCTCCCGCGTCAGGCCGGCGAACATGCGGGCGATATGCGCATCCACCACCGGGCGGTTCGCCACCCGCTCGTTGTTCACGCGATAGCCCTCCTGCTTCGGCAGCTCGGGCTCGTCCAGGAAATGCGCGCAGAAGCTGGCCCATTCCCGCTCGTTCTGGATGGCGATGAGGACGAGCTGGCCGTCCCTGGTCTCGAAGGCGCCATAGGGGCAGATGGAGGGATGCGCGAGGCCGATGCGCGGCGGGTTCTTGCCCGTGCCCTCGTATTGCAGCAGCGGCACCGTCATCCAGTCCGCCATGCCGTCGAACAGGCTGACGGCGATGCCCTTTCCCTTGCCGGTGATGCCGCGTGCGATCAGCGCCTCCAGCACCGCGGCATGGGCGTGCATGCCGCAGGCGATGTCGCAGGCCGAGACGCCGACGCGCCCCGGCCCCTCGGCGCGGCCGGTGATATAGGCGAGGCCGCTCTCCGCCTGGACCAGCAGGTCATAGGCCTTCATCGCGGCGTAGTCGCCCTCGTCGCCATAGCCCGAGATGTCGACGGTGATGAGGCGCGGGTGCTTCTCCCGCAGCGCCGCCGACCCGAACCCCGCGCGCGCCATGGCGCCGGGGGCGAGGTTCTGGATGAAGACATCCGCCTTCGCCAGCAGCCTCTCCAGCAGCGCCTTGTCCTCGGGGTTCTTGATGTCGAGGCAGAGGCTCTCCTTGCCGCGGTTCAGCCAGACGAAATAGCTCGACTGGCCCTTCGCCACCGCGTCATAGGCGCGGGCGAAGTCGCCCTCGGCGCGTTCGATCTTGATGACGCGCGCCCCCGCATCGGCGAGGCGGGAGGCGCAATAGGGCGCGGCGACGGCCTGCTCCATGGAGACGACGAGCAGGCCCTCGAGGGGCTTCGATCCGGTCATGGCGCGCACTCTGGCCGAGGCGCCGGCTCACGTCGAGGCCATGCGCGGCAATCTCCCGTCTCCGGGAGGGTGGGGCTTGACTTCAATCCCGCGCCGCCGTTCCTGCCCGAGAGCCTGGCTCCCGCTGTCGCTTGCTGCGCTGGGGCCAGGGTGACCCGAATGGCCTCGCGGGCGGTGCCATCCGGCCCGTGGCGATCCGCCCGCCGCCGGAGGAACCGCAGACCCATCATGTCCGGCCTGTTTTCAGAAGCCGCCCTCATCGCGCTCGGCGTCACCGTGCTCGCGGGCCTGTCCACCGTCCTCGGCAGCCTCGCCGTCGCGCGGGCGGACCGGGCGGATCCGCGCCTGCTCGCCGTTGCCCTCGCCTTCGCCGGCGGCGCCATGGTCTATGTCTCGCTGGTCGAGATCCTGGGCAAGGCGGCCGTGGGGCTGACCGCCGAGCACGGGCTCCGCTGGGGGCATGGCCTGGCGACGCTGGCCTTCTTCGGCGGGGTGCTGGTCGTCATCGGGCTCGACCGGCTGGTGCCGAATCCGCATCCGGATGTCGCCGTCACCTCGCCGGCGGAGAAGAGGGAACTTGGGCGCGTCGGCCTGCTGGCGGCGGCCGCGATCACCGCGCACAACCTGCCGGAGGGGATGGCGACCTTCTTCGCCACGCTCGAGGATCCGGTGCTGGGCAGCACGCTCGCCGTCGCCATCGCGCTGCACAACATCCCGGAAGGCATCTCCATCGCCGTGCCGGTCTTCTACGCCACCGGCAGCCGCTGGAAGGCCGGCATGGCGACCGTCGTGGCCGGCTTCGCGGAGCCGGTCGGCGCCGTTCTCGGTTATCTCGTGCTGGCCCCGATCCTGAGCCCGACCGTGATCGGGCTGATCTTCGGCGCCATTGCGGGCGTCATGGTGTTCCTTGCGCTAGATGAGTTGCTGCCCGCCGCCAAGCGCTATGCCGAGGGCCATGAGGCGACCTACGGGCTGATCGCCGGCATGGGCATGCTGGCGCTCAGCCTGGTGCTGTTGCGATAGGGGCCTGCGCGGGCCGGCAGGTGCCAGCCTGCCGGCTTCGGCGGATCTCCGATCCGACAGGCCGCAACGCCCCGGCATGGCCATCGGGCCGGAAGACCATGCCCGGGGGAAAGGCAGCCGATGGTGCGGCCCCGCTCAGTCGAGCCGGATGCCAAGCTCCTGGATGATCGGCGCCCATCGCGCCGTCTCCTCCCGGATCATGCGCGCCATCTCCGTCCGGCCCCGGAACACCGCCTGCGTGCCCTGCGTCATGAAATTCGCCTGGATATCCGGGTCGGCGACCGCGACGCGGAAGGCCTCCTCCAGCCGCGCCAGCACTGCTTCCGGCGTGCCGGCGGGCGCGACGAAGCCCTGCCAGCCGGGCACGACCAGGTCGGGGAAGCCCTGCTCCGCCGCCGTCGGCACCTGGTTGAGCGCCGGGTGCCGCTCCCGCCCCAGGAAGGCGATGGCGCGGACGCGGCCGGCATCCACCTGCGCCTTGGCCAGGTTGAAGCCGTCGATCATCAGCTGGATGCGCCCGCCCAGCATGTCCTGCAGCGCCGGCGCGCTGCCGCGATAGGGCACGTGGATGATCTCGGCGCCGGACTGCTTGCGGAAGAGCTCGAAGCCGAGATGCGTGATTCCGCCGGCGCCGCCCGAGCCGAAATTGAGTTGCCCCGGCCGGGCCTTGGCCAGCGCCACCAGTTCGCGGAGGTCACGCGCCGGCAGATCGGCCGGCACCATGACGAAGAGGGCGCCGGCGGTGACGGTGCCGATGGGCGTCAGGTCGCGCGCCGCATCAAAGGGCAGGTTGGCGTAGAGCAGCGGGTTGACCGCGATGACGCTGTTGTTGACGTGGCCGATGGTATAGCCGTCCGCCGCGCTCTTCGCGACCTCGGCGAGGCCGAGATTGCCGTTCGCCCCGCCGCGGTTCTCGACCAGCACGGACTGGCCGAGCAGCGGCTGCATCTTCTGCGCCAGCGGCCGGGCGACGAGGTCGGAGCCGCCGCCAGGCGGGAAGCCGACGACGATGCGGATCGGGCGGGTCGGGAAGCCCTGCGCGCGGGGCGCGGCCAGGGGAGCCGCAGCGAGCGCGGCGGCAAGCAGGGTGCGACGATGCACGGCGGTCCTCCAGGGCGCGGCCGACTGTCGGGCCGCTGCCGCTGGCAGGATAATCGGGCCGCGCCGATGGCGCCAGGACGCCGCGCGGGCCCGGGCAGACCGCCTCCGGTCATGCCGGAGCGGATCGCGGCGGGGCGTGAACGCCCCGGCCTTGCCGCCCGGGGCGGCCGCGGGTCAGTAGCTCCGCGGCATCCCGAGAACATGTTCGCCGATATAGGACAGCACGAGATTCGTGCTGATCGGCGCCACCTGATAGAGCCGCGCCTCGCGGTACTTGCGCTCCACGTCGTATTCCTCGGCGAAGCCGAAGCCGCCATGGGTCTGGATGCAGGCCTCGCCCGCCGCCCAGGCGGCGTCGGCAGCCAGCATCTTGCCCATATTGGCTTCCTCGCCGCAGGGGAGGCCGGCCTCGAACTTCTCGAGGCCGAGCTTCAGCAGCGCCTCGGCCGCGCGCATCTGGGCATAGGCCTTGGCGATGGGGAACTGGACACCCTGGTTCTGGCCGATCGGGCGGCCGAACAGCACGCGCTCCTTGCTGTAGTCCACGGCCTTCCGGATGAACCACTTGGCGTCGCCGATCGACTCGGAGGAGATCAGCAGCCGCTCGGCATTCATCCCGTCCAGGATGTAGCGGAAGCCCTTGCCCTCGAGCCCGACCAGGTTCTCGGCCGGCACCTCCATGTTGTCGAAGAAGACCTCGGTGGTGTTGTGGTTCATCATCGTCCGGATGGGACGGATGGTCAGGCCCTTCCCGAGCGCCGCCTTCATGTCGACGATGAAGGTCGAGAGGCCGTCGGTCTTCTTGGCAACCTGGTCGCGCGGCGTGGTGCGCGCGAGCAGCAGCATCAGGTCGGAATGCTCGGCGCGGCTGGTCCAGATCTTCTGGCCGTTGACGATGTATTTGTCGCCCTCGCGCCGCGCCACGGTCCGCAGCGCGGTGGTGTCGGTACCGCTGGTCGGCTCGGTCACGCCGAAGGCCTGCAGGCGGAGCTCGCCGCTGGCGATCTTCGGCAGGTAGCGCTTCTTCTGGTCCGGGCTGCCATGCCGGAGGATGGTGCCCATGATGTACATCTGGGCGTGGCAGGCGCCGGCATTGCCGCCGGATTTGTGGATCTCCTCGAGGATCGCCGCGGCGGCCGAGAGCGGCAGGCCCGCGCCGCCATATTCCTCGGGGATCAGCGCGCCCAGATAGCCTGCCTCGGTCAGCGCCTGGACGAAGGCGGTCGGGTAGGCGCGGTCGCGGTCCACCTGGCGCCAGTACTCGCCGGGGAAGCGGGCGCAGAGCTTCGCCACCTCCTCCCGGATCTCGGCATGCGGGTCGGCGGCGATCAGCGGCTGGTCCATGGGTGAAACTCCTCCGTCACACGGCTTAGGACGGGGCAGGGGGGCTGGCAAGGCAGGCGGCCCGCCCGGGGGTCCCGGCGGTTCGGGGCGCAGCATCGTCACCTCGGAGCCTTCAGGGAATTCAAAAGCGGCGATAGAAGCCATCGAATTCCGTTAAGGCCAACCACATGGATCTCCGGCAGCTCCGTACCTTCCGGGAAATCGCCGAGGCCGGCTCGCTCAGCCGCGCGGCGGACCGGCTGCGCCTCGCCCAGCCTGCCCTGTCCCGCCAGATCAAGTTGCTGGAGGAGGAGGTGGGCACCGCCCTCTTCGCCCGGCACGGGCGCGGGATGCAGCTGACGGAGGCGGGCACGGCCCTCCTTGCCCGCATCGCCGGCCCGGTGCGGCAGTTGGAGCGGGCGGTGGAGGAGGTGCGGGCGCTCTCGGGCGCGGTCAGCGGCCAGGTCGCACTCGGCATGATGCCGACGCTGGCCTGCGTGCTGGCCGGGCCGCTGGCGCGGCGGGTGGCGGCGGAGCATCCCGGCATCTCGCTCCGCATCGTGGAGGGCTATACCGGCCATCTCGTCGAATGGGTGCAGCGCGGCGTCACCGACGCGACCCTGCTCTACGGCCCCGCGCGGGAGCTGCACCTGCGCGTCACGGAGCTGCTGCTCGAGGAGATGGTGCTGGTCGGCGATGCCGGCAGCGGGCTCGGCCCGGCGCCCGTCCCATTCGCCGCGCTGGCCGGCCGCCGCCTGGTGCTGCCGAGCCGCGCCCATGGCCTCAGGCGCATCGTGGAGACCGCGGCCGGCCGCGCCCGGATCGCCCTCGACGTGGCTTTCGAGGCGGACAGCTTCGGCGTGCTGAAGGATCTGGTGGAGGCCGGGCTCGGCCAGGCGGTCCTGCCGCGTTCCGCCATCCGGGCCGAGGAGGCGGCGGGGCGGCTGCGCAGCGCGCCGCTGGTGCGGCCGGTGCCGCGGCGGCAGGTGGTGCTGGCGCTGCCGCCGGACCGCCCGCCGTCGCGCGCCACCACGACGGTGCTCGCCCTGCTGGAGCGGGAGGTGGCGGCGCGTGCCGCGGCGGGGGACTGGCAGCGGCTGGGCGAGTAAGACACCCAGACCGGTCCAGGCCGGGTTCCGGCCTGGCGGATGGGGTCTGGGGAAGGCAGAGCCTTCCCCAGGCTCACTCGGCTGCGAGCCTCTGCGGCAGCACCGCCTCCAGCGAGGTCCGCACCACGATCGCCGCCGCGCCCGGCGCCCGCAGCGCCGCCTCCAGCGCCGGGAGGTCGGCCTTGCTCTCGACCACCGTCACCGGCACGCGGAAGGCGGCACACCACTGCGCGAAATCCGGGTTCACCAGGGTCGTGCCGGAGACGCGGCCGGGATGCGCCTTTTCCTGGTGGATGCGGATGGAGGCGTAGCTGCCGTTGTCGGAGAGGACGAGCTTGAGCGCCGCCCCGCGCGCCACGGCAACCGCGTATTCCCCGCCCGTCATCAGCGTCCCGCCATCGCCGACCAGGGAGATGACGGTACGGTCCGGGCAGCGCAGCGCGGCGGCGACGCCGGCCGGGATGCCGAAGCCCATGGCGCCGGAGACCGGCACCAGAAGGCGCTGCGGCGGCACCCAGGCGGTCTTGCGGTAGAAGGGGGCGCCGAAGGTGCCGGCATCGAGCGTGACGATGGCGTCCCGCGGCGCCAAGCGCTCGATCAGCTTCGCCACCTCGGCGAAGGCGACGCCGTCCGGCCATTGCCGGGGCACCACCTGGCAGTCGGAGACATGGATGTCCCGCAGCCTGGCAGTCCAGGCGGCGCGGCCGGCGGGGGCGGCGGGCGCCTCTCCGGCCAGCGCCGCGATGGTCGCGCGCGCATCGGCGGCCAGGGCGAGTTCGGCCGGGAAGAGCCAGCCGAGGAAGCGCGGATCGGCGCAGACATGCACCAGACGCTGGCCGGCGGCAGGCCAGGTCCAGCCCTGGGTCGTGATGTCGGTCAGCCGCGTCCCCAGCGCCAGCACCAGATCGGCCTCCCCGAAGGCAGCGCGCTGGGCGTCCGGGTTCCGGAGGCCCAGGTCGCCGGCATAGAGCGGGTGGGCGTTGTCGAAGAGGTCCTGCCGGCGGAAGGAGACGGCGACGGGAAGCTGCCAGGCCTCGGCGAAGGCGCGCAGCGCCTCGCGTCCCCCCTCCGCCTCGAAGCCATGCCCCGCCAGCAGGATCGGCCGTTCCGCCGCGCGCAGCATCGCGGCCAGCCGCGCCGCACAGGCCGGGGCGGGCGGCAGCGGGGAGCGGAGGGTCGCCGGCGGCACCGGGGCGCCGCATTCCATGGCCAGCACGTCCTCGGGCAGGGAGAGCACCACGGGGCCGGGCACCCCGCCCATGGCCATGGCATGGGCGCGGGCGATCAGTTCCGGCACCTGGTCCGGGTCGGTCGCCTCGCCGATCCATTTGGCGACGCCGCGGAACATGTTGGTGTAGTCGATCTCCTGGAAGGCATTGCGCCGGAGGTCGCGCTTCTCCACCTGCCCGATCAGCAGGATCAGCGGCACCGCATCCTGCTCGGCGGTGTGCACCGCGATGCTGGCATTGCAGGCGCCGGGACCGCGGGAGACCAGCACCACGCCGGGCCGCCCGGTCAGCTTGGCATCGGCCACGGCCATGAAGCCGGCGCCGCCCTCGGAGCGGCAGGTGACGAGGTCGAGTGAGGGGTGGGCATGCAGCGCGTCCAGCAGGGCGATGTAGCTCTCGCCCGGTACGCAGAAGGCACGATCGATGCCCTGGGCGGCGAGGAAGGTGACGAGCTGTTCGGCGGCGGTCGGCATGCGGCGTCCTGGACGGTTCTTATGGAACCGGACTACCGCAGCGCCGGGGGATTGCAAACCATGCCCGGAAGCGGGTCAGGGCGCCCCTTCCGTCAGGCGGGCGGCGAGCCGGGCCAGGGCGCCGTCCTCCAGGCCGAGCACCAGCTCGGCCCGCCAGACCCGGCGATCCTCGCCCGGCGCGGCATGGGTGCAGCGCCAGCCCTCCTCGCCGGAAAGGCAGGCGAAGCCCATACCCTCCAGCCGCCGCACCAGCGGCGCCGGCGGCGTGCCGGGCGGGAATTCCCGCAGCAGGTCGCGCTGCAGCGCGGCACCGCCCGCGGCGGGGCCCATCCGGCGATAGCCCTCCAGCGGGGAGGGTGGCGCAGGGTCCGCGCCGAGCCAGGCGATGCCGCCCACCGCCAGCACCAGCAGCAGCCCGACCAGGCCGCCGCGGACCAGCGTCTCCCGCTGCAGGCCGAGCCCGGTGGTGGCGGAGGTCTCCGCCATCTGGCGCGCCATCTCAGTCGCGGTTGCGGCGGATCAGCCGGCCCGGCGCCTCGCCGGTCATCCCCTTCCCGGTGCGGAAGACTGGCACGCCATTGGTCCAGACCTCCTCGATGCCGTCGCTCTCCTGCTTCGGCTCCTCGAAGGTCGCGCGGTCGATCACCCGGTGCGGGTCGAAGAGCACGAGGTCGGCATAGGCGCCCGGGCGCAGCACGCCGCGATCCACCATGCCGAAGAGCTGGGCGGTGCGGCCGGTCATCTTGTGGATCGCCTCCTCCATGGAGAGGAGACCCAACTGCCGGCTGTACAGGCCGAGCACCCGCGGGAAGGTGCCCCAGAGCCGGGGATGCGGGTGCTCGTCATGCGGGATGCCGTCCGAGCCGATGACCGAGATCGGGTGCTGCATGATCCGCCGCACATCCTCCTCGTCCATCTGGAAGGTGATGGCGCCGGCGGGCAGCAGCTTCTCGGCGGCGGTGCGGATGTCGGTGTTCCAGCCGCGCGCGACGTCCTTCAGGTCCTTCCCCGCCATCTCCGGATGCGGGATGGACCAGGTGACGATGACGCGCACATCGTCGCGCAGCCGGTCCGGCATCAGCACGGTGGAGCCGGCGGGATAGGGGTACATGTCATAGGCCACCTCCTGCATCGAGGCCGCGGCCTCGATCAGCGCCAGCGTCTGCACGCTGCGGCCGTAATTCTCCGGCATCGAGCATTTGTGGTGGCTGATCCAGACCGGCACGCCGACGCGCTTGCCGATCTTCAGCGTCTCCTCGATGGAGGCGCAGACCCGGTCCGCCTCGTCCCGCATATGGGTGAAGTACATGCCGCCCGCGGCGCGCAGCGGCTCGGCCACCGCGATCACCTCCTCGGTCGTCGCATGCATGTTGGGCTTGTACCAGAGGCCGGTGGAGAAGCCGGAGGCACCCTCGGCGAGGGATTCTGCGACCAGCCGGCGCATCTCCGCGATCTCCCGGTCATTGGCCGGGCGGTAGAGGTCGTCGCCCATGACGCGGTGCCGCAGCGTCTGGTGGCCGACGATGGCATAGGTGTTCACCGCCGCCGGGGTCTTCCGCAGCGCCTCGGCATATTCGCCGAAATGCCCGTAGCGGAAGCCGGTCTCGTCGCCGACCAGGTCGAGCGGCGGGACCGGGCGCTTGCTGAAGCGCGCCGGCGCCAGGCTGACGCCGCAATTGCCGACCACCACGGTGGTGACGCCCTGGGACGACTTGCAGCGCAGGCACTCGCAGCCCATCAGCACCGCGCGGTCGTCATGGGTATGGGCGTCGATGAAGCCGGGGGAGAGCGCCTTGCCGGTCGCGATCACCTCCCGGTCCGCGCTGGCGCCGCCGAGATCGCCGACCGCCATGATGCGGTCGCCGGTGACGCCGACATCGCCGGTGCGGCGCGGGCCGCCGGTGCCGTCGAACAGGGTGGCGTCGCGGATGATGAGGTCGCAGCGAAGGGCCATGGGCGCGGGAACTCCTGGCGCGAGGGCGCGGGTCTGCCGCAAGGGTTACCCGGATGGCGCCAGGGCGGGAAGGGTGCGGGACGGGTGCGGCTTGCCAATCCGGCCATGCCCGATCATCCATAGGCCAGGGCCCGGCGAACCGGGCCAGGGAGAGACGATCCGACCATGACCATGCTCGACCGCCGGCAATTCCTCGCGGGCACGGCCGCCGCCGGCGCCGGCCTCGCCACCGCCGCACGGAGCTGGGCGCAGCCGCGCGACGCTACAATTCGTATCGCCGTGCTGGCCGATTTCTCCGGCCCCTATCGCGACACCTCCGGCCCGACCTCGGTCGTCTGCGCCCGGCAGGCGGTGGAGGATTCCGGCATCCTCGCCCGCGGCATCAAGGTGGAGGTGATTCAGGGCGACCACCAGAACCGCCCCGATGCCGCGCTCTCGCTCGCCCGCCGCTGGTTCGACCAGGACGGTGTGGACATGGTCTGCGAGGTCAACAACTCCGCCATCGCGCTCGGCATGGCGAATCTGGTGAAGGAGAAGGACAAGGTCCAGCTCGCCTCCGGCGCCGCCAGCTCCGCCCTGACCGGCGAGCAATGCAGCAGCAACACCATCCAATGGACCTACGATACCTGGATGTTCGCCAACGCCGTCGGCAGCGCGACCGTGCGGGCGGGCGGCGATACCTGGTACTTCCTGACCGCCGATTACGGCTTCGGCCATCAAATGGAGCGCGACACCACCCGTTTCGTCCAGGCCGCCGGCGGCAAGGTGCTCGGGGCCGCGCGCTTCCCTTTCCCGGGCACCACGGATTTCTCCGCCTTCCTGCTGCAGGCGCAGGCCAGCCGCGCCAAAGTCGTCGGCCTGGCCTCGGCGGCCGCGGACACGGTGAACTGCATCAAGCAGGCGAAGGAATTCGGCCTGACCCGGCGCGGCCAGAAGCTGGCGGGCCTGGTGATGTTCACCACCGATATCCATGCCATCGGGCTGGAGGCGGCGCAGGGCCTGCTGCTGTCGGAGGTGTTCTACTGGGACCTGAACGATCGCACCCGCGCCTTCCTCGATCGGGTGAAGCCGAAGACCCCGCAGAACTGGCCGAACCAGGAGCATGCCGGTACCTATTCGGCCTGCCTGCACTACCTGAAGGCCGTTGCCGATCTCGGCGCCGCGCGCGCCAAGGCGAGTGGCGTCGAGGTGGTGCAGCGCATGAAGGCGATGCCGACCGAGGATGACTGCTTCGGCCCAGGCCGAGTGCGGGAGGATGGCCGCAAGATCCACCCGGCCTATCTGTTCGAGGTGAAGTCGCCCGCCGAGAGCAAGGGGCCCTGGGACTACTACAAGCTGGTCGGCACCGTCCCGGCCGACCAGGCCTTCCGGCCGCTGAATGAGGGCAACTGCCCGCTGGTGCGGGGCTAGCCACGCCCGGGTGGAGGTCCCCGGACCTCCACCCGGCAGCCGGCCGCGGCGTCAGGCCACCATGCCGCCATCCACCGGCAGCGCGGCGCCGGTGATGAAGGACGCCTCCTCCGAGAGCAGGAAGAGCGCGGCATTGGCGATCTCCTCCGGCCGCGCGGCGCGCTGCATCGGGGTGGCGCCGCCGAAGCGCTTCGCCAACTCCTCGACATCATTGCCGCGGGTCGCGGCCTGGTCGGGCCGCGCGACGAAGACCCGCAGCATGGGCGTATCCACCGGGCCCGGGCAGACGGCGTTCACCCGGATGCCCTCCGGCGCGAGGCGCTTGGCAAGCGACCGGACGAAGCCGACCACGCCGAATTTCATCGCCGAATAGACCGGGCTGAAGCCGGAGCCCGCGAGGCCGGCGATGGAGGCGGTGAAGAGCAGGCTGCCGCCGCCGCGGGCGCGCAACTGCGGGATCGCCGCCTCGGTCGTCACCAGCACGGTGCGCAGGTTGAGGTCCACGGCAAGGTCGAAATCCGCCATGTCGATCCCCTCCACCGCAGCCGGGCCGGGATGGCCGACATGGTTCCAGACGAAATCGAGGCCGCCGAAGCTGGAGGCGGCCTGCAGCACGATGTGGCGGGCGAAGTCGTCCTCCCGCAGGTCGCCGACCAGGCCGATCGCGCGGCCGCCGGCCGCCTTGATCTCCTCCACCACCTGCGCCACCCCCTCCGCGTCGCGGTCCACCACGGCAACCGCGGCACCCTCGCGGGCGAAGCGCAGTGCCCCCGCGCGCCCCATGCCGGACGCCGCGGCGGTGACCAGGCCGATCCTGTTCTGCATGCGCATGATGTCGTTTCCTCCGGACCCGTGGATCGGGCCATTGTCTTCGCTGGCCGTCGCGCTGCGTCGGCGGACGGATGCACCGATCCTAGTTCGGTGGCCCGGCCGGCAACAGGGTGAGGCGCCCGCGGGCGGCTTGCCGCGACGTGAGGGGCGCGGCAGCATCCGGCACAATGGGGGATTGCGTTGCCGCGGAAGAGAGGAAACACCCATGAGCACCACCCCGATCGGGCGGCGCGCGGCCTTCGCCGGCGCGGCCGCCGGCCTGGCCGCGGCCGCGCTGCCCGCCGCCGCCCAGACCAACGGCCAGCCGCGCCCGGCCGCGCCGGCGGCGCTGATCCGCGGCTTCTCGCGGGAGCGCCTCGCGCGCATCGCCGGCGTGATGCAGGCGGAGGCCGAGCGTGGCTCCTTTCCCGGCGCGGTCACGCTGATCGCGCGCCAGGGCGAGATCCTGCATTTCGAGGCGCATGGCCACCAGGACGCGGCGAAGACGAAGCGCATGCCGCGGGACGCGATCTTCCTGCAGGCCTCAATGACCAAGCCCATGACCTCGGTGCTGGCGATGATGCTGGTCGAGGAAGGGCGGATGAAGCTGGACGACCCGATCGGCGCGCATCTGCCGGAGCTGCGCGAGCTGAAGGTGGAGGTGACGCGGGACGGCCAGACGGAGCTGGTCGCGCCGGTGCGGCCGCCGACGGTGCACGACCTGCTGCGCCACAGCGCGGGTTTCGTCTATGCCTCCGCCTCGCCCTCCCCGCGCATCAAGAGCCTCTACGAGGAGGGCAATATCGAAGGCCGCGCCGGCCCGATCACGGATGAGGAGATGCTGCGGCGGCTTGGCCAGATCCCGCTGGCGTTCCAGCCGGGCACCACCTTCTTCTACTCGATCGCGACCGACGTGCTCGGCCTGCTGGTCGCGCGCGTGGCCGGCAAGCGGCTGGATGCGGTGCTGGAGGAGCGGCTGCTGAACCCGCTCGGCATGCGGGACACGCACTGGTTCGTGCCGGCGGAGAAGCGCGCGCGGCTGGCCGAGGCGCCGGACTCCGACCCGCAGAAGGAGTCCATGTGGAGGAGCTACCGCATCCTGGAGGATGAGCGGGCGACCTCCTACCTCAAGGGCGGCGCCGGCCTGGTCTCCACCGCCGGGGACTACATCCGCTTCGCGCAGATGGTGGCCAATAACGGCGTCTATGAGGGCCGGCGCTACCTGGCCGCGCCGGTCGTGAACTTCATGCTGTCCAACCACACCATCGGCATGGCGGGCTCGCCCATGGCCTCCACCGGGCTGGGCTATGGCTTCGGCCTCGGCTTCGGGGTGCGGCTGCAGGACGGCATGGGCACGGCGCCGGGCAGCACGGGGGATGCCACAGGGCTATCGCATATGGGTTTTGCCGAACTGGGCGAGGAGGCGGGTTAGGAAGGTGTCGTCCCATGCGGCACGCATGCGCTTTCCCTTCATGGACCCCTTGGAGCCTTCGAGCTTGGCAAGGTTG